>Ga0209881_1000003_pt1 | contig 140125 bp, 121 predicted proteins | sample PersoiDNA2013193_FD_185804 | JGI IMG/M metagenome (GOLD analysis project Ga0209881, IMG submission 185804) | Permafrost soil microbial communities from the Arctic, to analyse light accelerated degradation of dissolved organic matter (DOM) -... | ecosystem: Environmental > Terrestrial > Soil >... | reverse complement strand
AAGACGCCGACATCGTGCTGCTCAGCGACACACTCGCAGCCAAGAAGCCATTTCTTGTAGAACGAGCCGAGGCACTCGGATTGCCGTTGTATACAACCAGCAAGAACAGTCTGGCTGCCATCAAGGATCTCCTCAGACGCATCCACTCGATGTCCGTGGACAAGGACCAGTATGCTTCCTGGATTCATCTCATGCGCGAAGCCGTCGTGTCCTCGGCCCCGCGTGAACTGCCATATTCAGATGCCTTCGAGCGGCGGATGCAACACAGACTGGCAGAACGACTTGGGCTGTTCAGTGAGAGTGAAGGCATCGAGCCATTCCGGCACGTTGTCGTGTACTCTCCGGCGATGAAGCCGACTCAAGGGCCACCAGGAGCAGTATGATGCGACGCGCCTTCTTTCTTACCTTCGAGGGGATCGACGGATGCGGCAAGAGCACGCAGGCTGAACGACTCAAGCGGGCGCTGAGGGAGCGATTATTCCCTGTCACGCACACATTCGAGCCGGGAGGAACAATGCTCGGACGTAAGCTCCGAACGATCCTCGTGCATGATGAACTCAACCTGTCCCTGTTCTCTGAAGTGCTGCTGTTCGCGGCCGATCGCAGACAGGACATCGATGAGGTCATCAATCCCGCACTGGAACGCGGCGACATCGTCATTGGCGAAAGATTTGCAGATTCATCTATCGCCTATCAGGGGGTTGCAGGAAACGTCGGCAAAGAACGAGTCGAGCGACTCATGGATATCGTCACCTCAGGCCTGGTCCCTGACCTGACGCTGCTTCTGGATATCGATCCGCGCGTTGCCCTCGCTCGGAAGACCGACCTCGACCGGATCGAGCAACGAGGGCCATTCCTCGACGTCGTGCGCCGCGCCTTTCTGGACATGGCCATAAGCCAGCCGGAACGATGGGTGATTATCGACGCGGCTCGTTCTGCGGATAACGTCTTCAGCGACGTGCTCAAGGCAGTGTTGAAACGACTGGAATAAAGGAGGTATGAACATGTCCGAACGGCATTCTCACGAACCTGACCGCATCGACGAACTTCTTGGAAGCCTCCACGAGTCACGCACGGCACAAGCTCCTGCTGGAACCAGTGTGCTCCCACCAGCCCCGCAGCGCCCTCGCAGAAGCAGGATCTGGATCGTGTTCGTACTGGTCGCCGCAGTTGCGACCGCGGTGGTCTTCTTACTTCTCCAGGGAAGGGCTGCCAGCCTGAACATCCGATCATTTCCATCAGGAGCGACCGTGTTCCTCGACGAACAGCAGGTCGGGACGACGCCGCTGGTGCTGCCCCACGTGACCCCGGGGACCCATGCGATACAAATCCGTGTATCAGGATGGGACGTTTGGAACGACACCACGACAGCAGTAAGGGGATCCACGACGCAAGTCATTGCAAACATGACGCACGCTGCCTACTCCCTGGTCGTCACGTCTATCCCGCCCGGTGCAAAAGTAGCACTCGATGGAGCAACCAAAGGCGTCACGCCTTTGACGCTGATAGGCCTCAAACCACGCAACTATACACTGGTTGTTTCCCTCAGGGGCTATGCCACAATCTCGCGCACAGTCGACCTTTCCGATGCAACACAGAGCACGCAGGACTTCTCTCTCGTGCAGGCTTTTGGCAAACTGAGCATCGTGTCAGACCCTGCCGGAGCTAAAGTCATCCTGGACGGCAAGTCACGCGGGGTGACACCGTTGAAGATCGACTCCCTCCCTGTGGGCGACTATGCTCTGACACTCAAGCTGGATGGGAGCACGGACATCACTGATACGCTCTCGGTGAAAGCAGGCATCGTTCTGGCAAAGCAGTACAAGTTCGACCTTGAGCTTGGTGGGCTTGTCGTCTCCACTGACCCTGCCGGAGCGTCCATTACAATCGACGGCCAGGCCATGAGCCAGATCGCGCCCTTCACGTTCACCAAGCTGAAGGAGGGCACGCATGAGGTTGAGCTGGAACTGCCAGGGTATCTCCCGTGGTCAGGCGAGGCAACAGTGTCTAAAGGACAGACGAGTCGCCTCTCCATCGCCCTCACAAAGTTGCAGTAGCGACAAGTTGACTGGGAACATCTCAGCGCATATACTACTGAAGCCGTACAGGACGGGGAGACAGCGGTGCCCTGTTGCCCGGAATCCGCTCACCGGGGTCCATGCTGGGCATGCGGGGCGCACGTTTCCGAAACAGTCCCTGTTGAAGGCGTTGAAGGCTGCACACCATGCAATGCGAAGCTCTGAACTCTGCCAGGTCCGGAAGGAAGCAACAGTACTGAGTAGAACATGTGCCGTGGCCCGATGCAACTGGAGCCGGAGACAGTCGACCACGCCGGGGGCCTGCGCAACAAGTGCTCAGCGTACGGCTTTTTCTTCTTCCTACCTTAGACGGAGAGCAGTCACAACACAGAGAACGGCTATGCCCTCACCCCTGCCGATCCAGCCTATCGCATCGTTACCCGTCACCTTGACGTTGACATCAGTCGACCGAAGTCCAAGGAGGCGCACGATTCTTCTCTGCATAGGAGCTTGGTAATTCCACAATCTCGGCCTCTCAGCGACAATGGTGATGTCCGCCGAAATGATCCTCAGTCTGTGAATCCGCCTATCCGCCAGAACACGTCCAAGAAGCACGGCGCTGTCGATTCCCACGTACTGACTGTCTGATGATGGAAACATGCCGCCGATGTCCCCTGCGCCAGCACATCCGAGCACAGCGTCCATGACCGCATGCAGGACGGCGTCGGCGTCTGATGTCCCATCAAGCCCCAGTTCCGAGGCGATCCAGATACCGCCGAGGATCAACGGTCGCCCGGAAACGAACCGATGGACGTCGTAACCTAACCCGACCACGGTTTTGGCTCTTGCGCCAAGTGCCGCTTCGAGAACCTCAACATCCCATGGCACCGTCACCTTCATGTTCTGGGCGTCGCCTTCAACCGTCGCGACCTGCCCACCAGTTGACTCGATCAGCGCCGCCTCGTCGCCAAACGATGCGCCATCCGCACAATTCAGGTACGCAGACCGCAGAGTCGCCACTCGGCAGAACTGAGGTGTCTGAACAGCAACGACCTCTCTCCTGTCCAGTATTTCTGTCCTGCCTGCCGACGTCCGCCGCAAGGAGTCGGCCACCGGAATCACGGGTATGACGATGTCTCCCGTATCCCTGGCCGCAAGCAGTCTCCTTAGAAGTGCTCTGGAGACCAGCGGGCGAGCGCCGTCATGGACCAGAACCCAGTCCTGATCGGAAGCGCCATTGTCTGCAAGCGTCTTGAGACCGCAGAGGACGCTTTCGGCTCGTGTTGGACCTCCGCTCGCCAGAAGAATGTGCACACGGCGCGGAAGGGCTGCCTGGGTGACGCATTTCTCCATCTTCGCACGGTCCTGCAGTCTGCAGACCAGAACCAGCCGGCGCACGGGTACCTGGCACACTGCCTCCAGAGTAGTGCAGATGAGCGGTTTCCCTGCGAAAGGAGCGAGAAGCTTGTCCCCTCCAAACCGTGTACTGCTTCCAGCCGCCACGACAATGGCGGCAAGACCCGGCCGATGAGCTCTGACAGCCTTCACTGTGACTCGCCTCCTGCATCGGGGACTCGAGGAAAACTGGCGGCAATCGCCTCACTTACATACCGTTTTCGATGAATCATCAGACCATGGAGGTCCGAAAGGTCGTCGCGAGCCTTATCACTCACGATGAACTCCCTGAACCCCATGCGTGCCCCCAGCTCGATGCGCCGGTGCAAGTTGAACACGGGACGCAGGTCCCCTGCGAGACCGACTTCTGCGATCGGCATGACCCCGTCACGTATTGACACGTTGCGTATCGCACTGTACAACGACAGGCCGATACCGAGATCGATACCTCGATCCTCAACCGAAAAATCACCCGAGATATTGACGTACACGTCTCTACCTCCGGCGCTCGTGCCTGCTCTGCGTTCGATTACCGCCAGCGCGATCATGAGCCTGCCATAGTCCAGTCCGGTCGCAATGCGGCGCGGGGACGGCAGGTAGCTGGTAGCAGCCAGAGACTGCACCTCAACGAGCACAGCAAAACTCCCCTGGGCTGCAGGGACCACCACGGACCCCGGCTGCAGGTTGTGTACGTCGGTCACGAACGCGCTCGACGGATCGGAAATGGGTACGAGCCCTGACGAGGTCATCTCGAAGAACCCGGTCTCCCCGCTCCTGCCGTAGCGGTTCTTCCCCGACCTCAGCAGTCGGTAAGCACCAAATCGGTCTCCCTCCATGTAGAGGACGGCGTCGACCAGGTGCTCGACGTACTTGGGACCCGCAATCGTCCCGTCCTTGGTCACGTGCCCGATGATCAGCGCTGCCACTCCAGACTTCTTGGAGAACCCGGCGATGGCAGCAGCGGTGATCTTCAGTTGAGCCGGCGTACCGGATCCGAAGAAATCCTCCTCCGTCGAGAACGACTGCAGCGAGTCCATAACAAGAGCCACTGGCCTGGCTCGATCAGCCATGGCCAGCGCATCAGCAAGCGAATTGGTGGTAGCAAGGAGAAGGTTCTTCGGGTCCAGCCCCAGTCGCCGAACGCGCCCGAGGATTTGAGAGCGAGACTCTTCACCGCTCACGTACAGTACCTTTCCGTGTTGTCCCAGAGCAGTTGCCGCCTGCAGGACAAGTGTCGACTTTCCGATGCCAGGTTCCCCTCCCACAAGGACGGCAGAACCGACCACCAGACCACCTCCCAATACTTCGTCCCACGGTCCGATGTCAGTCACCATGCGCTGCTCAGGCTGAACATTCTCTACAGCAACGTCCAGATCCGACTCGGCGGGTAGTATCCCAGAAATCGGCACTCTCGAGACCGGCCGTTCCGTGACCTCGATCTCGGAGACATCCTCAACAAAGGAGCCCCAAGCCCCGCACTCGGGGCATTTCCCGAGTTTTGAGACACTGATATGTCCACACTCGCTGCACCTGTACTGAACTTGGGGCTTCGCCATCATGCCCTCCTATGTCGAGACAAGAACGTCAGTCCTGTGGCTCCCTTCGCTTCAGCTGGGGGAACAGAATAACCTCACGGATAGACTCCACACCGAGCAGAAGCATGACCAGCCTGTCGATACCAATGCCTAGTCCACCCGCAGGCGGCATGCCGTACTGCAGGGCACGCACGTAGTCGAAATCCATGGATTGGCTTTCGTCATCGCCCCTAGCTTTCGCGGCAGCCTGTTGCCTAAACCTTTCTTCCTGGTCCATGGGGTCGTTGAGTTCGGTGAAGGCATTGGCAAGCTCCATCCCGCCGGCAAAAAGCTCGAAACGCTGGACTCTCTGCGGTTGTTCCGCCATGCGCTTGGCAAGCGGAGAGATTTCCACGGGATAGTCACGCACAAACGTCGGGTCGATGAAGTTAGGCTCAACCATCTTGTCAAACACCTCATTCACGACGTTGGCATATTCGAAGGACTTGTCCATGTGAATGCCGAATTCTGCGATCTTGTAGCGCGCCAGCCCATCATCGCGGAGCTCTTCCAGACCAACGCCCGCATACTTCTGCATGGCTTCATCGAACGTGGTTCGTGCAAATGGCCGGGTGAAGTTGATCAGCCGCTCACCCATATGCACGTGCGGCATACTCGTGACCTTGTCGACCAGATCAAGGATGAGGTTCTCGGTCAGACTCATCATACCATCAAGGTCTGAATAGGCTTCGTACAGTTCTATCATCGTGAACTCCGGATTGTGAACCGTGTCGATGCCCTCGTTCCTGAAACTCCGGTTGATCTCGAAGACTTTCTCGAAACCGCCGACCAGAAGTCTCTTCAGGTACAATTCCGGAGCAATGCGCAGGAAAAGATCCTGATCAAGTGCATTGTGATGCGTCACAAACGGACGCGCAGTTGCACCACCTGCGATTGATTGAAGCATCGGAGTCTCGACCTCAAGATACCCTCGCTCCGTCAGATATGTCCGGATATGTGAAACCATACGAGACCTCTTCTCAAAAGCGTCTCGAACCTCGGGGTTGACTATGAGATCGACGTAGCGCTGGCGATAACGGATTTCAACATCCGTGAGGCCATGAAACTTCTCGGGCAACGTACGAATCGCCTTCGATAGGACCCACAGTCTCGCGACAGCGATGGTCTTCTCTCCGGTTTTCGTTACGAACAGTGTTCCCTCGACGCCAATGATGTCACCGGAATCGACATACTTCTTGAACCATTCATAGGCAGGCTCTTTGAGGTCGTCAGAGCGCACATACAGCTGGATCCGTCCGGACATGTCTGCCAACACGAGGAAACACGCCTTCCCATGGCCACGAACAGCCATGACGCGCCCTCTGGCACGAACCGTCCTGTCTCCCAGCTCACCAAAGTGCTCCGCGATGTAGGTTGCCGCAAGTGCGTCCCCAAAACTGTGCCCGAACGGGTCGATCCCCTGTTCGCGAAGCTCCCCGATCTTGTCCTTGCGGCTCTGCTCAACCTCGTTGAGTTCCAGCACAACTATACCTTCTCGATGGAGAGAATCTTGTATGAGACTCGACCCTTAGGGATACGCACAGCAACAGTCTCCTTCTCGCGCTTCCCCACGAGAGCCTTGCCTACAGGGCTATCAATGGATATGTGACCTTCCATTGGATCGGCTTCGAGATTGCCTACGATGGTGAACCAGCGAGTCTTGGCAGTCTCCACGTCTAGTACCTGGACCTTGCAGCCCATGTGAACTTCGCCTGTGCCCGTATCGCCTGGTTCGACGACCACGGAGTGCTCGAGCTGACGCTCGACGTCCATGATGGTTCCCTCGATGAACGCCTGCTCCTTCTTGGCCTCTTCGTACTCGGCATTCTCCGAGAGATCACCGAACCCTTTGGCGTCCTTGATGCGCTCTGCGATGCGAAGGCGCTCCTTGGTCTTCAGCCTGTTGATCTCCTCAAGCATCTTCTTGTGCTGAGAGGGGCTGATGTACAGCTTCTCTTCGTCATCTTCACGCACATTGGTGATTTCAATCTCTTCGTCGAAATGCTCTTCTTCATCATGCATCATGGCGAACCTCCTCGCTGGCACCCGTGCACAGTGCACGGTACTCATTCAGCAGCTTCTTCAGCTGGTCTGCTTCCTTTACCTGGTTGATGCGCCCTCGATACGTCGTCGCCTCAGGGAGGCCCTTGAAGTAGAAAGCGAGATGCTTGCGCATCTCCTTGACTCCAATGATCTCACCCTTGAAAGCGACCTCGCGGTCGACATGTTCCTGCATAACCCTGAACCGCTCGTCAACTTCGGGCTCCCGAGGACTTCTGCCACCCAGAACATCGTTTATCTGCTCGAAGATCCACGGATTCCCGAGAGCCGCCCGTCCTACCATCACGTAGTCGGCTCTAGTGTAGTCGAGAAACTTCTTCGCGTCCTCCGCCTTTTTGACGCCTCCGTTCGCGATGATCGGTATGCTCGCCTTCGCCTTTGTTGCAGCGATGACATCCCAGTCCTTCGAGCCCGAGCGGCCCTGCACGGCGGTACTGCCATGAATCGCAAGGGCTGCCACGCCGTTCTTCTCGCAAATGCCCAGGATTTCCTCGGCAACGTTGTCGTCGAGCAGGAATCCCTTGCGTATTTTCACTGTAACCGGCAGCCGTGTCGCCCGCACAACGGCGGACGTAATTGCATCGATAAGGGGGAGATCCCTCAACAGCGCCGATCCCGCACCGGTTTTCACGATTTTTGGCTCGGGACATCCCATGTTGATGTCGATGGCATCGACCCCTGCCTTCGCCAGAACCTCTGCGGCTTGTGCCATTGCATCAGGCCGAGCTCCAAACATCTGGAAGTCGACTGGGTGCTCAACAGGATCAAACACCAGCATCCCGAATGTCTTCGTGTTACTGAACTTGATGCCGAGGGACGAAACCATCTCTGTGTATACCATGGCTGCGCCGTAGTGCCTGCACAGAATGCGAAAAGGGGAATCGCCATACCCGGCAAGGGGTGCAAGGAAGGCACGCCCCTCGAGCTTCAGCGGCCCTATGTTCACTCGGTCCTGCCCCTGTTCAGCTCAAAGAGGATTCGTAAGCCATCGAGCGTGAGATTGGGGTCATGCACACACTTTGTCTGCAAGCCAGGAACCACCACACCCGACAGTCCCCCCGTCAGGATCACCCTGGCATCTGGACAACCCGTGTCCTGGCGGATACGCTGGATCATGCCATCGACCATGAAGACCATGCCCCAGACAACACCAACCTGCATCTGCGTGATCGTGTCGATTCCGAGGCTCGTTGCGGGGCGTTCAAGCTCGATACGGGGCAACTTGGCCGTCTTGGTAAACAGGGATTCGCTCGAGTTGAGAAGACCAGGTGCTATGGACCCTCCGAGGTATCTTCCATCGCCGCTCACAAAGTTGAACGTCGTCGCAGTCCCGAGGTCGATGATGATGCAGGGCCCCCCATATTTCATATACCCGCCAACACAATCAGCAATACGGTCGGCCCCCATCTCTGATGGAGACTCGACCTCCCATGTGAGGCCAGTGTTGAGTGCTGTCGAGATCACGAGTGGTTGGAGATGAAACATGCGATCGACGAGGCGGCGCATGATCGGCGTAAGTGGCGGGACAACAGAAGCCAGAACGACAGACTCCACGTTCCCCAGCTGGACATCGGAAAACTGAAACAGACTGCGGATGAACACGCTGTATTCATCGGCAGTCTTGCCCCGGTCGGTCGTCAGGCGCCAACTATCGCGCAGGACAGTGCCGTCGAACAGGCCACAAACTATGTTGGTATTCCCGACATCAATGGCAAGAAGCATAGTGGCGCGCCTTCAAAACTAGAATGGCGGAGAGACCGGGATTTGGACCCGGGAGGCGGTATTAGCCACCCACTCGCTTAGCAGGCGAGTGCCTTCAGCCACTCGGCCATCTCTCCGTGCTTTGGAATCTGACAAACCCGCACTATTGCACGGGCTCTAGTCAATTATACTGGCTTCGCGCACATTATCAAGGGTCAGAGCCTTCGCAGACGTCAGAATAGCACATCTTCCCCGCCGCCGGAAACGTTGTCGTGACCCTTCAGATATCGCCGGCCCAGGTCCGTTATGACGCGTCCCTGCGATGTCCGCGCGATGAAATTCAACTGCACCAGATACGGCTCGATGACGACGGATACCGTCTCGGGGTCTTCACTGATCGCAGAAGCCAGGCTGTCGAGCCCCACAGGGCCACCTCTGAACTTTTCATCGATAGCCCCCAGGAGCCGCCGATCGATGTCCAGCAGGCCATACTTGTCGATGTTGAGCCGTGAGAAAGCCTCGTCGACCAGCTTGACATCGACGACCGGGCCCCCCGCGTATGCCAGGTAGTCTCTGATGCGTTTCAGGTTCCGAAGCGCTATGCGAGGGATGCCGCGTGAACGACCAGCAATGCGTCCGGCAGCAGCCGGCTCCACAACCGTCTCAAGCCGGCAGGCGGCATTGGAGATGATCTGGGCCAGTTCCTCCTCATTGTATGGATCCATGCGCATGACGATGCCGAACCGGTCGCGAAGGGGGGCGGACAACATGCCAAACCGGGTGGTCGCTCCTATGAGAGTGAACGGCTTGAGGCCTATCGTAAGTGTCTTGGCACTTGGCCCCTTCCCGAGAATGATGGGCAGTTGAAAATCCTCCATTGCAGAATAGAGGCCCTCCTCCACCGCGGGAGGCAGACGATGAATCTCGTCGATGAAGAGCACATCCCGCTCCCTGAGCGATGCCAGAATACTGGCAAGATCACCTGCCCGCGTGAGTGCCGGTCCGCTCGTGTATTTGAACCGAACGCCAAGTTCCACGGCAATGATTTGTGCCAGCGTTGTCTTGCCCAGACCAGGAGGGCCGTAGAGCAGGCAGTGGTCCAAAGGTTCTTTGCGACTGAGTGCGGCCTTGATGAAAATGGCCAGGTTGCGCCGCAGTTGCTCCTGTCCTATGAAATCCTCAAGACGTCGTGGCCGCAACGTCGAACCCACCGCGTCACCCTCGGGCTTCCCCGGCAACAGTGGGGCTTGAGCAACAGGTGCTTTCCGACGTACACGTTTCTCCTCGCCGGCAGCCATATCCTATTTCCTCGAAAGATGTTGCAAGGCATCACTCACAAGTTCCTCAGCCGAACGGTCCTTCGTAGGGCCAAGCTCCCGGAGAGACCCACTGATCTCTCGTTGTGAGTATCCGAGAGACCGGAGCGCCATCTCCACCTCTGCCAGCACGGTGGGTTCCGTTCCTGTCATACCCTCTGCGGACAGAAGTTCAGCGTACTTTCGGTTGACGATCGGGCGCAGCTCGATGAGGATACGCTCGGCATTTTTCTTCCCTATGCCGGGCGCAGAAGTGAGTAACCCAACACTCTGTTCCCGCACTGCCTCGATGAGGCGAGACGCAGGTACAGCGCGCAGAAGGTTCAGGGCGGTCTTGGCGCCAACGCCTGGAACATGCTCGACCAGGTCGGCGAAAACTTCATAGTCCAACTGTTCGACAAAACCGTAGAGCTCCTGCCGGTCTTCCTTGACGACATGGTATGTCCGCAGTTCAACTTCTTCCCCCACCTCGAACATGGCGGGATCCACCACTCTTACCTCATACCCAATGTCACCGACAAGAACGATGACAGCGGAATCCAATCTGCGATATACGGTCCCCCTAATCAGTGCAATCATCGGTCTCCTCCGCCAGAACTGCCTCGCGATAGGCCCCCGTGAACGTATGGCAGAGGGCGATAGCAATGGCGTCCGCTGTATCGTCAGGCGTAATATGCTCCTCGACACCAAGAATCTGGCGCACAGCAATCTCCACGTTCTTTTTGCTCTCCATGCCATACGATGAGACGGCCTGCTTCACCTGTTGAGGGGTGTACTCAAACGCAGGAACGTGACATGTGCCGATGGCAAGGACAATGACTCCACGCGCCTCACTGACCTTCATGACCGTCCGGGCGTTTCGAAAGAAGAACAGGGACTCGAGCGCCACTGCATCCGGCTTGTACCTGCGAATGAGTCGGCGGACACTGTCATAGATGTACTTGAGCCTGTCCGGATATGGCGTACCAGGATGGGTCTCCAGGCACCCATAGTCGAGAAGGGCTACGATGTCTCCGTCTGATGAGACGACACCGTAGCCGATGCGTGCCAGTCCGGGATCGATTCCCAGAGTAAGCATACAGTCTCTAGCTTTCCTGCTCCAGCAGCTTGATGATCTCGTCGCTCATTTCATAGTTGGAGAAGTAGTCGCTGACGTCATCGTGCTCGTCCAGCGCTTCCTCCAGCCGCGCGATTTTTCGCGCATCGTCAATGGCGACGGCAACAAGAGTCTTGGGAATCATGGTGAGAGATGCTGACTTTACGACAATCCCGGCAGCCTCGAGAGCCTGGCGCACCTTATAGACATCTTCAGGTCCGGTGATGACGGTCGTGGTCTCATCATCCTGCTTGAGGTCCTCTGCGCCGCTGTCGACTGCAATCATGAACAGATCGTCGTATGCCTTGTCAGCCGGATCGATTTCCAGCGAACCCTTGCGCTCGAAGCCCCAGCTGACAGACCCGTTCTCGCCCAGCGCACCACCGTGTTGAGAGAGGATCCTTCTGATTTCGGAAGTAGTGCGGTTCTTGTTGTCAGTCGAGGCCTGGATGATGAATGCGGTGCCATTGGGGCCGTAGCCTTCGTATGAGGTCTCCTCGTAGCTGACGCCCTCCATCTCTCCGGTTCCACGCATGATTGCCTTCTTGACGTTGTCATTGGGCATACCTGCCGACTTGGCCTTTTCTACAGCCGCCCTCAACCGCGTGTTCGTTTCGGTGCTCCCTCCGCCTGCCTTCGCCGCGATAATGATCTCACGAGTGATCTTGGTGAAAGCACGACCACGCTTGGCGTCTTCTACGCCCTTCTTGGCCTGAATATTGTGCCACTTGGAATGCCCAGACATTTAGACCTCCTGATTTGAGCTCTGTTCTGCCAATCGTAGAAAATGTTCATGTACCCTCGTATCGCTTCCAAGCTCCGGATGGAACGAAGAAGCAAGGAGCCTTCCCTGCTGCACATAGACCGGCCCCTGCACTACCCTTGCCAGTACCTCTACAGAGGGTCCTGTCCGGACGATCACCGGCGCCCGAATGAACAGCGCATGCAATGGTGCGTCCAACCCCTGGACTTTCAGATCTTCCTCACTCGACTCCTTCTGACGTCCAAACGCATTTCGCTGAACAGTCACATCCAGAAGTCCCAGATGAGGCTGTGCCTGACTTCCCTCAATATCCCGCGCCAAAACGATCATTCCTGCGCATGTGCCATAAATCGCCAGTCTGCCTGCGTTGAAACGGTCTACGATAGCTCGATCCACTCCGTACTTGACCATGAGCTTCCCCATAGTCGTACTCTCGCCTCCCGGAATAATCAGCCCATCCAACGAGTCGACTTCGTCGGGGAGACGGATGAGACGAACCTCCACCCCGAGGAACCGTACCATGCTAGCGTGTTCTCGAAAGTCGCCCTGAAGAGCGAGGACGCCGATGACCACCTCTAGCTATCCCTCACCTGCATCTTATCCAGCTCGACGAGTGTACGTGCGTCGATGCCTGACATACCTTCCTTCAAGCCCTTGCTTACCTCAAAGAGCACCTTAGGATCTTCCCAGTAAGTCGTTGCCGCCACAATGGCTTTTGCTCTCGGAAGGGGATCTGAACTCTTGAAAATGCCAGAACCCACAAAAACACCATCGGCCCCAAGCGTCATCATGAGCGCCGCGTCGGCCGGGGTAGCAATGCCCCCCGCTGCAAAGTTGACCACGGGAAGACGTCCCAGCGTACGCACTTCGCGCAGTAGCTCAACATTGACCCCAAGGTCCTTCGCCTCGACCACGAGTTCATCCTCAAGCATCGATTGCACCTTGCGAACCTCGTTCATGACCGCTCGCATGTGGGTGACCGCCTCAGAGACGTCTCCGGTGCCCGGCTCGCCCTTCGTCCTGATCATCGCAGCTCCCTCGCTGACACGCCGCAGCGCCTCGCCCAGATTGCGCGCTCCGCATACGAAGGGGATCTTGAACTGCCATTTGTCGATATGATAGGTGACATCAGCGGGAGTCAGCACTTCGCTCTCGTCAATGAAGTCGACGCCCATATACTCCAGTATCCGTGCTTCGGAGATGTGTCCGATTCGCACCTTGGCCATGACGGGAATCGAGACGGCGTCCATGATCTGCTCGACAAGTCCCGGATCAGCCGACCTTGCGACGCCGCCTTCCTTGCGAATATCGGCCGGGATCCGTTCGAGTGCCATCACTGACACTGCACCGGCTTCTTCGGCAATCTTCGCCTGGTCGACCGTCGTGACGTCCATGATGACGCCACCCTTGAACATCTCTGCCAAACCGCGCTTTACCTTGGTCGTTCCAATTTCTGCCATGTCGTTGTCACCTCTTTAACCCTTAAAGTTTACTGCCATTTAGTGATTTGGCAACGTATTCGGCCGCACATCTTCCGGCCAAAAATCCGGTCGAGAAAGCTGCCTGCAGATTATAGCCACCGGTGACAGCCTGCAGGTCCAGGAGCTCGCCGGCAATGAACAATCCGGGAACGAGTCTCGATCCCATGGATCGCGGGTCGACCTCTCGCAGAGGCACTCCCCCCTGCGTGATGATCGCGGAAGCGAGAGGGTCGGCCCCTGTGCATCTCAGCTCCACTCCCTTGACCGATCGGGCAACTGCTGCAAGGGTTTTCCTGGGTAACGGTGCACTGCCCTTCCCTTCAATACCCCACACACGCATCAGCTCAAGCGCCATCCGCCTCGGAAGGAACCTCGAGACATTCACCAGGATCTCATTGGCATTCCCGCAAGCCTCTATATCGTGAAGCTCCTGGTCCAACGTCTTCTCGGGCCGCAGATCCATGCACAGAACGACAGCCTGGCTCTCGGCAAGAGCCGGTGTCACGGCCAGGCTCAGTGACAGGACGGCCGGACCTCCAATCCCTCGGTCCGTTATCATGACTTCTCCCTGCCTTCGAGCCAGCAACTTAGGGCCAACCCACGCCTCCACAGCGACGCCTTCAAGCGAGGTCCCTGCAAGTTCTCTCAGCCACTTCTCGGGACAGTGCAGGGAAACCAGGCCAGGCAGCAGGCGACCGGGGTGATGGCCCACGCGCTCAAGAAGCCCATAGCCGTCTCCTGTCGACCCCGTACCAGGATACGATTTCCCACCGGTGGTCACGACCACGGCCTGGCAGTGCAACAACCCACCAGACTCCAAACCGATCTTCCAGCCCCCGGACACAGGATCGATGCTTCGGACCCGAGCCGAGTAGAGGATATCAACGCCATCTCGCACGAGCAGCAGCCCGAGAGCCTGGACAACGTCCTGCGCCTTGTCCGTCACAGGGAACACTCGGCCACCCCGCTCCGTCTTGAGTTGCAGGCCGACTTCTGCAAAAAGAGCGACAAGGTCATCCGAGAAAAAGGACTCGAAAGCCGGGTAGAGGAATCGGCCGGAAGGGCCGAAGGCCTGGACGAACTCATCCAGCGAACGCGCATTGGTCACGTTTGCCCTGCCCTTGCCTGTGATGGCCAGCTTCCTGCCGAGAATCCGATTCCGTTCGAGGATGAGGACTGAGCCATCGTGGCCAGAGGCTGTGAGGTGCTTTGCAGCAGACAATGCTGCCAGCATGCCAGCAGCACCTCCACCTATGATACAGATCTCAGCTCTTGTTTCCATCGGCAGGTAGATTATAACAGATTTGTGCGCGTCCCTACTGCCACGTTGCCCAGCAATCCTCACTGTTCTTCTTGCCAACCGGGGGAAATGGAATACAATCATCGTTGCGCGCCCGTAGCTCAACTGGATAGAGTGACGGTCTACGGAACCGTAGGTTACAGGTTCGATTCCTGTCGGGCGCACCAGTCCTGACATGGCTCTCACTGATGCTGATTGCATGCTCCTTGCGCTTGACGAGGCCAGGCGTGCCCTTGATGAAGGAGAGATCCCTGTGGGATGTGTTGTTACAAGGGCTGGTGAGTTACTTGCTTCCGCACACAACACGCGAGAGAGCGCCAAGGACCCAACGGCACATGCCGAGATGCTCGCGTTGCGCTCCAGTGCCGAACGTCTGCAAGATTGGCGACTGGACGGATGCGTCCTGTACGTTACTCTCGAGCCGTGTCCGATGTGTGCTGGCGCGATAGCTCTTGCGAGGGTACAGCGGGTGGTGTTCTCAGCATACGATTTCGACAATGGAGCAGTCGGCAGCAATGGCAACATGCTTACACGGCCTATCTTTGGATATGCTCCGGAGGTGGTTTCTGGTTTGTTACGCGCTGATGCCGAAGCTGTCCTGCAGCAGTTCTTTGCACGTATCAGGTCCAAACGGAGAGGTGGCTGAGCGGTTGAAAGCGCCTGCCTCGAAAGCAGGTGACGGGGTTCCCTCGTTCGTGGGTTCAAATCCCACCCTCTCCGCCAGCATTACACAGATGCTGGAGTTATCGTCATCTCGCACATTTCTCCGTGCTGCCGAGCGGCCATGAACCCAGGCTATGCTCCCAGATACAGCACTGGCTTCACTTCGCTTCTTGATGAAGTGTCCAGCGTACCCCTCAGCGTTACGGGGATTGTTCCTCCCGGTCTCGCCGGCACCCTGTACAGAATCGGCCCCGGCAGGTTCGAGATTGGGGGTCACACTGTTGGACATTGGCTGGATGGCTTCGCCCTCCTCTCATCAGTAACCTTTGGATCACACGGCGTCACCTGCAGTAACCGCTTTCTTGCAAGTTCCTGGTATCGTCGGGCTCTGACAGAAGACGCCCTGCCGGCTGGTGGTTTCGACTCCCCGTCCGTTCACCGGCGCAGTCATCTCTCCGACGACAACGCCAACATGAACATCACGCATTGGAGAAACGAGCTCGAGGCTCTCGGCGATACACCACAGAGCATCCTGATCGATCCCACGACGCTGGCGACGATACGCACAAGGCGATGGGCACACCTGCACAGATGCTGTGCCTCCTCGCCACACCCCGTCTTCGACCGGCTCACCGGAGAGCGCTTCGACCTGTTGCTCTGCAATGGGGATCCTGCCGGATACGTCATTACAGTCACCAGTCCTGAAGGAAGAACGCGACGCCTCTGTGCTGCTCCGTCTTCGCGCCTTGGATACATGCACTCCTTCAGTGTAACGCCACGATGGGTCGTTCTCGTCGAAGGGCCCTTCACAGCATATCCGCGCTCTCTGAGCTCATCCAGACGTCCGTACCTGCGAAATTACGTCTGGGATGCGGGGCGAGGGAGCAGGGTCCTGGTCGTCGACCGGAGGACAGGTGCACTGAAGGCGACACTTTCCACACGCCCGCTGTTCGCACTCCACCACATCAATGCCTGGGACGACGGAGATCAGATCATCGTCGATCTTGCCGCCTACGCGGATCCGAGTATCCTCGACTCTCTGGCTTTCGACCATGGAGAGGTTCCTGCGGGCGACTTTCCCGCTCCGCTGGCGACCCGCCTCGTCATCGATCTGGAGCACAAGCGAGTCCTTTGCTCGCCACTGAGGTGCCCGCCGGGAGAGTTCTGCATGGTAGACACCAGATTCTCAGGGCGCCCACACGCCATCCTGTTCGCGGCGGGGCCAACGAGAACAGGCGAGCCGATCGACCGGCTGTACCGTTCCGACGTGACGACCGGTCGATTCATCGAGTGGTCCTCCGACAACTGTCTCCCCGGTGCTCCGATTTTTGTTCCCGCGACTGCGGACGGTCCAGAAGGAGAAGGCTGGCTACTGACTATCGTGCTCGATGTTCTGGCAAAACGTTCATTTGCCCTGATTCTGGATGCTGCGACAATGACCGAACAAGCTCGCGCATGGCTTCCCTGCGCGCTACCGTTCGGACTGCATGCACTCTTCGTGCCGGAGGAGGCAACAACATGACTTCATCGAAACACGTGCGGGCATCGCCATGCGAGGTCCCCGCCGGGGGACGCTACGAACGTCAACTATGGATGAAACAGGTCGGCCCTCAGGGACAGGAGAAGCTGACAAAAGCGTCTGTTCTGGTCGTGGGAGCCGGAGGACTCGGCTCCCCGATCCTGCTGTGCCTGGCTGCCGCTGGAGTGGGTACGATAGGAGTGGTCGACGGAGACACCGTGAGCCTGTCCAACCTGAATCGGCAGGGGCTCTATTCCACGGGAGACATTGGTCAACCCAAGGCTCTTGTCACAAAGGAACGGTTGGCGGCACTGAACCCGGAAATACGTGTCGAGGCCTATCCCAGTCGACTGGATCCGGACAACGCCTATGCTCTCTTTAGCGCCTACGACATGGTCGTCGACGCCACAGACAACTACAGCACGCGATATCTCGTTTCCGACGCTGCTGTCCTTTTCGACAAGCCGCTGTTCGTCGGTGCGGTCAGCAACCTCCACGGAATGGCGTTCACGGTCATCCCGCGAACAACAGCCTGCTTCCGCTGCCTATACCCCAAGTCTCCTACTGCTGCCATGGCACGCGAGGAGAGGGCTCGCGGCATTCTCGGCACCACTCCCGGCATCATCGGTTCCATTGTTGCACAAAACGTGCTCAAGTACATTCTGGGATGCGGAGACTGGCTAGCCGGCAAGCTACTGCTCATGGATGGAGAGGACAATCGCTTCGAGCTCGTGCCACTTGAACGCGACCATCTATGCCGAGTATGTGGCGACAAACCAACCATAACCGAGTTGTTCTCGATGAAAATAGATCCCCGGCAAAGTTCCTGCTGAAGAGAGGAGGCTCCGCCGGGAAAGCGAGCACGTTGCTACTGCCGGAACGCCCTTACTGTTCCAGTCGGCACGCTACTTTCGAACTTTCAAGCTCCAGGGCCAGGGCGCCGTCCTCGACCGGGCCAGTGACTGTTGTCACTTCGTTTGCAAGGACTTCCTGGGCTATGTCCTGCGCCGCAGCGATGAGCGCGGCCGTCACTGCAGCATCGGTACACGTCAGAGCAAGTCGTACACGATCTGTCACCTGATAGCCTTTGTCCTTGCGCTGTCCCTGAACAAAGTGCTCGACCTCGCGCACATACCACTCAGCTCGCAACTCCGGCGTAATCGTAGCATCGACTGCCACGACAACGTTTGCCGCCGATGCTGCGAACAGTCCACCTTTTCCTGAGACCGCGCTGATGACGTCATCCTTCGTCAGCAGGAATGCCGTTCCGTCCAGATCCAGTGAAGCCTGGCCAGTGCTCTCAAGTTCACCATAGACTCTCTCTGGATCTGCGGCCAGTGCCTTCTGGATGGCAGGGATCGATGTTCCGGCCCTCCTACCGAGTACGGGCAGGTTGGGCCGGAGCGTGAACTCGGCTATGTCGGCAGCATGAGTCGCTTCAGCAATAGATTTGACGTTCAGCTCATCGCGAATGATGTCGGCATGGGAAACCAGTGCTTCATGAGCCTGCGCGTCGTGGGCGTAAACAGTCACTGTACTCAGTGGCTGCCTTGTCTTGACACCCGCCTGCTTCCTCGCTGACCTTCCCAGGGACACGACATCCATGACCGCCTGCATCGCGCCCATAAGCTGCGGGTCGAACATTGACTCGTCAAATTCCGGCAGGTCGAGGAAGTGCACCGAAAGCGGGGCCTCGATATTACCCGACCGGACGAGGTTCTGGTAGATCTCCTCCGACATGAAGGGCGTGAACGGTGTCAGGAGTCTAGCAAGATCGACCAGGACCCTGTAGAGCGTCTCGTACGCCGACAGTTTGTCAGTATCGTTCTCGCTTTTCCAGAAACGCCTCCTGCTCAGGCGCACGTACCAGTTACTCAGCTCCTCGACGAAAGCCTGGATGCGCTTCGTTGCCGGGTTGATATCATAGGCCTCCATATCTGCACGCACATCCTGGACGAGCACCTGGAACCGGCTCAGAAGCCACCGGTCCAATTCTGGCCGCTGGCCGAATGGCAGCTGGGCAACATTCGGATCGAAGTGGTCGATATTGGCGTACAGCACGAAGAAACTGTAGACGTTCCGAAGTGGTATGATGAAGTTCTTGAGAGCGTCGCCTACTACGTTCGGCCCGAACCGTCTCGGGTACCAGGGTGGAGTGCTCGTATACAGGGACCATCGGAACGCATCTGCCCCCTGTTTGTCGAGAATACTCCAGGGGTCGATGACATTGCCGACATGCTTGCTCATCTTGTGGCCCTTCTCGTCCAGCACCAGTTCGAGCACCATGCAACGCTTGAACGCGGGCCTGTCGTTGAGGGCCGTGGAGATAGCGTGAAGGGTGTAGAACCACCCACGCGTCTGATCGATTCCTTCAACGATGAAGTCGGCTGGATACATCTTTGCGAACTCGTCCTGGTTCTCAAATGGGTAGTGCCACTGTGCATACGGCATCGAACCGGAGTCAAACCAGGCGTCGATGACTTCTGGAACACGGTGCATGGCGCTGCCGCATACAGGACACCGCAGTTCGATCTTGTCCACATACGGACGATGTAGCTCGACCTCGGGATCCGGGTTGACAGCCATCTCGTTGAGTTCAGCAATGGAACCTACCGCATGGTGGTGTCCGCAGGAATCACAGACCCAGATGGGCAATGGAGTCCCCCAGTAGCGTTCACGAGACAGCGCCCAGTCCTTGACGGTCTCCAGCCAGTTGCCAAATCGCCCGTCCTTGATGTGGTCGGGGTACCAGGTAATCTCCTGATTGTTCGCAACCATCCGATCCTTGAACTCTGTCGCGCGGACGAACCACGAGTCCTTGGCGTAGTAGAGAAGAGGTGTATCACATCGCCAACAGAAGGGATAGTCGTGTTCGATCCTCTGTGTCTTGAACAGCTTTCCGTCGGCTTTGAGCTGACGCCGGATATCGGGGTCGCTTCCCTTGGCATCCTTTCCGACCCACGGGGTCACTTCAGAGGTGAATTTGCCGGCAGGATCTACAAGCTGCACGAATGGAAGTCCTTCTTTCAATCCAACCCTGAGGTCGTCTTCGCCAAACGCAGGAGCCAGATGAACAATGCCTGTGCCGTCAGTCGTCGTTACATAATCCGCGGTGACAATGCGCCATCCACGTACCTCTTCCCAGGGCTCGATACTGGCATAGTCGTAGAGGTGCTCATATCGAATCCCCGCGAGCTCGCTTCCGAGATATGTGTGTACGAGTGTCACATGTTCAGCGTCATGACCGAACACGGCAGCCAACCGCGCAGAGGCCAGCAGATATCGTTCACCTTCCAGTTCGACGACCGAGTACTCAACGTCCGGGTTGACCGCAAGCGCCACGTTGCTCAGCAGAGTCCACGGCGTCGTCGTCCAGACCAGCGCCTTGACACCCTCCAGTCCACCTGATGTCAGGGAAAACTTGACGAAGACTGTCTCCTCGGTGACGTTCCTGTAGCCCTGAGCGACTTCGTGCATCGAGAGAGCCGTCCCACAGCGCGGACAGTAGGGAACGACCTTGTGTCCCTGGTACAGCAACCCCTTATCGTAGAAGGTCTTGAGGATATGCCAGACCGATTCGATATAGTCGTTGGTGTAGGTCGCATACGCATGTTCGGTATCCAGCCAGAAACCGATGCGGCTGGTCAACTTTTCCCACTCCGCCTTATACGTGAAAACGCTGCTCTTGCATTCCCGAACGAATGCTTCGACGCCGTATTCCTCGATCTGCTGCTTGCCGCTGATGTGAAGTCGTTTCTCGACCTCGATCTCCACGGGCAGACCCTGGCAGTCCCAACCACCCTTACGAGGGACGTAGTAGCCTGTACCTGCCTTGTACCTCAGGACCGTGTCCTTGAAAGCGCGGGCCAGGCCATGGTGCACGCCGGGTCTCCCGTTCGCGGTCGGCGGCCCTTCGAACCACACGAAGCGCTCCTTGTCCTTGCTCAGGTCGAGCGACTTCTCGAAGATATGACTGGTTTCCCAGAATTGGATGGTGGCCACTTCCTGCTCGACAACCTTGTCGGCAGGCAGTACGGGCTTAAACATGAGGCATCTCCTCGTTCAAAGTTTTCACTGTAGAAATCAACATATATACTACGTGGCAGGGTAGTGTTGTCAACCGGACTACAATCGCTGACCCCGTCTAGAACAGACTTTCAAGGCACTCCTTCACGGGAGCGAAATTCACCTTTGCGACCGACCGAAGTACGTCCTTGCCCTTGACTGAGGCCAGGCGCCTCATGAAAGCCTGCGCTTCCATCGAAGCCCCCTTTGGTAGCCGGACAACTCCACTGTCCCTTGCCGTACGCTCGAGACCGTCGAGAAATGCGGCCCTGGCAAGAACGGAAGCAGCAGCCACTTCAGGATACCGTTCTGCGTGCGTTTCCACGACGAAGTGGAAACTCTGTGGAGTCTTCCAAAGGGCCATCGCTCGACCACCGTACTTGTCCAGAATGACTGTGTGAGCCTTCGATGCGGTTGCCAATTCGAGCAGTAACCCGGCATAGACCTCATTGAGCAAGACATTCACATTGTGCACACGCGCGTACCGTGAGTTGTACTCCTGCGGCATAAGGACGCGGATGCTCGACATACCGATACCGTCCAGTCTCGTCGCGACGGCACGCACTTCCGCATCTGTCATGAGCTTGCAGTCACGTGCTCCGGAACGCACGACCTCCCGTCGCTCTGATTCGTCGCGAGCGGTAAACGCTGCAACGACAAGCGGACCGAACAAGTCCCCCTTGCCAGATTCATCTCCCCCGACGATCGGGAATTCGAGACCCTTGCTCGCCGGTTCGACGTGACCCAGAATTCCTTCCGCGAGCCGAACCTGCCTGTCAGAGTCCTGCCCCTGGAACAGAACTTTGCCGCTCCGATAGGCGGTGACGACCGAACCCTCGCTCCTGGTGAGAAAGTACGTTCCCACAGGCAACTCCGGGTCCTCGATGCCACCACCCGCGGTCAGAGCCGATCTGAGACGTTCCTGCTGCTCATGCGTCATCGTCTTCACTATGTTCATGGATGGATTGTCTCCTGTTTCGGTAGATGTGCAACACCGGTCAAACACAAGGGGGCCGGCAGTCGCCGGCCCCCTTGACGAATCAGTCGATAATCTAACTACGGCTTGACGACGGTGATCCGACCCTCGACCGTCGGGTTGATCTCCGGATTTGCCGTGACGTAGGCAACAAGCCCATCGCGCATCCATTCTCCGGACGTGTAGACGACCTTGATCCCCTTCAGCATGGCATACCCATCACCACCAGCTGCAGTGAAATCCGCAGTGCAAAGCTTGTACGTAGCGTCCATGTTCATAGGCTTGCCGTCCTTGGTAATGCTGACGACACGTGAACCCACTGGCTTGGACGGGTCGAACGTGAAGCTGAATCCGGATACCTGAAGGAACCCGCCCAACTGGGCAGGATAGACACTGACAGAGTTCTCGAGAGCATCCTTGAGGATGGAGCCCTTGATCTCAAGGACGACCAGGAAGTTGTCGAACGGAAGCACGCCAAAAATGCTGCCAACCGTGACGTCACCAGCAGGAACACTGATACGAATACTGCCACCGTTTTCGAACGCGATATCCGCGCCCGTGGAGATGCGCATCCAGTCGGCAATGTAGTTGCCGAGGTTGGTCTCTTTCGTACGAACGTCCGCGCGCTCACCGTCAAGTGCTACGAGAGCCTTGCCGACGACAACACTCAGTTTGCCCTTCAACTGGTTGTTATAGCCGTCGACGATAGCCTTGATGGTCGGGTTTTCAGGAACAGAGGTCACAGTTGGTACAAGTTCATACGAGACGTTCTGCCTGATCACCTTCCCGCGATAGGTCGCGAAATCGATGACCTCCTTGCCAACGTACGCACCGGCAGTGCCGGTCTGAGTTATCATGGTCTTGCCAACCATGACCTCTACCTTCAGGACAGTATGAGAGTGACCACCAATGATCAGGTTGATGCCAGGAGCGCCTGCCGCGATAGCGGGGTCCAGCGGAGCGCCGCCATTCTCGAACCCGCAGTGGCTCAGAGCAACGATGTACTGTGCTCCCTGTCCCTTCAGGTCGACAATCTGGTTCTGCGCGGTCGCTATTGGATCCGCGACACCGACACCAGTCAGGCTTGACGGCGCAACGATAGTGGGAAGGTCGGACGTGATGACGCCGAACAGCCCGATGTTGATCCCGGCCACATTCTTGATGACATTAGACTTCCAGCCCAGATTGACGCCCGTCACGTTGGCATTCACATAGTCAAACTTGGCCTCTGCGATCCGGTCCTTCAGGACCTGCTGACCGTAGTCCCACTCATGGTTGCCGAGTGTTGCCACGTCGTAGCCCATCGCGTTGTATGCATCTATAACGCTCTTGCCCTGGAACAGGTTCGCTACCGTGGCGCCTTGAATGGCATCGCCCGCATCCACAAGCAGGACGTGGTCCTTGCCAAATGTGCTGCGCACACTGTTGATGATGGTGGCCTCGCGGGCCGCCCCCGCGACGCTGTTCTTCTTCGCATCCGTCAGAGCGAGCAGATTGCCATGAAAATCGTTGGTCTGCAGGATGACGACAGTCGAGAAGCGCATCTTGACCACCATTTCAGCCAGTTCGCCCCTCGTAAGCTGGTGCTTCGGAGCCGTGGCCTGCTCGGCCGTGATGAACCCCTTCGATTCAGCAAACGCCACGTATGGCAGCGCCCAGTTCGAGATAATGAGATTCATATTGGGTTTCCTGCCGGACTTGCCACTCGTGCCGCCGGTAGGGATCTCCTCAAAGTTGGCGAGGTCAAAGATCGAGATCTGGTCGTATTCCTTGCCCAGCGTGACTGCGTAGTCCCGCCATGGGATCGTCGTACTCACGTCGATATAGGTCTTGCCCTTGTTGTACCACGTGCCGAGGGCATATCCAGTGCGGTCCAGCAGCCACTTCGCGTTCTTCATCGTAAATGCCTTGAGATCGCCACCAGTAGGATAGCCGTTGACGACCATGCCAGGGACTACGGGAAGAGCGATAGCGTACATCTCCACGCCACCAAGAGACTGGCCGGAACGCATGTTGATGGTCGCTCCGTTATTCTTCTTCGTATCTGCTGCCAAGGCTTCCCATTTCCACGTGCCGTCAGTATTGCGGAACAGATTCGGAACCTTGTCGAGAGGCTGTGCACACAGATCATACTTGGAAGCATCATTTCCATATCCGCTTGCTCTCATGAGAGCAGTGACTGCCTGTTCAGTCGTGGCCGGAGCATCGGGCGCGAACGTCCTGGCAGATGTGCCGTTCATCAGTTTGCGAGCCTGGACCGTCCCGATCGCTCTGGCATACCAGCCGTTGCTGGCTACGTCGACGAATGAACTCCCATGATTGCGACTGTCCATCGCGGTGTAGGAGCCGGTAATAATCGCGGCGAGATCCCCTCGAGTGGCTGTGGAATCAGGGACAAACGCTCCTGTGGGGAATTCGCTGAGCGCGCTCTGTCTGTTGAGCGTATCGATAGCTGCACGATACTGTGAGTTGAGATAGTCCGGCACGAGGTCCCAGTTGTTGTCGACTGTTGCATCGATCTTCCCAGTATCTTTAACATACTGGATCATCAGGTTGCGAATCTCGTCACTGGACTGGTAGACAATCGGTGAGCCCTTGAACCCAAGGAATCCGCCACCGCCAGCCCGGTAGTTGTTGAGAGCCAGCGTATATGTTGCAGTCATATCCATGGGCTTGCCATGATAGATCAGGCCGCTGATGCGCTGACCCGCCGGTTTCGTGGTATCGATAACGTAGTCGGCTCCCTGCAGCATGTCGTAGTTGTAGCCCACCACGCTGGAGTTGACCAGAGTAGTGGCTGTCTTGTTGTAAGTGTAAGTGTTGAAGTACTTCGCAGACCACTCAAGCTCATCCTTGATCTGCTGTCCGGTCACTGTGATGGCAAACAGCGTATTCTCGTAGATGTAGAGTGAATACATGTCCCGGACCGTCAGTGGCCCCTTCTTGAAACTGGGGGCGGGATCGGGCAGCATGGCTGCGAGCGAGAGATCGGTGTTCGCGTACTTCATCTGGACCTTCTGAATCAGGTCCATGATGGCACTGTCCTCAGTCCGAGACGTGGCACCGGGGAAATCCCCCGTCGCTTCGCCAATCGGCTGCTTCATATAGCTGACCGCTGTCTCATGCTGGGTCTTGGTCGCGTCCAGAATGGCCTGATCAGCCACAGTGCCCGCAGTCACAGGGAGATTGGTTCCGGTTTTCGTGGCAACCTTCCACCCAGTGGCAGTCTGCTCCATGGTAATGTCTGCCTTGCAGATCTCGACGCCTGCGTTCTTTGGCTGCATGACAAGAACGCCGTTGAGCGTCTTGCCCGGGATAGACAGGTGGGTATGCCCGGTCAACATGACGTCGATGCCAGGGACCGTCGTCGCAATGGCATAGGCCTGGTTCTCAATTGAAGTACCAAGATCCTTTCCGGTGTCGATGTCCTTCTCGAACCCCTCGTGTGCCAAGAGCACGACAAGGTCGACCTTCTCGGTGTCCTTGAGAATCTTGACCCACTTCTGGGCCTCTTCAACCGTATCCTTGAAGACCAGACCCTTGATATTCGCAGGCACTTCCCAGTTCGGGATGTTCTTGGTCGTCAGCCCCAGAATGCCGACCTTGACGCCTGCAACCGTCTTGACGATGTACGGCGTGAAGTAGTTCGTGCCGTCTTCCTTGTAGATATTGGCCGAAAGCCAGGGGAACTTGGACTCGGACCGGGCCTTGTCGACGATGGAGAGTCCATAGTTGAATTCATGGTTGCCAAGTGTCATCGCATCGTATCCCATGATGTTCATGGCTGCGATCACCGGGTTCGGCACGGTCGTGTCGACCTTGTTGAAATAGTATGTCAGCGGTGTACCCTGCTGATTGTCGCCGTTATCCAGGAGAAGGGTATTCGGGTTGTCAGCCCTGACACCTTTGACCAGCGTCGACAGTTTCGCGAACCCGCCATTCGCGGGCGCGTCCTTGAAGTAATCATACGGGTAGATGGCCCCATGAACGTCACTTGTCTCGAGCAAGGTTATCTTCACCGTCGTAGCAGCCATGGCTACCTTGAACGGGAAGCTCGCGAACACCAGGCCCAGTATGAGAATCACGCTGAGCAGAACTGACAGGCGCTTCTTCATTCCATTCCTCCCGACTTGCAGAATAGATCTCTCACTCACTAATATTGTAGTCTCTAGGTAGGAGAATACAATTTGTAGGCCACGGTTGAGAGAGATCAGCCGCGACGGAAAGGAGCGATTGTGAAACTCTCACTCTTGCATATGTCGACGGCTCAGCAGGCTCAAGGGCTTCTGAATGGTCTGGGGTGCTACTCTGCAGGGGCCGATATCATGGCAGCCAAAGCGGTATTCCTTGTGATACGAGTGAATGGGCTACTCCCGCAGGCTGCCAACATCCTGAAACAGGAGATGCTGGCCAAGGGAGGCGAGGTTGCCGTTCCATCAGGGGCTCTGCGCATGGAAGCAGGACGTGTGGACTGCATCGTGATGGGAACAGTTGCCCAGTACACTCGACTTGTCGACATCCTGAAACAACAGCCGTTCGAGCTGTCAGACTTTGCAAAGCGGCTGCAGCTGTTTACAGGACTTGCCGCCGCCCGCCCTGCCAGAAGCTGGTTTGGCACGGATGCCGACGTAGCCATTGGAGGCTTGGTCGACTGCGACTCCCGACCGCCGGGAGTCCACGACCACGCGGCCAACACCGTAGGTCTCGCGTGGAATTTCCTCGAGGAGCGATCGGACTTTCTTGTGGTCACGGGGTCCAACAACTCCATGGTACAGGACGTGGCTCGACAACTTGTCGGTACTGCTGGGTGCCCCGTCGCGGCGTGGGTCCCGAACAGTCAGCCCATCTCTCTGGCTCCTTCAATGCCTGTTATTGCTCAACAAGGCTACGGTCTGTCCGGTACCGATGGACCGGTCCTGGCTATGTGCACCGACGAAGGGGCAGCAGGCCTCATCGAGGAACTCGTGTCTGGTGGTGTTGGCGCTGAAAGGCTTTTCGTAACAGCCGTGCTTCACCACAACCCTTCCGACACAATCTCTGGGGCTCTGGTTCCGGTCGGTCTTCCTCGGCTGGATGCCGTCCTTGTGCGACAACAAGACATCGCTATGCTTTCCATGAGTACAAGAGTAAGCGTGCTGACCCGTCTCCTCGACCGTGGAGCAAGCGTCTTCATCACGGACGCGCCACGCCACGTCGGTGAACTCCTGGACGCCATCCGCGAGGATCCATGGAACTCGTCACCTATTCGAACATAGCGTCGACGCAGGACACTGCACGCCAGATCGCACTTGATGGCCATTTGCTGCCATTCGCCGTCATTGCCGAAACACAGTCGGCTGGACGAGGGCGGCGTGGCAAGAGCTGGGATTCGCCACAAGGAGGCCTGTGGCTCACGCTGGCCCTGGCCGTACCGTCGCCTGAAACAATTCGTCAGTCCGCAATGGTGGCAGCACACGCCGTGGCAAGCGCCGTGTTGACCGAGACCGGCGTTCGCACTCTCGTCAAATGGCCTAATGATCTGCTTGTCAAGCGCCGCAAGGTCTGCGGCATCCTTGCTGAGACGCTCGTTCAGTCTGGAACAACAACCCTGCTGGTGGGCATCGGCCTTAACGTCAACAACGCCGTAACCCCGGACCAGTTGCCGCATGTGACTTCGCTGAGAGGAGAACTGGGGCGCACCATCGACGTACAGCCCCTCTGTGCAAGCATCCTGAACATGGTGGCACTGGACATAAGCTCGCTCATTCTGCGTGGCTTTGACATCTTCAGTCCCTGGATGGATGCCAATCTCGCCCTGCGGGACGAACTCGTCACGGTGGAATTCAACAATAAGCGCGAGTCGGGCTGGGTGGCCGGGCTGTCAAGAACCGGCGCCCTCCTTCTCAAGAATCCTAACGGGTCGCTCACGGAGGTGGACGCTGGAAGCGTCTACGACTGGTAGGCAGCTCTCGCCGACTCAGTGCTTGTCGGTGTTCAGCCGAGCCGCTTTCAGGACATTGTCGAACAGCATGAGGGTCGTCAATACACCGACTCCACCAGGCACCGGTGTGATCAGTGATGCCTTCGGGCGAACACCCTCGAAATCGACATCACCTACGATTTTCCCATTGACGTCATTGATGCCCACGTCGATGACGACAGCGCCTTCCTTGACATAGTCAGCCGTAATCGCCCTTGGTCTCCCCATCGAGACAACCAGGATGTCCGCCTCACGCGTGTACTTGGCAAGGTCGACGGTCTTGGAGTGGCACACGGTGACAGTAGCGTCACGCTGCAGCAGCAGGGAGGCAACTGGCTTGCCTACAATGTTGCTACGACCTACAACGACGGCGTTCTTGCCCTGGATGCGAACGCCATAGTTCTCCAGGAGGGAAATGATCGATCTTGCAGTGGCCGGAACAAAGCGAGGCTTACCAATCATCAACTGCCCCATGTTGAAGGGGTGGAAAGCATCAACATCCTTGTCGGGACTGATGCCGTGCAAGATTGAATCCACATCATATTCCTTTGGCAAGGGAAGCCCGACCAGGATACCGTCGACGTCCTTCGATTCGTTCAGCCTGTGGATGAGCTCAAGTACCTCGGCAGCTCCGATTGACTCATCGATTTTTCGGAGCTCAACATAGAACCCGAGTTCCACACCCTTGTGCGACATGTTCTTGAAGTAGACCATTGTCGACGGGCTGTTCCCAACAACAATCACGCTGAGCGAAGGATTGTGTCCCTCTGACTTCAGGCGCTCGACCTCCTTGATGATCTCAGCTTCGATTTTGCGTGTGAACAACGATGCTTCCATGATGGATCCCATATCTCTCTCCTTTTCGACGCGACCCGCCGGCTACTCGACCGGTCCGGGAGTGTAGTGTTCGCCGGCCATATCCAGGCAGTACCTCAGTGCCGGGACAGGCGTAGCCATCTCCACTTGTTCTTGTTCACGTGCACTCTGACCTCCGCGACGGAGAACTGCCGAAAGAGCTTGGCCGCTTCCCTGGCTTTCGTGAATACGCGCAGGCGCCTGGATCAAACATCTTCATGATAATAGCCTCCGTCACCAGTGTAGTTGGAACGCCAATGCAATCAACAAACTGCCGTTTGCTCGCCGGCAACGCTCATTCTGCCACCAGAAGAGGTTTCAGCTGATCCAGGGTCACACGCGTGTCGACCTTTCCCTGAATGACTCTTCCTGCACCGCCCGACCTGGCACCGAAGGACTCCTTCATCCGTGCACCAAAGGTCGCCAGCGAAGCCTCGCTTCCGGTCGGTACCGAGCAGACAAACTGCCCATCAGTGCCGCCGCTGGGGTAGATGAGGACGCATAGTGGACCCGGAGCCGAAGTCAATTTGGCTGTCACCATGCGGGCGAGCTCGGCGGGGACCCCGTCGAGAACCATCACGGCAACACCATGTAAGGCGATTTCGTCCAGAGCCTGGTGAGCAAGTTCGTCCGCAGCCATCACCAGCAGACCCTTGACCTGCCTGGCCGAGTCGTGGTCACGTTGCTGCAACCTCGCAATCGAAGCCGAGATATCGCCAAGTCCACATGTCAACTGCTGTTCGATCTCCCGAAGCACAGCATCGTTTCGCCGGTAGCAGGCCGTCGCTGTCCGCCCTGCAACAAAGTAGAGGCGAGTGTTGCCCCGCACTTTGTCAGCTCGTACGATGGCAAACGCGCCGATCTCGCCGGTCGACGCAACGTGGGTCCCGCCACACGGATTCGTGTCCAGATCCCCGATCCGGACAAGACGAAGCGGTCCACCTGCAAGTTCGGGCACCTTGCGCACATCGTACGCAGCGATGTCCACCACGTCCACGAACAACGTCTCGACCGGTAGACATCGCCAGATGGCTCGTTCTACGGCGTCTTCGACCTCTGTCAGGGTGCTGCTGCTGACCGCTGCGGCCTCGACCTCGATACTGGCTTCCTCTTCGGTCATGTGAAAGGACAGTGTCCGAATGCCTCTGTCATCCAGCAACCTGCTCAGAATGTGCTGAGCCGAATGCAGCTGCGTGTGACGACCCCGTCTCTCGGCGTCGACGACGCAGAGCAGATGCTGACCAATCTCAGCAGAGGATCCCGAAGGTAGGACGACATATGGACCGGCGTCATCCTGTTGAGCGTCAAGGATAGTTGTACCACCGACCGTTCCTCCGTCAGCTAGCTGTCCGCCACACTCAGGATAGAAGAATGTCTTCTCGAACCGGACGACAAGGCCACACTCCGTCTCCGCGGTTGCAGTCACGATTCCATCGAACTGGAGCTTGCTACCGTCCTCCCAGTACCCTTTCTGCATGTCGAACTCCTCTGTGCCTATTCGGGTTTTTTCGCACGAAGCGATTTCAAGTACCCGATAATAACGTGCTCGTACCCGGCTCCAGTGGGCAGATAGATGGCCCGGTCATGCACCTCGTCAGGGAAGTACTCCTGAGCCACCCAGTTGCCAGGAAAATTGTGTGGATATCTATACAATGCCTGCCCGGTACGGCTGTTCTTGAGCTGAATCGGCGTATCGACGTTCTTCGTCTGTTGCGCAAGGTCCCGCGCACGGCGCATGGCACCCAGTACCGAATTGTTCTTGCGGCTCCCCGCAAGATAGATGACGGCCTCTGTCAGGTTGAGCATCGCTTCGGGCAACCCTACTGCATGCACGGCATCGTACGCCGCCGTCGCCATCACAACAGCAAAGGGATTCGCCAAGCCGACGTCTTCGGCCGCGAAGATGATCATGCGCCGGGCGACGAAGAGAGGGTCGTCTCCTGCGTCGATCATGCGCGCCATGTAGTATAGCGCAGCATCTGGATCAGAACCACGCATCGACTTGATGAATGCCGAGGCAAGGTCATAGTGTTCCTGTTCAAAGTTCTTGGCTACTGGAACCTCTTTGAGCAGCTCACTCAGGTCTACTCCTTCTACGAGGCTTCCTGACTGGTACAACCATACCAGAGCATTGATGGCGACACGCGCGTCCCCGGAACTGAAGGCCGCGACGCGATGCAACACGGTCCCACCCACCTGTATGCCCGCTCTCTCACATCCCTGAGCAAGAATATGGGTGATCTCGGGCGTGGTCAGCGGCGCAAATCGCAACATGAAGATCCTCGAGCGTAAAGCAGGGGACAAGGCAGCGTAGGGACTCTCCGTCGTGAGGCCGACAAATGTCATCAGCCGGTTTTCCAGCATGGGCAAAAGGAAGTCCTGCTGAACCCGGTTGAACCGGTGAACTTCGTCCACGACTAGGAGGAAAGGACGCCCTGTGTGGCGAGCCACGATCTGACGCAACTCAGGTATCCCCGCCGAGACGGCAGTCACGTACTCCATCTCCTCGCCCAAATGCGCAGCCACCAGCCGTGCGAACGTTGTCTTCCCACACCCCGGAGGACCCCAGATGATCGCGCTAAGCGGCACGCGATCATTGATGAACTTCCGAAGTGGCGTGCCAGGCCCTGCAACCGAAGCCTGACCCACAAACTCGTCCAGGCTCGACGGTTCAAACCCCTGAAATATGCGTTGCGTATCTTCCATACTTGAGGTTATAGCACCGCAGAGCGGTCAACGCAACGCGAGGGTTCGAATCTGCATCACATACTCCTATAGTAGATTCTTGGATTGAGCGCATCGACTACTCTGACATTCTTGTATCCTTCTTTCTGCAACCCTTCAACGATCCCGTCCGAGATCTTCTCGATAAGTGTCCAGGCAACAGCCCTGCAAAAGAAGCAGCCAGGGGTGTTACTAATTATAACGAATATCTGATAAACCATGGCAAAAACGTAAGCAGAAACAGCCTTCACCTCAGGGGCATCGCCATCGACTTTGCGATAGAAGGAATGGGCAATAACTAGCTTTCCGGTCTTGCAAAATCCTTTATGACAGGCGGGGTAGGGAAATATCCGGAATTTGTTCACATCGATGTGGGGCGGGTAAGATACTGGTAGCCTCAATACTTACTGAGGCTGAGACTTAATCCTCTCCCTGCCATCCGTATTTACCGATCAGAGGTACAAAGACACAGGGGGTATGATATTCTTCCAGCGGCCCACCTTTATGTTTTCTGATCTTGAGGAGTTGCTGAGAAAACCTGTCTCCCACCGGAGCAACCAGTATTCCGTCGTCTGACAACTGCTCCATGAGAGGGTCCGGGACCCTTGGCGTGCCCGCAGTTATGATAATCCTGTCAAAAGGCGCATCCCCCGGCCATCCTAAGGTGCCATCCCCGACTCTAACATAGATATTGTCATATCCGAGGGAATGAAATCTTTCCTCTGTGCGTTGAGCAAGCACCGCAACACGTTCAATGGTATACACTTCTTTAGCGAGTTCAGAAAGGATTGCTGTCTGATAACCGGAACCTGTCCCGATTTCCAAAACCTTTTCATCGCCTTTGAGTTCAAGCAGTTCTGTCATGACGGCAACCATATAGGGCTGTGAAATGGTCTGGCCTTCACCTATAGAAAGTGCCGTGTCGCCATAAGCTTCATGACGCTTTGATTCCTCGACGAAAAGATGTCTCGGCACCTTTTTCATCGCATTAAGCAGCCGCTCGTCCTTAATACCCCTCGGGACGAGCTGTGTTCTTACCATAAACTCTCCTAATTCTTTGGGATCCATATTATTCTTTAGAACCTCATCCATATCTCCGTGACCAGTTCGTTGGCCGTATAGCCATAAACCAGTCCTTCCGCTACGATATCTACGCCGGTTTCGGGGTCAAGTACCCGTTTCAGTGTCGCAGTGACTGTTGCACTCTCGTTCACAATTGCCACCTCCCGAACTCCAATGCAAACTCCCAACTATCTCCCTCACGTCTCCTTTGTAGTCAATCGCGTGTTGCATCATCAGGAGTCGAGGCAGAATAGACTGGCAACTGCTATTTTTAATATTATAATCTCAATGTCGCGGGCTCACAAACCAACAAAGGAGAAACCAATGCATCCCATAGCTTTCGTCATTGGAAGCCTCACTATCCGCTGGTATGGTATCATGATCGCTGTCTCGATCGCCATCAGTATCACCGTCATATACATCGAGTCACGACACCAGGGCCTCAACACTGATGATGTGCTGGACATGGCCATCGTTGCCGTTATCGGCGGCATTCTGGGGGCTCGTATCGGCTGGATTATGACGTCTCCGACTGTCCTGTGGTATCTCGTTCATCCCCTCCGCATCCTTGCGATCTGGGAAGGAGGCCTCTCCTATTTTGGAGGCATCCTTGGGGGTGTCGTCGCTGCTAACTGGCTGATTCGGCGTCGGCGGATGAGATTCTGGCAGATGGCTGACATCGTGGCGCCCCTGCTTGCCCTGTCCTTCGGTACCGGCAAGATCGGCTGCTGGCTCAATGGCTGCTGCAACGGAACAGCTACGACATCCGGGCTTGGAGTCATCTTCACCAACCCCTCGTCCCAGTCCGACCTTCTCAATCAGAGAATTTGGCCGGCTCAGCTGTTCAACTCCGCTTCCGGCTTTCTCGTGTTTGCCATTCTATTCTGGGTCGTCCGAAAGCGCAAACGCTATGATGGCCAAGTCTTCATCTGGTATCTGTACCTCTACGGCGTCACCAGCTTCGTCGTGGAGTTCTTCCGCTATATTCCCGTGCACGTGCTCCGCTTGACCCCAAACCAGTGGACGGACATCACGATCATCATATTGGGAATCATCGCCTCAGTGATTCTCAGGCGCCGCCCTCCAGTCCGTCCCGTTCCTCCTGAAGGGTCTGGGACACTCCCTGAGACGACGCAGGATAGCGAGGAGTCTGACGGTTGACACGACTCTCCACAATGTATTGCTTTTCAATGCTAACAAAGTGGCTACACTATGCATATGACTAAAATACAATCTCAACACACCGAACAAACGTCTCGACATCACGACATCATCCGCATTACTCCCCTTGGAGGTCTCGGGGAGATTGGCAAGAACATGTACGTCTATGAGGTCAATGACGACGCAGTAATCATCGATGCGGGGTTCAAGTTTCCCGAATACGATATGCAAGGCATCGACTATGTCATTCCCAACATGGAGTACCTCGACCATATCAAGGACAAGATCCGCGGCATCCTCATAACACATTCGCACATGGACCACATCGGAGCGCTCGGCTACACGCTGGAGCACGTCCGCGCACCCATCTACGCCAGCAAGTTCGCCCTCGGCATCATCGAGGACGTCATCCCCGGCCGGATGAAGCCCTATGAAACTAGAGCAGTGCAGGCAGGCGACCGCATCAAGATAGGCAACATGGATGTCGAGTTCATTCACGTCACCCATTCGGTGCCCGATGCCATGGCCATTGCCATCCGCACGAGCGAGGGAATCATTCTTCATACTGGCGACTACAAGATCGATCAGACTCCCGTCGACGACAAGCCCATCGATCTTCAGAAGTTCAGCGCCCTCGGGCGCGAGGGAATACTCGTGCTTCTGTCCGACTCGACGAACGCCCAGGAATCGGGCTTTGCAGGTTCGGAACGTGACCTGCGGTCCACATTCGACAGCATTGTGCACGAATCCAAGGGTCGGATCATCTTCAGCACCTTCTCCAGCAACATCCATCGCATTCAGCAGATTATGGACGCGGTGGCTCCTCAGGGTCGCAAGATCTTCGTAGACGGCCGGAGCATCATCAGTTCCGTCAAGGTGGCCCGCAAGGTCAAGATCATGGAAATGCCTGAGAACATATTCGTCCAGCAGGATGAGATTGGGAGCGTCCCCAAGGACAAGATGCTCATTGTCACGACCGGAACTCAGGGCGAACCCATGAGCGGCCTGTCGCGTCTAGCTCGCGGCGAACACGACTTCCTGAAGATCATGAAAGGCGACACCGTCGTTCTGTCCGCGGATCCGATCCCGGGTAATGAGGAGATGGTAGCTCGCACGGTCGACAACCTGTTCCGCCGAGGCGCCAACGTATTCTACCGCCGCGAGGACAAGGTCCACGTGTCCGGCCATGGCGGTCAGGAAGATCTCAAGCTGATGCTCTCGCTGACACGTCCCAAGTTCTTCGTGCCGATCCACGGGGAGTACCGGCATCTTGTCTGGAACAAGCGCCTTGCAGAGAGCGTCGGTATCCCAGCCTCACACATTTTCATCCTCGAAAATGGCCAGTGCTTCACTGTAGACAGTGAACACCTGACCGCGCTCAAGCGCATACCCGCTGAGGGACTGCTGATCGACGGTCTCGCCCTCGGGTTACCCGATAGCCCTATCCTCACTGACCGCGCCCGCCTGGCCAAAGACGGCATCCTGGTCTCAGTCGTAAGCATTGACACGATGACAGGAAAGATCCTTGCCGGCCCGGAAATCGTGACGAAGGGCGTCGTAGCTGATGATGACGCAATTCTGACGGACCTGACTCGCGAGATGAAGGCCTTCATGGTGTCCCATCGCAACAAGGATGTACGCGCGACGCCTGATTTGCAGCTTGACTTACGCAAATTCTCGGCTAAATATATATACGACAAAACGCGCCGGCGTCCCATCGTCATCCCGGTCATTCTGGAGCGCTAGTCTCAAGCCCTTCAGGCGGGGGTGGCGAAATGGCAGACGCGCTAGGTTCAGGTCCTAGTGATCGCAAGGTCGTGAGGGTTCAACTCCCTCTCCCCGCACCACTTGGCGAGAAGACACACTGTTTCTTATGATGTTGAAGCACTCTCTTGACATTATGGGCCCCGAAAGGGGCCCTTGTGATTTGCCGGCCGTTCCGGCATCGTTGCCATCAGGCCAGTACTGTCTATAATGGGAGTTACTATGAAAGATTACCGTCGCTCACTTTTCTTCTGCATTGCAGCCCTTGCCGTGGCTCTTATCGTTGCGGCCATGCCGTCAGCCCGAGGCGCCACAGCAACTGAGGTTCTCATCGACAAATCATTCCACATTACGGTCCTGAGAACCGCAGCCGGCACTCTTGCATTCCCGGACGCGACCGGAACCACCGGCGAAAGCGCCACGCCCGTCGGCACATACAAGGTGACTGAGAAGCAAGCCAACCCGAACTGGCACTGGGAAGGCAAGGTATACGTCCCGTACCTTCAAGATAAGGCAAATGGTTTGGGGGTTCGCTGGATCGGCATTTCGCTTCCAACATACGGGATGCACGGAACGAACGATCCCTTCAGCATCGGCAAGGACATATCGCACGGGTGCGTACGCCATCAAAACGCCGACGTGACGAAGGTCTTCCCAATGATCCCGACAGGGACGCCGGTCAGGATCATTGAGACTCCGGTCCCTCAGCGGACAGAGAGCATGGTCACCGACTTCCTGGAACTGTATGATCTGCTCGCAGTCATGGGAGGCTCCCACTAGGAGCTGAAATCATTCGACGCCGACGAAGGAGGCGGGAGGCTATACGCTCGACAGCGAGCGAGTCTCCACTGCAATGGAAAAACTGTCAAAGCATCAGATAGTCGTCCTGATCATCGCCGTTCTCGCTTTGGGAATGGGCGCAGGGCTGTTCGTTGGCTCACGCTTCATCAAACCGATGCCCGACCCGCTCCCGCAGATTATCGAAGACCCTTCGAGTGCCGACATCGCTCCAACGGTCCCGGTTTCGATCAAGGTGTATGTGACTGGTGCTGTCCTCCATTCAGATGTCTACACGCTGCCGGAGGGCTCCATTGTCCGCGACGCACTGGCGGCCGCCGGAGGAGCTGCGAACGATGCAGATCTCATTGCGGTCAACTTGGCAGCTCGCCTTGAGGACGGCGAACAAGTCACTGTCCCTGTCAAGTCACCAGAGGGCGCCAGTACCGTTGTGTCCCCCACGTCACCCTCGTCGAACGTCCATGTACGAATCAGTATCAACCACGGGACACTGGCCGATCTCGACACGCTTCCCGGCATTGGCCCGGCGAAAGCACAGGCAATCCTGGATTACCGGGCACAGCACGGCTTGTTCAAGCGACTTGAAGACCTTCAGAACGTCACGGGCATCGGCACCAAAACCTACGAAGACCTAAAATCCCTCATCACCCTCTAGCCGTCGTGATAAGACTGCGACTCGTCACGCTCGTAGCCCTGACGGTCGTAGCCGGGGCTCTATCGGTTGGAACCAAGGGAGCTACGGCAATGCTCACCTTTGCTGTTCTGGCTAGTCTGGGAACAGTCTATCTCGTACAAACTCGACACCCGCGGCTCAATCTCATCCGCGTCATGCTCGCACTCTCTCTCTTCTGGCCATCGTTTGCCATGGCAAGGAGAGTTGTTCAGTCTTCTGCCTCCGAGCAGCTCCCCCCTGATACCTCGGTCGTCACGGGCACTGCCCTTACGCCTTCTGTAGCACGAAGCACCGGAGGCACGACGTTCGAGCTGTCGGTAGTGACGGCAAACGGCGTGCCCCTCGGCCGCCCGGTAATCGTGCAGGTACAGATGCCCGATCGACGCACTGGTCCGACATTTGGTCAACGAATACGTGTCTCGGGGAAAATCGGCACGACCAGTCCGGCTCTCAATCCGGGAGAGGAACGGCTCGGTCCACCACCCCTGGCGCTGTTTCTCGCAAGAGACACCCAGGCTCTCCCCGGCCACTCTCTTGCGTCATGGTGGGGCCGATTGACCGGACACGCACGAGACCTCATCGAGCTCCGCGCACGGCCAATGTTGAGTTACAGGGCGTTCGGATTTCTCGAAGAACTCCTCCTTCATCGCAGACTCTTCGGAACAGTGGACCGCCATCTCTTTTCGATCACTGGTACCAGCCATCTGCTCGCCATATCCGGGCTTCACCTCTCACTGGTTTTCGCCGTAATGTCGATCCTCCTTGGTCTAATGTTCTCCGAGAAGAGTATTGGCAAAACACTGGCACCTCTCGTTGCCACCTTCGTCTACCTGGCATTCATCGATTTCCCTCTAAGTGCCGACCGAGCGTTCGTGATGCTGTGCGTTCTCACGGTGACCCGCATGTTCGGTGGACACACTGGCAGGCTGGCATCGCTCTCCTGGGCCGCACTCATTCTCACGGCAATCGATCCTGCCTCTGTTTTCGACATCGGACTGCAACTGTCGTTTGCCTCGGTCGCGGGTCTCTGCTTCATCGGCGAACCTCTGTCTCATCTCGTTCGAGTCAGCGGCCGCCTTGCCCGAGGGCTCCTCTCATCTCTCTGTTCGACGACCGGAGCGTCTCTGCCCACAGCAGCACTTGCCGTGTCAGCATTTCATGTCCTTGCCCCGATCGCCCTTCTGGCAAACGTTGTGGCCATTCCCGCGGTCTCCCTGCTGCTGATAGGCCTCCTGGCATGGTCGGTGGTCCTCCTTACGATTCCGTCGCTCGCGGCACTTCTGGCACCCATCCTCAATGGCGCCTCGACTATCCTGTTTGGCTGTCTTGAGCTGTTCGGGCGCCTCCCCGGGTCACACCGAAACGTCTCTGCACCTTCACCATTCCTGCTCCTTTCCCTGGGGATTCTGTTCGGGGTCGTCATCCTCTCCGTTGACAATCAGCCAAGACTTAGTCAGCGACGCCACACAGGAGTCCCCGTGGCCGCGGCAGCCATCCTGGTTTTACTCGTATGGGCGTTCGGTGCGGTCCCTTTTGACACGCGTGTGACTTTCCCTGTCGTCGATCAGGGCAGCGTTATCCTTGTCCGCAGCCAGGGCATTGGCACGTGGCTCTGTCTGTTCGACACTGACGCCAAAGCTGCCAATCGGGCGGCCCATGCGCTCGCAGCACTCGGCGTGAACACGCTGGATGTCGTCGTGGTCGCAGGGTCTCCTGCAGACCTCCCAGACCAACTGGATGCGTTGTTCGGACTACTGACGCCGAGTCACGTATACCTTCCCTCCCAATACGCTCGCACCCCCATTCCTGGGCTCGACACTCGCTTCCAATCGACGATTGCCTCGCTCGACACCGGCGAGATGGTCTCTGTCGAGACGATTGGCGCGACCATCCAGGCAGGAAACGCCAGTCAGTCTGGTCCCTCGTTGACTCTTGTCACAGCCGCTCTTGTCGGAACGGCAAGCCCCACGACGCCGCTTCCTGCCAACTCTCCTGGATTCGCGTATGATACTTCTACTGGGACGGTTCAGGTTCTCACGACAGGTTCGGCATGGAACCTTGCTCTCAAACAGACCGGCTGCATCTCCGTGTTCAGTCGCGGCTCACGCTGCTGGGTTGCGCCCGACCCGAGACGTTGATACAATAAGCATATGACAAACCGAGTAGTGCTTGTCGATGGGAGTTCGATTTTGTACCGAGCGTTTTTTGCCATGCCCCACCTCAGCACCGCCACCGGTGTCCCTACCGGAGCGATTCTGGGAACCACGACGATGCTGCTCACCATCATCGAGGAGCTTCAACCACAGTACATGGGCGTCTTCTTCGACCGCAAGGCAGCGACCTATCGCCACGAGATGTTCGAAGAGTACAAGGCCAACCGGGAGACCATGCCCGACGAACTCGTCAGCCAGCTCGTCAACCTCAAGCAACTCATCCGTTCACTGGGGATCATTACACGCGAAAAGGACGGGTTCGAAGCGGACGATTTCATCGGCATCTACAGTAAGGTCGCTGGCCAAGCGGGGGTCCCCTGCATCATCTATTCCGGGGACAACGACCTGCTCCAGTTGACAGATAACAACACGTCAGTGCGCATTACAGTCAAGGGAGTGAAGGAGATCAGGGAGTATACACCCGCGGCAATCCTCGAGGAGTTTGGCCTCAAAGCCCCACAACTGATCGATGTCAAAGCGCTCCAGGGGGACACGTCCGACAACATCCCCGGGGTACACGGCATCGGCGCGAAGACCGCCCTGAAACTGGTTCAGGAGTTCGGTTCAGTTCAAGCATTGCTCGAGAACGGAGGTCCCGAACGCTACAGGACCCTGCTCGCCGAGAACCGGGATCTCATCTTGCGCAACCGATCGCTGGTCACTATCCAGATGAGCCTGGACGAACCGACCAGACTCGCTGACCTGGACCGTAGCGCCCCCGATACTGAGCAGAGTGCCCAGCTGTTCCAGACACTGTCGTTTGTGACGCTGAGCCGGCGTGCATCGAAGGTCCTCGGCATACCATCGCTCGCTTTGGCGCCGATACCTGTCCATCGCGACGACCTTTTCGGCTCCAGCGCTCGTCCCGCAGCGGTCGCATCGGGTCCTCCACAGGCGACGAATGTCGTCTGCGATGACCGAACGGCTCTGGCCGTCATGTCTGATGCCGAAGGACAGGGGTTCACGGTGGCTCGCCGAACGAAGGACAACGCTTCGTCGACGCACATTGACGCCATGTTCGGCTCGCTTCCCGAGGCCCTCCGTTCAGACAGCGCGTCCATGACCTATGTCTACGACTACAAGAGACTCTGCCACACCCTTGCACCCTTCGCCCTCGCCGCTCCTGCCCCCATCCGTGACATCATGCTTGCGCAGTATCTGCTGGATCCTGACCAAAAAGCTTGGGGCCTTGACCGCATCGGCGACGCATGGGGACTGGCTGGAGACGCGTCGACTGCCGAAGGATTGGCGGACCTTGTCTATCGCGTCTCCTACCCAATCGACGCAGCTCTCGAGGAATCACAGCTCACACGCACACTGAACGAGATGGAGATTCCGTTTGCAGCGGTGCTCGCGAACATGGAGATGGCAGGCATACGCACAGATACTGCATATCTGAGAACCTTCGGGGCGAAGCTCGGCCTTCGTATTGCCGAACTGGAGCGCCAGACGTACGAGCTCGTCGGAACGCACGATTACAGCCTTCAGTCTCCCAAACAGCTGGGCGTGCTCCTCTTCGACGTGCTGGGACTTGCTCCGACCAAGAAAACCAAAACAGGTCCGAGCACTGACGTCGAATCCCTGGAGGCAATCCAGAACGAACATCCAGCGATTCCGCTTATTCTGGAGCTCCGTCAGTTGACCAAGATCAAGGGAACCTATACGGATTCGCTAGTGCGATATGTCGCGCCGGACGGGAAGATTCACCCTACATTCCTCCAGACTGGCACGTCGACGGGACGTATCAGCTGCATCGACCCCAACCTGCAGAACATCCCTGCCAGAACCGAGGTCGGGCGCGAAATCAGACAAGCGTTCATACCCAGTCACGACGGCTGGGTACTTGTCTCGGCAGACTACTCCCAGATCGACCTGAGGATGCTTGCACACCTTTCTGCGGACGAAAACCTCTGCCATGCGTTTGCCCTGGGAGAGGACATTCATCTTCACACGGCTTCGCAAGTCTTCGACGTTCCAGAATCAGCCGTGACTCCCGAGATGCGCAAGCGCGCCAAGACTATCAACTTCGGCATCATCTACGGCATCTCACCATATGGTCTCTCACGACAGCTCGGCATCAGTGGCGAAGAGGCTCGCCAATACATCGAACGCTACCTGGAACGATTTCCCGGCATCCGGAACTACCGTGACCGGGTGGTGGAGACTGCCCAGCGCGATGGCTACGTGAAGACGATTCTTGGACATCTGCGGAGAGTCCCACACATCAACAGTCGCAACAACGTGGAGCGGCAGGAAGCTATTCGGCAGGGGTTCAACGCCGTCGTGCAAGGGAGCTCCGCCGACGCCATCAAGATGGCCATGATACACCTGGACAGGGACCTTCAGCCTCTCAAGGCGCGCATGGTACTTCAGGTACACGACGAAATCGTCATCGACACGCCACCCGACGAACTCGAGCTTGTCCGCGGGATGATGCAGGAGTCCATGGAGTCAGCGATACACCTTTCGATCCCCCTCGTGACTCACCTTTCTGCCGGCCCGAATCTGCGGGACCTCGAATGAGTATTGACATTGGGCTCACTGGCAACATTGCCTCTGGCAAGAGCATGATCTCCGGCATGTTACGGGAGTACGGGGCAGCGGTGCTGGACGCGGACCTGGTAGGCAAGAGCGTCCTTGCCGAGAACGTCGAAGGGGCGCTTGAGCAGGTGCGAGCTGCCTTTGGCGATTGTATCTTCGATGGAAACCAGCTCAACCGTCACCTCCTCGGCAATCTAGTCTTCGGACACCCCGATCTCCTGATGAAGCTCAACGATATCATGATGCCCATTATGACGAGACTGGTCGCCAATGAGATCGCGGTGGTTCACCGAACATCAACCGTCGTGGTCCTTGACGCGGCGATTCTGATCGAGGCCAGCTGGCAGAACCTGGTTGACGAGATCTGGGTCGTGAAAGCATCGAAGGACGAACAACTGAAGCGCCTCATGACACGCGATCATCTTTCGCGCAATGAAGCCGTCAGCCGTATTGAGGCACAGATGCCTCTGGCTCAGAAACTGGCGTACGCCGACGTTGTCATCGATAATACGATGGATGTCGAGCAGACCCGAAAACAGGTGGAGATGCTTTGGAAAACGCGCATACAGAACCGCTGAGTTACTCAAGGATATCGACATACAACGAATGCCCCAAGAAATTCGAGCTCAAGTACATTCAGAAGATCGAGGAGCCGTCCCACTGGTATTTCAGCTATGGCAAGAGTATCCACGCGGTCCTCGAGAGACTGCTGTCATGTCACCTGGGAGAAGACGGGCAGCTGTACGGAGATGATGTAGCCCTCTTCCCCACTTCCCTTTCTCAGCTTCTGGACGAGAACTGGCTGACGGAGGGGTATGCCGACCCCAGTGATCAAGACAGGAAACGTCGTCAAGCCTTGCGCGTGCTTACAGCATTTTTCCCGGTTTTCCAGTCCACGTGGCAACAAATGGTCTATGTGGAGCACCTCATCAACACTGAGATTGACGGCATCCCGTTCACAGGTATCGTGGACCGAATCGACCGAGTCAATGACAATGTGCTGCGAATCGTCGACTACAAGTCCGCGAGGCCGAGAGAAGCGTCGGCACTGACATCTCATCGGTTCCAGGTAGCGCTGTATGCTGCAGCACTAAGCCAGCTGGAAGGGTTCCGGGGCAAGCGGTTCATCCTTCAGACGTACTATCTCCGCGAAAACCTCAAGGCAGAGATGGACGAAGGGGCACAGAACTGTATTGCCAAGTCCCGAGAGGTTCTGGCAACAACCGCCCACAGGATTCTTCAGGGCGATTTTCGTGGAAAACGCGGCAACAGGTGCTTCTCCTGCGACTATAGAGACGTCTGCCCCGTATTCCGCCACACCTAGTCCTGCGTTTCGCAGAAACCAAACAACCCCTGCCACGCGACACGCGGGCAGGGGTTGTTGCACGTCTATTTCGACCAGCTGCTAGATCTTCGACTTGAGCAAGTCGCCCAGGCGATGGACCCCTTCAGTGATGTGCTCGGGATCCGCGCCCGAGAAGCTCAACCGCATATGGCAGTTGTCGTCCCGACGAGGGTAGAAGGCAATGCCCATGACATACGCGACCTTGGCACTAATCGCTTCGGGGAACATCGCCGCGGTGTCGATACTTTCCGGTACCTTCACCCATACGAACAAACCGCCCTGAGGGTCTGTCCAACTGCTCCCGACCGGGAAATACTGTTCAAGAGCGGCAATCATTGCATTCTTCTTCTTGGGATACTCACGCCGGACGACGTCAAGGTATTCATCCAGCCATCCGCGGCTGATAAACTCATACGCTATGTATTGAGTCAGGCTCGAAGAACACAGGTCCGCGGCCTGCTTTCCAAGGATGATCTTGTCCATGATGTCTTCGCGGGCGACGATCCACCCCAGACGGAGCCCGGGGAAACTGATCTTCGAGAACGTGCGCAGCGCTATGACACGATCCTTGCCACCTAACGCCAGCAGCGAGGGAATTGGCTCGCCCTCAAAGCGAACCTCCCCGTATGGATCGTCTTCGACAATGAGCAGATCATACGTGTGAGCCAGCTCAATCAGTTTCTTGCGACGTTCCAGCGTCATGGTGACGCCGACAGGGTTCTGGAAATTGGGCACTGTATAGACGAACTTCGGGCGGATGTGCGCCTTCTGCAGCTCCTTGAGCCTGTCCTCAAGAATGTCCATCTGCATGCCGTCCTTGTCCATCGGAACCGTGCAGAACTTGGCCTGCATGCTTGCAAAGGCCTGGAGTGCTCCGAGATAGGATGGCTCTTCCACAATGACGGTGTCGCCTGGATTCACGAAAACCTGTGCTACCAGGCTGAGGCCCTGCTGCGAGGCCGTGGAGACGATGACGTTGTCCAGGTCAATGCCTTTTACGCCCTCTTTCTCCATACGGTCCATGAGCAGAACACGCAACTTCTTGATGCCCTCCGTGGACCCGTACTGGAGAGCCTTCTTGCCGTATTCCCTGAGTGCAAACGTGCTTGCCTCGATAACTCGATCGACAGGCCAGAACCGATCGTCCGGCGTTCCTCCGTTCAATGCGATGATTTCCGGATTGTCGATCAGTTTGAGGAGCTCCCGAATCTCGGATGGTTTAAATCCCAGCGCCCGTTCTGAAAACAGATCTACTGCGTTCAACGACATCTATTTTCCTCCGCATTGTGATGAGATTTTGGCAAGTGTCCATTGCCTAGAACATACAAGACTACTTACCGATGGAGTATACCACTATTGGGCACAACGAAAAGCCCGCTGTAAAGGCGGGCGTCGGTTATCAATTAGACTGGTGAGGCTGCTCTAGAGGTCGATTTCTGCAGCAATCTCCTTCATGGAACTCAGGCCGATGGCAACGAACTTGTATAGATCGGTTCCCATCTCCTGACAGGCAAGCATCTGATCCCGGTTTGCTCCATCGGCAAGACGCTTCTTCTTGAAGCGAACCATGACAAGTGATTTTCGTGGAAACCAAACGATCCCTGCCACGCGACACGCGGGCAGGGATCGTTACACGTCTGTCTCGAGCAGCTGCTAGATCTTCGACTTGAGCAAGTTGCCCAAGCGATGGACCCCTTCAGTGATGTGCTCGGGATCCACGGCCGAGAAGTTCAACCGCATATGGCAGTTGTCGTCCCGATGAGGGTAGAAGGCAATACCCACAACATACGCGACCTTGGCATTGATCGCCTCGCGGAACATGGCCGCGGTGTCGATACTTTCCGGTACCTTCACCCATACGAACAAACCACCCTGAGGGTCTGTCCAACTGCTCCCGACCGGGAAATACTGTTCAAGAGCGGCAATCATTGCATTCTTCTTCTTGGGATACTCTCGCCGAACGACGTTAACATAGTCATCCAGCCATCCGCGGCTGACAAATTCATACGCTATGTATTGAGTCATGGCCGGAGAACAAAGGTCAGCCGCTTGTTTTCCAAGGACGATCTTGTCCATGATGTCTTCGCGGGCGACGATCCACCCCAGACGAAGTCCAGGGAAACTGATCTTCGAGAACGTGCGCAGTGCTACGACACGATCCTTGCCGCCCAACGCCAGCAGTGACGGGATTGGCTCACCCTCAAAACGAATTTCCCCGTATGGATCATCTTCGACAATGAGCAGATCATATGTGTGGGCCAACTCAATCAGCTTCTTGCGGCGCTCCAGCGTCATGGTGACGCCGGCAGGATTGTGAAAGTTGGGCACCGTGTAGACGAACTTCGGGCGGATATGCGCCTTCTGCAGCTCCTTGAGCCTGTCCTCAAGAACGCCCATCTGCATGCCGTCCTTGTCCAGTGGAACCGTGCAGAACTCAGCCTGCATGCTTGTAAAGGCCTGGATTGCTCCGAGATAGGATGGCTCTTCCACTATGACGGTGTCGCCTGGATTCACGAAAACCTGTGCCACCAAGCTGAGACCCTGCTGCGAGGCCGTGGAGATGATGACGTTGTCCAGATCAATGCCTTGGACACCCTCGTTCTCCATGCGGTCCATGAGCAGAACACGCAACTTCTTGATGCCCTCGGTAGATCCATACTGGAGAGCCTTCTTGCCATATTCTCTGAGTGCAAACGTGCTTGCCTCGATAACTCGGTCGATGGGAAAGAAACGACCATCCGGCATGCCTCCGGCCAATGAGATGATTTCCGGACTGTCGACGAGTTTGAGGAGCTCCCGAATCTCGGATGGTCTAAAACCCAGTGCCCGTTCTGAGAACAACTCTTCTGCGTTCAGCGACATTGATATGCCTCCGCATTGTCATGAGATTTTGGCAAGTGTCTGTTGCACAGAACATACGAGACTACTTACCGATGGAGTATATCCCTATTAGGCACAACAAAAAGCCCGCCGTAAAGGCGGGCGTCAATTAGACTGGTGAGGCTGCTCTAGAGGCCGATTTCTGCCGCGATCTCCTTCATGGAACTCAGGCCAATGGCCACGAACTTGTACAGATCGAGCCCCAAATCTTGACAGGCAAGTATCTGATCGCGGTTTGCTCCGGCGGCAAAGCGCTTCTCCTTGAAGCGAACCATAACAAAGTCCGTATCAACGGGCGCAAGCTTCTTCTCCGGTCGAATGAGAGCGCACGCGACAATGAGGCCGGATAATGGGTCCGTGGCGTACAATGCCTTATCCATCATGCTCTTGCGCGGCAAGCCATGCAGCGCGTTATGGACGCGCACCGCATAGCAGATGTCCTCGGGCACTCCCATCAGATGCAGCTGCTCTGATCCGACAATGCCGTGCATGTTTGGCTTGTCCTTGGTCTCGGCATAGTCGATGTCATGGACGAGGCCGGCCAGGCCCCACTTCTCGACGTCCTCATGGAAGTGCGCTGCAAGGCCACGCATAATGGCCTCGACAGCGAGCATATGGTTGATCAGGTTCCGCGACGGCGTCCTCTCGACGATGACCTGATACAGTTCGTCGCGGTCCATGGACTATGCTTCGGGTCCAGGAACGGACGGTTCGGCCGGACCCGCGCTGTCGCCAGTCGTCCCAGACTGCTCGATATCCATGGCAGATTCGGAGGTCAGCTCTTCCGGACTCATCTCCTCGGGACCCTGCGTAAGTACAATACTCTCTGCACGAATCTTCCTGACTGCAAACCAGGCGGTCAGCCCCAGCGCCATGACAAACGCGTAGTTCAGAGCAGTAAACAGGATGACGAGCGCCATGTTCACCCACGTGGGCATCTGGAAATCGGGATGGGATGCCGCATAGTTGCTGACATAGAAAGAAATGAAGCTGCTCAACAACCACTGCATGGTATAGTATGTGGTTACCAGCGCGGTCGTAAGCAGGAGGAACAGGCTTACCTTCCCTTCCTGAGAGCGCCTGTAGGAGATTGCCAGCACTAGCCCCGCTATCGACAGGACCACATACCCAAGATTGAAAAAGAAGTCGACACTGAAAATCGCACTGAATGGAATCATGATGCACCGCCTTTGCCTTTGGATGACTTCGGGGTTGCCTTCTTTGTGGAGGTCCCTCTCTTCGTTGCCGCAGCCTTTGTCTTCTCTGTCTTCGTTGTGGAGGCCGCTTCCTTTGTTGTCTTCGTTGTTGAGGTTCCTGCCTTTGCTACGCGACCGGTCGCTCGCCTCCCCGTCCGTGGTCCGTTGTTCAGGAACTCGAACTCTACCCTGCCCTTGTCTCCAAGTTTCAGGTAGGCCGAGAAAGGCCTGTTGTACTTCGACACGAAGTCCTCGATGAGCTCTGTCTTGCCCTTCTCGAGCAGGTTGCGGACCATGTCACGGTCAATGGTCTTGCCGGCGTAGACTTTCTTCATCTGAAAACGGCAGTCAGTTACAGCACACCGGTAATGCTCCGCAGTCTCTACCACCGAACCCTGACACACAGGGCAACGACCCAATGGCTCCTCATTGACGACAGGTTCGGTAGCTGCAGAACTGCCACCCGACCCCTCAGCAAACTCCCATTCCAGCTTGTTGTCGGGCTTGAGCAGGAGGCGCGCACTGAACTTGAACCCGCGCCTGCTCACGAATCCGTCGAGCATCTCCGTCCTCTTCTCGGTCATAAGCTGCAAGGCCTCTTCGCGACTGATGGGGCGTCTAAGAATCATCTTCGGAATGCTGAACTTGCAGTCCGTCTTCTTGCGGCCATGATGTTCGCAGACGTACGATGCGGGGCGCTCAAGCACGTTGCCGCCGCAGATCGGACACACGCCCAGTGGTTCCGCCGACTCGATGCCGATCTGCGTAGGAGCTTCGTACCCCTTGATCTTCTCGATCATCTGACGCGTGAACGCCTCGATGCGGTCCAGGAATTCCACGTTGTCCAATGACCCCTTTTCTATCTTGCGCAGACTCATTTCCCAGTCACCGGTAAGGTCCGGAGCCACAAGATCCGACAACTGGATCGCCTCAAGAAGGTCGACCAGATCAACACCACGCCTTGTGGCGACCAGGCTCCGAGCTTTCCGCTCGACAACGCCGGTCCGGATAAGCTTCTCAATGATCTCTGCACGTGTGGCAGGAGTCCCCAGGCCACGTTCTTTCATTGCCTCAGCCAGTTCCTCGTCATCGACCAGCTTCCCCGCCGTCTCCATGGCAGCGATAATGGACGCGTCCGTGAACCGTGGCGGAGCCTTGGTCAGCTTGTGTTCGGTCTCAACCCTGAACGCTTGGACGCTCAACTTCTCCTTGAGGTCGGGCAAGTCCTTGCTGTCGGCCTCGCGTGGGGCGACCTCCAGCCATCCCGAGGTCTTCACGACTCTGCCGTCACTGCCAAATGTCTCACCCTCGACAATAGTCTCGACACGGGTAAGCATCAGAACGGCTTCAGGGTAGAACTGTTCAAGGAACCGGCGTACAACCAGATCATAGACCACGCTCTCGTCATGAGAGAGAGTGCTTCGATTCAGCCGCGTGCCAGTCGGAATGATGGCATAGTGATCGCTGACTTTCTCGTCGTTGAAGACGAAGGACCGCATCTTCCACCCCTCGCGCTGCACATGTTGCACGTACGGGGTGTATTCCCCAGCCCCCAGATCGCCAAGCACAGTGACGACTTCCTTGCGAAGCGCCTTGGGCAGATACTTGCTATCTGTTCTCGGATATGTTATGGCGCGCTTCTCTTCATAGAGAGACTGTGCTGCCCTGAGCGTGCGGCTCGCGCTTAAACCGTTCAGGCCGTTTGCTTCTCGCTGGAGGAGTCCAAGATCATACAGATAGGGTACCTGCATGCGGTTCTCTTTCTGAGCAACCGACGCAATCACCCCTTTATGCCCTGAGCACTTCGCGGCAATGACTTCGGCGGCCGCCTGGTCAGCGAGTCTGCTCTCGGATCCCCGATGCCATAGTCCTGCATAGGTCGGCTCACCATGCGGCACGACCTTGAACTCTGCATCGACCTCGAAATAGGGCACGGGAGTGAATGCCTGGACTTCCTTCTCGCGCTTGGCGATAAGTGCCAGAACTGGTGTCTGCACACGCCCTACCGTAACAAGTGAGCCGTTGCGCCTCGTCAGCCCCCGCGTGGCGTTGATACCAACCAGCCAGTCTGCCTCAGAACGCGCCAGCGCCGCCCTGCCCAGGTTATCGTATCCAAATTCGGGACGGATATGCTTGAATCCATCACGGATACTCTCATCCGTGTAGGACGACAGCCACAAGCGTGACGAAGGTTTCTTCCCTCCGGCCTGCACATAGATGTTGCGGAAGATCAACTCACCCTCGCGACCTGCATCGCACGCGTTGATGACTTCGTCCACTTCCTTGGAGGCGATGAGCTTCTTAAGTGCGTTGAAACGCTCCTCGGCACCCTCGAGAACGGAGAATCTGAACACCTCAGGGATGATCGGCAGGTAAGAAAGCAGCCACTGCTTATACTTCTTGTCATAGTCTTCAGGCTCTGCCAATCCAACAAGGTGGCCCACCGCCCACGAAACTATGTAGTGTTCGCCTTCGTAATAATCGCGGCTCTTCTTGCAGTGATCGATGACCGCAGCAAGTTGCTCCGCCACACTTGGCTTCTCTGCTATGACAAGCTTCTTCACGGCTACTCCTTGGATGCCTCGACAGTAACGGCCCTCATTATACACACAAAAAACCTCGGGCAAGTGCCTGAGGCTTCTCAGTCCACAAGGTCGAGTCGACAACCACCTGGGACTGACGTTGCTTGCCTGTGGCTTCTTCTCGCCTTCGATGATCCTGAATAAGCAATTCCAGAAGCAGGAGATCCGCTGTCAACGACAGAACTTCGTGAGAGCAGGTGAACGGCATGAAGCTGCCGCGAGGGGTTGAAGAAACATCAAGGCTGGTGCGCCCGACAGGACTTGAACCTGTAATCTACGGCTCCGGAGGCCATCGCCTTATCCAGTTGGGCCACGGGCGCACACGTCGGCAAGTATAGCAGAAAGGCCGACCCTGTACAAGGTCGGCCTTTGGCTCAGCGCCTCACAAAACAGGTCTCAGAGCTCAGCTACTCCACCGTCACGCTCTTGGCCAGATTCCGCGGCTGGTCCACGTCCAGACCCTTGCCATCAGCAGTGTAGTATGCCAGTAGCTGGAGCGGCAACGAGTAGATGACCGGAGAGAACAACTCTTCGACCGGCGGCATCGGGATGAAGTCGGTAGCAATGCCCTGTGCTCTCTTGTCCTTCTTGTCAGCCAGTACCACCAGGGGGGAATCGCGCGCGATGGACTCCTGCAGATTCGAGTAGATCTTCTCGTACAGCACCCCCTGCGGAAGGATGCCCACCACGGGCACATCCTCGTCCAGCAAGGCGATGGGGCCATGCTTGAGTTCTCCCGCAGCATATCCCTCAGCGTGGATGTAACTAATCTCCTTCATCTTGAGCGCGCCTTCCAACGCAATGGGGTAGTTGACGCCGCGCCCGACATAGATCATGTCGTGGACTTTGTAGAGCTTGCGCGCAATCGTCTCCATAATGCCTGCGTATTCGAGGACCTGCTCACACTTCTGGCTGAGACTGGACAACTGCGACGCGTAGTGCACCGATGTCTCTGCATCGAGCGTGCCGTTGCGCTGTCCAAAATTGAGAGCTATGAGATAGAAGGCGATGAGCTGTGCCATGAACGACTTTGTGGCTGCAACGCCGATCTCGAGACCCGCCTGAGTAACGAACGTCACATCAGACTCACGCGAAACGGTGCTCTCCGGTCGGTTCGTGATGGCCACAACCTTGGCCCCGAGACTCCGTTGAAGCCGAAGTGCGGCGAGCGTGTCAATCGTTTCTCCTGACTGCGTGACCGCAATTCCCATCGTCCCTGGACGAACAATGGGTCGCTGGTAGCGATATTCACTGCTGAAGCTGACCTCGGTCGGGATGCGTGCCAATTCTTCCAGAAGATACTTGCCTACGCGCGATGCATGGTACGACGTCCCTGCGGCCACAATCGATATACGGTCGGGAACCGGCTGGCCCTGGAATTCCTCCAGCTCTACGTGTCCACTGTCGATATCAATGCGTCCATACAGTGTATCCCTGATGACGACCGGCTGTTCATGAATTTCCTTCAACATGAAATGCTTGTAGCCCTGCTTCTCGGCAGCAGCGGCATTCCACTGAACGGTCATTGGCGTCCGATCGAAAGCGTGCCCGTCTTCAAGAGAATAAAACGCATATCCTTTGTCATTGATCTCGACGACGTCCCCGTCGTGCAGCGGGATGATTCGGTGCGTGTACTCCAGAAGTGCCGGGGTATCCGAACCAAGGATCATCTCCCCGTCGCCAACGCCGAGCACCAGGGGAGACAACTTACGGATTGCCACGATGCGACCAGGGAACGCTTTGGCCAGAACGAGGAACGCGAAGGCTCCGTCGAGCTGCAAAGCAGTCTTCCGCGCTGCATCGAGGAGATCGGCGCCAGCATCGATCTCCTCTTCCATAAGATGAGCGATGACCTCGGTGTCGGTCTCAGACACAAAGACGTGTCCTTTCTGGATCAGATCATCTCGGAGCACCTGGTAGTTCTCGATGATGCCGTTGTGGATGACGGCGATCGTGCCCTTGCAGTCCACGTGTGGATGAGCATTCCTGTCCTCAACCCTGCCATGGGTGGCCCATCGCGTGTGTCCTATTCCGGTGGTGGCAATATACTCGTTCCCCTCGATGGCCTCCTCGAGAGCCTTGAGTTTACCACGTTTCTTGACGACGACCAACTCCCCCTTCTCGAGAATGGCCATACCCGCCGAGTCGTATCCTCGATACTCGAGCTTGCGCAGACCCTCAATGATGACAGGGACTACCTTTCGAGGCCCAACGTACCCTATGATTCCACACATGTCACTTCTCTCCTTGCCGACCAGCTGACAACAGGACACACTTCAGTCGGCCTGCCAGCACCATCAGACGCTCAGGGTCCTTACCCTCAAGAAAAATACGCACCAGAGGTTCTGTTCCTGAAGGTCGCACGACGAGTCTGGCAGCATTGCCTAACTCCATGCGCACCGCTTCGACCGCAGCCACAAACTCCGGATGTGAAGCGATGGACTTGTCTTTCACCCTGACATTCTCGGCAATCTGAGGATAGAGCTCGACCTCGTCGACAATCTCTGACAGGTCGCGCCCGCTCCTGACAAGATATCCCAGCACTGCCAGGGTAGTCGCCAGACCATCGCCCGTAACATTCTGGTACATGTTGACAATATGTCCTGACTCCTCGCCGCCAAGCACGAAACCGCCCTCATTCAGACGATCCAGAATGTAACGGTCTCCAACGTTTGTGCGTTCGAGCCTGATCCCATGAGGTTCCAGTGCTTTCTCCAGACCAAGGTTGGTCAGGACTGTTCCGACGACCGTGTTTCCAGTGAGTCGACCCTCTCCCGCCAATCCCAGAGCCAGAACGTACAGCATGACGTCCCCGGACACGCGGCGCCCGGTGTGGTCGACCATAATGACCCGGTCACCATCACCGTCGTGGGCAACGCCCAAGGCTGCTTTCTCGGCCACCACACGCGCCCCAACGGCGCCAGGATGTGTGGATCCACAGTCCTTGTTGATGAGCCTGCCATCCTGGTCTGTGTTCATCTCGATCACCTGCGCACCAAGCTGTCGCAGGAGCGCCGGTGTCGTATAGCTTGTTGCCCCATGAGCTCCATCGACCACGATCTTGATCCCCTCGAGGGAGAGCCCTGGGTTATTCTGCTTCACGAAGGCCATGTATTCCTCGCGCGCATTCTCGACTCTGTGAGCGCCACCCACATCGTCGCCATGCACTCTCGAAGGATTGCCGAGTTCGACGAGGCCTAGGTTCGCCTCGATCGCTTCCTCGTCTGCGTCTGCCAGCTTGTGGCCGCCAGGGCCAAAGAACTTGATCCCGTTGTACTCAGGAGGATTGTGTGACGCAGAGATCATGGCACCCCCCATGTATCTTGTCTCGCGGGCCAGAATGAGCGCGAGCCCGGGCGTCGGCAGGACTCCCAGGTAGTCCACGGACACCCCCGTCTCCATAAAGCCGGCACCAAGTGCCGCGGCAAGCATCTCCGACGAGACACGTGGATCCCATGCAATTGCAATAGTGCGATTTGTCTGCCGCGCAAGACGTCCGTCAAAGTAAATCGATGCAGCCGCTCCCAGAGATAAAGCAAGCTTGGACGTGATTTGGGTGTTCACGACACCCCGGACGCCGTCCGTTCCGAATAGATTTCTCTTAGCCATGCTTTAACTATAGGTCGCTTGAGTCCGCACGCAAGATGCATGCTTCTGGTTCGACATGAAGCTACTGTCCGGGAGACGTTCTCTCGCTCGGGATGGAGAGAGCATGCAGAAAGCCGAGGCTCACGGCCTCGGCTAGTGGTATGGCGATCTAACGTTTCCGTCAGTTCTGTGGTGGCGGGCTCCTGTGCGAGCGACGCTGCCTCAGCCTGAGGATAATCCATGCGAGTGCCCAGATGAGAAGCCCATAGAAAGCGATGAAGACCACGGAGCCGCCAAACCATGTCCAGAAGGCAGCCAGTCCATGCCCAAACCGGGCAAGGGATTGGACAAACGCCGATCCAAAGCCTCGGGGCGCGACAAAGACCTCAGTCGTCTGCGCGAGCTGAACGGTAACCGTCGCGAGCGAGGTGGCGTTGTCCATGTAGCGCTGTTGGCCCTCGTACTGTTCGATCTGCGTGCGAACCGTGCGCAGCTGTTCCTGAACTGCCAGCATGTCCTTGATATTCGTAGCTTTCTTCAGGAACCCTACCAGCTGCACTTCTTCTGCCCGAAGAACCTTGAGTCGCGCCTGAATATCTATGTACTGCGATGTGACGTCATCTGAACCACTGTTGCGGCTCGTAATGGTGCCGAGTCCCGCAAGACCGTTCATGAGCTCAGTGACCCTGGCCGCAGGCACGCGCAGCACGGCGGTCGCGAGCACCTGGGTGTCCGATTTCTGGAGTGACGACTGTGCCACGAAACCGCCGTACTTGGCCACGAGGATCTCACAGTCGCTGAAGGCCTTTTCTGCGTCGATGACGTCAAGGCTGAGGCTGGCGTTGAAGATGATCTTTCGGTCTGTCGCCGCCTGCTGATCGGTCGCCGTCTTTGGAACCGGGGCCGACGATTCCGTACCAGAGGTCCCTGCAGGTAAGTCCTTCAGGACCCCACCGGATGTCGCTACACCGGGCTCCGGCGAAACAGCACTACGCTTCGCACATCCAGTCACGGCCATGACCACGAAAGCCATGACAATGATCAGCGCAAGAAATCGACGTACTCGCAGAGATTGAATCATACGTGCCTCCCTATCCCGGAATGGGCGCGCGAGCGCCAAGTACTCATAAAACGATACAGATGAACGACGACGTACCCAGGCTGGACGCCCAGGACTCGGGTGAACATCGTGCAATTGTACTGAGACCCGAGGGCTCCTGTCCTGCGAAACCATGAAGAGCCATCAGAGCCGCGAATCCTCGGATCTCATCAGACTCCAGCGTCAGGGCGATCTCACGTCCTGGGGCAGCAGTGTCGAGTTCGAGGGCAACGTCAGCATGTCTGGCCCTCAGCCACGTTGCCAGGAGCTGTCTGCGGGCAACATCGCCCTTAAGCATGACGCGAAAAGATGGTACTCGGCACGCAGCGTCAAGAACTGGGATGCTCTCAGAGCCGACAAGCCCCTTGGGGGAAGTGCCCTGAGCGCGGGTCTTTACATTCGGAGCGAATACTGCTGTCTTTGATGTGGCAAGCGACAGCGTACGTGGCAAGACGGCGCCACCAACATACAGCGCAGCTACAATAGCGACAGCCATGACGGGTGAGAACCCGAGCCACAGACCCTGAAGCAAGCGGCGGCGCGAGCGGCGCATGCTGATGACAGCCGTGACCGAACTTGCCAGTGAGCGATCCATCGGGGCAAACAGCGCCGCTACCTCGCTGCGCAGCTCCGCAGAAAGATCGAGAGGCTGTTCGTTGTCGCTCATTATCTCGTTGGTTGTTCTCATGTCATGTGTCATCACTTGTCACCATCCATAAGACGCGCTCAACGCCCCAAGGTTCCCGAAAGGAGTTCACGCAGTTCACCACGGGCACGAAAAACTCTGCTCTTGACGGTTCCCACGGGTACTCCGAGCTTGAAAGCAGCATCTTCATAGCTCAGTCCATCCAGGTCGACGAGGGCAAAAGCTGCTCTGAACACGGGGTCGACCTTCTGCAGAGCGGCTTGAAGAGCGGACTTGACCTCTTCAACATCTGGACCATCGCTGGCAGTCTGGGGCGCCTCGACCGTCAGCAGGTCAGCTTGAGCATCGCCAGAACTCACAGGGTGCTTGGACCGTTTGCGGGCAGTGTCGATACCGGCATTGGTGGCAATGCGATAAAGGTATGACGAGAGCCGGGACTGCCCGCGGAACTTGGAGAGACTTCCGTACAGCTTCAGGAACGTATCCTGTGTCACGTCATAGGCCAGATCACGATCGAAGGTCACACGAACAGCCACCGCGAAAACGAATCCCTCGTAATAGCGCACGATGGCCTCGTACAGCTCGGTTCGCCCCGCTACGACCTGATCGATAGTCTGTGCGAGCTTTGGCATGTCATCCATGCAGCCATTATACGAATCTGGGTCAGTCTGCATAGGAGTCGATGCCAGCCTGTTGCGGCGTGAGCGCCAGTTTGACAGCTCTCAGCCAGCACGTATAATAGGCCCGTGCCGAAGTGGCGGAACTGGCAGACGCAGCAGACTCAAAATCTGCCGGGGTAACACCCGTGTGGGTTCAATTCCCTCCTTCGGCACCATCCCCTGACTTCTCGACTTGAAGGTTGGCAAGTGGCACGACTGTGTCTTCGGAGAAAATCTTAGAATGCAGACTGCCCGGGTTCAAGCCCGGGCAGTCTGCATTCTGAACTGAATGTTCGCTTCAGTCTCGGATCCGCCCCCGCTTTACCAAGTCGTCTGCGACATAGCCCAGACCAACCTCACGTAATCTCCGGGCTGTCGGCAGTCCGTTTTGGTCCCAGTGGTACGCCTGGTAGTAGCCGTCAAGGAGGTCGTCCACCATCTCCTGCGTCACGCGAGCGCCCTTCGTGGGACCGTCGGGCATCTCCTCGTACATTTTGGCCGGCGGCTGGTCGTAGGTACGTCCAAACCCATCGACCTCACGGGTCCAGAACGCTCGCGTCAGGTTCCACACCTTCTCACTGAAGGCGAACAGCCCCTCCGTCGTGTAGTGCTGTCCGGTGACCAGGTTCAGGGCGGTGACGTAGTCCTCCCAGTCCACCTTCACCTCGAGCCACGGAAAGCGGCAGACGCCCAGCACTTCCATAAGAGGACGCAGGTGCTGCAAATCATAGACCACCTGTCCCTTCCCTTCAGTGGAGCCGCGCCCCATGTTGATGTCCTGGACGATCGCCCAGGCGCGCGTGTGCTGAGCTCCGATGTCTGAGGTCATGTATGCGAGCATCATGGCAGGGGCAGCATGTGTGTCATAGGCGGAATAGTCCAGCCCCTTTACCTGCACGACATATTTCTCGGTATCCTTGCCGATAATGCGGGCAGCAGCAAGAGCTCCTTCTGCAAATGTCGCTCCGATACCCCGCCGAGCAGCGATGAGCCTCAGGAATGCGCGTGCAGCATGCACGTTTCCCCAGGTCATCTCCAGTCCACCGAAATCTTCCTTTGTCAGGATTCCCCGTTGATACAGCTCCATCGCAAAAGCTATCGCCGATCCAGAAGAAATGGAGTCCATGCCAAGATTGTCGACATCAGCGTTCAGCACGGCAATTTCCTCGATACTGTCCATGCCGAGATTGGAGCCCATCAGGCCGATCGTCTCGTACTCGGGGCCTTCGACGTGGACATCGTACTTCTTCGAATATGTGTAGGTGGAACAGCCCAGAGGACATGCATAGCAGCCCTTGTCGCGCACATACATCTGCTCTCGCATGTACTTGCCGTTGATACGGTCCTTCTTGGGGTACTGCGCATGCTGGAAGTTGTTGACAGGGATGACGCCGACGCTGTCACACCAGTCCGTGACGTCCGTCGTGCCATACTTGGAGAAGGTCGGGAAGAACGCCGTATTCTTGATGTAGTCGATGATAGAGGTCGTGTGCTTCTGGAGACCCTCGATGTCGGCGACCGGGATTGGCTTCGTCCCACGCACAGCGATTGCCTTGAGCTTCTTTGAGCCCAGAACCGCCCCGATTCCCCCTCGGCCTGCCTGACGTCCCACGTCATGTGTAATGCATGCGAACTTCACCAGATTCTCGCCGGCGGGGCCAATAGTCGCAATCTGGAAGTCCTCCCCGAGATCGCGCTTCAGGGCGTACTCAGTGTCGACGGAGCCCTTGCCCCAATAGCCGGAGGCGTCACGTACCTCGACCTTGTCGTCTTCGATACAGAGGTACACCGGAGTCTCGGAAGCGCCCTCAAGGATGATCATGTCCAGGCCGGCGTACTTGAGTTCCGCCATGATCAGGCCGCCCATGTTGCTGTCAATGTAGCCTCCAGTCAGCGGAGACTTGGTGCCCCACACAATCTTGGCACTGGAAGGCCATAACGTACCCGAGAGAGGCCCCGTCGCCACAAACACTTTGTTTGCGGCACTGAGCGGATCCACGCCCGCAGGAAGCTCCTCATACATATACTTGGCGATCCATGCACGACCACCGAGCCAATCGTGAGCCAATTCGGGCGTCACGGGTTCTCGCTTGACCAACCCGGTGGTCAGGTCGACACGCAGAATAGAGCCACCATAGCCATCTATCATTGGTCTTCCTCCCAAGTCAGAGCTTGCGCTGCACAGTTTGCCACACACGCTCCACAAAAATTGCACATGTATGGATGCTTACTTGCGGGTGACCTGAAGATCGCTTGCTGCGGGCAGCTGTCCACGCATGCTCCGCAATCAGTGCATGTGGACTCGTCGATCACATAGGCTCCGTTTGCATCGACAGAAATCGCTTCAACTGGACATCCCGACAGACAGACACCGCACTGATTGCAGAGATGAACCTCAAAATAGCCTTCTGGAAAACGGGGCACGATACCTATGCGAGCAGCCTTGTGCGTGTTGAGCCTGAAGTTCTGAGCCGAGCACGTGAGCTGACACAAACGGCATCCTGTACACCTCTCAGGCCTTACGACGATGTGCTTCATGCGACCTCCTATCCTTGTCACGACAATATGATCCGCCCCGATTATAGCAAGATGCTGTGGCAATGAAAGCAAGCGGGCTGCGCGTTGATTACGGCCTCAATGGCGGTACAATAGGAAAGAACTAGCGGAGGCTGCGCATGCGAACACTCATCACAGACATCGCCTTCCTGATGACGGGCGATGTTCTTCGGCAGGAACTTAAGGATGCGTACGTTGTTGTTGACGACAACATCGTCACAGCCATTGGCACAGGGGCACCGGTCTTCGATACTCCTGCAGACCGCGTCATCTCTGGCGCGCGCATGCTGATGATGCCGGGTTTTGTCAACACCCACCATCACCTCTACCAGACGTTGTTTCGGAACGTTCGCCAGGTCGAACATGCCAAGCTGTTCGACTGGCTGGCGTTCCTCTATGAACACTGGAAGTACATCGATGAGGAGGCCGTCTACACAAGTGCTCAGGTTGGCATCTGTGAGATGCTGAAGACTGGTGTCACCACGACTACCGACCATCTCTACCTGTATCCATACGGAAATAACGCGATCATCGACGCTGAGATACGGGCAGCTCGCGATATAGGCGTGCGGTTCCATCCCACGCGCGGCAGTATGTCGCTGAGCAAGAAGGATGGGGGACTCCCTCCGGACAGCGTGGTACAGACGGATGAGGAGATTCTGGTGGAGTCCGAACGTGTCATCCACCAGTACCACGACCGCGGTCGGTACGCGATGACCTGCATAGCCCTCGCCCCGTGCTCCCCGTTCTCGGTCACCACAGACCTGATGAAGCAGACGGCAGCTCTGGCAGAAAGAGAGGATGTGCTCATCCACACCCATCTTGCCGAAACGCAGGATGAAGAAGAATTCTGTCTCCAGACGTTTGGCTTCCGTCCAGTCGACTACATGGAGGAGGTCAACTGGCTCACTCCTCGCTCCTGGTTTGCCCACATCGTATGGGCATCCGATGGCGACATCCGCAAGCTGTCCGAGCATGAGTGCGGTATGGCCTATTGCCCTGCCAGCAATATGCGCCTCGGCTCCGGCATCGCTCCCGTGACTGTCATGAAGCAAACAAACATGCGCATCGGCATCGGTGTCGACGGCAGTGCCAGCAACGACACCAGTTCGTTCATCGGTGAGGTGCGCCTGGCGACACTGCTCCAACGGGTGAAATACGGGGCCGACGCACTTACGTCGCGCGAAGCTCTGGCTATGGCCAGCATGGGCGGCGCCCGCGTCTTACGCATGGACTCGGACATCGGCAGCATCGAGGTCGGGAAAGCGGCCGATTTGATCATGTGGGACCTCGACACTCTCGAGTTCGCGGGCGGCCTGCACGACCCCTTCACCGCACCAGTCATGTGCGACGCCAAACAGGTCAGTCTCAACATGGTCAATGGCAAGGTTCTCATCGAGAACGGTCAGTTCATGAACATTGACGTCCAAGCTCTGGTAGCCAGGCAGAACACTATAGCGGCGAACCTAATGGCGCGCTAGTATGAGGCCGCGGACCAAGTCCAGCCTGCAGCTTCTCTGGAGGTAGGGAAATGAAGACTCTTCAGCAGTTTCTGAACTACGCGAGAGAACACGAGATTGCTCAGGTCGACCTGAAATTTACGGACCTGTTCGGCGGCCTGCATCATGTAACCGTTCCTCTATCCCGTGTCGACCAGGGATTCCTGACCCAGGGCGTTGCTTTCGACGGTTCCAGTATTCCCGGATTCGCATCGGTTGAGCGCAGTGACATGCTCCTGCGTCTTGATTTGTCGACGGCATTCCTGGACCCATTTGCGAAAGTCCCTACTGTTGCAGTCTTCTGCGACATCCTTGAACCCCACACCCATCGACGTTTCCCTCTCGACCCTCGTTTCATCGCAGAACAGGCTGAAGCGTTGCTGAAGTCCAAAGGGTATTCCGATACGGCCTGGTTTGCCCCCGAGTTCGAGTTCTACGTCTTCCAGAATGTCGATTTCAAGTCATCGGAGACCACTTCTTTCTTCTCGATCGAGAGTGCAGAGACAGGCAACACGGTGTCGCTCGACAACTCACAACTTCAGGGCTATGCGATCCGCCACGGACGAGGGTACCATGCAGAGCAGCCACTCGACCGGCTCTTCGACTATCGAAGCACGCTCGTTCAGATGCTGGAGACTGTCGGGGTAACCGTCCGCTATCACCATCATGAGGCCGGAGAGACCGGTCAGATCGAGCTTGAGGTTATGCCCTGCACGCCACGCGCTATGGGCGACGCATCACAGAAGATCAAGTACTTCGCCAAGAACCTTGCCCGCCAGATGGGAATGACAGCAACCTTCATGCCAAAACCAATTGCCGGTCAGGCCGGAACAGGAATGCACTTCCATCAATATTTGACCAGGAAAGGACAACCCACGTTCTACCAGAAGGGCGGAGAACCCTACGACCTCTCGCCTCTCGCCGTTCACTACATCGGCGGCATTCTCAGCAACGCTTCGGCCCTTCTCGGCATCACAAACCCTTCTACAATAAGCTACAAGAGACTCATTCCAGGATTCGAGGCCCCTATCCGGGCGTTTTTCTCGCTGGGCAACCGCACCGCGGCAGTTCGCATCCCCATCTATGCGGATACGGCGGCAGAGAAGCGCATCGAGTTTCGTCCCCCGGATGCCACAACCAATGTCTACCTTGCTATCAGCGCAATGCTTCTTGCGGGCCTCGACGGCATCGAGAAACAAACGGACCCGACAGCGCTTCATCTCGGTCCATACACGGGTGACATCGAGAAACTGCCCGAGAAGATAGTCCGCAGGATTCCGGTACTTCCGACCTCGCTTTCCGAAGCCTTCGCAGCCCTGAGACGTGGCAGTGACTTCCTGACACGAGACAGCGTTTTCCCTCCTGCATTTGTTGAGACATTCTGCTCCTACAAGGAGAAGAACGAAGCAGAAGCCCTCCGCCGCCTGCCTCATCCCAAGGAATTCGAGTTGTATTATGACTGCTGAGGGGACTGGATGCTCATAAAACTCAAACTGCATGCCATTATCGCCGATCAGGTCGGAAATCTGCACGATGTGCAGGTGCCGACCAGAACGGATGTCGCCGGCCTGCTTGCAACATTAGGCATTGACCGCGACCGTGCGGGCTTTGTGCTTGTCAACGGAAAGCGTACGCCCTACAACACCGAACTGCACGAGGAAGATACCGTCTTCATCATCCCGTTCCTGGGAGGCGGTTGACGGGCCCTCGAGATAATTGACGCCACGTAGCGGCGTCACCAGGCTGTCGTTGATAGCGTTGAAGAAGTCTTTTCAACTCAGCGGAACAAGCGCGGAATAGTTGCGGTAATGACCCATGACAGACCGATGGAAGCGGGGACGGTTATAGCCCAGCCGAGCGAAAAACAGAGTAAGAACTGCGGTCTATCCCAGCGTCGGAATGGGGCCCAGCATCGAATCTGGGGCCCACGGTTCCTGCGCAGAAACGTCACTCAGCAACGTACGACACGGTCCTGTTCGATGAGCAGTTTGATGGCTTCAATTCCGGTCGATATAAGTCGATCCAGTTTCTGATGGGCTTCGTTTCCGCCCTCTGCAAACTCGCTGTTGACGACGAGCATGACGCCGCCGGCACGCTTGTGAAGAATGCTCGATACCACAAACACCGTGGATGCCTCCATCTCCGAGCACACAGCTCCGCCGGCAATCCAGGCCCTGCGACGAGCGTTCAACTGCTCGGCCAGTGGCTGGCGGTCAGGCTCGACCTCGCCGTAGAACGAGTCTTTCGATTGAGACACACCCAGGTGAAACGTAAAACTCAGTTTTTCGGCTGCGGCTCTGAGTGCCAGCGTGACGTCGATGTTGGCGACTGCCGGAAATTCGATGGGCATATATTGCCTAGTCGTCCCTTCGTCGCGGATCGCAGCTGTAACGATTGCCAGATCTCCAACGCCGATTCCCGGCTGCATTGCGCCTGACGTTCCGACGCGTATGAATGTCTCCGCACCGACCATCGCGAGTTCTTCGACCGCAATGGCGGTCGACGGGCCTCCGATTCCGGTAGATGTTACTGAGACTTTTTCGCCCAGGAGCGTTCCCGTGTAGGTGACATACTCCCTGTTCTGCGCAACCTTCACCGGGTTGTCGAACCTCCTGGCGATGACTTCACAGCGACCGGGGTCACCGGGCAGCAGAACATACCTGCCAACATCACCCTGCTTCAGCTTGATGTGATACTTGTACTCATCATTGAACAACATATGTGCCATATGCAAGCCTCCTTTCTCTCCACAGCAGTCCGGCCTAGTGCAACCCCTGCAGTAATATCCTGATCCCAATACCAATAAGGACAAGACCGCCCACAATCTCGGCCTTGTCCTTAACCAGCTTCCCGATACTACAACCCAGGAAAGTGCCTACCACCGAGAACCCAAAAGTCACCATCCCGATAAGCAGGGTTGGCCACCAGATCGACACGTGCAGGACCGACAGACTCAGGCCAACCGCCAAAGCGTCGATACTTGTGGCAATAGCAAGGACCAGCATATCGCGCGTGCTGCGCCTCTCTTCCCTGCACTCGTCCTCATGCTCTCCACCACGCACCGCTTCAACAAGCATCTTGCCGCCGACGAGAACGAGGAGACCGAACGCAATCCAGTGGCTGAAGCCCTGGATGAGGTCTCTGAGCGCGAGGCCTCCTAACCAGCCCAGCACTGGCATGAGCATCTGAAACCCGCCAAACCACCAGCCTGGCCTCAACGCATCGCGGAGAGTCACGCGCTTTATCCGGCATCCGTTCGCTACGGACACAGCGAACGCGTCCATCGAAAGTCCCACCGCTATGACGAAAACAGTCCAGAAACCCATATAGCCTCCACGAGAGGTGTAACATCACACGCACCACCAGAAACAACGATGATCAGGGCTGTACGAGCGCATCACATCGTGTAGCCAAGTATACCGGCGAGAGCCTGCTTTACAAGCTGGAACATTGATATAAACTCAGATTACGAGTGAAAGCGGATCAGAGGCAACATAGTCAGGCATCGAGTAACGGTTCAGGAGGATCCTGATGAACATCTGGCTCAAGTACGGGGCATTGGTCGTGGCATCGTACCTGTGGGGTTCTGTTTGCTGGGGCCTTGTCCTCAGCTTCGTTGTCAAGCACGAAGATATTCGGCTGAAGGATAATCCCGGCCTTTCGGGGAGCGTCCGTCAATACGGTTGGGGCTATGGCCTCACTGTCGGGCTGCTCGACATGATGAAGGGCTATGTACTCAGCCTCGTCCTGCATTCCATGGTCGTCCCCTCATGGGTCCTGATTGCCTCGTTCATGGCGGCCATCGTCGGGCACAACTGGCCAGTCTTCTTCCAGTTCAGAGGTGGAGGCGGTGTCGCGACAACCTTGGGAATCCTGCTGCAGGGGTACCTGGTAGCAGTCCTGTGGGGACTCCCCTTCGCGGCTATCGCTGGCGTTATCTGGAAGCTTGCCCCCCGTATCAAGGCCAAGATACACTTCTCTCCGTTCATCTCAGCAGTCGGGGCTGTCCCCATCGCCATCTGGATTGTCCTCCACAGGACCTGGTACCCCGACTACATCATCGTCGTCACTCTTGCTGCCTCAGTCCTCATCAAGGGCAATCAGTTCCACACCAACGCGCAACGGTTCCGCACCTACGCGTACGGCATGCGCGACCGCCTCATGGACCACTATCGAGACAACAATCTGCCGCCAACAGCCTAGCGTCGGCGACAGATACGCAAGAGAAGTCAGGGCCCCGGAAGGGGCCCTTGCTCTTACCGGCTCACGAGCGAGCGTAAACCTCGGTTCCACCGACGAACGTGTGTTCAGTAACTCCTTCGGGCTCCCATGGCTGCGCTTTGAACAACGCCAGGTCAGCGACAGACCCAGAACGTATCTCGCCATACCCGTCGAGCCCAAGGATCCCGGACGGAACGCTTGTGACGGACCCAAGAACCTGCTCAGGAGAGAGGCCGCGACCGACAAGCAGGCCCAGCGAGATCCGAAGGTATTTGGCTGGGTAGTTGGGATGGCCCGCGATGATGGCGGTACGAATTCCACTCCCGAGGAGAGCAACGGCATTCTCAGGGTGCAAACGCTTGACCTCATCCATCCATCTCGACATGATAACGGGACCGAACGCCACCGTCACATCTTTCTCCTTAAGCTGGTCAATCACGCGATCCGCGTCAAATGCACCAGTGATGACGTAGCGAAGGCCAAACTCCTCAGCAAGGCGCACGGCCGTCATGATGTCGTCGGCCCGCAACGCCTGGATGAACGCCACATCTTCACCTGCAAGTAGAGGAAGCAGAGCCTCGTACTTCATGTTGTACTCTTTCTTTTTCTCCTTGTACTCGCGCGCTTTCGTAAGGATGTCCCGGATCAGGAACGCATTACCCATGCACGTCATGGGCGTTCGTTTCTGACCGTGCGTCTGCTTCGGGTCGTTGCCCAGGGAGAACTTCATGCCGAACGGAGCCTTGATACACATGTCGTCGGCGGTCGCGCCGACCATGTGCACCACGGCGCCCCTGCCTCCCACGACGTTGCTGCTGCCAGGCATAATCAGAGCCGTCGTCACGCCTCCCATGAGACTCTTCTCGAGGCTCGTGTCGTAGGGACTCAACCCGTCCATTGCCTGCATCTCCGGCGTCACGGCATCCGTCGCTTCATTCAGATCGTTCCCCTCGAACCCCAGCGATTCCTCTTTGAGACCAATACCGGAGTCGAGGTCGATAAGGCCGGGGGTCACCCAAGCAGCCGAATAATCACAGCGTTCCTCGGGATGGCCGGACGTCTCCACCGAAACGACACGCGGCCCGTCGACTGTAATAATTGCATCGTTCACGATCCCATGTCCATCAAACAGGTGCTGAGCAGCTATCCTGATCATGCATTTACCTCCCACGCGAGCTTGCCGTTCACGAATGTCTTTTCTGCGACGCTGCTCGCCTTGAAAGGGTGGCCGTTCCATACGACAAGATCCGCATCCTTTCCCTTGGCGATACTGCCAATACGGTCCTCGAGCCCGAGGATCTTCGCCGGATTGATCGTAATGAACTCCAGGGCCTCCTGCTCTCCTGCCCCGCCCTCATATGCCGCTATGGCAGCCTCCAGTCGAAGAGACTCGATCGGGATCACCGGATGGTCCGTCATGATGGCAGTCAACACGCCCGCCTCATGGAGAAGATGCGGTGTGCTGAATGAGGATGATGCTGTTTCGACCTTGGGTGAAACGTCGAGGAGTGGCCCCGTAATCACCGCTACGCCTGCTCTGGCAAGCTCATGGCGCACCCGCACGCTGTCCGTTCCATGCTCAATGACCATGCGAATGTTAAACTCATCGCGGATGCGCACCATGGTGATCATGTCATCGGCACGATGGGAGTGCATTCTGAGCGGAATCTCGCGGCTGAGAACCTTGCACAGCACCTCCATGTCGAGATCCGTAACGGGTGGCTCGGTACCAGCACGACGCTCCTTGTAGTCGCGGGCCTTCGACAACGCCTCGCGCAAGACCTTGGCGGTGCCCATCCGCGTGCTGGGCAGCTGGTTCTTGGTCTTGTATACGCGCTTGGGGTTCTCTCCTGACGCAGTTTTCAGTCCGGCCGGGTTCTGCATGACCATTTCATCGATACAGTGGCCGGCCGTCTTCATCGTGATACTCTGGCCACCAATGACATTACCGCTGCCCGGACCCGTGAACACGGTCGTAACACCGCCCGCAAGAGCATCAGCGAACCCGGAGTCCCAGACGTAAACCGCATCCAGGGCCCGGCAGGCAGGCGTCGAGGGGTTGGTCATCTCGTTCTCATCTTCACCAATCTCGCCGACCTCCAGGTCACAGATACCTAGATGCGTGTGCGCGTCGACAAGACCGGGTACGACATACTTCCCTGTCGCATCGACAACGATCGCTCCAGGGACATCAGTGTGGTTCGCAAAGACCTCGGCAATCTTGCCGTCGTCGCCGAGCAGCACTGAGCCGCCCTCGATGACACCGTCCGTGACAGTGAGGATCGTACCTCCATGAATAAGAATCATACGGCTCCTTTCCTGAAGGGGCAAAGCAGCACCTCCTTCGGTCTTTTCTTCGGTAAGCGAATTATAGTTGCGCAATGAAAAACTGCAAGGATGCATAATGCTCACGTGGAGTGACGAGCCAAAACGCATATACTGGGCGCATAGTTGTGGCCTGCCGAGGAGGAACCAGTGAATATTACTGATGTGGCAATACTTGTCATCGATATGCAGCAGGACTTTCTGTCTCCGGCATCGCCGTTGTTTGTTGCAGGTGGGCCCGCCATGGTACCAAGTCTGCAGCGAGCATTGAAAGCTGCTCGGCCCGCCAACGGGTCGATCATCCATGCGATGCGCCGGCATCGGGTTACGGGCATAGACGTCGACCAGAGTCGCCGAGCGCTCTTCGCGGAAACGGGAGGATTTCTGGTTGCCGGAACTGCGGGAGCAGAGGAATTGCCTCAGCTCGCGTCTGCTCCCGGGGACTTCATCGTCGTCAAGACCCGATGGTCGGCATTCTTCGCGACCGACCTTGACGCACTCCTGCGCCGACTCGGCACCCATAGATTGATCCTTACCGGCGTGCAGACTCCCAACTGCATACGTGCAACAGCAAACGACGCTCTCTCGCTGGACTATGCAACGACAGTACTCTCGGATGCCACAGCGTCCCAGACCGATGAGATCCAGCTGTCCAACCTCAGAGACATGGCCGCCATGGGAGTGGAGATCATGACCGTCTCACAATTCGAGCAATCGCTGGGCCTCTAGCGCCCTCGCTGTCTAGGAATGCTGACAGCCGGCTCTTGGGTGAGCCGGCTGTCTGGTCGTACAACCTGGAATCCAGTCTATTGTTCTCGCTACCGTAGGTAATCAATCAGATGCGAAGTGCCCTGCAGTAGAACGGTGGTTTCGGCTGGCGTCGTTCGTGCGACAACCTTTCCCTTGCTCAGCACAACTCGGGCGACGGATTGCAGCCGCAAGGCATCCAGCTCGTCGAGAGCATCTAGAATAACCAGGTCAGCCGGCTTTCCTGCTTCAATGCCGTAGGAATCCTGAACGTGCAGCGTGCGAGCTCCGGCATCCGTTACCATGTGAAAAACGGAATGCATTTCCTCCCGCCCCGTCATCTGGGCGACATGCACCGCCATATGCGCCACGTCCAGCATGCTCCCGGTCCCCATCGGATACCAGGGGTCGAGAATATCGTCATGACCAAGGCTGACATTGATGCCTATGGCCGCCATCTCCTTGACCCGCGTCAGACCGCGCCGCTTGGGATACGTGTCGAAACGTCCCTGCAGGTGGATGTTCACCAAGGGATTCGCGACGAAGTTGATGCCGCTCCTTGCACAGAATCTCAGGAGTTTCGATGCATACGCCCCGTTGTAGCTGTGCATGGCCGTAGTGTGGCTTGCGGTAACCCGGTCACGCATTCCCGTACGCAGAGCCAGAGCCGACATGACCTCGACAAAGCGAGATTGTTCATCGTCGATCTCGTCGCAGTGCACATCGATCAGCTTTCCGTACTTCTCAGCCAACGCAAAGATGATCTTCAAAGACTCGACGCCGTCCTCACGTGTCAGTTCATAGTGAGGGATCCCTCCAACAGCATCGGCACCCAGGCGAAGGGCCTCTTCGAGCAGCGCTGTTCCATCCTCGAACCCCAGAATGCTGTCCTGCGGGAACGCCACCAGCTGAATGTCGACAAATGGCGCCATGACGCGCCTGACCTCGATCAATGCCCGGAGCGCAGTCAACTTCGGATCACAGATGTCCACGTGTGACCGGATATGCAGGATGCCATGCGAAACCTGCCATTCGATAGCCTTCGTGGCACGACGCACGACATCCTCTTCGGTCAGCAGTGCCTTCCGTTCGGACCAGCATTCGATCCCCTCGAACAGCGTTCCGCTCTCGTTCCATCTGGGCTCGCCCGCCGTGAGCGTCGTATCGAGGTGGACGTGCGACTCAACAAACGGAGGCGTCACGAAACATCCAGCCGCATCGATGGTTTCATGGGCGTCCGCAGGCAACCCAGGCTGAACATCGACAAACAGCCCGTCTCGAACACCGATGTCGACAAGCAGCCCGTCCGCACAGAGCCTTGCGTTGCGAACAATCAGATCAAGCATCATCCTCTCCCTCCGGCCGCAGCCGCCCTGCCAGGATCTCAGACCCGACGCCGCACTTGGTCACCGATAATGGATCCGGCCCAAGCTCCCGACAGAGGATCTCCAGGGCTCGTGGTCCGTAAAATCCTCCCTGGCATCTCCCTAGAGCCCCCTGCTACTTAGCCTGTGCTGACGCAACAGCCTCCGCCGCCATGCGCGGGTCATTGCTGATGACGGTCTCGACCCCTGAGGCCGCAAAATGGCGCACGAGTACGCTCAGGTCGACGGTCCATGGCGCAATTGTCAGACCAGCCTCATGTACTTCACGAATAAGCCCGTCGAGCGTGTTGAGAACGTAAGGATGGACTGCGTTGGCACCCTGCTCACGAGCAGCTGCGACCACGTCTGGAGCCTTGATCAGCCACGGTGCATACAGCAGCCCAGTCCGCGCCTTGGCATCCAGCCTCCGGATGACCCCCATGCTCTGGATATTGAACGACGAGTATACGACATTCAACGAGTACCTGCTTGCCAGTTCCAGCAAGTGTTCCTCCATCCCCGCGTACGCGATCTCCGAGTTCTTGAGCTCGACGTTGAGCGTCGCCCGCGTTCCGTCGAAAACCTCGAAGACCTCTTGCATCGTGGGAATCGGCTCATGGTGCAGGGGTCCGGGAAACCGAACACCAGCGTCGAACTTACGGATCTCCTGCAGGGTAAGATCCTTCACCCAGCCATGGCCGTCCGTGGTCCTGTCGACCTTCTCGTCATGGATGACAACCAGTTCTCCGTCCTTTGTCATCTGAACATCGCATTCGGCACCATCGACGCCGTGGTCCAGATCGTCGCGTACAAGCGCAAACGAAGCCACCGTGTTCTCGGGAGCCAGTCGAGGCTCCCCTCTATGTCCGAGTACCAGCATGACCAGACCTCCTCATTTATGATCCAAAACAGCTTGACCGGCATACAATGCGCGCCGGAGGCTACCCAATGATAGTCCGAAACAGGAGACAGACAACATGACTCTCCAAGGGCCAGACAACGCCCGCGCACTGGAAGAAGGGGCTCCAAAACCTCAGGAACGGCCTCGAGACCGGACATCGGTACGGACTTCGTTGACAACGGTCGCCATCTCCATATCCTGAGAGTACCCGAGACAACGAAGCATGAAGCCGTTTTCATCGAGAAGGAGAGGGAGGTTATCATGGGAACATTCATATCACTCAAGACGGCAATCCCTGGACCGAAATCCATCGAGCTTGCCAAGAGGGAGGTCAAGGTCGTCGCTGCACCAATGTGTGACGCTCTGTCACCTGCCTGGATCGCTGAGGGACATGGGGCACTGGTAACCGACGTCGACGGCAACACGTTTATTGACCTTACCGGCGGCTGGGGCTGCATGGCAGTCGGCCACTCGCATCCACGCGTAACCGCGGCTATCAAGGACCAGGCGGACCACTTCCTCCACACGGACTTCACCTCCGTCCCATACGAGACGTACGTCACCGTCTGCGAGAAGCTTGCCAGGCTCACCCCTGGCGACTTCGAGAAGTCGGTAGCTCTGTTCAATAACGGCGCCGAAGCCATCGAGAACGCCGTCAAGATCTCGCGCCACGTGACCGGAAGAACTGGCGTGGTCGTCTTCGACCGCGCGTTCCACGGCCGTACACTCCTCACGATGACCATGACACACAAGGCGAAGCCCTACAAGGATGGATTTGGCCCCTTCGCGCCAGACGTCTATCGCATGCCCTATGTTACCCCGTATCATCCGTCCATCAGGATCGAAGAGTGGGAGAAGCTTCTGACGACGTATGTCGACCCTTCGACGGTCGCATGCTTCGTCGTCGAACCCGTTCAGGGCGAGGGTGGATTCCGCGTCCCAACTGATGGTTTCCTCGAGATGCTGCGCGAGGTTTCGAAGAAGTACGGCATCCTTCTCGTCCTCGACGAAATTCAAGCCGGCGTCGGCCGTACCGGCAAATTCTTCTCCATCGAGAACTGGAACGTCATCCCGGATATCATCTGCGCAGCCAAATCCCTGGCAGCCGGCATGCCGCTTTCAGCAGTCATCGCCCGGAAAGACATCATGGACAAACTGCCAGGAAGCAGCATCGGTGGCACCTATGTCGGCAACCCTGTTGCATGCCGCGCGGCCAGCGAAGTCATCGATATCATTGAAGACGAACACCTGCTTGACCGCGCTGTTGCTCTTGGCAAGCTCATTCGCAGCCATTGGGATGCCTGGAAGGAAAAGTACCAGATCATTGGCGATGTTCGTGGCATAGGCGCTATGCAGGCCATCGAGTTCGTCAAGGATCGCACCACCCGGGAACCCGCTACTCAGTTGAACGGTGAGATCATCAAAGAATGCCTGCACAACGGCGTCCTAGTCGCCGGTTCAGGCATCTATGGCAACTGCATCCGCATGCTCGTCTCTCTCGAGATTACCGACGAGCAGCTTGAAGAAGCCTTCGGCATCATGGAGACAGCTGTCGCCCACGCCAACGAATCGCGCTAGTTCGTCAGGTCTGTTTATACCAACATTGATCGAAGCCGGAGCAATTGCTCCGGCTTCTCATTTGCGGAACTGTCAAGTCTACTGAGGTCGCTTCTTGCGGCTGTCCGTCTCGATGATGATAGTAACTGGGCCGTCATTGACCAGACCGACCTCCATGTGCGCCCCGAAGACACCGTTCTCTACGTCGAATCCCCGGTTCCGCAGTCCAGCGCAAACGTTCCGATAGACTTCATCCGCGTACGCTCCCACAGCCGCACCCGTGAAGCTGGGCCTATTACCACGAGCCACGTCTCCATAGAGCGTAAACTGGCTGACGACGAGAAAGGATCCATTGATGTCTGCCACCGAACGGTTCATCAGGCCGTCTGCGTCTGCAAAGATGCGCAGGCCACTCAACTTGCGCACCATGAACGCCGTGTCATCGGGGCCGTCGTCGGGAGCTACCCCCAGCAGCACCAGCAACCCTGCTTCAATATGCCCAACCTGCTTGCCGTCCACAGCGACTGACGCACTGCTCACTCGTTGCACCACTGCTCGCATGTTCCACCTCTCAGTCGTCTCCAGTCACAGACTCATAGTAGCACGACCGCCCCGCAACGCGAATGGTGCGGGCTCCAGTTGACACTCGGGGCCTTCCCGCTATACTTTTAGCGTTCGTTTCTCATACGTGGGGATATAGCTCAGCTGGGAGAGCGCCTGCATGGCATGCAGGAGGTCGGGGGTTCGAGCCCCCCTATCTCCACCACTCGACCCCTTACACCTCTCTTTCTCGTTCTGGGACTGACTTCCAGCCGAGGCACCTGGCACTCATTTTCCGAGAATCTCCAGTGGATAACTATGTTTGGAGAAGAGACCGTGCGAATAGAGGCTCCAGGAAGAGATCTCAGACAGCTTGCCTTGTGCTAGCGGGCGCAAGCGATAGCGTCATGGGGTTATGGCACTATGGCGTCATGGAGTTATGCCACTATATCGCTTTGACCCCTTAGCCTTCCTTTGTCACTTCGTACCTTTGTACGGCGTACGCATGTACCAATGGACAAGGGACGGTCCCTCATGTGAGGAAGGGCTGTCCCCTGCTATACAGATAGACCGGGAAGTCGAGACCTCCTGGACGTGTGCGCCGTATGAAGTGGGGCTATCTTACCTCTCCCTGCCTCCAAAGAGCGAGCCAACAAGCAACAGGACCCCCGCGCTGGCAGTCAAACCGACCAGCTCCAGGACGATCAGTCTGTAATCGACCGATGCCTCAGTCCTGTAGTAATACAGGTCTCCTCCCATGACCACGCTGTAGGTTTCGGTCAGATCCCAGACGCGCCTGTAGCCAAATGAAGCCATAGTAGGACCTGAAAGCACTGTAACACCCGTTGGTGGCTTGTGAATCAGCACTGGTTCGGATGCGTGCGCTGGCACGTAGAGGCACACCACAACAACGGCAGCCAGGTAGATCACCAACACGATTCGAGTCCATACACTCATTGATCTCATTCTCATTGTCGCTCCTTTCCCTACCCGCTCCTATGCATTGCGCTTCTTCTCTCGAGCCACGTCACCAGCAGTAGTCCCTCAGTATGCCGAATCAGTATAACATCGCAGCAGAGATCACTCTCTACGAGAAGTATGACCTGATGGCAATGTTTTCGCTAATCGGCGGGAGAAAAGGGCCAAATGGCAGTACGTTGATCCCTCATTCCAAGAAACCCCTCACAAAGAGGGGCTTCTTCGTCGTCCGCAGGTGTCTGGTGTTACCGCAGGATCGGCCCACAGTACGAGCCGTAGTAGCATTCAGCCAATCGTGCATCCAGTCTGTTGCCTAGCCAGTCTATTATCTAAGTGCTGCAGAGCGCGTATTCTTTCGGACATTTGGGCGTTTAGTCTGCATGCATTTCGTCATATAGACATCCAGTGTCCAGCCGGTTAGGCTTCTATGCGTCTCGTCTCCATGTGTTTAGGCATTTAGTCGTGCACCGTGTCACCGCAACGCAGAATAGGTGTTGGTTTGCCCCTATCTCCATCACGTACTTGTGACCCACTCTGGGACTAACTCTAGGGCATAGTGTCCTTGCGGGATCTCTCCAACGGCCGCGTCCGAAGTGCACCAACTAGCGCATTAACAGAGAGTCGTGAGAACCCACTCTTCCCCCATATCTCCACCAGAACAGCATCACTACTGCGTTTGCTGCACTGTCTGCAGACTCCGTCAGCCACTCTCGCTCAAATGTGATGTTGCCATTCATGGCAAGGACTCTTGACACGAAGACTAACATACTTTACAATACGTTTACCAGACAGTACACATTGTAAAAGGGAGTGTTGACTATGTCTTATCAAAGCAAGAAGACAATAACAAGTATGGTTGGGGGAGCCCTGGTTCTTGCCGCCTACTGCATCTATGCATTCGGTCGCTATTCTTCGGGCGCAATTGCTGAAGGAAATCTGAAGTTCTGGGCCGGGACAATGCTCGTCTTTATCGGTATCGGAATCGTAGGGATCATCCTCCTCCAGATCGTCTTCCATATCGCCCTTTCGATTGGCATTGCTGTCAAAGAACGGGCATGCGATGAAAAGGAGATTGACAAGAGAATTGAAGCCACCTTGGAAGCCACCGTGATCGAAGATGAGATGGACAAGCTGATCGAGCTGAAGTCCTCGCAGATAGGCTTCGTTCTCGCCGGTGTCGGATTTGTTGGCGCGCTGATCCTTGTGGTCCTCGGTCATTCAACGGTCGTTATGCTGAACGTGATGTACCTTTCATTCCTTGTCGGATCGTTGATGGAAGGCGCTACGAGCCTGTACTTCTATGGAAAGGGTGTCAGCAGTGGCTAAGAAGTTCGAAGTTACGAACAACATTCGTACGCTTCGTTTCTTTGCCAGCGAAATGACCCAGCAGGAGCTCGCTGAAAAAGCAGGCGTCTCCAGACAAACGGTCATCGCTGTGGAAGCAGGAAAATACTCGCCCACACTCGAACTGGCATTCCGCATCGCCGATGCATTCGGCCTGCCGATCACTGAGGTGTTTGGGTACAAGGCTAAGGAGAATACGTGATGAGGACCGGCAACGATCAAAGAACGATTTCAGAGCATGAGGAGAGTGGAATGAAAGCAGTAGTCTACGACAGGACATCCCCCGATCGCCTTTCTTACTGTGACGTTGAGAAGCCCGTGCTCGGCGATGGAGAAGTCCTGATCAAAGTTCATACGACTTCACTGAATGCGGCAGATTACACGACGAGACAACAGGGAGTTGCGATATGATCTCTCAGGCAATTGGCTATGGCTGGCAGAAGGCACGTTTGTGGGTGTGGGTGTTCCTCCCGGCAATTCTGCTGCAATCAGCATTGAGCAACACGTTCACGTGGCACGAGGAGTCGGGGCGCCAGTCCCTGCATCTTTGGTGGCACAATCTGGGTCCACAGACGCTGGGGATCATCGTCGCCGTTTCCGTTCTCGGCATACTGATCTGTGTCGTCTCAATGTGGGTACAGATGGGCGTCACCAGTGCCTCCGTCAAGGCGGCCCGCGGTGAAGACATTGCCATTGGCGACTTCTTCCTCACATGGGACAAGGTGGGACGATACATAGCGGGCGAGATGCTGTGCTGCCTCATCGTGGGCGTGGGGATGATTCTCCTGGTTGTCCCAGGCGTCATCTGGGCAATGCGCTACTGCATGTCCGGCTACTATATCGTGACACAGGATGCCGGACCCATCGAAGCGTTGAGGCTGAGCGAGGCCGCTACCGAGGGTCACAAGGGCGAACTGTTTGGCCTGGCGCTCCGATCGCTGGGCGTTATGGTGCTGGGCGCTCTCTGTCTAGGCGTGGGATTGTTGTGGGCGATGCCAACCGTGGAAATCGCCTGGGCCTCAGCCTTCCTCACGCTCTCCGGCCAGCAACAGGTCCCGGCAGCGCCCTGAGTTCGTCATTCGTGCAAAGGCGGGAGTCTGTCCCTATTCTGGTTCACAGGTTCCCGCCGTGGTCTGACTGACACAAGCACATGCCAGTTGGACACTACTCGCAAAGCGCGACCTCAAGTCCTCACTTCTGGCAATTACATCGACGTCAATTCTTGGGGTCTTTCTGGCTATCACATATCTTGCGGGCGGACGTAATCTGGGGCCCTGCATATTTGCACACGTAATGATAGATGTTGCCATCGAACCGTGGCTGATGTTGTCTGCAGTCTCAGGTAAGTGGCGTGCCTGAGAGGAGGAAACATTGAATTCAAAAAGAAAGGCAGCAATAATTATGGGAGTGTTGCACGCTGGCAAGTGAATGTTATTCTGAGCACTTTATACGTTGTGGGTATTGGCCTGTCGGGCTATTCCATCTTCAAAGGAGACAAAAAATGAATTCAAATAGAACAAGAGCAACAATTGTAGGAATCTTAATTCTTGTTGCGTATAGCATGCTTGCCAGTGCAGCCACCGACATCAAATGGGTAGTTACACTTCTTGACATTGTCAGTGGGTTGGCGGTGATTGGCACTGCAATGATAATGTTCCCGTTCTTCAAGGTTTCCAACAGGCAACTTTCTATCGGTTACACTTCTTTGAAACTTTTAGAGGGAACACTGATGATCGCGGCTGGGGTTTTTTTCTTGAGCGACTCGTTTCAAGGTTGGCATGCTTGGATATATAACTACCCGCAGACTTATGTCTTTATTGTTAGCGCATTTCTGTTCTACATCTTGCTGCTCAAAACTGAGTTAGTGCCGCGTTTCATTTCTATTTGGGGAATTGTCGCTGTTTTCACCCTATTGATAGCCAACGTTACCAAATCACTGGGTGTGAACTCTCCGGCACTAGATGCATTGATGGCTCTTATTATAACCAATGAGATATTTCTTGCTATATGGTTGATGGTTAAAGGTTTCAATCCGACTGCAATCACTTCCGCGTCTGCCAAGCAGGACTAAACGAGATAAAACGAGTACATCCAAAACAAAGAAGAAGGAATAGAGTGGAATTCACATGGAGCGGTAAGGCGTTGGTTGTGACGTTATTCTTTCGCTTGCTATTTGGAGGGTACTTGATAGGTATGGATCAATACCGCTTCAATGATGTTGAGAGCGCGCTGACAGTCCTGTTGATATATGGCCTGGTAGGCCTCTTCGCATCTCTGTTCCTAACGGGTAAACGATATGGACTTTTAGGTTTAATAGTTCTGGATGTCATTTTCATAGTATTAGAGTCTGTTTTTATAACACTTGCTTTAAGTCGAGTAATTGACCCGGGTTTGCATGATCCGTTGGTTAATTGGTGGGGCACATTGTTGATGTATCTATTCTCCCTGCTGACAATCACACTCTCCGTCAAGACCTACAGAGAAACCGGCCGGTCCCGAGCGCATATCCCAAAACAAGAGGCTGTACACGCGCGCACAAAGGGGATAAAAAAATGAATTCAAATAGAAGGATTGCAAAAATTGCAGGGCTCATGTATCTAGGTAATATCATATTCGGCATCTTCGCACAAGTTGTTCGCTCCAGACTTATTGTGCCTGGAGATGTCGCAACAACAGCCAAGAATATCATGGCTTCTGAGTGGCTGTTCCGTATCGGATTTGTGAGCGATCTAATCATGGTTACGTTTTATTTGTTGATGGGTCTGGCTTTTTATGTGTTACTCAAACCAGTAAACAAAACTGTTGCTTTGCTTATGTTATTACTCAATTTGGCCGGTGTCCCTATGCTGGGCATTAATATGCTCAACCAATTTGCTACACTACACCTTATGAGCGGCGCCGGCTACCTGTCTGTATTCTCAGCAGATCAATTGCATGCTCTGGGGATGTTATTCTTCAATTTGCATGAATATGGATATAGCATCGCTGTCATATCTTGGGGCTTCTATTTACTTCCCCTTGGTTATTTGGTTTTCAAGTCGGGCTTCCTTCCCAGAATTTTGGGCGTCTTGGTGATGCTTGCAGGTTTCTTTGATTTTATCCAATTTATTCAGGTTTTTCTTTTTCCGAACTACGCAGTGATAACTTACCCGGGTCTCGCGGTTGCCATGATTGCGGAATTTGGGCTTGCTTTGTGGCTTCTAATTATGGGTGCCAAGGATCAAAAATCAGCCCTGGTTGAGGCTGGCTGAGAAACTCATCCGTATTATTCAAAGAAAGAGAGAAGAATAAAAGCGATCATATGTACAAAATACGGACCGCCGAGGAGGTATGCAGATACAGGACATACAAAGGGAAATGTAGTGATAACCGTGGGACATAACAACAAAATCCAATAAGAAAGGAGAAGACAATGAATACAAATTGGACGACCGCTGGAATAGAAGATGTGAAAGTAAAACTTTCAACATTCTGGGTATTTGTCATGTTCAATATGCTGGCTGCGGATATTCTTATCTTTGAGTATCCGGGCTTCCTAAAGGGAATAATGACAGGCTATGCAGAGAAGCTTCGAATCACGCCAGGATTATTGTTGATAGCCGCAATCATGATGGAGATTCCGATTGCTATGATCTTCTTGTCCCGGGTATTGAAATATAGCGTAAATCGCTGGGCAAACATCATCGCAGGTGTCATAACGATCGCGATTGTCATCGGTGGTGGATCGACTGTTCCTCATGCTATATTTTTAGAAACCATGGAAGTTGTAGGTATGTTGCTAATTATCTGGTATGCATGGAAGTGGCGTAACCCTGAAGGTAGTCCTGATAACAAAATCTAATAGCTTCATAGCGTTCCATGTTGAAGTACTTCTTGCCCGTTACGTGAGTACATCATCAGCCGGTGGACGGGCAGGGTGTTCGCTTGCAACTCGAACGCCGACGTTCGCAAGTATCGCTAGTCTACGAATCCTGACTGGCTGACTGCGATGTCCCAGGGGGCTGCGTGCAAACGTGGCCCCCGTATCGTTTTGCAGCGCACCAGAGTGTGGCGATGCGTTCCTCTTCCTCGGGAGTCAGCTTGTAGTTGGTGAGGTGTGGTGACTGCACCACGCGTATGTTCCACAGCACCCGGTCCTGCAATGTACCTCATCGTCCGAATACATCTCTTCGCCGGCGCGCTTCTGCCGCACGTGCCACGAGACCTCGGTGTAGTTGCGAAGATAGTCGTCGAAGGCTGGGAAATCCTTGGGACTCCGCCCGAACCAGCAATAGGTTGCTAGGCGACGATTCTTTGCGACACCACAATACATAGCGAAATGATGTAGCATAGAGACACAATTATGAATGCTGATAACATCCCGTATTGGAGAACAGGGTTCATTGAACCTTGTGGATAAACAAGCTGAAATGCCAACCTCGTCATCCACAAAACACATGTTGCAGCAAGCATTACAATTATCGAATATCTATTTGATCTGTCTCCGTAGATAAATAGTAAATTTACTATTCCAAACAATACCAAAGACAAAGAAAAGAACACATTAATAGCACGAACAGCTACTGCCAACTCTGTCGCATTGATATCAATATATGAGTACCACTTCCATGCCTCAGGTACAAAGAAGTGCCACACTCCAAAACCAATAGAAGCACTACTACCAATCATCACCAAGATCTTAACAAGCAGATTCAAAGTCATACCTCCTGGCAATATCTCGAGTACGCCTAACGGTTGGGCTCAGCCACGTTGCGGAGCGCAGCAGAGTAACGCCGGCCGGTATCGATGATGGTTGATGGTTCATACAGTCACCCCATTTCTCGTTGGTTATTGTGCCTTCGAGTGGAGTCGTCACCGTTCGACGGACCGCCTGACACAGTATAGGCCACAACAGCCCTGGTACTACACCGCGAGTTGCATCACGTTAAATCATCGCGAACTCCCTTCGTGACATTTCGTGCTGTGAATCGTATATTACGCTCGTAGGGCATGATTCGATGTGTCCATACTTGAAAACGAGGGGGAAACAATGGAAATGATTGCTGCCTGCGGAGTTGATTGTTCATCCTGTCCTGCCTACGTCAACCGGAACACGACCGACCAGGAGGTCCTGGAGAAGATTGCCGCGGGGTGGTCAGCTCAGATGCATCAGGAGATCAAACCCGAGAATGTTCCCTGCGACGGATGTCTGCTGGTTGGCGAGGTCAGATTGTCCCCATATTGCCACACCTGTGCCATCCGCGCGTGCGCGCACGGCAAGAGCTATGTAACGTGCGCTGAGTGTGGCGAGTACAACGAGTGCAAGACCATCAACGGGTTCTTTGGGCTCTCCCCCGAGGCGAAATCGGTCCTGGACGGACTGAGAGCGAAATAGCAGCCGGCCCGGTGACCGCTGCAGCTACAGCCAAAAGGGATATGACATACGTTGGATACAACATCGGGATGTTCGTCCAGCCATGCGTACGTGTCGCGATGTTAGGGTATCTTCTTCTCTGGTTTCTTCTTCGGGTTGCCTCGTGTCGCGTGAGGCCGGTTTGTGGATTGCACCCTGGAATGATTGTAACCTACGGCATCATGGATAAGAACCTTTAGCGATCTCTCATTGATTTTGTCGTCCTTGTAGATATCAATGGCTCTCCATTGCTTGCCTGTGAGTCCGTTATTGAAGAGCTTGTCAGGATCTGCAAGGCTCGCTCCCTGTGAGAAGGTTAGCTTCACTTTGTCCTTGAAGGCATTGGCATTACAGACTATCCCATCGTGGGACCATACCGGAGTTCCCATCCATTTCCACTCCTCTATTATATCGGGATCAGCTTCATGGATAATCCTCCTGATACTGGCAAACGTGGTGCCGCGCCAATCAGTGAGATTGGCAATTAGATCGTCAATAAGTTCACTTGCGCTCATTACTCTATTACCTCCTAAATTGCACAATGTCATGTGCCGAATCAACATCGGGATGTTTCTCTTTTAGAGGTTCCATAGAATATGTTCACAACAAATTGCGATTTCGTAAAGCCCTGACCAAATTGGCACATAGTAGCTTTCACTCCATTAATGCTTTCTGGTTTCAGTAATGCTATCATCCTAGGAATGAAGCCATCCAAGTATGTCTGATCAAAAGTCCCACTAGCTTGCCTGCCAAAACTCTCGTTAAGTGATGACTTGCCATGCTGTCTGGGGGATACCAGGACGACGTTCTTGCCCGTTGTGAGCACGCCTGGCAAGATCGTCCAGTTCACGCGTGCGGTCGCAAAGATCGGGGCCACGCACGAACCCAAGCACGAAGGGATTTGCAGCCACTACACACCTCCACCGTTCGAACATTGCCATAGCGCATACTGCGTAACGCACAGTGCAGTACGTTCGATGATAGTTCAGATCAGACCTCGGTCAAGGCGACAGGCGCACAGCGGAGACTAGGCAGCTCCAGGTGACGTTGAATTCTGGGGAGTACAATCCAGAGAAGAGGACTACCGAGAGGACTGGATAGTGCACAATCCGCTCCCAAGCTGCTCACCGCGTCGCTATCACAGAACGCCTGCTCTGTCCCACTATCGCTTGACAGACATGTTGGACCCCAATCCCTCAAGCACGCCGATCAGAGCAACTACAAAGTGGTTGTCAGGCTGGCCAATCCCCCCTATCTCCAGCACATGCAAGAATACTACGTTTTCAGTACTTCCCTCGAACTCCATCGACCCCCCTGCCTCATCGTGGCTCCGGAGCTCACGTCGTGCAGCGCCCCACGCGGTCCCTTCTTATGCTTGCCTCTGGTGCGCTATTTCCGTTGCCGGAAACTATAGGCAGTAGTGCTTGAGCGGTTGAAACCCATCCCGCAGACTGGACACCGCACCAAAGCGTGGGATAATCATCAGAACAAAGTCTTCAGACCAACGAGGTTATGCAATGGCATTTCACAGCGGTATGCGGGGCATGATCAATGCTCCTGATGAGAAACCGAAGATTACGTGGCAACTGCTCAAGCGGGTCCTGCACTATGCCAAACCCTATCGCTGGCTGATCGGCGAAATGCTGGTGCTGATCCTGGCAAACACGGGCTTGATGCTGCTCACGCCACTCGTCTTGCGTGACTTGATTGACAACACGATCCCGGCTGGGAACGTCAACAGGTTGATACTGCTAGCTGCGGCGCTGCTTCTGATCCCTGCCTTGACTAGCGCAATCAATGTATCCCAGAGGCGCATAAATGCTCGCGTTGGCGAGGGCTTGATCTACGATTTGCGCATGGCGCTGTATGCCAGTCTGCAGCGCATGTCGCTACACTTCTTCATTAACACCAAAGTCGGCGAGTTGATGAGCCGCCTGAACAACGACGTGGTGGGAGCACAAGACGCTATCAGCAGTACTGTTGTCGGCATTGTCACCCAGATCGTCCAGGCAGCAGCGGTATTGGCGATCATGCTGACACTTGAATGGCGGTTGACGTTGATCAGTGTGGCTATTCTGCCTCTGTTCATCCTCGCGGCGCGCCTGTTGGGCACTCGCCTTCGCGACATGGCCCGCACACAGATGGAAGCCAGCGCACAGATGAACGCTATGATGAACGAAACACTCAACATCGGCGGTGCACTGCTTGTCAAGCTGTTTGGCCGCCGGCAGCTGGAGGGTGCGCGTTTTGGCCAACGGGCAGCACAGGTGCGTGACCTGGGCGTGCGGCGGACATTTACTGGATCAATCTTCATAGCCATCATCGGTCTGATCAGTGCAGTGGGCACCGCCCTGGTATATGGGCTGGGAGGGTACCTTGTCATCAAGGGTACCTTCACAGTCGGAACAATTGTGGCCTTTGGGGCGTATCTGAGCAACTTGTATGGCGCGCTGCAAGGGCTCTCTAATGCACCTGTGGCGTTCGCCACCTCGATGGTGAGCTTCGAACGCGTGTTTGAAGTCGTTGACCTGCCTGTGGATATCATTGAAAAGCCGGAGGCGGTGTCACTCCAAGACATCCAGGGCGAGATCGTCTTCGACAACGTCTCTTTCAACTACGAAGCCGGCGATGAGAACTTGCTCAGTGATGTCCACCGCTATGGCAGTATGGACAACATCACCACGGTCCTCTCGGGGGCACGGACAAGCGTCGATGATGAGGAGACTACCCCGCCTAGTCAGGCGCGCAGTATTGCGCTGGAAAACATCAGTTTCACGGCTGCGCCAGGTCAGCTCGTGGCACTTGTGGGCCCCAGCGGCGCTGGCAAGACGACCCTCACGTACCTCATCCCACGTCTATATGATCCATCAGCCGGGGTCATTCGCATCAATGGTCACGACTTACGTGACGTGACGCTCGAATCACTCTCTGCCCAAATCGGCATGGTCACCCAGGAAACGTATCTGTTCCACGATACTATCCGTACCAACCTGCAATATGCCCGGTTAAATGCTAGCCAGGAAGAACTCGAAACGGCCTGTCGGGTTGCCAATATTCACGAATTTATCCATGCGCTGCCAGAAGGGTACGATACGATCGTCGGCGAGCGTGGTTATCGCCTGAGCGGCGGCGAGAAGCAGCGCATTGCGCTGGCGAGGGTGATCCTCAAGAATCCACGCATTCTGGTGCTGGATGAAGCCACCAGCAGCCTGGATAGCGAATCTGAAGCTCTGATTCAGGATGCACTTGGCTATGTGATGGCACAACGCACAAGCATTGTCATTGCCCACCGGCTAAGTACCATCCTGGCTGCGGACCTGATTCTGGTCATGGATCGGGGAAAGATTGTGGAACGTGGCAATCACGTCACTTTGCTTGCGCAAGGCGGGCTGTATGCCAGCCTTTACCAGACGCAGTTCCGAAAAGGCACTTAGTAAAGACGTTTATTCGATGACGTCATGCCCTTTCTTTAGGAACCAAAACCCTGATCGCCTCTGGAATGACCTTGATATGAAGAGGCATTTCTTTTAATGCTTCGCCATCATATTGGATCGTTTGTCTGGGGCTTGAGGAAACGCTGATGTCTTTGCCTTGCCAGTGCTCCACTAATTCCACATTGTCCGGGCGTTCCCGTTTAAGCAAGGTGACAGCCATAAGTTTAAGCAGACTGAGATTCGCTTCTCGTACAACAACAACATCCAAGAGCCCATCGCTGACATCTATGTGCTTATCGTAAGATATGTTGCTGAACCCGAGATTCCCCGTATTGGTAACAATACACGTCAGACCTTGGACTTCGTGCTCTTGTCCATCGATTTTCAGATGGTAGACGGCCTTCTTGGTCTTCTTTAGTGCCGCGGCCGCTGAAAGAAAATAGGCAAGGAAGCCGATTCTATTCTTGGTTTCACGATCCGCACCCTTGATCATTTCCGCCCCAAAACCAAGACTTACTCCTAGAATGAAATAGTGGCCACTGAACTGCCCGATATCAATGGTTTTCGTTGTGAACGGAACTTGACTCATGAGTGCACAGGCTTCTTTAAGATCCTGGGGTATGCCAAGTTCCTTGGCCATGATATTCGCCGATCCTCCCGGCAAGATAGCCAAGGGGATCTTTGATCCTATCAGGCCGCTGATCGCTTCCATGAGTGTGCCGTCGCCGCCATAAACGGCCAGGGCATCTACTCTTTCTTCTACGGCAGCCTTGGCAAACTTGATCGCCTCGCCCGCTTCGTGGGTAATCGATGCATGCCACTTGATGCCAGCTTCTTTCATCGACAGATCGATAACAGGTAGAGCAGATTCTCCTCTTCCGGCGGCTGGATTAATAATAATGCGGACATTCCTTATTTTCTTCTCCATAGTAATTTTCATTTTGACCCTATTCTGCTACTGTGTCAATTTTGCTCTTTCGACACTTACAACAATGTTCTTACAAGGAGAGAGGAATCCCATGGGAAAAGTGTATTCAGTCTTGAGTGCCAACTACATGGCCGAATAGTCAGGTTTTGCCATGGCAAGTATCGCAAATCTATTGGGAGCAGGGATAATAAAAGTTTTCTCACATCGCCAGCCCAATCAATCCTATGATTTCTTCGCCTATGATGGGTCACCACCGATGGAGTGTATTCTCATAACAACATCCTTTTTAGGCACAAGGCCGGCCAACGGTCGGTGTATCCACGAACCCCCATAAATGGTTGTTCGGTTTTCGGTTGTCGATACTTTCAAATGATTGCATAATGGCAATGCGTCAAAGTGATCCAAAACACAAAACTCAAGAACAGGAAAGGTGAATCTATGAATCACTCATTACCCGACAGCAAAATATTGTATTCGGCGTTGGTCAACAGAGACAGCAATTTCGAGGGGATATTCGTGGTTGGAGTCAAGACCACGGGAATATTTTGCCGTCCCACCTGCACTGCGCGAAAACCAAAGCGAGCAAACGTCGAGTTTTTTGCTTCGGCGCATGACGCGCTCTTGGCCGGCTATAGGCCATGTAAGGTTTGCACTCCCTTGGAATATAAAGGTACTGCCCCTGACTGGCTTAAACCACTGTTGGCTGAAATCAATGATGATCCATTGATCAGACTAAGGGATAGTGACTTGCGGGCAAGGGGTTTAGATCCCAGCCGCGTCAGTTATTGGTTCAAGAGACATCATGAAATGACTTTCCAGGCATATTTGCGTGCTTTGAGGATCGGGCAAGCGTTTGGAAGAATCAAGCATGGAGAAAGCGTTACCGGGGCGGCTCTTGAGTCTGGTTATGAATCGTTAAGTGGTTTTGCAGACTCGTTCAAGAGAACGGCCGGCTTTTCTCCGAGCAAGAGCCAGGAGAGTCAACTCATTGCGACAACAAGGATCTTGACACCTTTAGGGCCAATGTTGGCAGGGGCTACCGATGATGGAATTTGTCTATTGGAATTTGTTGACAGAAGAATGCTGGAAACCCAATTGAGGAGATTGAGCAAGTTGTTGAACGCCGAATGTGCTCCTGGTTTCTGCAAACACTTTGACAAGTTGAGCAGTGAATTGGAAGAGTATTTTTCTGGAAAGAGAAGAGAATTTGACGTTCCCCTGGTACTACCTGGAACACCATTTCAGCAAAGAATATGGGCAGGATTGCAGACGATACCTTACGGTTCAACCCGTTCTTACAAAGAACAGGCTCAAACCATAGGCCTTCCCAATGCGGTCCGGGCTGTTGCAAGGGCGAATGGCGATAATCGAATAGCCATCATCATTCCGTGTCACAGGGTCATTGGGGCAGATGGTAACCTCACCGGCTATGGTGGTGGGTTGTGGCGCAAGCGATACCTGTTGAATCTCGAATCCAGTCATGGGCCAAGATAAGACCTCTGCGCAGCCAGCACCACATGCACCAGCCTTTCTCTGCTGCACTTCATGGGTGGCTGATCGCGAGTAGATCACTTTCTTAGAATAATGCTAGACTCATCTTGACGTGAAGCTGTAACATATCCGATCAGTAAGAGGAGATGAGTCTTATGTTGCCAATCGGTGATGATGATACCTCTCGCAGAACTGTTCCGCTTGTTACTTATGCCTTGATCGCTCTGAACGTTCTGTTTTTCCTGGTAGAGCTGAGTGGTGGTGACGCTTTCATTATGAAATGGGCTTTTGTCCCCAGCCGCTTCCTTGCCAATCCCGGCTCCGGTTTCTTGACCATCTTCACTTCTATGTTCATGCACGCCGGCTGGGTTCATCTGGGAGGCAACATGCTTTACCTGTGGATCTTCGGCGACAATGTCGAAGACCGTTTCGGGCACATGAAGTTCGCGATCTTCTACCTGCTCTGTGGGCTTGCCGCGACTTTTGCACAGTTGGCGTTCAGCGTCGGATCAAAGGTACCGAATCTGGGAGCCTCCGGAGCGATCGCTGGTGTGCTCGCCGGCTACGTTTTGCTGTTCCCACAGGGAAAGATCAGAGTATTGCAGGGCCAACAAGTGGTTCAAGTGCCCGCGCTGATCGTCATTGGGCTCTGGATCGTTCTGCAGTTTTTTAGCGGCATCGGTTCCATTGCCAAAACAGCAGACACGGGTGGAGTAGCTTACATGGCGCACATCGGCGGGTTTATCGCAGGGTTTGTGCTGACCTTCTTGTTTCGTGGGAGTCGCGGGACGCAGGCGACGGCTTGAATCGCTACGATGGTAGAACATCATTGACGAATCGAGAATGCTTGTGGGGATTGCGTCGACACCGTCTGCGTGGCGCATATATCTACCGTAATTGCAACTATAGTCGTCTTTCCACGTCCGCGATCTTCACCTCAACCACAGTAAGCATGCTCCTTTCAACGGCCCGATCGCGTTTACAGCGCTTGCTGACGTCAAGTACTGCCTGGGTTCCACCTACAAAGCGGTCGGTTTGGAAGACGTCCACCGAGTGCTGTGTGCCCTTTCGGGAAGCACGATCCAGATGGACACGACGGCAGTATCGGGCGAATACTCGTGTGAGCGGTTCGTCAGCCTCACGTACTCCACGGCCAAGCTGACCAGAACGGACGCTGTGGCACCCTCGGGTATGCGTTCAGCCCTCCCGTGTCGTGACTCGCGCAGCTGTAGCTCGCGCTGTCTAGACAGGTCTATCGCTACGCCTGTTGTCAGGTGACCCGATTCTGCATCAGAAACCCTCAATGGCCAACGCCCCTGCATCTGCAGGGGCGTTTTCGCTACCGGCATCGACGCCGACCGTCAACGGAATGCTTCCCATCGTGCCGGCAATTGCAGCGAGACGATTTCTTCATTGCGCCGCATATACGGTGCGCCCAGCGCCATAGTAGGCTTCAGAGACGTGTTGGAACACGGCGGAGGCCTTCTGGTCGAAGAGTTCCGGAGTGTAGGTCCTCGGCAGGCCTTGGTCCAGCAGCTTCTCGATGGTCACCCGCACTTCGGCTCGGACCTGCTGGCGTTTGCGCCAATCGAGCACCAATTTCCCCTCCTTGAGCGTGACCAGCAACTTCCGGCGGTGGCCTTCACCTTTTCCCGGTCCGTCGCGCTCATGTCAATATGTGGCTTGGTCAAGAGGTCGAAGAGCGCTAGCTCTTCTTCATTCAGTTGTTCGCCCACACCCCGTTGCTCTTCTTCAGTCAAACTCTCGGTGAAGGCCACCAGTTGAGTGAAGAACTCCTCGGCCGTTGAGACTGCCCGCATTATATGCATCAATCATTGCCTGGAATCGCTCCGGATAATCCATGCGCGTGCGGTTGAGCCGCACCATGGCCATGAGCTTCTGCGTCACCGCGCCCAATGAACGTAGGTTTTTTCGGTGCTATAAGAGTAATGCTTCAGACGGATCGCGTCTCGGGTTTGGTCGAGGAGTTTTCTGGTTTTTTTGGGGTAGTTGATCGTTCATAATTGTTGATTCATATTAGGGCTTCCTATACAATCATTCTAATGAAAAAAAATGCTTGGATAAGAAGAAAACAATCAAACATTATTGCAGTATATTATACTTTAAGTTGATTATACGGTATAATTGCAATATAAGTGGGATACGCAAATTGCACAAGTTGCAAAGGAGGTAAATGAGATGACTACAGACAAGCAGAATGAAGCAGCGAAGGAAAACATCAAGAAAGCGCAACGGAGATGGCAGGAAATGACGCCTCGGGAACACGCTTTAGCTCAGCCTGAAGGAAGAAAGCGAGCAAAACCAGGAACGAAAGGGGAAGGCGACTATTACCGAATTATTGTACGATCAAAGGAGGAATTCACCACGTTTCGCTACGATGATGTTGGTGAAAAGGGCCATATTCTACGCCTTGCTGGTAAAAGGAGCAGCGGGTCTTGGGATACGCAAGCGTGGCTTATCAGCAAAGACGATGCCCATATTGAAGGCGATACATTAGTTGCCGATACCGATGATGCCAGAAAGGTGATTGAAGCCCTAGGATCAAAGCCCAAATATATTAAGGGAGACGTATTTGAGGCGAAAGACAGGCCCAATGTTCCTGAGAGTAAAAAGCCAACAGAGGCACAACAGAGAGCCAGGCTCGAAAATATAAAAAAAGCCCAACAAGCTCGTCGGACACGCACAGCGAAGAAAGAGTAAGTCACACGCCTTGTATCGTCGTTACAGGGTTTATGGCAGGTATTGCCTCGCAGTATTGGATAATTCCTTTTGGTCCTGCTTGGTGCCCTGCTATACTGAAATTAATAAGAGGGTGAAAAATGAAATGAAAGAATTGGTGGAGCATCTAAAAAGAATCGGAGTATTGAATTCCTCCACTTTGTTTGACGCTTTTTTGGAAAATGACCGGCGGGACTTTGTGCCTGTGGAATTTCAGAGCCGCATGTATGAGGATATTTCGCTGCCAATCGGCTTTGGGCAAACCATTTCGCAGCCATATACCGTCGCTTTTATGATGGAGCTTTTGCAGCCTAAGTCGGGAAATGAGGCACTGGATGTGGGATTTGGCTCGGGTTGGACCACGGGAATTTTGGCAAAAGCGGTGGGAAAACAAGGCGCGGTTTGCGCCGTGGAAATTATCCCGGAAGTTTACAAATTTGGCAAAGGAAATTTGCAAAAACTGAATTACCCGAACATTGAATTTTATCAGGGGCCCTGGGAGGATTTACCACCACGAAAATTTGATTGCATTCTCGTTTCGGCGGCGGCTGCATCGGTTCCCGACAAACTTGTGGCGAAACTGAAAATCGGCGGCCGGATGGTGATTCCTGTGAAGACCGGTTTTGATCACACGATTCGGCTCGTCAAAAAAATCAGTGAAAGCAAACTTATTGAACAAAATTATCCCGGCTTTATGTTCGTACCGCTTATTTAGGTGATTAATAACGTTTTTTTTAAAATTGCATATCTATTTCAAGAAACAAAGTGGGCAGCTCAGAGCTACACCCCGGAAGAACCGGTACTGGAGGCTACGCCGAACAGAGGTTTGCCTCTATTATCAGGCGAATTGAGTTTAAGCGCTAAGACGCAAATTACACAAAAGAATACATGCAGACGGAATCTTCTTTGCGTTCTTTGCGGTATGTTCATCGTTCTTTGCGTGAAATCTTTTTTTGATTGTATATTAAATCTACTACGATGAAAACGATCGATTTAGGGAAATGGAGCCGATTGGCACGTTATCAGGAAAAACTCCCGGACAACATGGTTCGCTGTCATGTTTGTCCGCATAATTGCATTGTTCATGAGGGTAAATATGGATTTTGCCAAACGAGAGTCAACTATCAGGGAGAATTGTATTGCATCGCTTACGGCAATCCCTGTTCCATCAGCGTCGATCCGATTGAGAAGAAGCCGTTGTTTCACTTCTTTCAGGGAGCAAAAATTTATTCGCTGGGCACAGCCGGATGTAACTTTCGCTGCCTCAATTGCCAGAACTGGAAGATCTCGCAATCATCGCTGCAAGAGTTGGATCATTATGATCTGATGCCCGAAGAGGTAGTGCAACAGGCGTTGCATCACGGTACGAATATGATCGCTTTTACTTACACCGAGCCGACCGTTTTTTACGAATACGTCTACGATACGGCGAAAATAGCCCATGAAAAAGGAGTGAAAACGGTCTTTATCTCGAATGGTTACATCAACGAAAAGCCTTTGCTCGATCTTTGTCCTTACTTGGATGCCGCCAATATCGACCTGAAATGTTTCGACAATGCGGTTTATCGCAAATTAGGCGGAGGTCAATTGCAGCCGGTGCTCGATACATTGAAAACGCTGAAAGAAAACAGCGTCTGGCTCGAAATCACCAACCTGCTTGTGCCCACCTATTCGGATAGCCTGGAGATGATTCAAGCAATGTGCGAATGGCTTGTCGAGAACGGATTTGCAGATACTCCGCTCCATTTCAGTCGTTTCTTCCCAACTTACAAGCTTGCTCATTTACCGCCTACCTCTGAAAGTATTTTGATTCAGGCCAAAGAGATAGCCGAGAATACCGGAATAAAGTATGTGTATATCGGCAATCTCCCTGATCTGCTTGGAGAAAACACCCATTGCCCCAATTGCAAACGAATGGTGGTGGAGCGCATCGGCTATGTGGTGGAGAAGAATTTTATTCACAACGGCCAATGCGGTTTCTGTGGAGAACCTATTGCCGGAGTTTGGGAGTAGTATTCTTCTTTTTAAAACTTCATTAATCCCTTGGGACGTTATGCGTCATTCTATGGTTGCAGTGGAACCACTATGGACGCGACTAGCGTGACAGAACCGTCACCATGATCTCTGCAATAATAATCTTGAGAATGAGCGCGATGGGGTAGACGCTGGCATACGCCAACGTTGCGATGTCCGTCTCAGTCTGAGCATTCGCGACACCCAGTCCGGGCGGATTAGTCATGGCAGCGGCCAGCGCCCCCATGACAGACAGCGTATCCATCCTGAAGAGCACGACCATGGTCCCCAGACCAATCGCAACACTGAACGTGGTGATGATGGCCCCACCGAGGACCAGTGACCACCCCTGGCTCTGCAGGGCACTGACGATGCGAGAACCCGCAAGCGTTCCGGCTCCGGCTAGAAAGAGCATGAGACCGAACTCCATCGAGAACTTGCGCACAATAACGGGCACAACCAGGCGAAGCCGACCGATTCGTCCAAATGAGCCAAGGATAACGCTCACGATGAAGGCACCACCGGCGCTGCCAAGCTTGATGAAGATGCCACGCCCAAGAGGGATCCGCCAAGCGCCCAGCAGGCACCCCAGTGCCAGGCCAATGAGAAAGGGCAGCATGTTCATGTCCTCCAAGGAGCGCTGGTCCCCCGTTCGGATGGCTGCACCGTTGTCCTCCTCGTTCAGCCGATCATTGGCAGAAGATTGCCGGGCGGTCCATGCTGCTTCCTCAGCGGCCACGTCGCGACGGAGCAGTTTGGGCAGAAACTGGATGACTAGCACAACCGAAATCATGCTGTAGGGATATGCAATGCCAAACCCAGCCGATACGTTGCCCGATGAGCCGGGAATCAGACGTTCCGCGATCTCCATCGCCCCTGCCAGAGCAGGAGTGTTGGTCAGACCGCCTGCATAGAGACCAGTCGCGATGTCATGCGGAATGTGCATGAAATACGATACGGCAACCGCCGCTGCCGCACCCGCTACCACGACTGCCACGGCTACAACAGAGAACTGCCATCCGCTTCTCCGAAAGTTCCTGAAAAACATCGGCCCAGCCTGAATGCCGACACAGTAGACAAAGAGCGTCAATCCCAAGTCCATGATTTCCTTTGGAACCTGGGCCCCGAAGTATCCGCATACAAGTGCCACGAAGAGGACGCCGGACGCACCGAGCGAGATACCATGTACCGATACGGTGCCAGCGAAGTAGCCCAACACGAGGATCGCGAACAGGACGAGCATGCTCTCAGACCACAGACTTGTCATCGTTTTTCACCGCCCCGTTAACCATATCACAAACATGGAGCCTGGACAAGATGTGATTCCCGGCTCCTGACATCATGCGACGCGCGCATGGCCCGATTCCGTACTATACTTGCCTACTGAGTCTCTGACTCGCGAGAACCAAGAATCAAAGGAGTGCTATCATGTTCAGCCGAACGAAACGAATGCGCCTGTGGACGTACCTCCTGGACGCACCTGTCGTCGCCGTTCTGACATTTGTCTTCTTTTTTCTAATGGACAAACCGAATAGAAACCTTGGAGCGTGCCTCACCGGAGTGGTGTGCATCGGCCTCATCCCGCTGAGCGCGTGGTTCCACATGGTGCGCCACCCTGGCGACTACAAAGGCGAACGCAAGGTGGCTTTCGTTCTGAGCATCGTGGGTTACACGATCGGAATCATCATCATGGTTGTCTTCTTCCGCGAAGCACGTCTCTTCCTGGCGCTGATGCTGTCCTACATGTTCACGGTCGTCGGTCTCGTGATCATCAACCTTCTGCACTACAAAGCTTCTGGTCATGCAGCCGGGGTATCAGGCCCTGCGACGGCCATCACCATCAGGTATGGCTGGCCAGGTGCAATTTCCTATCTCCTGCTCGTCCTCGTCGCCGTAGCCAAGATCAATATCAAGGAGCACACACTGGGGCAGCTTTGCACGGGCGCCGGTATCACGATAGTTTCTACCCTGACCGCTTTCGCGGTCACGGGCATGCTGCGCTTCTAACTCCGGATTCCTGCGGGATCGAACTCCTTCGGCGTCGACGCGCGCGCCTTCACGTCATCAAACATGCCAACGTCGTTGCACAGACCGATGCAGAGTCCAGCGGGCTCTGTTATGTCCGAACCTCCCCACGGTGACACCCAGCCAGGAAAATGCTGGTATACTTGCATGGATTGCCTGCAGGCACGGTCGCCCCTGTCAGACACGCCAATGTGATGGCGGCATACCGAACACAAAGGAGAGGAAAATGAACTACGACTTTGAACGCGGGCTTGAACGACACAACACGGGTTGCGTCAAGTGGGATCAGAGCTGTACCGTCTTTGGGAGTGAAGACGTCTTGCCGATGTGGGTGGCAGACATGGACTTCCCGATACCCAAACCGGTCACTGAAGCACTGATACGACGCGCCCAGCACGAGTGCTACGGCTACTCATGTGCAAGTCCGTCCGTTCTGGAGGCCATTACGCAGCGCCTGTGGCGCAACTACCAGTGGAAGGTCGATCCTGACTGGCTGCTGTTCACCCCTGGCGTGGTGCCTGCTCTGCATGCTGCGATACGTGCGTTCACGAGCCCGGGGGACGAAGTCGTCCTTCAGAGCCCGGTCTACTACCCTTTCTGGTCAGCCGTCCGCGAGAACGGCTGTCAAGTCGCCAACAACGAACTGCGGTGGGACGGCCACGGGTACGTGATGGACCTCGACGGGTTGAAAGATGCCTTCCAGCCACGCATGTCAGGTATGTTGACATGCCCGTCGCGCACAAAGATGATCATCCTGTGCAGCCCACACAATCCCGTAGGCCGTGTCTGGTCACGGGACGAGCTGACAGCTGTCGGTGAGATCGCCCTAGCCAACGACGCGGTCGTCGTTTCCGACGAAATACACTGCGAACTGATGCTGAATGGTTCGCGCCACGTCCCGTTTGCCTCTCTGAGCCCCGAGCTGGAGCAGAACAGCATCGTGTGCATGGCCCCGTCAAAGACGTTCAATCTTGCGGGCCTGGCCACCAGCTTCATCGTCGTTCCCAACCCCAGGATGCGCGCAGCGGTGCAGCGCCGCATCAACGGAGCCGTGGGCGGCGTCACACCATTTGGGTACACTGCGCTGGAAGCCTCGTTCCGGGAGGGGGACGACTGGCTCACCCAAGTGTTGCACTATATAGAAGGCAACGTGACGTATGTTCGCCTGTTTGTACAGGACCACATGCCGCAGGTCAAGGTCATGCCTATTGAGGGAACGTATCTGATATGGCTGGACTTCCGCGCGCTCGGCATGGACATCCATCAGCTCTCGGCCTTCCTGCGCGAGAAGGCCAGAGTCGGTCTGGACGATGGGTACGTTTTTGGTCCCGGCGGCGAAGGCTTCGCACGCATGAACATCGCATGTCCACGCTCGACGGTGCAAGAGGGACTGACCCGTATCGCCGGTGCCATACAGACACTGGAGCAGCGTTGATGCGCCTGTCCAGACCTGAAGGCGATGAACTGGACTGCACGACGATTGTCGTCGGCCGGTCTGCGTCGCAGTCGGGTTGCCTTCTCGTCGGTCACAATGAAGACGACGCGCACCGGCTGGTCGTACGCCACCACATCGTCAAGGCCGGTGAACATCCTGGCGCTACGCGACTGAGGGATGGAACGCTGCTGTACCGCGAGCCACACACCTCTCTGGAACTTCCCGTGCCCGAGGACACCCTTGCCTACGACTGGACAGAATTGGTCGGACAGGACTTTGCAGACAGCTTCCTCAACAGTGAGGGGGTCAGTATCTGCTGCGACAGCGCCGCAGACACACGTGAACAACAGCCTGAGCTGGAGCGGGGTGGCATTGGTCACTTCCTGCCACAACTGGTCGCCGAACAGGCCCACTCCGCCCGTGAGGGTGTCCTGCTGGCGGGCCGGCTTGTCGAAGCATACGGCTACTGCGACGCTCGTATCATCACGATCGCGGACCAGCACGAGGCGTGGGTCCTTCAGATACCCGGGGGACACGAGTGGCTGGCGGAACGCGTTCCCGACGATGCAGTTGTCGCCCTGCCAAACTATCTCATCTCCCGTCAGGTCGATTTGGCGAACACGGACCGATTCCTGGCGTCGGCGGACCTGGAGACCCACGCCAAACGGCGCGGGTGGTACGATCCCGCTGGAACAGAATCTTTCGATTTCAAGAGGGCCTATGGACCGCCCGAGATCAACGCTTCGCCATTGAGCACCAGTCGACAGCAGACTGGGCTTTTCCTGCTTACGGGGCAAGAGTTCCCGCTGGACAACATGCCATTTTCATGTGTTCCACAGCACCCCGTGGCCCTTGGCGATGTCATGGCGTGCCTGCGCTGCGTCGCACCCCACGGGCAGTCCACCCAACAGGCTCTGGAAATGAGCGGCAGCTTCCATAAGAACGTTGCTCAGACCACCATGCGTCCGATTTCGGTCTGGACCACACAGGAATCCTCTGTAACCGAACTGAGGAGCCAAGCCCCCGGACCACAGTCCGTGACTGTCTGGCGAGCCTCCGGGATTCCCGACGAGCTCCCCTACACGCCGTGGTATCCACTGGCCATGATGGAAACGGCTCCTGGATACCCGGACCCCTACGCCACGGGAGACCCTGACCACCTCGACATGAGCTCCGCATTCTGGACGTTCCGCCTCTTTGTGACCGCGGTCGACAACAACTACGCCAAGCGCATCGCCGAAGTCCAGACGGCCTTCCTGCCACTGGAAGAACAGGCCATGGAAGTGGACAAGTTCCTTCAGAACATGCGTGTGGACACAGACACCTCCCGTGAAACCATCGCCAGACTGCTCACGGCATGTGGAGAAGGGCTGGGCATGGAAGCACTGACCATCTGCAGAGAGTTGCTTCGACAGTGGCAGACGAACTCCGAGCGGACCCCATTCAGGGAGTGACTGTTCTCGTAGGAGGGTGACCATCATGAAGTACTTCATCAGTCTGGACATGGAGGGTGTAGCCGGTCTCGTGTCATGGTCGGAAACCAGCCAGGAGCAGCGAGAGCTCATGACCGGCGAGACATGCGCCACCATCGAAGGCATCCGGAGTGTCGACAACGAAGCTGCAATCGTGATTGCCGACAGTCACAGCCGTGGGCAGAACCTGCTGCTCGACAGGCTCCCACAGGACGTGCAAGTCGTGCGGGGCTACCCGCGCCCGCTGTACATGGTCGAAGGAGCAGATGAGTCCTGCGACGCAGCCCTGTTTGTCGGCTACCATGCTCCCATCGGAACGCTGCATGGGTCCATGGACCATACCTATTCCTCGTCCGCCATCTATGAGATCCTGGCCAACGGGCACGTCGTGGGTGAGACAGAGCTCAACATGGTCCTGCTGGCCCGCCTAGGCATCCCATTCATCTTCGGCAGTGGGGATGAGCAATACTGCGGATTCTCACAGCAGTTCTTCCCTCACGCCGTCTTTGTCACCACCAAGTGGGCCACCGGCCGGTATTCCCAGCGGACGCTGATGCCCGAGGCGTCGAAGACGCTGATCCGCGACGGAGCCGCCAATGCGACGCGTCGATTGATGACCCGGGGTCGAACGAACCTCGCTGACGAGCAGCTTCAGGGGACCGTCCAGCACGAGGTTCTGGCGACTTCGCCATCGACCTGGACTGTGCGCTTCCTGACGACCAGCGCCTGCGACGTCGCCGCCTGGATCCCCGGCTCCCTACGCTCCGGCGGCCGTGAACTTTCGTACACCTCGGATGAGCCGACCGAGCTGTACCGTTTCCTGATGAGCTGTACGGTCGCAGGGAAGTACGACCGGGACCTGTAGTCCTCTGCACACATCCTGTCAGTCGATGACAATGCCGGGCACATTATGTGCCCGGCATTGTTGCGTACATTTCTCATCCTGATCATTTGCTTTCGCCTACCTGCCTGCCTACCTATTGCCTCACGGATAAACCTACTCCAACACAGTAGACTGAGGGGGAACAATGGAAGAGGGTGAGCAGATGAGAGGTGAGGATGTGGGATCCCCGTGAAGCAACGATGCGATTTCGAGTAGAAAACAGATGAGGCAATACGACCTATTGCATTTTTATAGCATAGTGTATACACTACAAATGTAGTACCTACAGTACAGTGGAGGTAGATGATGGAAGAGCTAACCAGTAAGCAGCAAGCCGTGCTGGAATTTATCGAGGCACGCGCACGCCAGACAGGGTTCCGCCCCAGCCTGGAGGATGTACGGCGCCACTTTGGATTTAACTCCCTCAACTCGGTCGTCGTGTACGTCAAAACGCTCGAACGCAAAGGGTACCTCCCTCAGCCGGACCTCATCAAGGGTACGCCGGCCACTCCATCGCTGATGATACCAGTGCTAGGCACTGTCGCGGCCGGCACCCCCATCCTGGCCGAGGAGAACATCGAGAAGTGGATCTTTGTCACTCCGCCGACGCCCGCAACTGCCGACTACTTTGGCCTCAAGGTCAAAGGGGACTCCATGATCGACGAACACATCGTGCCCGGGGATATCGTCGTCGTCCACAAACAGCAGACCGCAGACAACGGCGACATCGTTGTGGCGCTGTTTGGAGACGAGGCGACCGTCAAGAAGCTGCACGAGGGAGATGATGGTATCTTTCTCATGCCGGCCAATCCTGCGTACCACCCTATTCCTGTCACCAGCGACGTGAGCATTATCGGCAAGGTTGTCGGCCTTGTCCGCGAGCATCTGTCCTGAGGAGGAGCATATGGATCCCACATCTGGTTTCCCGGTCTCACCGACCCCGTCTGACAAGCTGCCGCTGCTCTACGTCGAGGAACGAGACGGCCGTCTTGCCGCCTTTGTCTTCCGTGGTGAGGTCAAACATGTGGACCGTGTCCTTAAGATGTGGGCCAGCGGACGGTTTACCTCCGACCATACGGAGGATGCAACCTACTACACGATCATGAGCGACGACAAGATGATAGCGACGGTCGCAAGAGACAACGTCCATCGACACTGGTACATGGTCCGGCTGATGGATTGACACAAACACCATGAGCGGTTTGACATGTCCTTTGTCCATCTGCACCTTCACACGGGCTTCAGCTTTCATGAGAGTCCCATTCGTATCGAAGACCTGGCACAACGCAGCCACGAACTGGGCTACTCATCCTGTGCCATCACCGACAGCAATACCCTGGCCGGCGCCATCCGCTTCGACCATGCGGTGCGTTCGGCTGGAGTCACACCTGTTTTTGGCAGCGAACTGACTCTGCTCAGCGATGAACCAGACGACCACGTCGTCGTCCTGGCCCGCGATTTGGAGGGATATCGCAACCTTTGCCGCCTGGTGACCCGTGCCCAGGCACACGGTCGCGTCCATCCAGGCCTGACTCTTGAGCAGCTGGCTCCATACGCCGGCCACCTGGTCGCTTTGTATGGCAGTCCCGAGAGCCTGCTCTACCAGTCTCTGTCGACACGCCGGCCACGCAAGGCACGTCGCCTGCTGGAGGAGATGCGTGCACTCTTCGAGAACAGCCTGTACCTGGACGTTCAGAACCCTATGTTTGCCGACTCCACACGCCTGCTGTACCGCATGCGCCGTTTGTCAGATGAAACCGGCGTACCCGCCTGCGCCACCGGTGGCGTCACTCATCTGCACCGCATCGACGCAGAGGTGCGCGAGATGCTGCTGGCTATTGGTTCACTGGAAGATGTCGACGCCCGCAGCAGGCAGTCCCATGTCAACGCCGAGAGCTGGTTCAGGGGAGCAGACGAGATGCAGGAACTATTTGCTGACTGGCCCGAGGCGCTGTCCGCCAGTGGACGCATCGCGGCGGAATGCCAGGTGGAACTGCCTCTGGATGGTTTCAAGACTCCCAGCTCGGTCCTGACAGCAACACGCAGTCTCCGCGATATTGTCCATACCGGCGCCCGGGAAAAGTACAGCATCGTCACCGCTGCTGTGGAGGAGCGCATCGAGCACGAATTGAGCATCATCCGGCACATGCACATGGATGAGTACTTTCTCATCGTACGCGACATCATCGAGATAGCACGGCGCAAAGGAGTCGCCTACTCGGGACGTGGCTCGGGAGCCAACTCCATCGTCTGCTACTGCATCGATGCCACGCAGGTCGATCCCATCCAGTGCAACCTGCTGTTTGAGCGGTTCCTCAACGAGGGGCGCAAGAGCCTGCCCGACGTGGATATCGATTTCGACGCATTGCGCCGGGACGAGGTCGTGTCCGAATTGTTTGCCCTCTATGGCGAAGACAGGGTTTGCCGCGTAGCCAACGTGAACACGTATAATATCCGCGGCGCTTTTCGCGACGTAGGCAAAGCATTGGGGTACAGCAAAGAAGAAGTCGACGATGCTACCCGGCTGCTGCCCTGGTACAGTCACCGCCGCATCAGCGAGGTCATCGCCAAGCTGCCCGAGCTGGCCACGTTCCCCTATGGGGGCATCGAACGCTGGATATCCCTGGCCGAGCGCATCATGGGGCTACCCCGCACGCTGTCTACCCACCTGGCGGGGTTGATCATAGCCCCCTTCCCTCTCACTGACCTGGTCCCCCTCGAACCATCAGGTACTGGTTATCTCATGACGCAGTATGACAAGGACGATGTCGAGCGTCTGGGCCTGGTCAAGATGGATCTGTTAGGATTGCGCACCCTGTCCGCCGCAGTGGACGCAACCGCGATGGTCCGGGCCGAAACAGGTACAGACATCAGCCTGTCGACCATCCCCATGGACGACCAGCCGACCTACCGCCTGCTGCGTGAAGCTCGCACGCTGGGTGTTTTCCAGCTTGAATCGCCAGGCATGCGTAACCTGCTGCTCAAGTTACAGCCCGTCTGTTACACCGATATCATGGCTAATGTTTCGCTGTTTCGCCCCGGCCCCATGGCAATGAACATGGACAAGTTGTACCTGGCCAGGAGAAACGGCAAGGTTCCGATGACGTTCGAAGACCCACGCCTGGAGCCGGTCCTGAAAGAGACATATGGCGTCATCGTCTTCCAGGAACAGGTCCTGCAGGTCGCCAATACCGTTGCAGACCTGTCTCTCTCTGAAGCAGACGTTCTGCGGCGCACCATGACGGAGCACACACCCAAGGCAGAACTGGCCAGATTCGAGAGGCTCTTTCTGGAACGTGCTGCCACCAAAGGTACCGACCCGGAAACAGCTCAGCGTATCTACGACCAGCTCAAGAGCTTCGCCAGCTACGGATTCAACAAGGGGCACGCTGCTTCGTTTGGATTGCTGGCGTATCGCACCGCCTACCTCAAGACACACTGGCCGGCCCAATACACTGCAGGGCTGCTCAATGCGATGCCTGTTGGATTCTACCCTCCATTCATCCTGCTGGACGAAGCGCGCCGCTGTCATATTTTGATCGAGAAAACTCTGGTGACACACAGCATGGTCCGGACGACGGCACATGACATGACAGTGCAACTAGGGTTGAGCCTGTTCAGTATGCTGTCCGCAAAGGATGCGATCTCTATCGTGACCGCACGGGAGAAACGGTCCTTCGATTCGGCGATCGACTTCAGGGAGCGGACACGAGTCAATCGACGAGCGCTACAGCGCCTGGTGCTGGCCGGAGCTTTCGATGACCTTGGCACACCCGTGGCGGTCGCGACCGACCTTGGGCTGGATCCCAATGAGATTGAGCGCATCATGAATGTCAGTCCCAACCTGCAGTTGTGTACCGTTCTGGGGGAGATAGCAGGTATCGGTTACCCGGTGTCGGCAAGCCTGGCCGTCCTGCTCGACCTGGCCACCGCAGACATCATGGACGCGCCCACGCCTGCTCAGGCGCGGGCGCCCGTCCTGCGCAGCACTCAGCTGCGCACATGGCCACATGGGTCCAACGTATGGGTACGTGGAGTCGTCGTTCGCATCCAGACTCCACCCACCAAGTCCGGCAAACGCGTTTTCTTCATCACGCTGGAGGACGAAGACGGCATGGTGGAGGCCGTCATGTTCGAGGATGCGCAGCGCAGGTACGCGGCGGCGCTCAAGCAGAACCGCATGATGCGCCTGTACGGCGAACTTCAGAATACCGAGGGTAGCCCCACAGTACTCGTCAAGCGGCTGGAGGGGCTGCGGTTTATTCCCAGTATCGAGGAGGCTCCCTTTGTCCACGAATATGCTTGAAATCGTTCACCGACAGTTCACTGCGCCCATAACAGCTCTTGGGAGCGGCATCCCGGCGATAGACCACATAACTGGCATTGGCGGCTATCCGCGCGGACGCATCACGGAACTGTTCGGAACAGCCAGTTCCGGCAAGTCGGCTCTCGCAGTGGCTTGTTGCCTGAATGCGGCCGCCCTGGGACTGACCGTCGTCTGGATAGATCTGGAGCACAGCCTGGCGGCCAAGCTGCCGCTGGACCCCGGTCCATCGGCACGAGACATTCTGCTGCTTGAGCCACATACGGCAGAAGACGCTATCGACATGGCCGTCATACTTCTGGAACGTGCTGGCATCGACCTGCTGGTCATGGACTCAGCAATCGTCATGAACCCGTCACACCGGCCTGAAGGCATGCCGTTCAACATGGCACGCGCCGAGATGGTCGGACGCGCACTGCGCAAGCTCACGACGCTCGTCGCGCGTCGACACTGTGTCATGCTCTTTCTCAGCCGAAGCTACCTGATGGCTGTTCCTGCATCGGTTGCCTCCATCGGCGGAGGCGCCCTGCGCAGTTTTGCCTCATTGCGCCTGAAAACGACACAGGAACAGCTGGCCCTGGACGAAGGAGACCCATCTTCTTTTGCGGTGCGGGTACGCGTGGTCAAGAACAAACTTGCACCACCTGAGCGCGAGGCCCTTCTATACTATTCGCTGGCGGACGGTACACTGGCAGAGGAACCGCCGGCAATAGTGGCAGAGCAACCCGAGGAGGAACCGTGGCCATGAATGCAGAGATACGTATCGGCACGTGCGGATACTCGTTCCCTGACTGGAAAGGCGTCATCTACCCACCCAACCTGCGCCCCTCACTTTACCTTGTCCACTACGCCCGCACGCTTGGCTTCAACGCGGTCGAGCTGGACAGCAGCTTCTACCACATGCCTACCATTCCTCTGATCGAGGCCCTCATGCAGAAGACGCAGCCCGGCTTTCTGTTCACCGTGAAAGCACATCGAAGCATGACGCACGAAGTATGGAACGTGACGAGGTCGGCCGCTCCGGGACGTCCTGCGTTCCCCGATCTGGCCTCGGGACTCAAGAACGCCGCCCTCCTGGCCCCCGCGTTCACCGATTTCTGGGAGGCAGTGACACCGATGGCTGACGCGGGCCGCCTGGGAACTGTTGTCCTCCAGTATCCGCCATGGTTCCGGGACACTCCCGAAAACCGCAGGTTCCTCCTGACGACCCGCGAGATGCTGCCCCGACTGCCTCTGTCTATCGAGTTCCGTGACCGAAGCTGGCACAACGGAGACGCCCTGACGTTCCTCAGGCAGGAACATCTTGGTTATGTCGCCGTCGACGAGCCGCAGTTGCGCAATCTCCTACCCCTGGTCCCGGCCGTCACCAGCGACGTTGCCTATCTCCGACTGCACGGACGCAATCCGAACTGGTTCGGGGCGAGCCGCGAGGAACGGTATGACTACCTCTACTCGAAGGAGGAACTGGAGCAGATGCTTCCGTCCATCCGCACCATGGCTGCAAGCGCGCCGCTGATGTTCATCATGACCAACAACTGCCACCGGGGCCAGGCGGTGCAGAACGCAAGAGACCTACAGGCAATGTTGTTGTTCCCGGAACAGAACGGGACGTAGCCATCACGCTATACTGTATATACGTCAGAAACTGGGGCCGCGGGGCTCCGTCTTGTACATCGCAACAGTGAGGAGGCAACATATGATAAACGCACAGAAACTGGCAGGACTCATCCGGGAGTCGCATCACATCGTCGCGTTGACCGGCGCAGGAATCTCGACGGCAGCGGGCATCCCAGACTTCCGAGGGCCGAACGGGCTCTACGTGACGCGCCGGTATGACCCCGAGAAGACCTTCGACATCGACTGGTTCGACAGAGAACCCCGTACCTTCTTCGTATTCGCCCGTGACTTCCTGTCGACGCTCGACCATGTCCAGCCGACACAGGGCCATACATTCCTGGCCGAACTCGAGCAGCAAGGCCTGCTCCAGTCCGTGATCACCCAGAACATCGACGGCTTGCACCAGAAAGCGGGTAGCAGGAACGTCATCGAGGTACACGGCAGCTTCCAGCAAGGGCATTGCAGAAAGTGCGGACACGGCTACTCGTATAAAGAGCTCAAACACAAGATTCTCACCGAGGAGATTCCCCATTGCGATCACTGTGATGGCGTGGTCAAGCCGGACATCGTCTTCTACGGCGAAGCGGTTCGAGGCATGGACGAAGCAGAATCGGAGACGCGCCATGCAGACTTGTTTCTGGCCATCGGAACGTCGCTGACCGTCTATCCTGCCGCAATGCTGCCACAATTCAGCGGCGGCCCAGTCGTATCTATCAACCGCGGGACGATGGGTGAGCTCATTCGAGGCATGGAATCCATTGAGGGCGACATCGATGAAGTGTTCGCCGAGGTCAGGAGCATACTCTCTCCGAGTTTGTGAGACAATCGACGCGAGTCCTCTCGAAATGAGAAGCCCCCGCCTGCAAGGCGGGGGCTCACCGTATTCCTGAACGAAGGACGGCTAGTACACGCCCAGGACGACGTCAGCGATGTTGTCAGAGTGGTCCGAGATACGCTCGAGGTTCGTGAACAGATCAACGACGATGACACCAACCTGAGGGTCGATCTCGTGAGTGTTTAATCTCGTGATGTTGTGAGACATGAATTCCTTCGTCATCAGGTCACATTGGTCTTCCATATTCTTGACCCGATGGGCAAGATCCACATCATAATCCCGAAGAGCCGCCATGGCTTCTTCCAGCGTCTTCAGCACGTGGGCAAACTCAGCCTTCAGGTCATCCTCCGTCCCATTGTTGATCTTGAGTCGCTTGTCATCCTTGATCTGGACGAGCTCGACGAGGTTCGTTGCGTGGTCGCCGACACGTTCGATGTCATTGACGGCATGCATCAGGGCCATGACACGCTCGCTCTGTGCCTCAGACAGATCGTGCTCGGTGATCTTCGTGAGGTACCCGGTAATCTCCTTCTGCATGGAGTTCACCAAGTCCTCGTTGCGCAGCACTTCCTCCAGCAGACTCATCTTGTTTTCGAACAGTGCCACTCTGCACGAGTCCACCATCTCGTAGGTGATGTGACCCATACGGAAGAGCTCTTTCGTTGCCTGTGACAGCGCCAGCGTAGGAGTCACCAGCACGCGTTCGTCAATGTACTGAACTACCTTCGTCTCCTGCTCGCTTCCATGCGACGGAAGCAGCCATCGGACAAGCCGCTCAAACGGCTTGATCAGCAGGAGGGCAACGCACGTCATGATGACATTGAATATGGTGTGGGCGTTGGCTACCTGTCGCGGAAGATAGGTCGACGTCATGGCCACGAGTCGCGTAAACGGTACCAGGAACGGGAAGATGAGGATGACACCAAGAAAGTTGAATAGGAAATGTGTCAGCGCGGTTCTACGACTGACGATATTCGTGCCGATACTCGCCAATCCAGCTGTCACGGTCGTGCCAATGTTCGCCCCCAACACCAGCGCAATGGCGGACGGAAGAGTGATCATCCCCTGAAGCGAGAGTGCAACAACCAGGCTTGTCGTGACGGACGAGCTTTGGATAACACCTGTGAACACAGCTCCGGCGAGGATTCCCAGTGCGGGAACGCGCCCAAACCTCACAAGGAAGTCTATGAAGGCCTGGTTTGTCTTTAGCGGACCGAGAGCGTCAGACATGAAGTACAATCCGAAGAACAGGATGCCAAAGCCGAGGATAGCCTCGCCCACGGCCTTCGTCGTCCTCCTCTTCACAAAAAACTCCATCAGAACCCCGACGAAAATGAACGCCCAGATTACGTCATTAAGCTTGAACACGATGATTTGAGCAGTGATCGTCGTGCCGATATTCGCACCGAAGATCACGCCCATCGCCTGACTCAGTGTCATGAGCCCTGCGTTCGCGAACCCAACGAGCATCACTGTCGTCGCCGAGCTGCTCTGGATGATACTCGTCACAGTCAACCCAACGAGAACACCCTTGATAGGACTGTTCGTGAGGGCCTGCAGGATGCGTCTGAGCGAGTCCCCAGCCGCTTTCTGAAGTCCGTCGCCCAGTAGTTTCATGCCGTACAGGAAGAAGGATAGCCCAATGACGAGGTTCATGGCTAACGAGACGTACTGGCCACGCATTCGTGCCTCCGAGAGTCAGTTTTCGGATCGGTCTAGTCTTTTACCGCCTATCTATTCTATAGCATTACCTGGACTGGTCAAAGGGCAGATGGACAGGAATCAGACATCCCCGCCACGCATGACTAGCGGATCGGTCGATGCTGCTCCCAGTTCCAGGCCGTTCTTATGATAGCCTCCAGGTCAGCCAGCTGTGGCGACCAGCCAAGATCCCTGCGTGCGCGCTGGTTCCCAGCTACGAGCACGGCAGGATCTCCAGCGCGACGGTCCGCCTGAAGGACGGGTATGTCATGCCCTACGATCCGTTGAGCAGTCTCGATGATCTGCCTGACTGAGAATCCTTCGCCGCTTCCCAGGTTATAGACCGCCTCTGTCTGTCGCTCGAGTGATTCCAGCGCAAGAATATGAGCATCTGCCAGATCATTGACATGGACGTAGTCTCGGACACAGGTACCATCAGCTGTCGGATAATCGCTGCCGAACACACTCACCGACGGTCTCCGACCGGCTGCAGCCTGCAGTACCAGAGGTATCAGGTGTGTCTCCGGATCGTGGTCCTCGCCGATCCCGCCATCGGGGTCGGCTCCGGCGGCATTGAAGTACCTCAGGGAGACTGAACGCAATCCATATGCCACCGCGTAATCGTGAAGGATTCCCTCGATGGCCATTTTGGTGCGCCCATAGACATTGGTCGGCGCCAAGCCGCTGTCCTCTTCTATTGGCACGGTAGTTGGCTCTCCGTAGACCGCAGCCGAGCTGGAGAAGACGACGCGGTCTACGCCGGTTACACGCATAGCGTCGAGAAGATGCAGCGTACCGATCACATTGTTCGTGTAGTAGGCACGAGGCTCGATCATCGATTCGCCGACAAGGCTGAAGGCTGCGAAGTGGACGATACTCGTCACGTGAAACTGCCGAATGGTCATCGCGACATGGGCCGTGTCCGCGATGTCGCCGACAATAAGCGGAACATCCTGTGGAACAGCCCAGCGATGCCCCTTCGAAAGGTTGTCGAACACGGCGACCTGGTAGCCGTTTTGTACCAGCCTCCGTACAGTGTGCGATCCAATGTAGCCAGCACCACCAGTAACGAGAACCGTTCCGCTCATCATGTCCTCCGCTTCTTCAGCACATGTCTTGTCATGTTATTAGTATAGTCCGCACCGAACGCATGAACAAGCGGACAGCGTGCCCGTCCTGTACCAATGCAGGTGTTGGGATATACTGCATGATACAAAGTTGGCATCGCGCCACAATAGCGCAACAGGAGGACCACGATGGCGGAATTACGATGGAATCCACTTCTGCGCACATGGACGATGGTCGCAGGCAACAGGAAAGCACGCCCCAATCTGCGCACTGATGGCTGTCCCTTCTGCCCTGGATCGGGCAACGTCCCGTCCACATACGATGTTCTCGAATACGACAATGACTTTCCGGCGCTGACGACGGATCCCGAGGAACCCGACGCAGTCAGTTCAGATCTATCGCCGGTCGCGCCCAACTATGGTAAGTGTGAGGTCATCCTGTATTCTTCGCAACACGATGTTAGTCTCCACGACCTGAGTGTCGCGCATCTGACGCGCCTGGTAGAACTCTGGACCGAGAGGCAACGGATTCTCTCGAGCGATCTTCGCATCAAGTACATCTTTCCCTTCGAGAATCGCGGTGAGGAAGTCGGCGTTACCATGCGGCACCCCCATGGACAGCTCTATGCCTATCCATTTGTCCCGTTGAAGATCCGGACAGAGTTGGATAGTGCACGCGCCTGGCATGACGAACATGGAAGCTGTATGTTCTGCGACCTTACCCGCGACGAGGTGTCAGATGGCCGGCGCGTTGTCTTGTCAAACGAGAGTTTCGTGGCGTATATCCCATCGTTCACCGACTATCCATATGGTGTCTTTGTCACGAGCCGTGCGCACAAGGGATCCTTCACCGACTTCACGCCCTCGGAACGGACGGACCTCGCCCGCGTGCTCAAGACCCTCACCGGAGGGTTCGACCTCTTGTTTGCTCGGCGCTTCCCTTACATGATGTGCATTCATCAGACGCCGGTGAACAGCCCCGAAGATGCCGGCTGCGAAGAATCGTACCACTTTCACATCGAGTTTTACCCTCCACTCCGCAGCGAGACAACCGTTAAGTACTATGCCTCTTCAGAGATGAGCGCCTGGGCAGCATGCAATCCTCTGCGCGTAGAGGATACTGCACCGGCTCTTGCAGCAGCTTGCAGGAGATTCGAGCAGACCATAGTGAAACCGTGAGCATGCCTCCGTTCCTTTCCCAGGAGTTCGTGCACCTCTATGGTCCCGGGGACCATGAGATTCGGTCCTTTTTCGCTCCCGGAAGAGCGAACCTTATCGGAGAACACATCGACTACAACGGCGGTCTAGTCATGCCTGCGGCGGTCACGCTGGGGATTGCGGCAGCCTGCCGGCTCCGCTCCGATCATCTCATCAGACTCCACTCATCGGATGACCCACTGGCCGTCGAGATCGACCTCGACCGACCCATCGAGCCCGACCCTGCCCGTGGCTGGGGGAACTATCCCGCGGGGGTCCTCCACGAACTCCTTCTTCAGGGAGTAGGTCTGAGGGGAACTGATGTCCTCTTCACCACGACGCTCCCGCAGGGAGCCGGGCTCTCGTCCTCTGCCGCCATGGAAGTATTGACCGCGTTTTCCTTTCTCGCACTCGCGGAGGTTCCAACGAGCGACCTCAGGACCATCGCCCTGCTTTGCCAGAAGGTAGAAAACCAGTTTGTCGGGGTCAATTGCGGCATTATGGATCAGTTCGCCGTCGCGCTCGGCAAGGAGGACTGTGCCCTGCTACTAGACTGTGAATCGCAGGACTACCACTATGTGCCTGTTGCCCTGGGGACACACGCTCTGGTCATCATGAACACGTCCAGACAACGGCGACTGGCCGACTCGAAGTACAATGAACGCAGAACCGAGTGTGATGCCGTTCTCCGCCTTCTCGGAACAGACGCGCCCCGAAACGGCCTTGTCCACGCTCTATGGAGCGACGTACTGTCCCATGTTTCGGACCCGGTCTTGCGGCGAAGAGCGTGTCATGTCATCTCGGAGCAGGTACGGGTGGAACGGGCCTCCCGCGTCCTCGCGGACAGCGATCTGGCCGCATTCGGGAGACTGCTCACGGAGTCTCACGCGTCGCTTCGAGATGACTATGAAGTGACCGGACCGCATCTCGATGCGATCGTAAGTGCGGCACTTCAGGCTCCAGGATGCCTGGGGGCCCGCATGACGGGCGCCGGTTTCGGAGGGTGTGCAATCGCGCTCGTCGAGCAGGCCGAGATTCCAGACTTCACGGCTTCGGTTCGATCCGCCTACCTGGCCGCAACTGATTTGGAACCTGCATTTTATGTGACACACGCGGCTGATGGCGTCCACGAAACGACCGGGGAGGGGTAGAATGGAAAATGTGAGGGGAAAACTGACCTATCGTCGCGGGGGGGTCGTCATGACCTTGAACTTCGACCTGGATGAGCAAGCGGAAAACGATGACCTCGTCATTGCGCCGACAATAAGCGCAACTACCCCCGGAGAGCGCTGGACCATCACCGTGACCCCTCGCACCACGGTGAAGCTGCTCACGGCGGAACTGCGAGTCCCCGTTGCTGTTCCACCGTCCAGCCGCGTCTTCGTGAATGGCTACCAGACGTGGACAGAATCACGCGAACTGGGACCCAGGGATCGCATCCCTTCACTCAACAGGCTGGCCCGCTCGCGGTGTTCCATGTACGGGGACTACGAGTACGTCACGAACCCCGGCTTTCCCGGACGTTTCCATGGCTGGACCTATGGATACGTTCGGACCGAATCTGACCTTCTGACCCTGTTTGCTTCACTGGCTGAGCATACAGGGTTCACCCTGGTAACGGTCACGGCCTCCGCGGGAAGAGCCATCCTCCAGAAGGAATGCGGAGGAGTCATGCCTGCAGAACCATATCTTCTGTACGACGTGTATGTGGGAACTGGAACGGACCGCGAGACGTTCGGCCGCTATTTCGACCTCCTTGGTCTCCGGCGTCTCCGGACGCCACCGCTGACCGGCTGGACAAGCTGGTACAACTACTACACGGGCATCACGCAGGAGATTATTCGGCACAACCTTGACGCTCTGAGCCAACACGAGGTCCCTCTCGATGCCTTCCAGATCGACGACGGGTGGCAACATGCCGTCGGCGACTGGCTGACAACTAATGTCAAGTTCCCGGACGGGATGGGAGCTATGGCCAAGGCAATCCACGAGCGCGGCTACAAGGCTGGCTTGTGGTTGGCACCCTTTATCGCCGAGGAGACATCTGACCTATTGCGGGATCATCCCGACTGGTTCCTTACGGAGGATAACGGAAAGCCCGTGAAGGCTGGTTACAACCAGAGCTGGAGCGGCTTCTTCTACTCACTTGATATGGCAAACCCGTCCGTCCACGCCTACCTCCGCGATGTCTTCAATCTGGTCTTGCACACCTGGCACTTCGATCTGGTCAAGCTCGACTTCCTGTACGCCGCCTGTCGCAAAGCCCCTGAGGGCAAGACACGAGGCCAGGTCATGTCCGAGTCCATGCAGTTTCTGCGCGACATCATTGGGGACAAACTCATTCTGGGGTGTGGCGTTCCACTCGGCCCTGCATTTGGACAGGTCGACTTCTGCCGAATTGGTGGAGATGTCGCGCTGAAGTGGGAAGACCGCCTGCTCTCGACGATCCACTACCGCGAGCGGGTATCGACACTCTGCGCGCTGCGAAATGCGATCAGTCGAAGACATCTGAACGGGATGACGTTCTGGAACGATCCGGACGTCTTCATCCTTCGCGACACCGGAAACAGTCTGACGGAGGCACAGCGCCGCACGCTTTTCCTTGTGAACCAGGCGATGGGGGGCCTCGTCTTCACGTCAGACGACATCTCCTCCTACACGGACCCACAGCTCAGGCAGTACCTTTCCCAGTTTCCGTTCTCTGCGAAGGCCATCGACGAAGCCAGGCCATTCGGTGAGGCATGGCGCTTGACCTTGCATGCAGAGAACGCCACATACGTCGTCGCTGCCAACCTGGGATCCCGGCCTGCCACGATAGAGCTGAATCCTGGTATCTATTACTGCAACGGGCACCTGATCGACGGACAAGAGCCTCTGAAGCTCCTTCCATTCGATTCGACCTGTCTCCGGAAGGCGAACGGGGACAGCGTCGAATTCCTTGGAACGACGACCCATCTGTTCCCGGGCCTCGATGTCGCGTACTTCGACTGCCACGAAACGTCAATAACATTCAAGCGGTTCGACACAGCCCAACTCGAAGGTGAAGCACTGATAGGCATCCCCGACGCATCCGATCGATGGATCGTGAACGGGGTAGCTGCAACCCCTGAGCGCCAAGGCGCCCACACAGTCTTGCGAGTGACCATAGCGCGAGTTGCGCGGCCGGTCGATTCAGGCATACTACTGACGGCGGTAGCACCAGACAAGGAGGTATGACCATGGAACCATTTGCGTTGCCAGAAAGTTTCCTGCTGGGCACGGCGACAGCTTCGCTGCAGATCGAGGGTGGTGATCGCAACAATAGCTGGTATCGCTGGGTTCAGACAGGTCATGTCAAGGATGGTACGAGCTGCATTGTAGCTGACGATCACTGGAACAGGGTGACTGAAGACATTGCACTCATGAAGCAGCTCCATCAGCAGACCTATCGGATGAGTCTGGAGTGGAGCCGCATCGAGCCGGCACGGGGGCAGTTCGACAAGGACGCCATCGGCCACTATCGTCTCGAGATACAGCAACTGGTGAACGCCGGAATCAGGCCTCTTGTCACATTGCACCATTTCTCGAACCCATTGTGGCTCGAAGACGCGGGTGCGTGGGTCAACCCGGACATAGTCGACCTTTTTGAGCGATACACGGCCTATGTCGCCGAGAACCTTGGCGACCTCGTGAGTGACTGGTGCACCATCAATGAGCCGAACGTTTACCTCGCGGCGGGATACGTCATGGGCGGATGGCCACCGAGCAACATCAGTATTACCAAGTACTTCAGGGGCGCTCGTAACATGATCGCGGCGCACATCAAGTCCTATCGCAAGATCCATCAGGTGCGTGCTTCCAACGGCTACAATGATACGATGGTTGGCGTCGCCAATCACCTCAGACTGTTTGATCCCAAACATGGCAACGGTCGCGAACGGTGGGCGGCAGGCATGTACGAAAGGCTCTTCCAGGAGCTTTTCGTCACAGGCATGTGCGAGGGAAGGCTCCTTTCACCGCTGGGCGGGGGATACCCTCTTGGCGAGGGTCGTTACTTCGATTTCCTCGGCGTCAACTACTATACGCGCGACATCGTCGACTGTTCCGGCAAGTCCACAAGCCCGCTGGGCAGGCTTGAAGTACGTGAAGACAGCCAGAAGAACGACCTTGGGTGGGAACTGTACCCTGAGGGGCTGTATCGTGTCTGCAAGAAGTACTGGGACCGCTACCATACCCCGATCTTCATCACCGAGAATGGCACGGCCGACGCCAAGGACGCCTTCCGAACCAGGTACATCTACGACCACCTTCTCCAGGTGAGTCAGCTCATCGGGGACGGTGTAGACGTACAGCGCTACTATCACTGGTCCCTGATGGACAACTTCGAGTGGATCGAGGGCCTGAGCGCGAAATTCGGCATCGTCGCAGTGGACTACGCAACGCTGGAGAGGACGGTTCGTACGAGCGGATGGTTCTATGCCGACGTCGCGAAACATCACGGCGTCACGGAGAAGATGATCCAACAGTACCTCGCATGAGAGGAGCAGCCTCCACGATGAGCCTGATGATGGGATTCCAACAGACAGCCTCATATGCATACACCTGCACCTGCACGTCCCGGTATCGGATGCAGGGTGTGGCACGCGGAATGTCTGCCCAGTGCGGGGAAAGCCAGCTCTTGTGGCCTGCTGCGAGACCACAGGATACACGCGCAGATGGCAGACACGGACGCTCCTGACCATGCCAGAGTCTCTCTCTGTATGCTTCCTGTGGCACTTCCACCAGCCACAGTATCAGGATCTCACGTCGGGAACAGCTCTGCTTCCGTGGACTCGACTTCACTGCGCACGCAACTACACGATGATGCTCGAGCTCCTGGAGGAACAACCTGCTGTGCACGTCACCATCAACATCACCCCGGTCCTGGTGACACAGCTTGACGCATACGCGCATGGCAGGTCCAGCGACGAGTGGCTTGAACTGACATCGACTCCTGTCACCAGGTTGGACATGGACCAGCGAATGCGGCTGATCACCCTGTTCCTGGATGTCAACCGTGAACGCATCATCGACCCCGACGCCCGCTATACGGAGCTGTACCGTCTGAGGAACGAGCCTCCCGGCTCCTGGTCCGAACAGGAGCTGCGCGACCTTCAATGTAAGTTCATCCTTGCCTGGACATGCCGCGGTGACCTCCAGGCAGGTCTGGTGGATCGGACACTTCTGGCGAAATCTCGTGACTATACCGAGGAGGACCGCACAGCCCTTCTCGAAGCTCAGCAGGAACTTGTACGAAACTTCCTGCCCAGGTTGGCGCGACTTGCCGCGTCCGGCCAGGTCGAACTGGCGACGTCACCGTTTGCACACCCTATCATCCCCCTCCTCATCGACACTGACGTCGCCAGCTCCGTTCAGGACACTCCGTCCCCACAACCTGGTTTCCGCCACCCCGAGGATGCCTTCATGCACCTCGAGCTCGGCAAGAAGACTGTCGAAGACCTGCTGCGCCAGCGCGTGCGCGGGTGCTGGCCCTCCGAGGGAAGCGTGTCCCAGGACGCCGTGGCCGAGATCGCTCGCGCGGGTTTCTCCTGGACCGCCACCGATGAGCAGATTCTGCTGCGGGAGCTCCCTGACGAGCCGCATCGGGTGCTGTACCGTCCCTACCGGGCACAGACCAGGGCAGGAGAAGTCACCATGGTGTTCCGAGACAGGGGACTCTCCGACGCCATAGGTTTCTGGTATGCTTCCCTGACGAAAGAACATGCTGTCGGGCAGTTCCTGGACAGTGTCCGTTCGATCCGCGACGCTCTCGACAGACCCGGTGTCCTCTCGATCATCCTGGATGGAGAGAACGCATGGGAGTTCTACCCAGAAGGAGGGGCGCCGTTTCTCAGAGCACTCTATGCTGCCCTTGCCAATGAGCCAGGTGTGTGCCTGAGCACGATAGGGGAAGCCATCGAGCGCAACCCCGCGACGTCCATGCCGGACTTCCGTCCCGGATCGTGGATCGATGGTAACTTCCGTATCTGGATAGGCGAGGATGAAGATAACAGAGCGTGGCAGTACCTCCGGGAGACCCGGGAGGACTGGGCGCGGTTTGACCCGGCTGAACAGGAAAGCTCGCGCATGTCCCTGCTTGCAGCCGAGGGATCAGACTGGAACTGGTGGTATGGACGCGATCGCACGTTCCAGACGGCTGTGCAGTTCGACGACCTGTATCGGCGCCACCTCGCCAACGTCTACATGCAGGCAGGGAAGCAGATCCCGGATCGCCTCCTCGTTCCAATACTGGATGGCGGCCCAACGATGGTCCCCATTCTGCCCGTCGGCCTCGTGAGCCCTCGAATCGATGGCGGCCCACCTGGAGACCCCGACTGGGCATCTGCACACCATGTCAAGCCCGACAGTGGGGGAGGAGCAATGAACTCTGGACCGCCGGTCGTCACGTCGGTGCGGATCGGCTACAGCCTCTCGGACATGTACCTTCTGATGCAGTTTGGGCCTCAGGCGGCCGCGGCAAGAGACCTGCAAGTGGAGGTGCGCTGTACGTCGCCCGGTGGCACCACCCGTCTCGTCATCCGCCGTGACAACGGCAAGGCCGAAGCTTCAATAGACCCTTCGGGATCAATGACGTGGGCCCTGGGAGAGACACTTCAGATCCGCCTGCCCTTTGAGTCTCTACGGGCCCAACGTGGGAACACCATCACATTTGCCATCGTGGTCCTGGGAGAAGGGCACCTGATGTCGGCCGTCCCCGTCCACGGTGTTATGTCCATCGAACTTCCTGCTGTCGACTACGAGCTGCAACACCAGGAGGTATGACACGAAGAGATTGTGCCTTTGTATCCATAACCACCAACCAGTGGGGAATTTCGATTACGTCTTCCGCGAGGCCATCGATCGATCGTACGTACCGTTCCTTGAAACACTCTCCCGGTACCCCCGCATCAAGGTCTCCCTCCACACGTCGGGACCTCTTCTGGAGTTCATCGAACGAGATTCTACGTCGACGTACCTGGACCTTGTGCGCAGTCTGGTGGCTTCGGGCCAACTCGAGCTCGTCGGGGGTGGCTACTTCGAGCCAATTCTGCAGTTGCTCCCCGAACGTGATCGCATCCAGCAGATCCAGTTGATGAGTGATGAGCTGCTCAGGCTGTTTGGACGTCGCCCTACTGGCCTTTGGTTGGCAGAGCGGGCCTGGGAGCCCAGCCTCGCAAGCAGCCTGGCACGAGCCGGTGTCCAGTGGACTCTCGTGGACGACAATGGATTCGAGAAGAGTGGTCTGCGGGGGCCGGACCTGACCCACGCCTATGTTACCGAGGACCAGGGTCAGACGCTCACCGTCTTCCCTATCCTCAAGGGTTTGCGCTACAGGATCCCCTGGTCAGAACCGGAAGAGACACTGGGGTACATCCGCGAGTTCGGGGAGGATGCGGAGGTATTTGTCTACGGCGATGATGGCGAGAAATTCGGCCTGTGGCCTGGAACGTACGATCACGTCTACGCTCAGGGATGGCTGCAACGCTTCTTCCAGGCACTGACAGATGCAGAAGATGTGACCACCGTGACCGTCGCCGAAGCTGTATCTTCCCTCCAGCCACGGGAGCGCGTCTACCTGCCCACCTGCTCGTATGTTGAGATGGAGGAGTGGTCCCTGGCAGCGTCACGGCAGAAGGCATTTGCCGATTTGTGCCAGAAGACCAGCCCGGAAGAACGTTCTTTCCTTAGCGGCGGTACGTTTCGTAACTTTCTGGCCCGATACGCCGAGGCCAATCGCATGCACAAGCGCATGCTGTTCGTAGGGTCTGAATTGGGAAATGCGGACGTTGAGGCCCGTATGCATTACCTGCGGAGTCAGTGCAACTGTGCCTACTGGCACGGTATCTTCGGAGGATTGTATCTTCCCCACCTCCGTGACGCCATTTACGCCGAGCTGCTCACAGCCGAACGGTTGATACCGGGGCGACGCTTGGGCGCGTGGCTGCAGGACACAGATGCTGACGGGCGACCTGAGGTCGTCATGGCAACCGAGCACCAGGTGTTCTTCCTGCACGTCTGCGGCGGTCGCCTGGTCCTGTGGGACGACCTGCGACAGGCATGGTCGTGGAGCAATGTCATGACGCGATACCACGAGGCGTTCCATGACCGGATGCTCGAAGCTACGTCGCAGAGTGAGACGCACGGAGTAGCCAACATCCACGAGACTCTGCATCTCAAGGATCCTGATGCACTTGGTGCACTCCAATTCGACGATCACATGCGCGTCAGCTTCATCGATCGCTTTGGTCCGTCACTTGATGCTGCCACAGGCGGTGAGCCTGTGATGAAGGAGTACTCTGCAGAACTCGGCCAGACTTGGGCACGGCTCGAGGCATCCGGGCTGATAGTCAAGACATTTGCCCCGAGTGCGGGCGGGCTCCGTGTCGATTTCGAGATCGGGGCACCACAGGACTGGTACGTATGCGAACTCAACCTGGCTCTATGGTGGGAAGACAGAGAACGCTCGTTCGTGGCGGACTCCTTTACCATCGGGACCGAAGCTCATCGTCTCTCGGTGCGGACCAGTTCCCCTGTTCACGTGGAACTGTCTCCGATAAGAACAGTCTCGAATTCGGAGAGCGGCATCGAAACCGTCTACCAGGGAATGACAGTGTCCATTGCGCTTGACCTGAGAACGTCGCGGCACCTGACCCTTGAGATTGGAGGCTGACATGAATGGCCGCTTTGTCCTGGTTCTTCATTCGCACCTGCCCTATGTCCTTGGCAAGGGACGCTGGCCTTTCGGCGAAGAGTGGTTGCATGAGATTGCCCTCGACACGTACCTCCCTCTCCTCCAGGAACTGGAAGGCCTGGACCATGACAGCGTGTCGGGGACAATTGCTGTCGGCATAACCCCCATCCTCATGGAACAGCTCAAGTCCTCAGCATTTGTCGACAGTTTCCGAGGGTGGGCCGACGGAAAACGCACGGCACTGGAACAGGACGTCTCAAGTCTTCCAGATACTCCAGAGGCTCACGACTTGAACCTGTTCTACCGTGAAGAACTGGATCAGCGTATCCGACAGTTCGACATGTTGGGCGGCGATCTGCTGGGAGCCTTCGCAAGCCTGCAGGAACGTGGTCGCCTCGAGATTCTGACATCATGCGCCACACACGGATACATGCCGCTGTTTGGCAACGACGAATCCCGGCGGCTGCAGATCCGTACTGGAATTGCGGTTTATCAGCACTGGATGGGACGCAGGCCAAGCGGATTCTGGCTGCCGGAGTGCGGCTATATCCCAGGCGTCGAACGTCTTCTGGCCGAGGAGGGCCTGCGCTACTTCATTGCGGATGCAGCCACATTCGATGCCGGCACTGCACAGGAGCACGCTGGCACGCACATTCCCGTTGCAACGAGCACTGAAGCTCCATGGACACCGTGGGACATCGGCGCAGGCATCGCAGTTTTCCTGCGCAACCCCGCAACGAGTAAACAGGTCTGGTCACGTGATCTCGGCTATCCTGGAAACGGCGTCTATCGCGAATTCCACAAGCGGTCCGAAGGCTCAGGGTGGCAGTACTGGCGCATTACCAGCAAACAAACTGGCCTGGGAGAAAAGGAGATCTACAGACCGGACGAAGCGCGTAAGCGCGCCGTAGAACATGGCCAACATTTCGCTTCACTGGTCAGGGACCTCGCGGTGCAACGAGAGAAGCTCACTGGCGACCCAGGTGTGATCGTAGCGGCCTACGATACTGAACTCTTTGGGCACTGGTGGTATGAGGGGCCTCGATGGATTGCTACCGTACTCCGCGACTTGGCCGCGAAGGAATCCGTCTCGGCAGTCGCCCCGACAACAGTCCTGGCCGAGCGCAATCTGCCCCTCGGGCGGTTGCGTGAATCCAGTTGGGGCGCAGGAGGCGGACATAGTACGTGGATGAACCCCGAGACCTCGTGGGTCTGGGACAACATCCGCGACGACCAGCGCCATTTCGTCGACCTTCTGCCTCAGCTCCACGGCCAGATAGGAGACATGCTGCTGCGCGAGATCCTTCTGGAAGAGAGCTCGGACTGGCCCTTCCTCATCACCACTGGACAAGCCCGCACCTATGGCACAACGAGGTTCCTCGAGCACCACCGCAAGGTACGTGCGCTCTTTGCAGCCGTCGAGGGCACGGGTCAGCTCCCAGCGAAGCAGGCAGGATCGGATGATCCTGTGTTCGAGCATATACGTCTGAACGAGGTCAGGAGGGCGTAATGTCTGCATTGTGCAGGGACCCCGCCATCGAACCACCAACTGTTCCCCTCAGGGTACGGGAGGAACCGGGCAGGACTCGTCACTGCCATGGGAACGACGACCGTCGTGTCTTCTGCAAGCTCGTCCGGCAAGATCCGACCGGTCGGGAAGGTGTAGTCGAGGAGAGCACTCGCTTCCTGGGTGAGGTGAAACCGTGAAAGTCTTCTTCGTCGCCTCGGAGGCGCTTCCGTATGTCAAGACGGGTGGTCTCGGAGACGTCACGGGCAGTCTTCCCACTGCTTTGCACCGACTGGGAGCCGACGTCAGTCTTGTCCTGCCGTTCTATGCCACTGTCCAGGCCAGGAACTACCCTCTGGAACGCGTCATGACGAGTACACTGACCATGGGAGGCAGAACACTCCCGTTCACGGTCCTGCGCCATCAGCAGACATTCTTTATCCAGCAGGACGAGTTCTTCCTGCGTGACGGCCTCTATGGAACGCGCGAGGGGGACTACCCGGACAACTGGCTGCGGTTCGCTTTCTTTGCACGCGCCGCACTCGAGACGATCATCGCCCTGGGCGGCGCAGACGTGATCCACGTCCACGACTGGCAGGCAGCGCTACTCCCGCTCTACCTGCACGTGTTTCATCCGGATCGCCACGAGAAGACGCTCCTGACCATCCACAACATCGCGTATCAGGGGATCTTTTCACCGGAGGTCCTGCCCGGCATTGGTCTGCCAGAGTCTGTGTTCACCCAGGATGGCCTCGAATATTACGGCAACGTGAACTACCTCAAGAGTGGCATCGTCTGGGCAGACAGGATCAACACCGTTTCGCCCTCCTATGCGCGAGAGATACTCACAGACACTTACGGGTTCGGACTCCAGGGGATCCTTGCCACACGCGGTGACCGGCTGAGCGGAATTCTCAACGGCGTCGACTACGCCTACTGGGACCCGTCGACAGACGCGGCTCTGAGACATGTCTACGCCGCAACTTCACTCATGGAACGAGGCCAAAACAAGAACCTGCTGCTGCAGGAAGCCGGGCTCGACACGATCCCTGACCGAGCGTTGTTCGTCCTGGTGTCACGACTAGTTGCCCAGAAGGGTGTGGATCTCGTGCTGAGTGTCTTCGACGAAATGATGTCGCTTCCCATAAACCTGATGGTTCTTGGCACGGGCGATACCGAAATCGAGACGGCTCTGGCGGCAAAGGCTGCCGCCTATCCCGGGCATTTCGTGTTCAGCCAGAAATTCGATGAGGGACTGGCGCACCGCATGTACGCAGGATCGGATTTCTTCCTCATGCCGTCCCGGTTTGAGCCGTGCGGCTTGTCGCAGATGATTGCGCTCCGCTATGGAAGCGTCCCTGTAGTACGAAGAACGGGCGGGCTGAAGGATACCATTCAGGATGTCGACCCCAAGACAGGGACCGGGAACGGCATCAGTTTTGACCATGCAACACCGTCCGCATTCCTCGACACCATGCGGCGAGCAGTGAACCTGTACGCCGATCGCGACACGTTGCGCCGCATCCAGCTGACAGGCATGATGTATGACTATTCCTGGCAATCCAGCGCCCATGACTATATGAAACTCTACACGTCCATGGAGGTGTCTCTATGAAGGCAGTCATTCTGGCAGGAGGTTTTGGTACCCGTTTACGTCCATTGACAGTCAATCTTCCAAAACCGATGGTTCCATTCGCCAACCGTCCCATGATGCTGCACATCATACGACTGCTCAAAAAGCATGAGTTCGATGATCTTATTGTCATCCTGTATCACCAGCCCGATGCCATACGCAGCTACTTCGGTGACGGCAGTGATTTCGGTGTAAAGATCGAGTATGTCATCAGTCAGGAGGACCTTGGAACCGCCGGAGCTGTTGGCCTTGCGCGAGCCAGCCTGCAGGAGACGTTCCTGGTCATTGCGGCCGACATCGTCACTGATATCGACCTCGCCAAGGCAGTTCAGTATCATAGCGAACACAAGGCAGCTGCGACAATTACTTTGTCGCGAGTGGAGAACCCTCTGGAGTATGGCATTGTCATCACCGACTCCGAAGGACATATCGTACGCTTCCTTGAGAAGCCATCATGGGGAGAGGTTTTCTCGGACACTGTGAACACGGGGATCTATGTCCTGGAGCCGTCCGTCTGGGATGACATTCCTGACGATAAGGAAGTCGACTTCTCGAAGAACCTTTTCCCCTTGCTGCTGGCGCACAATCAGCCGCTGTTCGGGTATATCGCTCCGGGTTACTGGCGCGATGTCGGCAACATCCGCGAGTACAAACACGCGCATGGAGACGTGCTGAAAGGAAGGGTCGACCTTGAGACCCAAGGCGAACGCATCGGTGGCATCGGCAACGATGTCTGGGTCGGCGAAGGAAGCCAGATCTCGAGCTTCAAAGGGTTTGATGGTTCAGTCCTTATCGGCAAGGACACGACTATTGGCGAAGCACGTGTGCGCAGCTCCTTCATCGGCGACCATGCAGTTGTCCAGAGTGGAGCAAACATCGACAACTCAGTCCTGTGGGACGGCGTCGTAGTGGAGTCGGGAGCCCGTATCTTCAACTCTATCGTCTGCAAGAACGTCCACGTCGGCAAGGACGTCCTTCTCGAGGGCGACAACACGGTAGCTGACGATTGCATCATCGGTCAAGGATCTGTCCTCAAGTCCCAGGTCGAGATCTGGCCGGGAAAGACTGTCGAACCAGGTTCCACCGTCACGAGCAACGTCGTTTGGGGCAAGGCCTGGTCAAGAGCTCTGTTTGGCTCTTATGGCATCGTCGGTGTCAACAATGTCGAAGTCACTCCGGAGATGTGTGCCAAGCTGGGCTGTGCCTATGGTACGTTCCTTGGCAAGGGTTCGGTCGTTTTTACTGCGCGTGACGACCACCAGTCTTCACGCATGCTCAAACGTTCGCTCATCGGAGGCCTCATGAGCACCGGCGTACGCGTCATGGACCTCCAGGCAGCTCCAGTGCCCCTGGCACGGTTCACCGTAAAGTCCTTCGCGGGCAGCGGTGGCGTTCACGTCATGCGTTCACCATTCGACCGTCGACTCACAACGATACGATTCTATGACCGATCAGGGTTCGATCTTTCCACGACGCAGGAAGGAGCCATCGAGCGCCTGTTCTTCCGCGAGGAATTTGCGCGCGCCGACGTCGAAGAGGTGGGCACCATCGATATTCCGCCTCGTGTAGTGGAGTCGTACCGTGACTACTTGCTGAGTACTCTGGATGTAGCCGCCATCCGGTCCTCCGGCATCCGGTTTGTCATCGACTACTCGTATGGCACTCCCGTCCAGTTCTTCCCTGCCATTGCAGGAGAGTTTGGCCTCGAGATCATCTCGCTGCACGCTTACACTGACGGGCGAAGGGCAGTGAGGACGGCGTCTGAGTTCCGGGACGCCAAGCGAAAGCTGTCTTCCATGGTCAAGTCGCTGGGAACATCGTTCGGCGTGATCCTGGACGCCTCCGGCGAGAAGATCTTTCTCGTGGATCGGAGCGGTGAGATCCTTTCTGATACCCGTGCCACGGCACTCGTGATTGGGTCCAGGCATCGGTCCGGGGTCCTGAACTCGGTTACCCTTCCCATTACGGCATCCATCGAGCTGGAACGATACGTCAAGGATCAGGGTGTCGATGTGCACTGGTGCTCGACGCTACCACGCAACATCATCCACGAAGCGACAAATACCGACGCTGGCGCGGACATCCTGGGAGGCTTCATCTTCTCCCGCGCTGTCCCTTTCTATGACGGCATGCTCTCCATCGGTTTTCTCCTTGAGACGCTTGCCAAGACAGGAGAAGACCTCGTCGCGCTAAAACAGGAGACACCGGCCCGGGATCCCAGCCACCTCGAACTGCCGTGCCCGTGGGAGTCCAAGGGGACCATCATGCGCCGCATGAGCGAGCTCTATCGTGACACTGCGGAGTTCGTCGAAGGGGTTAAGGAACGCGAGGAAGACGGGTTCACCCTCGTACTGCCTGACAGAGACCGTCCGGTACTGCACATCTATTCCAGCTATACGACCGACGAACGTGAACGCGACCGACTGGCCGACGCAGAGAAGAAAATCCGTTCCTGGATGGAATAGCCGCAGCCTCATTGCCGGAAGAAGCCACGAGACTACGTTATTCGGCATAGCCTTTTCAGACTGAGACAGGGGGAAAATAGTGGGCGAGCATACCGAGCCGCTTTCGATGATCAATGGCAACGGCCTGGTCAATTTCGGATGGGCCAGGCAACCGCTGTTCGATGTGAACATGACAGCTGCTGCGTCGGTGCATCGACACATCTTCAGTGCATGGCGCCTCAAGCGGTGGGAATATTTCTACGTCGCTACACCAACAGTCTTCTTCGCAGCGCAGATTGCTCACCTGGGATACCTGGCCAACCTCACCGCATACCTGTATGATATCAAACGCAACGTCCTGCTGGAGCGCACATCGAACATCCCCTTCGGAACCGGCGTCGTCCTGGCCGACCATCCCCGCCGGGGGACGACCAGCGCCCGCGCAGGGACCTCCAAGTACCTCCAGTTTGAGATGACGCCGGAAGGCAAACACATCACCGTCGACTGGCACCGGTTCAATGGGCCACAGGACCTCCACGCCGACCTGCTTCTCGGCTGGCCCGAGGAACTCGAGTCCCTGAGTGTCGTCGACCCCCTGAGGAACGGACGCTTCGCCTATACGACCAAGGTAACCTGCATGCCTGCTACGGGGACTATCCGTATTGGGCAGGAGAGATGGGAGTGCAATCGCTCAGAAGCACTGGGCGAACTGGACTGGAGTCGGGGCTTCCTCGAGAGTGTCACAGTATGGAAGTGGGCAACAGCTTCAGGACGGACACGGCAGGGTCAGACGGTTGGCTTCAACCTGTGTAGTGGTTTCCACGATGGAGGTGACAACGAGAACGCCGTGGTGGTCGACGGGCATCTCACCAAGCTGGGGCTCGTCTCCTTCACGTATGATCAGGCTCACATCATGCAACCCTGGCACGTCAACAGTCCCGATGGGCGCGTCGATCTGTCGTTCATCCCGATGGTGGATCGTCAGTCGTACACAGACGCCGGCCCTCTCCAAAGTCATATCCATCAACTCGTGGGCCGGTACAGTGGTACCGTGACGCTGGAAGGTTCAGATCTGATAACAATCACCGATTTCGTGGGGGCGGCTGAGGACCACTACGCTCGCTGGTAGTCGATCCATAGCTGGGCACAACGACTCAGAGCAAGCATCAGGCGCCTACAATCCCGCTTTCGATGCCCTGACCAGCGTAGAGAGACCGATGCGAATGCTCTGCTCCTCAGCTGTCTTGAACAAGTCCTCGGCACCCTTCGGCTTGATCTCATTCTTCGTGACACTGCCGTCAATGGCAAAAAGAGCCGACGTGCGGACGCCACGGAACTGACCGACGATGAAGACGCAGCCGCTCTCCATTTCGATCGCCTTGACGCCCGATTGCATCATCAGGCTCATCTTGTCCTTGTCGTAGTTGCGGTAGAATGCGTCACTGCTGATGACGACTCCGTGTTTCGACGTCGGAACAACATCCCGGGCTGCTTCCATGGTAACGCGAAAGAGGTCGGCATCCGGCACTGCTGGGAACGACAGTGGAAGGTACTGGGGCGACGTTCCATCGTCACGGATACTCCCCGTGGCAACGACAAGGTCGCCGGCGTCAACATCCGACGCAATGCCACCGGCCGAGCCGACCCGGACAAGCACACGCGCGCCAAGGTTGCACAGCTCCTCCACGACGATTGCTGTTGATGGAGCTCCCATGCCCGTCGTGGCAACCGACAGCCGTTCGCCCTCATATATCCCCGTGAAGACAAGCAAGTACCTATAGTCATTGACCAGGCGAACACCCTGGAGCAGCTTTGACACCTGCTCGGCTCGCTGGGGATTGCCGACCAGCATGACGTGCGGCGCAAGGTCCTCTGCTTCAAACTTCAAGTGAAACTGTGCCATGAAATCTACCTCCCTAGGATACTAAAGCATGCCACGAGCCAGCAGAGCCGTTCGCTCCGCCAAGGCGTGGATCGAGAGTCGTTCTTTGCCTGGAATATACGTTTCGAGTCGATCGCCGATGGGATCCGCCCACACGGAAGGGACTCCACCCATCACACCCAGGACCGTTCCAACGAGACCGGCATTGCAGTCAATGTCGAGTCCGCCACGCGCCAGCAGAGCAAATGATTCCGTGATGTCCCGACCACCATACCAGAGTGAGATGATGTCCACCGCCATATTCGGGTAGGCATGGATCCAGTTGTATTGCTCAAACCGTTGTTCGGCCCATGCAAGCGCCGAGGAGACGTCCGATTCCCGCGTGACCATGTCCAGACACTCGTGCAGAACAGCGGCGTATTCGCTCCCCTGGGGGATGTATCCCGCCGCTTCGACCGCAACGACACGCGGATCATCGCGCACATAAGCGAGGGCCGTGAGCGCTGCCGCATACATGCCCCCATACACGCCATTTGCCGCGTGGGACACGACCCCGTCGAGATGAGCAAGCCTTACTGCCTCAAGTGGGCGCCCCGGCGCCAGCATGCCGCAAATCATCCCGCGCATCTGAACACCAATCCAGTCCGAATACGGATTCCGGTAGCTTCCCGATCCGGGCGGCGTGAGACCAGCACGCAAGTTCTGGATAGCAATCCATTCTGCCGACCAGCCAAAAGGTATTTGCCGCAGCCATTCGTCGGCAATATCCTGCGATGTAAGACCGCGTCCATGTGACTCGAATGCGTCAAGAAGCGCCAGCTCGTAGACAACGTCGTCGTTCATCGTCTCGGGATCTGTGACATAGGAACGGACTTCGCCATAGACCTCTGAGATGCGTTGGCCCGTATATCCCTCGATGGCAGTGCCAAATGCGCCACCCGCAAGCTGGCCGACCCATCCAGTCAACGTCTTCTCCTCGACGCCGTCCGGCCGCTCGTCTTCCGGCATGCCAGCCGCGGGCAGGCGAGACAGGACTTCGTCCCACAAGGCCGGGTGTTCGAACCCGAGGTAGGAGCACAAGGGGTCCTGCGGTGCGGCAAACAACGCGTCGAGGTAATGAGCGGTGAGTACGCGCAGCGCAGGAGCATCTCCACTGCGAGCCAGACGCAACCCTTCTGGGATAAGCGATACCGCCACTGTCTCGTCAAAGCCCTGATTCTCCATCGACTGGGCTGCCTCGCGATAGAGGCATTCCGGAGCGCCCGATCCCGGCACAGAACTCTCCCAGAGCATGAACATCACCTCGTCCTGCCCCTTCTCGGCTGCAGTCTGCTCAGACCAGCTGCTTGGATGCAGGCGCCGGTCCAGCGGAACGGCAGAACGCCGTATGTCACGTTCCGCTTGCCATGCCTTGATTCTCATGCCTGCCTCCTCTTGCGAACGGAATACAGGTACAGGGAAACGAGTGTCGCGACGTAGGGGATCATGGCCGTGAACTGGGTAGGAATCCGACTGCCCTGTAGAAATACCGTCAGACCGTCGAAGAACCCGAACAGCAGAGATATGACTGCGATGCCCCAGGGATTCCCGCTCACCAGAATGACGGCCGCCAGCGAGATCCAGCCGCGCCCAGCTGACATGTTTTCGGCAAACAGTCGCACATACCCAAGAGAGAGATACGCGCCTGCCAGACCGCAGCATATCGCACAGACGATGAGCGACCAGATACGTATCGTCGATGCCGGGACACCGCTCGAACTAAGGCACGCAGCGTTATAGCCTGCACCGCGCAGCCGGAGCCCGAAACGAGTCCGGAAGATGACAAACGCGGACAGCACAGTCGCCAGGAGAGCGACGTAGACGATAGCATTGTACCCGCTGAGCAACCTCCCCAGAAAGGGGATGCCGTCAATCAGCGGCAACTTCACAGCAGGAATCGCGCGGATGCCCGCATTCGTGAAGGCTCCCTTGACGTGAAAGATATCGCGCAGCAAAAATGTCGTCAGGCCCACCGCAAACAGGTTCAGCGCTATGCCTGTCAAGAATTCATCCGTATGGAGTCTCACGGCAAACAGAATGAAGATGCCGGCCATGATCAGCGCCCCAGCTACCGCGCATAGAATGCCAAGGAACCAGCTGTGCAGGAAGAATGACCCGAGGACTGCGCAGAACGCACCAACCAGCATCATCCCTTCCATAGCAATGTTGAAGATACCGGCATAGAAGGTGAACGTCCCGCCAATGGCTGCCAGCAGGATCGGTGTGGCTCCGACGAGCATGGCCGAGACAAGTCCGAACAGGATGTTCACCCCACACTCTCCTTCAGTTTCCGCCTGGTCGCCAGCCAGTCGAACACCATGTTCAGTGAGACCCTGCCTGCGACCACAACCAGCACAATGACTGCCTGCAACACGTCGATGAACTCCGAAGGTACAGCAGTGACGAGTTCCATGCCTATGGCGCCCTGCTGCAGTGCACTGAAGAGCAAGCCGTAGAGGAAGGTCCCTGAGATGCTACTATTGGCCACGACTGCAATCATGATACCGTCCCAGGCATAGTTCGCGCCGAGGCCCTTCACAAAGCGATGGGGGCCACCCATGATCATCAGTCCTCCGGCAAGTCCCGCGAGAGCTCCGGTGACCAGCATGACGCGAACATAGTTGGCATCCACCTTACATCCGCCGATTCTTGCAAACAGCGAGTTCTGTCCGGTCATGCGCCATTCGTACCCACTGCGGCCTCTGCTCATGATCAGCCAGCAGACAACTGCTGCAAGCACCATGAACAAGACACCAGTGTTTACCCCTCCCATATCCGGCAGCCATGCAGCGGTGCTGATGGGCTTGGTCATGGGACTCGAAGCCGAGGGGTCAAACAGGGGGTACGTGATGACCCACAACGCGAAGTAGTCAGCGATGAAGTTGAGCATGAGGGTGACAATGAATTCATCCATGGCGAAAGCACGTTTGAGCAGTGCTGCAAGCCCCGACCATAGCGCCCCACCGAGAAGAGATGCCAGGATACACAGCGGGACAAGAAATACCGAAGGCAGATGGACGAACAATCCCACCAGTGTCGCACCCAGAGCTCCCATGACGAGCTGACCCGGCTGTCCAAGGTTCACGGGTCCGGAGGCAAACGCGATCGATGCCGAGAGTCCTGTCAGAATAAGAGGAACGGATCGCGTCAGCGTAGCAGTGAATCCCGACCCACCGAACAACGAGTACTGGAGCAGCGCACCGTAGGTCGCAACCGGATTGAACCCCTGAAGCGCCAGCAGGAGTGCTCCAATGGCGAACGCCGCCAGAACGCCAAGAATCCCGCTAAGAGCCTGTTTCCGCATGAACAGCTTCCTTCCCCCCGAGCATGTAGTACCCGACTTCCTCACGACTCGTCGCGTCCGTGGCAAGGTTGGCGACCACTTCGCCCTGGCACATGACGACGATGCGGTCGGCCACCATGAATAGTTCGTCGAGGTCGGCTGATACCAGCAGGACGGCCCGTTTCTTGCTCCGCAGGTCCAGGAGCAACTGATGGACATACTCGATGGAACCGACGTCCAGACCTCGCGTCGGTTGGTCCATGAGGACAAACGGCGTTTCCAGCAATAGCTCACGACCAAGAATTACCTTCTGTTGGTTGCCGCCCGACAGTGATCGGAACGGATCTGACGAGTGCCCCATGCTGACAGTAAACTGGTCTCGAATCTGATCGACAAACTCGGCTGCATGCCGGTAGTCGAGCCCAAGCCCCCTCCACGTGCCAAACCGTGGATCAAGGATGTGATGTGTCATAATCGCATCCTCCAAAATGGACGCCACCAGACTTGCTCCCATTTTTCCCCTGTCCTGGGGAACGAACGCAATCAGCGTCCGTCTGGTCAGGATGTCGACATGCGTAAAGTCCTTCCCCTTAACCTCAAGTGTCCCAGAGGTCATTGAGGCCAGACCCATGATTACATTCACCAGCTCGAACTGGCCGTTCCCCTCGACGCCGGCCACTCCCACGATCTCGCCGGCACGCACTTCGACGGTCGCGTCATGCAGTCTTGCGCGATGCTCGGTGTCGCTGCAATTCAGCCCTCGCGCACAGAAGACGATCTCTCCGGGTTCCTGAGGCTGGCGCCGTGATGTGAACAGGACCTCTCTGCCCACCATCTGCCGAGCCAGATCCTCTTTCGTGAGTTCGGACGCAGTGGACGTACCGACGACCTTGCCACGCCGCATCACGGTCACGCGATCGCTCAAGGTCAGGACCTCGTCCAGCCGGTGAGATATGAAGATGATCGTGTGTCCTTTGTCCCTGAGACGCGCCAATTCGGCAAACAGCTGGGGGATTTCCTGAGGTGTCAGAACCGCCGTCGGCTCGTCCAGAACAAGCACGGAGACTTTCCGGTAGAGCAGTTTGAGGATCTCGACCTTTTGGCGTGCAGCTACTGAGATGTCTCCTACCAGTGCGTCAGGGTCCAGGTTGAATTGAAACTCCTCGATCTTCTGGCGCACCGCTTCACGCGCCTTATCAACATCGATTATCCCGAAAGCACGGACGGGCTCGGCGCCCAGGACGATGTTCTGCCACACCGTGTACTCGGGAATGAGCAGGATCTCCTGGTGCACCATACCTATCCCGGCAGCAATCGCTTCACGTGGCGTCCTGAATTCGACCTTGGCACCCCTGAAGAAAATGTCGCCTGCGTCTCGGCGCTCGAGGCCATAGAACACCTTCATAAGCGTGCTCTTCCCTGCTCCATTCTCTCCGACCAGCGCGTGGATCTCGCCAGCTTCAAACGATACCGACACGTCAGAGAGCGCGACGGTGTCTGGGGGAAACACCTTCGTGATGTGCCGCAGGTCGATCAGGACGTCACGTGCCACAAACAGCTCGTCCTACTGGTACTTGGTGACGGCGAGCGTACCGTCGACAATCTGCTGACGGACTGCGCTGATGCGATCGATAATGCTCTGCGGGAGGACTTGCACCGTCGCCTCGGTTACCAGATCGACAGTACCAGTCTTCAGACCGTACTTTATGACTTGACCCGGTTTGTAGGTGCCGTCCTTGATCGTCTTGTAGACATCTTCGATGGTCTTGCCGACGTCCTTGATGTCCGACGCAATGACGTAGCCGGGCTCGATGTCGTTCTGATTCGTGTCGACGCCGATTGCGTACAGGCCACGCTCCTTGGCTGCCTGGAGCACGCCCAGACCGGTGGCAGCGGCAACCTGGAAAACGACATCGCACTTCTTGTCATAAAGGCTGAGAGCAGCCTGCTTGCCTTTGGCAGGGTCATCCCAGATGCCGGCGAGCACGACGCGCTCGACCTTGATGGCCTTGTCAATATAATGCACACCGTCCTCATAGGCCTTCACAAAAGCCATCACGACGGGGTCATCCGCCGCTGCGACGACGCCGACGACCTTGTCGGCGTTGATTTTCTTGATGCTCATGTCTGTGGTCGTAAGACCGGCACAGACGCCCGCAAGGAACGCACTCTCTTCTTCGATGTACTTGATGGAGGTTATCGTGCTCTTGCTGTTCTCCACGATCGTGTCGATGTTGACGAAGATCTTGTCTGGATACTTGTCAGCCATCGCCTTCAGGTTGTCCTCGAACGCATAAGAAATGACGAACACGACATCACTGTACTGTGTGGCCGCTTCGAGGCCGGGATCGTACTTGCCCGCGTCGAAGTTGCACTCGATTGTCCTTGTCTCCACACCGTACTGCGCCTTGATGTTGTCGATCCCTTTCTGGCCGGAATCGTAGAACGCATTGTCGCCAAGTGCTCCATTGATGAGGTAGACGACCTTGTCGGTCTTGGGACCAGTCACTGTCGGCTTGCAGCCGGCAAACGACAGACTGATGATCATAAGCGCGAGCAGCATACACAACATTCTCTTCATGTCGATTCTTCTCCTTTGTCCTTCAGATCTGCCGCTTTGGGGAATAGTCTCCCCTGAACAGCCTTGCCTCAAGAAACGCAGTAACTTCCGCTTCGTCCGGCATCGATTGCTGAGCGCCGGGCCGCGTTACCGTAAGTGCCCCCGCCGCCATCGCACGGTAGAGCGCCATGTCGGGGTCAAGCCCTTGGTCTAACGACGCCGCAAATGCTCCCTGGAATGAATCGCCCGCGGCCGTTGTATCGACGGATACCACCGGAAATGCGGGCACTTCGGGGCTCTCGAACGCGCCAACCGCAAATGCACCCTTTTCTCCCCGCTTCACAACAACACTGCGTGCTCCCAGCCTCAGCAACACTGCTGCAGCCTCATTGAGGTTGGTGGTTCCGGCAAGTGCACGTGCTTCACCTTCGTTCGGCATAAGATAGTCCACGTCTGCAAATACTCCTGGGGTCAGCGTGACAGACTCCCAGGGTGACGGATCGAGGATGACCGTAGCTCCTCTCAGGTGTGCCATGTGAGCGGCCTCAAGAACAATCGCAAACGGAATCTCACACTGAAGCAGGAGAACGGCGCCGGGCCGCAGCAACCCGTCCAGCGTCTTGAGTTCGGCTGCACCTACTGCGCCGTTGGCCCCCGGGACGACCACGATCCGATTTTCGCCACCCTTTTCTACAAGGATGAACGCGATCCCCGTCGGCAAGACCGGGTCTATCCCGACGCGGCTGATGTCCACACTGTGAGCCGACAAGCCTTTCATCACGTCGCGTCCGAAATCATCAGATCCCACACGTCCCACCAGGACCGTCTCCGCTCGCAGACGTGCCGCCTGCACCGCCTGGTTGGCGCCTTTTCCGCCCGGGTTTGTAAGCCATCCGGTCGAGACAATGGTCTCTCCGCGGTCCGGCACACGCTCGCAACGGACAACGAGGTCCATGTTGATACTACCGAACGATATGACCATGGTTAGAACGTTCTCTTCATGGAACGCCTGACAGAATCGTTGCGGAGCGCCGTCGAATCCCGGACCACGAGCTCCGTCGGGAGAACCACCGGCTGACGTGGCGCATGACCGCGTCTCATGTCGAGAATTGCTCTCACTGCCCGTCGCCCCATCTCATAGGTGGGCTGTCGCACTGTCGTCAACGATGGACTGAAGATCCTCGCAAACGCGATGTCGTCAAAACCAGTGACTGATATTCTTCCCGGCACCGGGATGCCCACTTCTGCAAGTCTCGCCAGAACGCCAAATGCACACAAGTCATTGGCACAGACGACACCCGTCGTGCCATCCATCATGGACTCGGCCTGCTTCATGGCTTCGTAGCCATCGTCGATTCCAAAACCCGCACGCACGACATCGAAGTCAATATGGTGCACGCGGCACTGGTCGCGGAACCCTCTGAGCCTGTCCTCGGCTGTAGAGATCATTGGAGGGCCCGAAAGATACAGCAGTTTGCGGTGCCCGAGTTCCGCCAGGCAGTCGATTACAGCCTTACTCCCGCCGTAATTGTCGGCATTCACCTGTGACACCAGGGACCCGGAGAGTCTACGGTCCATGACAACAACGGGAACACCAGCCGCCAGCTCTGCCACATACGCATCTCTTCGGGAAGCGCTGGCCACGATGACTCCCGCCACAGTCAGATCATGCAGAGAACGCAGGTACTGTTTCTCCTTGGCCACATGACCGTCGCTATTGCAGACGATAAGGTTCAGGCCATGTTTGCGTGCTTCATCCTCCGCGCCTCGCACGATAGCTGGAAAAAAGGGGTTGGTGATGTCTGGAACCACCAGTCCAATGAGATCGGATTGGCCAAGGACCATGGCGCGTGCGATAGGGTTGGGCTTGTAGTCCAGCTCCCTGGCCACCTCCAGGATGCGCTCACGCAGTTCCGGCCGCACCATCTCCGGTTTGGAGAACGCCCGCGACACTGTGCTTGTGGAAACGCCCAGTTTTCGCGCGATTTCCCTCATGACTACTCTACCCGCGGCAGCCAGATACCTGTCTGGTTTTGGTACTTCCCCTTCTTGTCTTTATAGGAGATGCCGCACATGTCATCTGCTCCCATGAAGAGGACCTGAGCGATCCCCTCGTTGGCGTAGACTTTTACGGGGAGTGGCGTCGTGTTACTGATCTCGATGGTCACGAAGCCTTCCCATTCGGGCTCAAGCGGCGTCACGTTAACGATGATACCCGCTCGAGCATATGTGCTCTTGCCAATGACAAGGCACAAGACATCCCGGGGAATCCGGAAGTACTCGAGACTGCGCGCAAGAGCGAAGGAGTTCGGCGGGATGATGCAGGAATCACCGTTCATGTCCACAAAACTTCGCTCGGTGAACGCCTTTGGATCGACGATGGCATTGAAGACATTGGTGAAGACCTTGAACTCGTCCGCCACACGCATGTCGTATCCATAGGAAGACACTCCATATGAGACAACGCCCTTCGGACAGTCTGATGCGAACGGTTCGATCATGCCAGCCAGTGCGTGGGTCGTGATCCAGGTGTCAGATTTGATTCCCATCTCCTGCCTCCAAATCCCAATTTTCGCCTGCAAACGCTATCATTGTGTTCAGAAGCACAACACCGTCAAGCACGGTCGTCGGCAACCCACACGACGAGTGCGATATCCGGATTTCGCAAATCACTCCTTCTGTGAGCAGCTCGCGGCTCGGACATGCCCGTCGACCAACCAGCCAGATTCCACCGCCGTTCGCCCAGACATGACATCACTCATTGTAAGTGTCAGGGAGGTCATTCTCAAACATCACCGTGTCACCTGGTCTTAGCAGGCTTCGCATGAGTCCTGTGACCTCCTCGAGGGAACGAGCCGTGAGGATGCTCGTCTCCGGGAAACCAGCGGACAGCAGCCCCTCGCGGACCGGTCGAGTCTTCTTCGGGCCGACAAGGATCACTGTGTCAGCCGCTCCAGCCGCCCGCCTGCCCGCCTCGATGTTTTCGGCGTCCTCCGCGTCGCCCAGCGACACTAGCCCAGGGGTGACGAGGACTCGTCGCGAAGGAAAAGCGGCCAGCACCTCCATCGCCATGGCAAATCCGGTCGGATTCGAGTTGAAGGCATCATCGATGATACGAACGCCGCCAGCGCCGGTCATCATCTGTAGCCGATGAGGAGGTGCCTGGAGAGTGGCGATACCATCCTGGATAGCGTTCCAGGATACACCCAGCTCACGTGCCACTGCGACCGCGAGCAGGATGTTCTCGATGTTGTGCCGGCCGAGCACCATCGTATGGCACGCGAAACGCTCACCCTGGTTGGTCACGACATCAAAGGACAGGCCGTCAACTCCCATTGCCACGTTCTCGGCGTGCAGGTCAGATGACAACGATCCAGCTGCGCTCGCCCTCAGGAGTCTCTTCCCCTGCACACTCCCGACCTCCACAAGGACAGGGTCATCGCCATTCAGGACGATCGTGGATCCACTCCCCGGCATGCTGACGAATTCCTTCATGACACGCCGGATGGCGGCCTCGGAACCGAACTCCTCGAGGTGCTGCAGTCCCACCGACGTCACGATCGAGATGCTGCAGGGGACAAGACTGAGAAGGTGGCTAAATCCGCCCCGTTCATTCTCGGCCAATTCGACCACGAACACCTCGTGTTCTGGGCCGAGCTGTCCGCGAATGACCCGACAAATACCCATGGCCGTGTTGTAGCTCTCGGGCGTCATCAGAACACGATAGCGTGACTCGAGCAGGTGCGCTGTGAAGAATTTGGTGCTCGTCTTGCCATAGCTTCCCGTGATGCCGACGACAGTCGGAGCAAATCCGCCAAGGGTCCTGCGGGCGTCTCTCACGTACCAGTCTCGTATCGACGCCTCGACGGGTTCCATGATCGTGCGGCTGACAACCAGAATGACCGGAGCCATCATCGGCAGAAGCCAGGCTATCGCAAGGGCAAATCGTGCCTTTCCAGCAAGCAGTGCCAGACAGATCCCCACACTGAGGATTGCAGTACAGACCAGTAGGCGTCGCGCACGGGGGGTCATGACCAGGGCTTTCTTCACTGGACTCCGTGCACCGAGACGGCGTTCCCACAGGAGTCCTGCGAGGCCAACGGCGATCGACAGGCTGCCGGCGATGACGATCGACAGTGCCGATTCAAGGTCCAGGAACAGCATGACGACTCCAAGGAGACCGAGGAGGTCAAGCATGGGATTGGCAGCCAGCCGGTCGACGTGGAGGACAACCCATTGGACGAACCGCCGGGTATCGTATTCCTCAAGCTGCAGCATATGAAGAAGATAGAGGACTCTTGCCAAGGTGAGGGCGAGGGCAGTACCAGCGGCCAGTACAGCAAGAAGCGCCGCTAAACCCATCATCCCTTTGCTCCTTCTCGCGTTCCATGGAGGAATGCGCTCACCACGGCATTCACAAATGCCGGACTGTCCAGGTAGCTGAAGTGCCCCGCGCCTGCAACGGCAATAAGCCGCGACCCCCTGATCAGCCGTTCCATCTTCCGTCCATCAGCAATAGGCGTTTCGGCATCCTTCTCCCCCCACAGGAGCAGCGTCGGGGCGCTGACGGCCCCCAGACATGCCATAAGGTCGAGATTGACGGTCCTTACCATGGATGCCCTCATCACACCGGTCATCGCCCTGTAGTCGGCACTTCCAAATCGCATGGCAAGACGCTCCTGCAACGCGGGTCCCCGAGCCCCGAGAATCGGAAGACGCAGGACTGTCTTGGCGACCTTGTAGAAGAGCTGTCGCGTACGCCGTCCAAACGTTGCACGCGGTCTGATACCGGCGGCATCGACAAGGACGAGGGCCTGGACAGCTTCAGGCGCATGCGCCGCCAGCCATATGGCAATACGGCCGCCAAACGAATGTCCGATATATGTTGCCCGCGTGACCCCAAGAGACGTCATCGCCCTCTCGACGAAGGCCGCATATTCAGGCGTGCCCCACGGAGCCGGAGGAGGACTGCTGCCACCGAAACCAGGAAGGTCGAGAGCTAGAACCCGGTACTTGTCCCGCAGTCCCACGATGAGAGGCGTCATGCTAGCCGCCTGGCCTCCCCAGCCATGCAGAAGCACAACAGGGTCTCCAGACCCTTCGTCTACATATGCTAGTTTAATGCCGTCGACGAGCGTGCTAGCCACTATGCTCCGTCAGGCACTCTTGCTTCCGGACTTGCCCTTCGAACCCATCCTCAGCAGGTCTGACACATCGTAGCTGATAATGTTCGACCGGCGGTCTTCGAATGCCTTGCAGGCCAGATCCACCAGCGTCGTGAGCAGGTCCCGGTATTGCATGCCGACGGCTTCCCACAAATAGAAGGAAAGGGCTCCAGGAATCGTGTTGATCTCGTTGACGTAGACAGCCCCTGATTCATCGATCAGGAAGTCTACCCGGGCGACACCCCGGCAATCGAGAGCAGTGAAGGCGCGGCATGCAAGGTCCTGCACCCGGTGGGTAAGATCGTCACCCAGATTCGCCGGAACCTTGCGCGCCTCAGCCTTCTGGACACCACTGTCCGGTCCGGCCGTCGTCTTGTACCCCACCTTGTACTTGGCGTCATAGTCGAGGAAGGTGTGCGAGCTGAAAACCTCCTCGCATGCCGACGGTATCGGCTCGTCGTTGCCCAGAACAGCACAGTTGACCTCGCGATGATTGACAACGGCCTGCTCCACCAGCAGCTTCCGGTCAAAGTGGCTGGCGACCTCAAGTGCGTATTGCAGCGTGTCATGATCCGTCGCGCGCGTGATGCCGACACTGGAACCAAGGTTGGCTGGTTTCACGAACATGGGGAATTGCAGTCGCTGCTCGGCCAAACGAAGACAGTCGTCCGGCGAAGCACGCCATATGCGCCTGCTGAAACTGACGTATGGAACAACCGGGATTCCGGCCGCCGCAAACAGCTGCTTCTGGAATACCTTGTCCATGCCCAGTGCAGAGCCGGTCACGCCTGCGCTCGTGTAGGGGATCCCCAGCAGTTCGAACATGCCCTGCATCGTCCCGTCTTCACCGTTGGTGCCGTGGTTGCACAGCAGTCCGACGTCGACAGCCAGCGGTTCCACATCTCCACCACGACCCATGAAGCCTCTGCGCGGGGCTTGTACCACAAAGGTCCATTTTCCAGCAAAGGGTCGCAGCTGCACGCGCTGTGCCTTGCCCGGAAGACTGACGAGATCACCGAACACATCCATCGTTTTCAGGGCTTCTCCCGTGAACCACACGCCCTCCTTGGACACGTAGAGCGGGACGACCTCAAACTGCTCCTCGTCCAGAGTATTCATCGCCTGAACGGCAGTAATGATAGAGACCTCGTGCTCCACTGAGCGCGAACCGAAGACAACGGCCACTCTCTTCTTCATTCATAACTCCTTGCACCGGCCCCACAGAGCAGATGTTCCCTGAAAAGCCCGTGAATTGCTGATTTCATGCACATTCAGTCTATTCCCTTTGATCCACATTGCAACGGACCGAACGAGAAAACCCATCCCAGGTACACACCCCCGATGGCGGCTGACCGAACGAATTTGACAGAGACACTCGACGTTATATATTGGAATACGAACAATTGTCTATGAAAGGATACGCCAGATGAACTACAGGTCATTCGGAAAGCTGGACTGGAAACCGTCTGCACTCGGATTTGGCACAATGAGACTGCCTACTGTTGGCGAAGACCCTTCGGTCATCGACGAGCAGCAGGCCATCACTATGCTTCGTACGGGCATCGACGGAGGAATCAACTACGTCGATACGGCATATCCGTATCACGGGGGCAAGAGTGAAACGCTTGTCGGCAAAGCCCTTCAGGAAGGCTACCGTGCCAAGGTGCACCTTGCCACCAAGATGCCCTCCTGGCTCATCGGGTCACAGGCAGACATGACTCTCCGCTTCGAAGAGCAGCTGCAGCGCATGCAGACCGACCACGTCGAGTTCTACCTGCTGCATGCCCTCAACGCTGAGCGCTGGCACAAACTGCGCGATGCCGGGGTCCTCGAGTGGGCGCACGAACGCGTGCGGGAGGGGCGCATCGGTTATCTGGGCTTCTCTTTCCATGACAGCAACACCGTTTTCCGGGAGATCATCGACGCCTATCAGGATTGGACATTCTGCCAGATCCAGTACAACTTCCTTGACGAAGAGACACAGGCGGGCACCGACGGACTACACTATGCAGCATCCAGGGGATTGGGGATCGTCGTCATGGAGCCTCTGCGCGGTGGAAAGCTGGCAGTCCCAAACACAGAAATCTCAGCAATCTGGGAGACGGCCTCGACCAGACGGTCGGCGGCTGAATGGGCCCTGGACTGGGTATGGAACCACCCCGAGGTCTCGCTGCTGCTCAGCGGCATGAGCACGCTGGCACAGGTTCAGCAGAATCTGGGCGCTGCCGGTATGTCAGAAGCCGGCATGCTGGCTCCCAGCGACCTGGACCTGATTGCACACGTCCGGGATGCCTACAACGCCCTCGTCCGTGTCCCCTGTACAGCATGCAGCTACTGCATGCCTTGTCCACAGGGTGTCAACATCCCGGGCATGTTCCAGCTTGTCAATGAAGGATCGATGTTCGGAAGCTGGGATATACAGCGCAAGAGATATGGTCAGATGAAGAGCGAAGGTTCGTCGGCTAGCAGCTGCATCCGCTGCGGAGCATGCGAGGAGAAGTGCCCACAGCATATCTCCATTCGCGACCAATTGGCCAACGTCGCTGAGCAACTCGGCTGATTCTCTACTCCGATCCCCGAGATTGTTGTCCTGAACGGCAATGACGGCAGTAGCCGTACAATACGAGGCTGTGATCAGTGACCTCAAAATCCAGCGCTTTGGCCGCACTGTTTGCAAAATCCTCTACAGGACAGCTGCTGATCGGAAACATGTGGTGGCACCCCAGGCAAACCATGTAGTGCCGATGAACATTTCCCATCAACTCAAAGAATGAACGGCCGTCATTGCTGAGCAGCATCCGTTGCATGCTGCCGCGACTGACGAGTTCATCCAGGGTCCGATAGACCGTGGACAGCGCCATGCCCGGCAGAGTTGTGTTCACCCTTTTGAGAACGTCCTCGGCTGTCAGTGGAATACTGACTTCACCCAGGACCTGCAGAATGGTGCGACGATCCCTGGTCATCCGGAACCCTCTCAGCTGTCCAGAAGGCTGACGTCTGCCCGTATCGTTCCTGTCCGCCGAGTCCATGACATCACTTCCCTGACAGGGACTGTATGAGGATGCCGGCAGCAATGCTGATACCGAGCAACCAGGCAACAACCTTCAGTGTATTCTTTGTATCATGGTTCTCACGAAAGAGAACAACGAGTCCTAGCCCGCCCGCAGCCCCCAGGCCAGCAACCGTCGATCCAAAACTGATGGTACCGGCGATGTACAGTTCGGTGATCGCCACGCTGGCAGCACAATTCGGTATGAGCCCTATGAGTGCTGTCAGAATAGGCTGGAAGATCGTGTGATTCAAGAACAGGCGCGACAGGTTTTCCTGCCCGACGCGATTGATAAGCAGGCCAATGACAAGTGATGTCACCAGAACAAACAGGATGATCTGAGCCGTCCGCTTCGTCGCAGACCACAGGATTTCCTTCCAGTCAATGCTGCCGTTCTCCTCGCACCTGCATGATGCGCGAGTACCATCACAGGAACAGCTCTGCTCACCAATCCTCACTGCCTCCTGCTGAGCTTTTTGGCGATCCCGGCATTCCTGCATACGTCTGCGATTTTCGGTGCGCATCAGTGCGTCAACAAGATATCCTCCGGCGAGAGCCATGAGGACCTTGACACCGACAAGTGGAAGCACAATATATGTCTCATCAGGCTTCGACAGAAGGATAGGCAGCGCTTCGTCAGACGTAGCGAGGTACACGGCGACGATCGTGCCCATCGTGAGAAGCCGTTGTGTATACAATGCGCTTGCCATGACCGAGAAACCACACTGAGGGATGGCGCCCCCCACTGCTGCGACAAGAGGCCCAACGTGCCCCGCCCCTTCGACAGCATCGACAATTCGCTGCTGCCACCTCGCCTCAACGTATTCCAGTATCAGGTAGACTCCGAACAAGATTGGCACCATGTTGAGCGTATCTCTGAGAGCATCCAGAATGACATTAACCACAGGCCAATCTCCTCTCTCTACATGCAAATGACTTGCAACAAGACAACCTTCAGTATACGCGAGTGAGTGCAGCGTCAACCCGCAAACGGTGATTACGGCCACTCATCCGTTGGTCGTGTCAACTCACGTAAGAACGCACGTGAACCGCCCTGCCTCCGTCATTCCCGCGAAGGCCAGAATCGATGTCCTTTGCTCCGTAATCCCCGCGCAGTCGAGAATCCATCCCGTCAGCACGTTGCTTCAATTGGGCCGCGGTCTTTCAACCGCGGAAACGTCATTAGAAAATCAATGCCAAGCTTTCTATGTTGCGCGCTTCAATTGGGCCGCGGTCTTTCAACCGCGGAAACGCTTGCCGACAGGATTGAGGAAGGGCAAAAGAACCAGCTTCAATTGGGCCGCGGTCTTTCAACCGCGGAAACGCCACGGGAAATAACGATACCCGTGATAACGTAGTCGCTTCAATTGGGCCGCGGTCTTTCAACCGCGGAAACTCGTGATGAGCTGCACGTTGAACTGATGGACGCGCTGCTTCAATTGGGCCGCGGTCTTTCAACCGCGGAAACCCAAGAAATCATGGGAAGAGCGGTATGGTGGGATCCAGCTTCAATTGGGCCGCGGTCTTTCAACCGCGGAAACGTCATGAGGAAGTCAATTCCAAGCTTGCGATGCTGGGCGCTTCAATTGGGCCGCAGTCTTTCAACCGCGGAAACTGTCGGCATCGGTATCCTTGTCGCGTACGGCTTCCGGCTTCAATTGGGCCGCGGTCTTTCAACCGCGGAAACGAGGATACCATTGATACCGATCGCAGTTACGAACCAGCTTCAATTGGGCCGCGGTCTTTCAACCGCGGAAACTGATGAGGCGGGCCTAAATTTTCCTGCGCGCTCCTGGCTTCAATTGGGCCGCGGTCTTTCAACCGCGGAAACGTTACGTCTGTGCTGTCGTTGGCACGAAAATCATCACGCTTCAATTGGGCCGCGGTCTTTCAACCGCGGAAACGGGCCATAGTGTAGGAATCGGTAGCGCCCTCGCAGATGCTTCAATTGGGCCGCGGTCTTTCAACCGCGGAAACCTAGCGCCCCGTCACCTTGGCCACGCCCCACCGAAAGCTTCAATTGGGCCGCGGTCTTCCAACCGCGGAGACCGGCCAGCAGTCTTTTTAAGCTTGCCAAACCCCCAGCTTCAATTGGGCCGCGGTCTTCCAACCGCGGAAACGCAAGGGCTTGACTCATGGCGTCCCGAATCAGTTTGGGGCTTCAATTGGGCCGCGGTTGTTCAATCGCGGAAACGACCGAAGATCATCCTAACACCCCATGACGCGATGAAGCTTCAATTGGGCCGCGGTTGTTCAATCGCGGAAACTCCCGTATTCGGTGAGTTCATACGCCATGACATAGGTGCTTCAATTGAGCCGCGGTCTTTCAACCGCGGAAACGTAAAGTCTACCAGCGTGTTGCTCAGGGGAGCGTAGCTTCAATTGGGCCGCGGTCTTTCAACCGCGGAAACATCCATCAGTTCGGTATGCAAATCCTCACGGGTTGCGCTTCAATTGGGCCGCGGTCTTTCAACCGCGGAAACACGGCCCCAGTGAACTGCTTCGTGGGCTGACCACAGGCTTCAATTGGGCCGCGGTCTTTCAACCGCGGAAACTTGCCTGTAGGCACTCAATGCCCGTATAGTCAAACTTGCTTCAATTGGGCCGCGGTCTTTCAACCGCGGAAACGGGATCGTTGTCCATGTCATAGAGCATGATGGGGTTCCTTCAATTGGGCCGCGGTCTTTCAACCGCGGAAACTTGAACCGGTCATCAACGCGGCGCATCTCAGACTTGCTTCAATTGGGCCGCGGTCTTTCAACCGCGGAAACGATAGGTCGGGTTTCAGGGAACCCGATAGCGCGGGCGCTTCAATTGGGCCGCGGTCTTTCAACCGCGGAAACCTCCACGCCGGGAACGCCGTGATCCCACGACTTGCCCATGCTTCAATTGGGCCGCGGTCTTTCAACCGCGGAAACCGCCGCAAACATGGACGAGAATGGCAAGCAGGTCTGGCTTCAATTGGGCCGCGGTCTTTCAACCGCGGAAACCTGAGCCAAACTGGAACGGGGAGGAGGTCGGCATTCCGCGGCTCTGCCATGCTACCCTCGTCCTTTGATTGCGATGAACCTCCCCATGCCGAAATGTGCTTCTCCCCCGACGAGAATGGGGCCGGTGACCGGACTGGCGAAGGTGATACGGAAGCCACAGGCGTGACCGACAGGTGAGCGGTCCTGGCGCACTGCACGGAAGTCGTACCATGGTGTCCTACGCCCATGGATCAAAGCTGCCGGCAGTACGTCCGCGGTCACGGGAGCGGGAAGTCCCTGGTGACCAAGTTCGGTCAACAGCTGTTCAAGCTCGGTGTCAACCACGCGGCGGGCCTCTGCCGTGCCACGGAGTTTGGTGTGACGCATGGGCAGGAATGGCGTGGCCGACTCCCAGACAGTCGAGGACCCCAGCGTGGGGATATCGACATCCTGTGGAGCACCACTGCCCAGATACACAACGGTTAAGTCCTGATCCCTCCGGTACAGACGGCGAACAGCCGTCAGGGCATTCAGCGTGTCGGGCTGCATGCCGTCGCGCAGGTACACGAAGATGTGATCCAGCAGACCGTCGCCGTCCTCGTCGGAGGGCAGGACATACATATGGT
>Ga0209881_1000002_pt1 | contig 167713 bp, 151 predicted proteins | sample PersoiDNA2013193_FD_185804 | JGI IMG/M metagenome (GOLD analysis project Ga0209881, IMG submission 185804) | Permafrost soil microbial communities from the Arctic, to analyse light accelerated degradation of dissolved organic matter (DOM) -... | ecosystem: Environmental > Terrestrial > Soil >... | reverse complement strand
GGTGGAGGCGGTGGAGGAGGCGGTGGCTGGTAGAGCCCTGTCTCTTGCGAGAGCCGCGAGAAGAGACGCCCCTGGGATATTCTCCCAGGGGCGTCATGTTTCCGATGCGTTCAGGCTGCTAACCGGATATGGGGTCAGCTGGTAATTGCACACCCGGTGGTACATGTGCCAAGATTCCCCTGTGGTCTGCGCGAAGGAACGCCGACTATCCGTATGTCAGTTCCAGCAGGGTCCTCCACGGGCACCTCCGTTCCTTACGCCCGGGGGTCCGTGTGTCGGCGGTCTAGCTCCTGCTGGATGTGGCGCTGTTCCCAGTCCCTGCCCAGGAACCGCCCAATACCAAAGACCGAGATGACATGCACCACAAGGACGACGCCCCATCCGATGAGCGGCCAGATGAACCAGATGACGCCGTCGTTCTTCTCGAGCGTGGTAAGGTTCAGAATGGCTAGGGCCACGTTGGCCACCAGATACATGACCGCGTGTGCGTACAACCCCTTGACCTCCTGAACCCGGTCCCTCGCCCTCTGATACTCCTCGAGCTCCGTCATGACAGCGCCTCCTGCGAACATCTTGGAGTCATATTGTTGGGATAGCAATAGAGAACCATCCAATGGCCCCGCAGTTTGAAGGGTGGAAGCGTATCGCCGACTATCTTCATCTATACCTCCAGATCGAGAGTACCATCAGTATATCGCAGAACAGTGGGGCATCATCCCTTCAGTGACAGGAGATGCGCCAGTTCAGCGGCCGCCTGTGTCAGCAGGGCCAAACCGTTTTCCATGGCTTCACGTTCACTCATGGGGTGGTCGAGGGTTGTGACAAACACGTCGATGCCGGCCTCGCGGACCTGTGCCCGATCGCGTACGGCCCCGGCAATAGCCACGGTCAACCCCTCCGGTGAAGCCTTGCGGAAACGCTGCGCCACACGGACCGGGGCCTTGCCATACACCGTCTGAGCATCGATGCTTCCCTCACCAGTCACCAGCACGGCACATCCCACAGCTCGGGCGTCGAAGTTCTCGAGATCCATGAAGAGTTCAGCGCCCGGCTCCAGGTGACCGCGCAGCCACGCGACGGCCGCGCCAACGACACCGCCGGCGGCACCAGCCCCAGGCATATCGTGCAGCCGCACCCCCGTCATCTGCAGCGTGATGTCAGCCAGCCGTTCCAGGCCCTTCTCCAGCAATGTCACCATGTCGGGCGTGGCTCCCTTCTGCGGACCGAACACCGGAGCTGCTCCTGTCAGGCCGAGCAGAGGATTGGTCACGTCGCTGGCGACCACCAGCCTGGTCTGCTTCATAGGCGAGTTTGTCGCGACACGAGCCAGTCGGGACAGACCCTCACCACCTCGCCATGAGGCATTCCCGGCCTCGTCGGTGATGCTGAAACCCAGCGCGGCCAGCATGCCGAGCCCGCCGTCCACGGTGGCAGATCCACCGACGCCCAGGATGATGCGGTCCGCACCGTGCTCCAGTGCGTGTTTGATAAGCAGGCCTGTGCCCCATGTGGTCGTGAGCATGGGATTTCGTTCCTCAACGGCAATCAACGCCCATCCGGACGCTCTTGCCATCTCGATGACCGCCGTCTGGCCAAGCCACACCACGGGCGCCTCGATGGGACGCATCACGGGGTCGAAGGTACTCACGAATTCGACGCGTCCACCCAGGGCTGCAACTACATCGGTGGTCCCGTCGCCACCGTCTGCAAGGTAGACCTTCTCGACCTGAAACCCGGCACTCTCGAACGCCAACGCCACGGCATCGGTGGCGACCTTCGTGGAAATGCTCCCCTTGAACGCGTTCATGCTGACAAGTACCTTCGCCATGATAACCCCCTTTATGCCTGCTCAGTGGACGAAAAGCGGCAAGGCAAGCACACCCGCGAGCACGGTCAATCCTGCCACCATCGATGCGACGGTGATGTTGCGCCGGCCAATACACTTTCATTGTAGCGGCAGCTCTGCGGGACTCCAGACCATGAGACTTGACAACGGTACGTGCCTGAAGAGAATATTGACCGACTGGTCAATGATTACATAATCGACAGACCGCACAATAGACAAAAAGCGAGGAGATATCACTGGTGATCGAACTGAACAAGGTGGGGCGCAAGTACCAGATGGGGCAGGGTGAGTTCTGGGCGCTGAAGGATGTTACATTGAGTATCCCGGAGGGCCAGCTGGTGACCATCCTGGGTCCGTCCGGCTCTGGAAAATCGACGCTGTTGAACATCATGGGCGGTATCGACCACGCCGATACCGGCACCGTCCGCGTCGCCGGGGTCGACCTCTCTCATGCATCGGAACGCGACCTCACACAATTCCGGCGCGACACGGTGGGTTTCGTGTTCCAGTTCTTCAACCTCATCCCCAACCTGACGGTCCGCGAGAACGTCGAGGTGACGGCAGACATCGCGAAGAAGCCCCTGACCATCGATGAGGTGCTCCGGGCAGTTACGCTGTCGTCCATGGCAGATCGGTTCCCATCTGAGCTCTCCGGGGGCGAACAGCAGCGTGTGTCGCTTGCCCGGGCGGTCATCAAGAATCCCGCCCTGCTGCTTGCCGACGAGCCGACCGGTTCGCTCGACTTCGCCACGTCGCGGGACATCTTGCGACTCCTGGTCCAGATCAACGAGACCTACCACACCACCATCGTGCTGGTCACGCACAATGCTGCCATCGCCGACATGACGGACCGCGTCATCCGGCTGCGTAGTGGTGAGGTCGAGGAGGACCGTCTGGTCGGTCGCCTCATCAAGGCAGAGGAAGTGACCTGGTGAACACCCTGCTGAAACGCCTTCCCCGCACAATCCGCTCCAACCAGTGGCTCGTCTACGGCAGCATCACGCTGGTCATGCTTGCCTGCATGCTGTATGCCAGCCTCAACGCAATGCTGGTCGATATCAGCCAGAGCAGATCGCGGTTCGAACGCGAGTCCCAGATCGAATCGGCTACGTTCCTGCCACAGAAGCCCTTTGCAGACCTGTCTACCTTCGAACACGACCACGGCCTTACAATCGAACGCCGCCGGGAAGTCGACGCTGTAGTGGACAGCGGCCTCACGCTGCGGGTATTCGAACGAACGACACGTGTGGACATCCCGGCCATCACTGCCGGCCGTGACGTGCACGCAGACGACGAGATGCTCCTCGGTCAGACCGTCGCCACCGCCCTCAAGATCTCGCTGGGGACGAGGATGACCCTGCTGGGACGTTCGTTCACTGTCATTGGGTTTGCAGCAGTCCCGGACTACATGTACCCCATCCGCACCACGGACGATGCCGGCATCATTCTGGACCCCAAGGCGTTCGGCATTGCCGTCATCACGCCCGCTGCGATGAACAGTGCGGCTCCTGAAGCTCTTGCGACCTGGCACATCAGGACCGTCGACGGGACAACCGCCACCGCACGACAGGCGCTGGACGAGACGGTCGGCCTCACGTACTGGCAGGACATCACGACAAACCCGCGCTATACCCTGGCTACCGTCAAGCTTGAAGGAGCAGCGTCAGTGTCGACCAGCATGCCACTGGTCATCCTCCTGCTGACCTGCCTGCTGCTGGCTGCGGCACAGGGCCGCATGGTGCGCATGCAGCGCGCCCAGCTGGGGACACTCAAGGCGATGGGCTACTCGACGTGGGAACTCGTTCTGCAGGAACTGGCACTCCCGGCGCTCATCGCGTTGTCGGGGTCGGTGCTGGGGGTCCTCTCGTCGATTCTCACGATGCGCCCCCTGCTGAACTTTATGGTCAGCTACTTCAGCGTTCCACTGTACGTGGCAACCGTCCCGTGGAGTGCTGCCATCGTCGGCATCGTGGCTCCCGTGTTCTTCACTGTTCCAGCTGTTGCCCTGGTCGCTGTGCGTCTTCTGGGCCAGGCACCGGTCAAGCTGATGCAGGCGACCGCCCTCAGCACTCGTCCCGGTCTCCTGGAGAGGTCCCTTCACCTCAAACGCGGCTCGTTCCAGAACCGGTTCGCCGTGAGGGCGGCCATCCGCGGCCTGACACGACTGACACTACTGATGCTCGGGGCCATGCTCGCAGGCTACCTGCTGCTGTTCGGCGGCGCCATGCGCGACTCGATGAGCACGCTGGTACGTAGCGCGTTTCAGGACACGCAGTACAACTACACCTACGTGCTGACGGCACCGAAGCTCGAGAACCCGTGGGGTGGAGAGGCGCTGACGTCCGTACCATTCACGACCACCGATGGCCAGCTGACCTTCCAGGTGATGGGACTGCCCGCCACGTCGGCGCTGTTCGTCCCTCATGACAGCAAAGGTCAGGCTATCCCCATCGACCGCGTTATCATCACGCGTGCGCTTGCGCAGAAGCTCAACTTGAAAGCAGGCGACAGCTGGACGATGCAGCAGTCAGTCACCGGACAGGAGGTCACACTCACCGTCGACGCCGTGGCCGAGATGTATACGACGGCTGCCGTCATCATGCCCCAGGAGCGGCTGAACAGCATCCTTGGCTTGCCAGCCACCAGCTTCAACGCCGTCCTCAGCATGAGCAGTCTGCAGATCCCCGCTCAGGACGTGATGATGATGGTCTCCACGGCGCAGAGCCGCGCTGCCTTCAACTCTGCCGTTATGCCACTCTGGGTGACACTCGGGTCAGTAGCGATCATAGCAGTTTTCATTGCACTGTTGGCTCTGTCAATCGTCACGACGCTGACCGTCGAGGAGGAGCGCTTCACCATCTCGCTGCTCAAGGTCCTCGGCTACCGGGCAGAGGAGCTGAACCGGATGGTCCTTGGGTCGGGGATCGTCGCAGTAGCAACCGGTTTCGTTCTCGGCATACCCCTGCTGCTGACCTCCCTCGGGAAACTGCTTTCCACGACGACCAGTGGCATCAGCTTCAGCCTGCCCATACGGCTCTCACCCCTGTCGATCCTGTTCTGTGCCGTCATCATGCTGGCCACGTACCTGGTGTCGTTGAGAGCGGCACGGCGCAAGGTACTGGGCGTGCAGATGGCGGTCAGCCTCAAGGCTGCGCGAGAGTAATGCAGACGTCACCGCACCGGTCCGTCGCTGACGACAGGCGGACCGCTCTGATCACTGCAGCGATCAGTGAATTCGCTGCAAATGGCTACCTGGCTGCCTCGACGAATCATATCGTCGAGGCAGCTCACGTCAGCAAGGGATTGCTGTTTCATTATTTCGGCGACAAGAAGGGCCTGTACATAGAAGCTGTTCAGACGAGTATCACCGAACTGATGCATCGCTTCGACGAGCGCCTGGGACCGACCAGTACCGACGTGTTTGAGCGTCTCAGGCAGTACACGCTGGCCAAGTGGTCCCTGGTCGAAGAGGAGCCATCCACGTTCGCGTTCCTCCAGGAAGCGATGACCAACCCCCCTGCTGAGCTGCGTGACGCCCTGCTCGCCTCCACGGCCGAAATCACGGTCTCGACATATCAGCGGCTCTTTCAGGGGATCGACACGACCGCCTTCAGACCGGGCGTGACCGTCGAACAAGCCATGCTCCTGCTCTCCTGGACGTTCGACGGGCTGGGAAAGCAGTACACGACTATCCTCAGGCAACAACCACTTGACCTCGAGAGCGTGCGGAGTGTCATGTTCGCTGAGGTAGACACCTATGTTGCCCTGTTGCGTAACGGCATCGAAACAGACCCTTTCCTGAACGACTCAACCTTCCTATACTTGGAGAAGAACGCGAAGCAACGAGACATCTGACCCTCGTCGACCCTGATGAGGAGTGAATGCCGCCAGCCCGGGCGATGAAGCGTCGGTTCCCGCCGACCGGGCAGCAGAGGATGGAGGTCATCATGCCGTTCGTCGACCAAGACATTGCCGTTCAGCTGGAAGGTGTGTGGACACTGGAACTGGTCAACTATGCCGAGACCCTCAAACGAATGGGTCTGAGGCCGTCTGCCACCACAGAATCAATCGGTGACGGCGTCTGTGTCTACACGTCGCCGGATCTCCCTGTCAACAGGGCTGCCGGCATGGGACTGCACAGTCCCGTCACCGTCGGTCAGATGCAGGACATTGAACGCTTCTTCGCCGATCGCGAGATGCCGGCACAGTTCGACCTCTGTCCACTGGCCGATCCCTCCCTGCTGGAGCTCACAGCAGAACGCGGCTACCATGTCGTCCGGTTCCTCGATGTCCTGTCCATGGACCTGCCGTCCCAGGATTCCCTGCCTGCCCTGCCGCTTGGCGTCGAGATCCGTACGATCACCGCCGATGAGACCGAGATCTGGGCACGGGCGGTCGCTTCCGGTTTTGCGGCGACCGATGGACTCGACGAGTCAGACGCCAATGTCGTCCTTGCACGTGCCGCCGCACACAGTCCCGGCGTCGTCTGTTACCTGGCTACGGTCGGGGGACAGCCTGCCGGCGGAGGCGCCATGATGCTGCACGGTCACCTTGCTGCCTTCTTCTCCTCCAGCACGAGGTTGCCGTTCCGCGGACGAGGCATCCAGAATGGTCTCGTCACCATGCGTCTGAAAGCAGCAGCTTCCGCCGGCTGTACAACTGCCTCCGTGCTGGCAACGCCGGGGAGCGTATCGCATCGCAACCTGGAAAGGGCCGGCTTCAGGGTCGCGTACACACGCCCCACCCTGCAGAAGTAGCCTCCAGGCCATCTACTGCCGACCGGCTTCTTCACGATTGGCGATGACGCCTCCTGTAGAGCGAGCATTCATCCCATTCACTACTATGCACTGCCATCATCTTGACGCCGCCGGCCTTTGGCCTTAGCATGATGACGTTCCTGACAGGTCGCCTGCCAGTCACTGCACAACCGCAGCTGGACGCAGGGCTTGCCAGAGTCAATCCTTATCAAGGTCGGGAACCCACCACGCCATTTGTATGGAGGTTTCTGTCATGACAAGTGAACCGAACGCAGAACAACCACAGGGTCTGACAACCGCAGAGGCACAACAGCGCCTGGGGGACGAAGGGCTCAACGAGCTACCCACCGCGAGCAAACGCGGATGGGTTCGCATCCTGCTCGAGATCGTCAAGGAACCGATGTTCCTCCTGCTCCTCGCATGTGGCACACTGTACCTCATCCTCGGTGACCGCGAAGAAGCCCTGATGCTCCTGGGTTTCGTTGGTGTCGTCATCGGCATCACCTATTATCAGGAAAAGAGAACCGAGAACGCGCTGGACGCGCTGCGCGACCTGTCCAGCCCGCGCGCCCTGGTCAGGCGTGACGGTGAGTGGATCCGTATCGCCGGCCGCGACGTCGCTCGCGGCGACGTCATGATGTTGTCGGAGGGAGACCGCGTCCCCGCCGACGCCGTGGTGCTGCAGTGCACCAACCTGCATGTCGACGAATCACTCCTGACCGGCGAATCCGTCCCCGTTCGCAAAGCAGAATGGGATGGCAAGTCCGAAATGGAGCGCCCAGGCGGCGAGGACCTGCCCTTCGTCTATTCCGGCACCCTCGTCGTCTCCGGACAGGGCGTCGCTGAAGTGCAGGGCACGGGTCTTCGGACCGAAATCGGGAAGATCGGCAAAGCGCTTCAGACCTTGGACACCGAGAAGCCGCCGCTGCAGAAAGAAGTCACGCACCTGGTCCGTGACATGGGTCTGGTCGGCGTCGGCCTCTGTATCGTCGTTACAATCGTGTTCAGCCTCACTCATGGCAACAATCCCGTCTCCTGGCAACGAGGCTTCCTGTCCGGTCTGGCCATGGCCATGGGCGTCCTGCCCGAGGAGTTCCCCGTGGTCCTGACCATCTTCATGGCCATGGGCGCCTGGCGCATGTCTCAGAACCAGGTCCTGACTCGCCGCGTGCCGGCCATCGAGACCCTGGGGTCGGCGACCGTCCTGTGCGTCGACAAGACTGGCACCCTTACGATGAACAAGATGACCGTCCGTAAGCTGGCGGCCGCTGGCGAGTACGTTCACATCCCCGCGACAGGGCTGCCCGGAGTCCTTCCTGAACGGTTCCATGAACTGGTCGAGTACTCGATCCTGGCCTGTGAAGCCGACCCCTTCGACCCCATGGAACGTGCCATCCTGGACATGGGGCAGGGTGCTCTCAAGGGGACTGAACACCTTCACGAAGACTGGCAGCTGGAGCGCGAGTATCCGCTTTCGCGCCATATGCTGGCCCTGTCGCACGCGTGGCAGATGCACTCCGGCGGTGGCCGCGTAGCCGCCAAGGGTGCGCCAGAGGCGATTCTTGACCTGTGTCACATGCCACAGGCACAGCAGCAACTGATCATGAAGCAGGTCCTGGACATGGCGAACGACGGCCTGCGCGTCCTGGGAGTTGCCCGCGCCTCTTGCGACAACGACGACCTGCCGGACAACCAACACGACTTCGACTTCAAATTCATCGGTCTGATCGGTCTCGCCGATCCCATCCGCGCGACCGTGCCCGCCGCCATCGCCCAGTGCCGCGGTGCTGGGGTGCGCGTCGTCATGATCACGGGCGACTACCCTGGCACGGCACAATCCATCGCGCGAGAAATCGGTCTGCAGCACCCCAACCGCATCGTCACCGGGCCGGAGCTTGAAGCAATGTCCGAAGAAGAGGTCAGCAATAAGATCCGTGACGTCAGCGTGTTTGCTCGCATGATCCCTGAGCAGAAGCTCCGCCTGGTCCAGGCACTCAAGGCAAACGGCGAGATCGTCGCCATGACCGGCGACGGCGTCAATGACGCGCCAGCCCTGAAGAACGCCCATATCGGCATCGCCATGGGCGAACGCGGGACCGACGTCGCCCGTGAGTCCGCCGCCATCGTCCTGCTCAAGGACGACTTCAACAGTATCGTCACAGCAGTGAGCATGGGCCGCCGTATCTTTGACAATATCCGCAAGGCTATGGGCTACATCCTGGCTGTCCACGTTCCGATCGCGGGCCTGTGCCTGATTCCTGTGCTGCTGCGCTGGCCCCTCATCCTGCAGCCGGTACACATCGTGTTCCTGGAACTCATCATCGACCCGACGTGTTCCATCGTCTTCGAAGGCGAACCGGAGGAGGCCGACATCATGGACCGGCCACCGCGTGACCCATCGAAGCCGACGTTCAGCCGCAGACTGGTTTTCACGAGCCTTCTTCAGGGCCTCGGCATCCTCGTCGCCGTCCTGATTGTCTTCGGCCTGGGTTTCTACGAGCGCGGCCTGACCGAGTCCGACGCGCGCGGATTGGCATTCACGACACTGATCTTCGCCAACGTGGCGCTCATCCTGACCAACAGGTCCTGGACACACAGCATCATCCATACCCTGCGCACGCCCAACAAGTCGCTGTGGTGGGTCATCGCCGGAGCACTCGGGCTGCTGGCCGTCACCCTCTATGTCCCAGTTGCCTCGCGCCTCTTCAAGATGGCGGCGCAGCATCCGATCGACATGCTCATCTCGGCAGCGGTCGGCACCAGCACCATCCTCTGGTTCGAACTCTTCAAAGCCCTGAGGCCCAAAGCGCTGGAGTAGGCTCGGCATGAACGTCTTGCCGACACCAGAGGGACGCGGAAGATCTCCGCCCCCTCGGCACTGTTGCATGGACTTCCAGTTCGCACAAAATAGCAGGTAGACGATTACTCGTCGGGAGGCAGCAATGGGAACATCGACACTTACAAAGCTTGCAACACGAGTCCGCTATGACATCCTGCACATGACGACGGAAGCAGGGTCCGGCCATCCGACGTCCTCGCTGTCCGCGACCGATCTCCTGACCGGCCTGTTCTTTGGCGGCACGTTCCGATTCGATCTGGACCACCCGCAGAACCCATGCAACGACCGCATCATCTTCTCCAAGGGGCACGCCTCACCGCTGTTCTACGCGCTGTATGCGGCTGCCGGCGTCCTGTCGCAGGAGGAATTGCTCACGTATCGCAGGATGGGTTCACCCCTCGAAGGCCACCCGACTCCGCGCTTCGCCTACGCGGAAGCCGCGACTGGGTCGCTCGGCCAGGGGCTGGGCATCGGCATCGGCATCGCCATGAACGGCCGATTCGTCGACAAGCTGCCATACAACACCTATGTGCTCATGGGCGACAGCGAAGTCGCCGAGGGCTCGGTCTGGGAAGGTGCGGAGCTTGCGTCGCATTACCAATTGGACAACCTGGTGGGCATCCTGGACGTCAACCGACTGGGTCAGCGCGGCGAAACCACGCTGGGCTGGGACCTGGACACATACGAAGCGCGCTTCGCGGCCTTCGGCTGGCACACCATCGTCCTCGAGGACGGGCACGACATCGACGCAGTCCAGGCTGCCTACGGCGAGATCGACCATGCGTGCGGTCGTCCCACGGTCCTCATCGCCCGGACCATCAAGGGCAAAGGTGTCTCGTTCCTCGAGAACCAGGACGGATGGCACGGCAAGACACTGAAGCGCGAAGAATTCGACCGCGCGGTCCTCGAACTGGGACCGGTCGACCTGAACCTCCATGGCACGATCGAGAAACCAGTCCAGGCCGTACCGACAGTGTGGGCTCCTGTGCCAGTCGACCAGCCGGCGAGCGCCAAAGCGCTGTCACCGCGCGAAGCCTACGGACGCGCCCTCGTGGACATCGCGCCGATGCACCCCGGCATGGTGGTGCTGGACGCCGAGGTCAGCAACTCGACGTTTGCAGCCACTTTCCGCAACGCCTACCCTGAACGGTTCTTCGAGATGTACATCGCCGAGCAGAACATGGTCTCTGCGGCACTGGGGTTCAGCACCCGGGGCAAGATACCCTTTGTCTCGACGTTTGCAGCCTTCTTTTCCCGCGCATTCGACCAGGTCCGCATGGCACAGTACGCCATGGAGCGGGCCAACATCAAGTTCGTGGGTTCTCACGTCGGCGTCTCCATCGGGCCGGACGGCCCCTCACAGATGGGGCTGGAAGACATCGCCCTGTTCCGCACGCTGGTCGGCAGCGTCGTGCTGTATCCGGCCGACGACACCGCCACAGCAGCTCTCGTCCGGCAGATGGCCGATCACCACGGCATCTGCTACATGCGGACGACCCGGCAGGACCTGCCACGCCTCTACGAGACCGGGGAAGAGTTCTCCATCGGCGGGAGCAAGACCCTTCGGCACAGCGACGACGACCGCGTGACCCTGGTAGGCGCGGGGATCACCCTCCATGAAGCCCTCAAGGCAGCGGACACCCTGGCTGCCGCGGGGATCCACGCCCGGGTGATCGACCTCTACAGCGTCAAGCCTCTCGACCTGGCGACACTGCACAAGGCAGCAGCCGAGACCGCAGCCATCATAACGGTCGAGGATCACTACGCCGAGGGTGGCATCGGCGAAGCCGTGGCAGCAGCGCTGTCCGACGTCGCGACGCCGGTGTTCTCACTTGCCGTATCCAAGCTGCCGATGAGCGGTAAGCCGGAGGAACTGCTAGCCTACGAAGGCATCGATGCCGCAGCCATTGTCCACAAGGTACAGGAGCTGTAGCGACTGTTCGTCGTTCTGGTGTCAGGCTCCTGATCCGGTGTCTGGCACCAGATCGCCGCGCAGCAGGTCCATGTAGAGGATATCGACACGCTTCCCGTCGCGGGCGCTTGCCTCGCGCAGACAGCCGACGTCCTTGAAGCCCACCTTGTGGTACGACGCGACTGCGCCAGGGTTGCAGGCGAGCACTGTCAGGAAGATCGTGTGCAGTTCCAGCATGTCGAACCCCACGGTACACAGGAGGCGCATCGCTTCCGTGCCACACCCATGGCCACGGTGCTTCTCGTCCCCGATGAGGATGCTCGCTTCACCCCTCCCCACAATGAGGTTGAGGTTCTTGAGCGCGCATCGTCCGATGAGGTCCCCTGTCGACATCAGATGAATGCCAAACCGCCGGACGTCGTCCGCCACGGCGGATCTGTCGTAAGAGGCTTGCATCGCTTCGAGGCTGGGAGCTCTTCCGTACCCTTGCGTCAAGCGCGTCACTTCGCGGTCGTTGGCCCATTTCCAGTACAGCGGAACGTTGTCGCGCCGTTCAGGGGCCAGGAAGACGAGTTTCCCCTCGATCACATGTGGCAGGATGTCCATGCTTCCTCTCCCCTCTTGCACGCTTCCCCCTTTGACTGCAGTCGTCTCAATAACCCGGGTCTTCCTCGAGCTGCGCGCGGTGCGTGGCCTTGGCCTGGTACATGCGCTTGTCCGCAAGCTGCACCAGGTCCCCTTCTTTGGGGTCGCCCCGCACCGTAGCGATCCCTGTCGAACAATGCACTGCTCCCATTGCTGTCAGGACCTGCGTCTCGACGCACGTGCGCAGCCGCTCGAGGAGAAGCTCGGTCTCCCGTTGGGAGGTCTCGGGCAGGACAAGAAGGAACTCGTCCCCGCCATAGCGGATGACCTTGTCGATGGACCGCAGAGACTTCCGCAGTACTGCCACCAGCGTCTCGAGGACCCGGTCGCCTTCGGCGTGACCCAGCCGGTCGTTGATGGGCTTGAACTCGTCGATATCCAGCATGACAAACGACAGGTCATGACCGTGCCGCCGAGCCCGTTCCAGCTCCTCCGCAACGATGCCGCCCATGGCGTGACGGTTGTGTGCTCCTGTAAGGCCGTCCAGCAGGGCCTGTTCGCGCAGGAGCTGCTTGATCTGCATGCTTGCGAGCATCAAGCCGACACCAGCCACCAGGGGCGTCAGGTTCCGGACATCCTCGCGGGAGAACGCGCCGGCTTTCTTGCTTTCGAGGTTCAGGACACCGATCACCTTACCTCCCACCATCAATGGGAGAGCCAGGTCAGAGCGCCCACCCGGTACGGCGCGCAGGTAGAACGAACAGGTACGCACATCGGCAACGTTGACCGTATGCCGCAGACGGAACGCTCGTACGACCACGCCTACACGATCATGGACCGACAGTGCAAACCCATCGTACTCGCTCGTGTATCCCTTCTGCGCCCGCAAGACGAGGGACTCTGTCTCGTCGTCGTACAGCAAGAGCGCAATGTACTGGTAGCCAAGACGCCGCGCGATGCGCTCGACGACTGTGTTCATGAACTCCCCTGCGCTTGTCGCGCGCACGCCGTCGAGCGTCGTCTCGTGCAGCAGAGACAGGAAGTTCTCGCGGTTCGCAGACTGTTGTTCCTTCAGGTACCGGGCGATAATCAGGCTGATGAGGTGGATGAAGGGCCGCAGGGCATCGACGTCCTCGGGCTTGAGCCTTCGATTTGATGTCTGCACGTTGATGATGCTGACCACACGCCGGTCAATGATAATAGGAAAGCCAACATAGCTGAAGATGTCGCTGGCCGACCTCCTCCTCCAGCCGGGGTACGCCCCGATATCCTCGATAAAGCACGTCTCACGCCCACGGATGATGTCCATGACGTTCTGCGGCAATTCCTGGTTGAAGCTGGCCTCGACCTTTCGAAGCACGCCCCACGGGATGCCGTTGGCAGCGTCGAAGTGCACACGCTGATCGATGTCCACGCCCAGGACGGTCACCGAGCAGGATGGTATCGACTGGGCAATAAGATCCACCGCCCGCTGGACGGCCTTTCGCGGCGTCGTTTCCAGCAGTATTCGCTCCAGTTCATCAGTTCGGATCAGTGTGGCGTTGTTCATACGTTAACCTATTGTGAGGCCTATTTCAGTGTGACCTCTTGCGAAGACGAGGATCGCTCACGGATATCCTTGATCGCTTTGGCAGCCACGATCCTTACAGCGCGCACGGTTGCCTGCGCCTTGACATCGGCATCGTGGACCTTGTGAATGACGCGCGGAACCACGTTCACGACCTTCGCTACTCGACTGGAGGCTATGGAAGCCTTGTCTGCAAGACGGTTGAATTGCGCTTGAGCGGACTGGACAGCTTCGGAGACCTTGGCAATCTCGACGCTGGCGGCAGTCAACTGTTCCTGCATCTCAGTCACCATGGGAGCAACCTGACGCGCCACGCCCGCTACCTTGACAGCTATGAAGATAAAAGCGCCTGCAACACACAACGATGCGCCACCGATCAATATGACGAGTACCCACAACGGGTCCATGTGATACCTCCTCAGCGCCAACTGGCGCTGTGTTCAGTATAGCGCAGCATGCGACTCATGCCACAGGCACGTTGCATCATCTCAATGCAGTATCTTGTCGTCCCCGCGCAGGCGGGGACCCATGCACCGTAACAACTCCGGACTCCCGCCTGACCACAAATAACCGGCACAATGCATAGCAGGTTGCATGTCACTCACTCGTGGAGTATTATCAATTGCTGTGTTTCGAAACCTATGAAGATAAGGGGGCACTATGAGCGTTCTGGTCAATTTTGCAATATTCCCTCTCGACAAGGGAGTCAGTGTCAGCTCGTACGTCGCAAAATCTGTGCACATCATCAAGGAAAGTGGCCTCCCCTACAAGCTGGGACCGATGAGTACTACTATCGAAGGAAACTGGGACGAGGTTATGAAGGTTGTCGACAAGTGCTTCAAGGAACTGCGCAAAGATTCCGACCGAATCTACATGACACTCCACGTGGACTATCGGGAGGGAACACACAACAGGATTGAGGAGAAGGTTGCATCAGTGGAGAGACAACTCCAGGACCAGGGATGACGGGACGGCGCATGGGCCCCACCTCCGCGGGAATGACGAATTCGCGTACAACTACTGGATGACACTGGAGCCTCACGTTCATCCGGACCGAATCTCCCGCCTCCGCTCTTGAAATATCGCTTCACTGTGGCACCATGTCATCGGGGCAAGAGAAAACACGCTGGTAAGGAGAAGATGATTATGCGACGTGGCAGTGCCAGACATAGACCAGACGCAATGGCCGTGCCCGGCTCGACGCTCGGGCTGGACATGATGCAGGAGATTCGACGCGCAAGCCGCGGACTCGCATTTGCGGTTGTGGGCTACATGACCATCTTCATCGTTCAGCTGACCAGCTACTTCATCACTCACATGCTGGCCGTCCTCGCACAGGCGTTTGCGACGCTCGCCAACGCCGTGGTAGCTGTCGTCGTCCTCCTCGCCCTGGCCTGGTCGCAGAAGCCGGTCGACATGTACCTGAGATGGAGGAGGGGCCGCAGGCGCAACGCTGCCGCACTTATCTCCGCGACGTTCATCATCCTGTTCCTGAGCGCAGGCACCCTCTGGAAGGCACTGGCGACTCTGATCCGTGGCGGCGCGTTCAGGACGGTCAACCCTGCCCTCGCCATCGCGGTGCTGGCGGCAGGCATGCTGCTGATCAACGTCCCCCTGTTCGACATCGTCCGAAGTGCTAGAGAAGGCTCGTCGATACGTCTGCGCCTCCTGTCGCTCATCAAGGATGAGGTCTGCTATGCCGCCGGTATCGTGGGCATCGCTCTCGCGGTTGCGGGTCACACATGGGCCGACCCTGCCGCGTCGTTGCTGATCGGAGCCGCGATGAGCATCGGTGCAGTCCTGCTGATCCGCGACTGCGTCCTGCTGCTCAGGAGCCGTCCCGCTCGACCCTCGACCGCCGGCTGACGCCAACTCGATCTTTGTGCCATGGGACGAGCCCCGGCGTGAATAGACCCCGGGGCTCGTCTTCGTTCTGGGTCGTCGAACCGTTGACAGGGGAGACGTGGCCGCTATAGTGAAGAGTAGTTGGGGAGTAGCTGCCTGCGCTTGCGCAGGACTGGCTGCCGTCAGGACGGAGGGAGTACCTCCCGGCAGGCCACCATTAAGAAATGTGCGAGACCACCATGAAAATCTTCATGGGGGTCTCTTTTTCATACATCCCCCGGTGAATGCAGGGAGGTAGTGTGACAGACACAACAGAACGACTGACCGAAGGCCCACCGCAGGTGGACAGCACGACCGTCCAGTCACCGTGGACACAGGCAGCGCATGACGTCTGCGCAGCGCTTGCGACAGATGCAGATGCCGGCCTCGCAGCTGCGGAAGCAGCACGCCGCCTCCAGGAACAAGGGTCAAACCAGCTGACCGAAGCCAGGGGCAAGAGCAAGTGGCGTTTGTTCGCCGAACAGTTCAAGGGCGTCGTCATCTGGGTCCTCATTGCAGCGGCCGTCATCTCGGGTGTCATGGGCGAACTCGTGGACGCCGTGGCCATCGTCGCCATCATCCTGCTCAACGCTCTGCTCGGGTTCGTGCAGGAGTCACGCGCTGAGCGATCGCTGGCAGCACTGCGGCGGATGAGCAATCCTATGTGCCGCGTGCTGCGCGACGGGCATCTCGTCAGCATCGACACGCACGACCTGGTCATCGGCGACGTCATCGTCGTCGAGGCGGGCGACCGTATCCCGGCCGACGCCCGCATCCTGTCAGCGACCCCCAACTTCGCCTGCGAGGAAGCATCCCTGACCGGCGAGGCAGCAGCCATCCGTAAGGACGCCGACACGCTGCAGGATCCGAACACGTCCATCGCCGACCGCACCAACATGCTGTTCACGGGGACCTCCGTGGTGGAAGGTAAGGCGCAGGCGGTCGTCACCACGACCGGCATGCAGACGGAGCTGGGCCACATCGCAGGCATGATCCAGCAGATCCCCGAGGAGTCCACCCCGCTGCAACGCAAGCTGGACGTCCTGGGCAAGCAGCTTGTCATCGTTTCGCTTGGCCTCGTCGCCATCGTCTTTGCAATCGAGATGCTGCACGGCGGCGGCTTCATGAACACCCTCCTCGTCGCCGTCTCGCTAGCTGTGGCCGCTGTGCCCGAGGGACTCCCTGCCGTCGTCACCATCGCCCTCTCCATGGGCGTCCAGAGGATGGTCAAGCGTCATGCCCTCGTGCGCAAACTGCACTCAATCGAGACGCTTGGGGCCACGACCGTCATCTGCACCGATAAGACGGGAACGCTGACCCGCAACGAGATGACTGTCCAAGCCGTCGTCACGCCCAATGCGACCTACGCCGTCACGGGTATCGGGTACGAGCCAAGCGGATCCATCCAGCTGGGCGGCGAAGACATCGACCCGAGTGCACGCCGTGACCTCATGGCCGCGCTGCGTGCCGGTGTCCTGGCAAACGCAGCCGAACTCAGCCAGGACGAGGACGGGACGTGGTCGGTCGTGGGCGACCCGACCGAGAGCGCCCTCCTCGTCGCCGCGGAGAAGACCGGCATCGACAGGGCAGCTGCGGGTGACGACCAGCCCCTCGTTGCTGAGCTACCCTTCGATGCTAGGCGCAAGTGCATGTCGATGGTCCGCCGGGACGACAGCGGCCGGCTGGTTGTCTACACCAAGGGAGCCCCCGACGTGATTCTCAGGTTCTGCCCCAGCGCACTGGTGGACGGCGCCACCCTCCCGATGGATGACGACCTGCGGAAACGCATTCTGGCTTCCAACGAGGCACTGGCTGGTCACGCCCTGCGCGTGCTGGCCGTCGCACGGCGTGGTCTGGAGGATAACGGCACTGAGCTGGTGCCGGAGTCCGTCGAACGCGACATGACCTTTCTCGGCCTCATCGCCATGATGGACCCGCCACGCGACGAGGTCCGCACAGCCATAGCGAAATGCGCCAACGCCGGTATCCGAGCCATCATGATCACGGGCGACCACAAGGCCACGGCTGTCGCCATCGCACGTGACCTCGGTTTCTACCACGAGGACTCCCGTGCCCTCACCGGCAGGGAACTGGACCAGCTGTCTGACGAAGCATTCAACGAGCAGTTGCCGGTGGTCGCCGTGTACGCACGGGTTGCGCCCGAACACAAACTGCGGATCGTCCGCGCGTGGCGCAAACGCGGCGAGATCGTGTCCATGACGGGCGACGGCGTCAACGATGCTCCAGCCATCAAGGAGGCCGATATCGGAGTCGCCATGGGCATCACCGGGACTGACGTCACCAAAGAGGTCGCGGACATGGTCGTCACGGACGACAACTTCGCCTCCATCGTCGCCGCGGTGGAAGAGGGCCGGGCCATCTACGACAACATCCTCAAGTTCGTGCACTACCTGCTTTCCTGCAACCTGGGCGAGATCATCCTGATGTTCCTGGCCTCGGTGCTTGGACAGCCCGCGCCACTCATCCCCATGCAGATCCTCTGGATGAACCTTGTGACCGACGGACTGCCTGCCCTCGCGCTGGGCGTGGACCCTGTCGCAGACGAACTCATGACGCGCCCGCCCCGCAAGCCCGATGCGCCACTCCTCGGCAGGACACGGCGTTCCATCCTGCTCGTCCAGGCATTCTCCATCGGTCTCTGCTCGCTGGCTGCATTCGCCTTTGTCCTGCGCGTCGAACAGGGTAGCCTGACACACGCCCGCACCATGGCCTTCACCGTCATCGTACTCGCCGAGCTCTTCCAGGCATTCAACGCCCGCAGCCTCCGCCAGTCCGTGTTCAGCCCGCACGTGCACGCAAACTGGAAACTCGCCCTGGCAACGCTGGGGGCACTTGCCCTGCAGCTGCTCCTGATTTATGTGCCGCCACTCCAGCGTGTCTTCCAGACCGAGGCGCTCTCGCTGCTGGACCTCGGCGTGGGCACTGCATTCGCCTCCTTCACCCTCTGGGTGACGGAGGTGGCCAAACTGGTCCTGCGCCACCGCAAGGAAACCGGGGACGACTGACGTCAGGCGAGAACTGCAGCCTCCTTGACAGGAATAGCGTTCTGCTCCATTATTATGAAAGAATCTTAGTAATTCTGGAGCAAAACATGATTGGCACTCGTACGCTGGAAGCAATTGCCGCTATGCCCGTCGTCACCAAGCAGAACCTTGGCGTCGTCCTGGGTGTCTCCCCCGCCACACTCGACTATCGCGTCCAGCGCATGCAGGCCACCGGGGATCTCCTCAGGCTGCGCAGCGGGTTCTACGCGCCGACGGCGGCCTGGCAAGCAGCGCAGTCCAGCCCCGAGCAGACACGGCAGTACCTTGAATACCTCTCGGGCATCGTGCGCTCACCTTCCTACTTGTCACTCGAGTATGTCCTGGAGAAGGCAGGCATGATCCCCGAATCGCCATTTGCCCTGACCTGCATCACGACCAAGACTCCTCGCACGTACGCGACACCCCTCGGGAGGTTTGTCTACCGGAGCATCCGGAGCGATCTGTTCACAGGATATGGTCTTGAGGCATATCGCGGCCTCGAAGTCCGCATTGCTTCTCCCGCCAAGGCACTGTTCGACATGCTCTACCTGCGGCCGTTCAGCACGCCGAGCGCGATGCGTGCCTACCTGCTGGAGACCGGACGGCTCAACTGGGATGCGCTGCGCTCATCGGAGAAAAAGAGGCTTGTCGCGACTATCCGCACCAGCGGTGTCCCAAAGATGAAGCGCATCCTGTCGATGCTGACCGCGGAGGGAATCGTATGATCGAGGAACGACTTGCATCCATCATGGCTCAGTCAGGCACGAGCTTCAACCCTCTCTTCCTGCGCACCAGACTGAAAGAGGCCCTGCAGGACGAGGTTCTGGCCTTCGTCTACAACCATCCGCAGTATCGAAACTACCTGTTCACCGGTGGCACGTGTCTGCGCAAGCTGTACGGACTCTCCCGGCTGTCCGAAGACCTGGACTTCGATGTCCCTGGGCAGCCAAACGTTGCGTCGTTCGTGGCAGATCTCCGGGAATACGTCAGCGAAACGCTCCAGTATCGCCACATGACCACGAGAGTCAGTAGAACCGGCATCTCGGTCACGCTGGTCTTCCCTGTCCTGCAGCAGCTGGGACTGGTCCACTCGTCTGCCGACACCCCCAACCTGCTGCTTCGCTGTGACATTGCAGCCGAGCCAACCGGTATCTACGACGCACAGGTGAGTCCGCTCAGCACGGCCCAGACGATGTTTTTCGTCCGGGCATACGACCTCCCCACACTGTTCGCCAGCAAGCTGGCTGCCTTCCTTGGATGGGACTACACAAGAGGATCCTCCCAGACACAGCCATTCAAAGGGCGCGATGTTTTTGATCTCATGTGGTTTCTTCAGAAAGCGCAACAGCAGGAGTGGAAGTTTCAGCCGCTCTGGCCGCGAGTTCTTGCTCTGCTTGGAGAAGACAGCGCAGTCAGCGTCGTCCGGCGCGCAGCAGACAAGGCAGCATCCCTTGACACGGAGCAAGTCGCCGCTGACCTGCGACCCTTCATCGAGACTGAACAGGCGCTCGAAGCCTTCAGTACGAATATGCACGAGGTTCTCCCCGCACAGCTGAACGCATTGGAGGAAGCGCTGCTCACAAGGTAGGATGGCCAGTTCACGTAACATGCCATCGCCATGCATCCATGTCATTCCCCCCGAGTATGTTAGTCCAATACCCCCGAACATGTTTTCTCAATGCGAGGGGCGTTCTGAGGGGTGCTTTCGGCGAAGGCGGGAACCCAGTCCGGTCAGGATGACGCGGGAGCTTGACCCGCAGTCCCAGATGGGCTACAGTGCAGGCAGGGATCCCTTTTCATGGAGGGCTCTGCGGAGGTGATTGCATGGACGACGAGAGACTGTACACGCTTGACGAAGCATACGGCGAGTTCGCCAGCCAGCTGAACGGCGAGGTCTGGGAGCTGCTGGACATGGCAGACCGCTCGAGCACAGACGACGAGCGGATGCTGTATGCTGCCTGGGCGTCCGCGTACCACTGGCTGCGGGCAGGGACCGCCGTCCATCATCAGCGTGCCGAGTGGATGCTCTCGCGTGTGTACACTATACTGGGAGACGCACCGGCGGCCATAGCGCATGCAAAGCGCTGCCTGGAGCTCACGGAGACCTCTCCGGGCGAGATGGCGCCGTTCGACCTCGCCTACGCCTGCGAGGCCATCGCCCGGGCAAGCGCTCTGGCAGGCGACGAGCCCGAGGCGACCCGCTATCTCGAGCTTGCGCGCGAGGCCGGCACACGCGTCACCAACACAGAAGACCGACAGATCTTCGAGGAAGACCTGAACAGCGGCAACTGGTACGGCATCAGATGAACGGAGCACTCCTCCTGTCGCCAAAGGACGATGGCGTTCCTTTGCGGCTACAGAGAGTGCCTGACGGGTACGGCCAGGGTTTGCTCGCATCGTGCGTATCACCGACCACTATAAGACAAAGGAGATGATTTCCATGCCTCCACATTGTGACACAATGGACGGACCGGTCGTCAAGGCTGCCCGACAGGCCCTGGCCGCAGGCAACGTCAAGCTCATCCTGCCCTGGGTCCCCCAGGACGCTGAAGCGGAACTCAGTGAAGCCTTCCGGAGGACCATGGCTGTGCGCGACAAGGGCGCCGACGCGCTCATGCTGGCAGACCACTGGTTCTTCGAGACCGCCGTTCGCCTGCACCGTACTGGCGAAGGCGAGCCCTATACCGGGGTCAAGCCCGCAGGACTCGACGAAGGACCTGTCATTCCCCGCGCCGAGCGGGCGATCGAGGACGACGACACTGCCGGGCTCATCGCCTTCCTGACCGGCGCCGTCGAGGAAGAGATCGGCAAGCGTTTCGCCCAAGTCCGAGCCACCCGCTCCTACGACCCGGATGACGTCGCTGCTGCACGCAAGTATGTAGGAGCCATGCTCGACCTGCTGACCTATTCCAACAAGCTCCATGTCTTCACCCGCCACGCCGGCGGACACGGCGAAGGAGTCGAGGGGCACCACCACTGACCCGCATAAATGTCGTAGTGGGAGAGAGCGGGACGACGTCGGGCAGGCGACGAGATGAGGCCGCCCTACGCCTATACTGTCACCAGGGAAGGGGGGCAGAAACGTGGCAATAATCATCGGTACAAGCGGGGCATGGAAAGACGTTCTGGCCATGGCACGCACGGCCGGTATCGTCGTGGACGAGCCGTCCGACGTAGGTATCCAGCTAGCTCGTGCCCAGAAGGTCCTGTATCAGCAGGACACGCTGGCGCGCGACGACCTGGCACTCCAGCAAGTCGCTCTGGAACACGACCTGGCAGAACAGCACTCTGCCAGTGCTGCGGACATCGCGCGCATTCAGGCCCGCTCCGAACAGGATACGGCACGTCTGGCTGGCGGCCCAGACCCCGGGGGTCTGCGTGCGGTAACCCGCCTGTGGGCTGGGTTGTCCCGACTGGGTCGGCAGGCCCAGGAACGCAGTCAGGTACGTGCGCGGTCACGTGCCGTCCTCCCCGCTGAACGTGCCCTCCAGGACTTCATCGCCGGTCGCGACACCGAGGTGGCGAGGCGTGTCGAAGGCGCCCGCCGCATCATCAAGGGCATCGAAGCCATGGCCCACTCCGCCGCCCTGGCCAATGCCATCGCAGAACGTGCGGTCATAAAAACGCTCAGCACTCTTCCGGACGATTTCGTCCTGATCAACGACCTGCACCTCAGCACTGACCAGGACATCCCGTTCGAAGACAGCTACCTGAAGACGGTGCAGCTGGACCACCTTCTCGTCGGCCCCACCGGTGTCTATGCCATCGAGACCAGGAACTGGAGCAGCACGGTCGCAGCAGATGGTGACGAAGCGGACCCCGTGCTGCAGGTGACGAGGGCGTCCTTCCTCTGTTCCCGCATCCTGAAAGATGCGGGAAGCGACCAGATTGTCCGCTCTGTCGTTGCCTGTGGAGGTGCTCCGCCCACCCGATCAGGTGGAGCCCATGTCGCAGTCATGCCTACTGCTCGCCTGCTTGCATACGTCCAGTACGGCCTTTCGCTGGTGTCGGTCCAGGAGATCGCCGACGTCTGCAGGATCCTGAACCAGACTCGTTAGATTGGTCAATGAACGCCGCAGCTGCCGTGTGAGTCAGGCCAAAGTTGTCAGCCGTTCCACCTTCACAATCGAATGTACGAAACCTCTGTATGCTGCGTATAGAAGGTACAGGGACGCGAAGTTGCCCCATGGAAAGGAGAAGTGATACTTATGATGGATTTTGGGAGATATGGTGGTTACGGACGAGGTATGTTTGGTTTCGGGGGTTTGTTTGTGGGCCTGCTGTGCCTGATCTTCTTCGTTGCAGTCATTCTCTGGATCGTTCGTATGGTGACGTGGAGACGACATGGCATGGGTTGCGGTATGCACGGCATGCATGGGATGTACGGCATGTATGACGATTATGGCCCGATGCACGGCATGCAGGACGAAGCCCTGGTTATCCTCAGGAAGAGGTTCGCCGGAGGCGATATCACCAAGGAAGAGTATGACGAGCGACTGAAGGCCCTGAACGGCGAGAAGTTGCCGTAACAAAGAACCACTCACCCCTGTGCCCGTTTGCGGCGCAGGGGTTTTTTCATGTCCCGGTCAGGCCGACTCACACTGTGGACTGCCGGCAGTCCATGTTTTCCTCGGGAGTGCCCTTGTGTATGCGCCGGACACCGCTTGCTGTGCTTCGTTGCAGTCATACTGTCCAATGCCGTCACGCACTGATGCCAATGGCATCACGAGGTGACGGTATTGGACATGGTATCACCGCCGTACCATGGACAATGCTATAGGAGAGGTGACGACCGCCTGACCTCAGCTCCCTAGACGCCTGACAGCTCACCCAGTTCGACGTGCTTGTCGGGCCGCTGCTCCTCTATCAGACCAAAGCTGTTGCCTTCAGTATCCTTGCAGGTCACCATGCGTCCCACCCCGAAGATCGTGCGGATGTCCCCCACGATCGTACCTCCGGCAGCAGTGACGGCCGCAATAGCCTCTTCCAGCGACGCGACACCCAAGGTCAGGTTCGTGTCAACCCCCTCATCTTTGGACAGGGCAAGACCTCCATCGATGCCAGGTTCGCGGGGCGCGCCCGTCGTGATGAGGTAGTACTCGGTCGGTCCGTTCCACTTCTCCACAGTCCAGCCAAACGCCGCCTTATAGAATGCAATCGCACGTGCCGGGTCTATCGCCCCCAGGTCAAAGTGAATCGGTCGTGGCATGTCAGCCTCCTGTGATTTCGGGCCTCCTGGGCCTCTAACCCAACCATACTCCACGCCCCGCACCATGCAAGGCCATCCTTGACATTCACCTCACACTGCACAAAGCTGTGACGACGCACGGGAACCAGAACCCGCCGGCCCTCGTCAAACTGGAAGAAGAATGGTGACCCACAAGGGCCGCCAGATGGAGGTGACACCAATGAAGAAATTATTGATCGTACTCATGATAGCTGCACTGGCAGTCACGGTAAGTGTGCGCCAGGTGAACGCGGCCGACCCGCCCGTCGGCATCCGTTACGCGCCGCCAACGGTGACGCTTGCAACGGGCAAGCTGTCGTACGTACCGGGTGAGGCCATCGACTGGCGCTATACCCTGTACAATGGCAATGACCACCCGCTGGAGCTTACCTTTACATCATCCCAGGTCTATGACCTTATTCTACGGCAGAGCGGCAAGGTGATTGCCCGGTGGTCGACCGGCAAGATGTTCGCAGACGTCATGAGCGCCCGGACCGTCATGATGGGCGAGACCATGGAGCTCAACGGCTCATGGCAACTGCCCGAGAAGCTCGCCCTTGGCACGTATGAACTGGAGTTCGTGCTGAGCAGCACGACCACCGAACCCACTGGAGCGAAGACGCAGTTCAAGGTCGGCCAGGCAGGCATCCAAGACCTGGGCGTCAGCTTCACAACGGACAAGCTCATCTATCGCGTGGGAACGACCATCACGGTCAAGTACACGATCACGAACCTGACCAGCAAACCATTCGTCCTGACCTTCCCCACCACACAGCAGTATGACTGGACCATCACCGATGCCGAGGGTAACCTCGTCTACCAGTGGATGGCCAACAAGAAATTTGCCCAGGTCGTGACCCACCTCACGATCCCCGCCGGGGCCAGCAATAGCTTCGAAAGTTCGTGGCTCATCCCGCGGGACCTCAAGCCCAATGGCTTCTACATTCATTTCACGGTGCTGGACGACAGCCTCGGCGTTCTGAAGACGCAGCGATGTGCTGTCCTCATGGGCAGTACGCCCCCACCACTGTAGACGCAGACGCAGACGCCCCCTCACCTGAGGAGGCGTTTTCTTCTTCCCTGTCCTTGGCTCTGTGACCCGCCAAGTGTAACACTCTCGGGACGGTTCCGTTTAAGGCGAGAGTGTTACAGTCCGATGCATTATTCCCGCCCTGACCAGGAGCATGTACCACCGGGCGTCTAATGAGCAGCGTATCACATACCACTTGCAATTTTCGTGCATAAACGTATACAATATGTACGTTTATGAAGGTTATCTACAAGTTGTCGATATCGCCACGAGAACCTGCTGGACGGTATGGTTACACTCAGGGGAGGTCTAGTATGAAGACTGCGGAGTTCTTTGCCGTGCATCCTGTGTTCACCAGAAAGGAATTCACAGCCCTTCTGGCCGCTGGCGATATAGCTTCGCCCAATGCTGTCACCACCCTGCTGCAACACCATCTTCGGAGCGGGCGACTCCTGCTCCTCCGGCCCGGCCTCTACGCCGTGGTACAACCTGGCACCGACCCTGCTCACTGGCCGGTCGATATGTTTGTCCTGAGCTCACGGCTAACAGACGACGCGGTCATCTCTCATCACTCTGCACTCGAATTGCTCGGCTATGCCTATACGACCCAACAGCGCGTCGTCATCACGACGAGGCATTCCATGCGTCCTTTCCAGTTCCGTGGCGTCGATGTCGTCACGACGCAGCCGCCAGGTGCACTCGTGCTACAGAACGCCGATACCTTCCTTGTGGATACGGTGGACCGTCAGGGCCTCAACGTGCAGGTCACCTCGCCTGAACGGACACTCGTCGACGTCCTGGAGCGCCCGCGCCTGGGAGGCAGCTGGGAGGAAATCTGGAGGTCCCTGGAGTCCGTTCCTATGTACAACGTTGATCAAATCATCTCCTACGCGAAGCTGCTGGGCAATGCAATAGCAGTATCCAAAGCCGGGTTCTTCCTGGAACAGCATCGCCGCAGGTACCAAGTTACCACAAGCCAACTGGCTTCTCTGCATGCCTTGCAGCCTGGAAGCATGGTCTATATGGACCGTCATGCCGGTGGAACCAGTGTACCTGGCTGGAATCTCATCGTACCCGAGGACGTGCTCCATCGTTCTTGGGAGGAACCTGTATGAACCTGTCACGCGAACGGTTACTGGCTCAAGCTGCATCGACCGGCTTTCGCCCCGAAGTGCTGGAAAAGGTACTGCGTCTCATCTCCCTCCTGAACGCGCTGTCCTCCAGCCCCCTCGTGGGTGACAGGATCGCACTGAAGGGAGGTACTGCTCTGAACCTCTTCTTCCTGGACCTGCCCCGGCTTTCGGTAGACATCGACCTCAACTACATTGGCAGTATCTCTCGCGGGGACCTTGCACGCGAGAGGAAGCCGTTTCTGCTGGCACTCGAGGCAACATGTGCTCGCGAAGGACTCTCTGTCCAGCGCCGCCCCACTGAGTATGCCGGCGGCAAGCTGGCCTTGCGCTACCTCTCCGCATTGGGCTCCTCCGCCAACCTTGAGGTCGATATGAACTTCCTATTTCGTTCCCTCCTTTGGCCCGTACGGAGCATGAATTCGATGCCAGTGGGAGAAACCATGGCCAGCAGCATCCCGGTGGTCGACGTACACGAAGTAGTAGCGGGCAAGCTGGTTGCCCTGCTCGATCGAGCCACGGCACGAGATTTGTTCGATGCCGCCCAGCTCGCCGAGAAGGCGGGTCTGGATACCGGCAAGCTGCGCACGGCATTTGTCGTCTATGGAGCAGCCAGCAGACGTGACTGGAGGACGGTCAGCCTTGCGAATCTGCCCGAGGATACCGTTGATGTACGCAATTATCTCCTGCCACTGCTGCGTGGTAGTGCCGTGGACGACAGGACGATGACGGATGTGGCAACGCTCAGGCAACGAGCTCTTCCACTGCTGGAGCGCGTCCTTCCCCTGACATCGGCCGAAGTTCAGTTCCTGGATGACATCAACGACCGTGGCGTCATCGATCCTGCCCTTCTGACAGCAGATGACACCCTCGCAGACCGAATCAGGGCCTGTCCAGCCCTCATGTGGAAGGCTCAAAACGTCCGAGAGTACAAGGGGCTTGTGTAGTTCGTACTCAGTCTGGGTTCCCGCCTTCGCGGGAACGACAGGGAGGGAGACATTCGACCAAATGACGAGACGACTCGTCAAATAGTCGGCCCAAATGACGAGGGTCCTCGTCATTTGGTTTTCCATCTTCACGGGAACGACGAAGGAGAAACTGCCCCTGGTCCGTCATACCCGCGGAGGCGGGCATCCAGTCAGTTCCCTTGCGGCCAAATGCCGGAACCTGGCTGCCTCCCTCATGGTACGGGCCGAGGCTCTAGTCTATTCATGGCGTGAATAATATCTATTCACGACGTGAATAACATGAAGAACAAGTCCTGCCGCCTGCTCTGTGACGAGTGTTTCCTATAGCATCGACCAGGGCACGGCAATGATATGGTCAGCAAGAAGTCGGATGTCCGTCCCTCATAGATGACGACGCCGCCATCACACTAGATGCAGACGCCCCCTCACCTGAGGGGGCGTTTTCTTCTTCCCTGTCTTGATTCGTCATTCCCGCGTCTACAGGAATCCAGTCCTGACCGGGAACATGTACCACCGGGAGCGTAATTACCAGCTGACCCCATATCGTAGGGGTGCTTTTCGGCGCAGACGGCGTACCAGGCCGATGCTACTTCTTGGCCCCCGGGTCAGGCCGTGCTAGCTCAGTGCTTGCTCAGCCAGTTGTTGATCTCAGTTTCCGCCTTGGCTTTGTCGTAGCCATACCGCTGCTGCAAGACACCAGAAAGTTCTTCGGTCTTGCCACTCAGTAGCAAGAGATCATCGTCAGTGAGTTTGCCCCACTGCTCTCGCACGTGACCCTTAAGTTCATGCCACTTGCCAAGCAAAATGTCATTAGTTGCGGCCATGTCAATTCCTCCTTGGTCTATCTACAACCCCTTGTCGGTCGCTTACCAATACCCCGGACCGTGCTGCCGGTCGATGACATATCCTCGTGTCTCCGCTGCATCTCGCATGCCATCCATTGCCACACCGTAACTAACTTATAGCAGAATCGCCGATACGCGTCAATGGCAGATTGGAGCGGATACCAAAGCAAGTCCATCCCATGTTTCCAGGCTCTGCTCTGCCATCACCTGCTCTGCTACTGCATATGCTGCTTCGACAAAGGCCTCATCCGGCAACTGCCAGGCCACCAGTAAACCTTGCAAGGATTTTGCATGAGTGTAAAGTATGAAGAGGGAGAGCGGTTTACTTCATATTTGTTGTAGGAGGTGAGATGGCAGCACGTGACTTTCGAAAAAGCTTTCACACAAATCTGGAATAATCTGGGAGGGTTAAATGAGTGCAGGATTGATTCAAACGATTCTTCTTGTGATAACGGTCGGTCTGATTATCTTGTTCACCGCGAAATACAAAGTCAATGCCTTTCTCGTGCTGCTAATGGCAGCCCTCTTCTACGGCCTTCTCTCCTTTGTGTTCACCGGCACTCCAGTTCTTCTCAGCAAGACCGCCGACGGCAAGACGACACAGGGACTGATCGAACTTATCACCAGTGGCTTTGGCAGCACCCTGACAAGCATCGGTATCGTCATCGTGCTTGGCGTCATCATGGGCTACTTCCTCGAGAAGACGGGAGCTGCCCTGGTCATGGCACGAGCCATCCTGAAGCTGGTCGGCAAGAAGAACGCACCTCTTGCCATGGCTGTTTCCGGATATGTCGTCTCCATCCCTGTCTTCTGCGATTCCGGCTTCGTCATCCTGCAAGCCCTCAACAGGTCGCTGGCACAGAGCTCCGGCATCTCGCTCGCGGTCATGGGCACAGCCCTCAGCATGGGCCTGTACGCCACGCACTGTCTGGTACCTCCGACGCCTGGTCCTATCGCCGCAGCCGCCAACATCGGCGCGGACCTGGGACTGGTCATCATGCTGGGACTGGTCGCCTCCATTCCAGCCATGCTGGCCGGGTGGTTGTTTGCGACACGGATTGGCAAGAAGATCTGGATCGACCCCAATGCCCAGATGTCCTATGAGGACATGCTCAAGAGCTTCAAGAACCTGCCGTCCACGTTCATGGCGTTCCTGCCCATCGTACTGCCGCTGGTGCTCATCGCACTGAACTCGATCGCAGCCTTCCCGACCAATCCTCTTGGAACCGGAACCATCAAGACGATCTTCGTGTTCGTCGGCAACCCCAACATCGCCCTGCTCATTGGCGTCTTCATCGCAGCATCACTCACCAAGTGGCATAGTGAGATATTCGGTGAGTGGACCTCCAAGGCCATCGAGTCCTCTGCCATCATCCTGGTTATCACGGCCGCCGGTGGAGCCCTTGGCATGGTCCTGCGAGCAAGTGGGGTTGGAACCTATCTGGGAACGACTCTTGCCCAGGCGCATATGGGTATCCTCCTGCCGTTCATCATCGCCGCAGCCATCAAGACCGCTCAAGGGTCATCGACGGTCTCTCTCGTCACCACCTCTGCGATCCTGTTCCCCATGCTCCAGCAACTTGGCTGGACCACGTCCCCACAGAAGGCGCTCATCGTCCTGGCTATCGGTGCCGGCGCCATGGTTGTCTCACACGCAAACGATTCGTACTTCTGGGTCGTCGCCAAGTTCTCTGACATGAAGGTCGATCAGGCATTCAAGCTGCAGACGCTGGGCTCCCTCATCACCGGTATTGGAGCCTTCCTCGGCGTCGCTGTCCTCTGGCTGATCTTCGCGTAGCACAGGAACTGATATGGACCTCAAGGAGTGTGCCTTCCAGATCATCGAGGAAGTGAAGAAGGCAGCAAATCCGAAGCAGTACATCAAGGAAAGCATACGATTCGACCGGGACAAGCGAGAGATCTGCGTCGAAGACAAGGTCTTTGCGGCGCATGGACACATCTATGTCGTCGCGGTCGGCAAGGCTGCCCCCTTGATGACGGAAGGACTCCTTGAGGTCCTTGGAAGTTCAGTGGAAAAGGGTTACATGGTTATTCCACACGGGTATGACTTTGCGGCGCCCGGCTTCACGGTCTTCAACACGGGACACCCGGTGCCGGACGAGCAGGGAGAGCTGGCTGCAACAACAGTCCTGGAGTTCCTGGAACACACCGGTGAGGACGACCTCATCGTCTTCCTGCTGTCGGGTGGTGGCTCAGCGCTGCTGCCTCTCCCCCGCGACGGCATCACCCTTCAGGATAAGATGGAAACGACCAAACAGCTTCTCGCATGCGGCGCCCGCATTCAGGAGATCAACGCCGTGCGAAAGCACCTGAGCAAGGTCAAGGGTGGCAACCTCGCCCAGAAGACGAAGGGGACCCTCATCACCCTGGTCCTCTCTGATGTCCTTGGCGATCCCCTCGACAGCATCGCCTCCGGCCCAACCGTCGCCGACCCGACGACGTTTGAAGACGTATCCAGCATATTCACCAAATTTGGCCTGTGGGGCAAATTGCCTGCAAATGTCGAGAACCTGGTGAAGCGGGGCCAGCAGGGCCTGGAGGAGGACACTCCCAAGGCGGTCCCGGAGCGGCACTTTGTCAAGATCATCGCCTCCAACAAGACCGCTGTCAGCGCGGGCACCGCGAAAGCAAAGGCGCTCGGCTTCAATACAATCCTGCTGACGACGTACCTGGAGGGCGAAGCGAGAGAAGTAGCGCATGTGCTCTCCTCTATCGCCAAGGAAGTGCTGCAGTCAGGCAACCCGGTCAGCACGCCTGCTGCCATCTTTGCCGGTGGCGAGACGACGGTCACTCTGAAGGGTAAGGGATTGGGTGGTCGCAACCAGGAACTGGCCCTTGCGTTTGCCATCGATGTGCAGGACATGCCCGGGATTCTGGGGGCAACTTACGCGACCGACGGCAGGGACGGCCCCACGGATGCCGCAGGTGCCATCGTCACCGGGGCAACGGTCCAGCGGGCCCGAGAGGCCAAGCTGGATGCATCAGCCTTCCTTCAGAACGACGACTCCTACCACTTCTTCGACCAGCTGGGCGACCTCATTCGTGTCCCGCCGACCAGCACCAACGTCAACGATGTCACAATCGTCCTGATCGAATAGCCCTGTCGGTCGATCGTCATTCCCGCGCAGGCGGGAATCCATCTTGTATCCGTCATTCCCGCACAGGCGGGAATCTAGCGCTACTGACTTAGCCTCTCCCGGTTGTGCCTGACGAGGCGCCTCTGCTGTTCTGTCTATCGAGCAGAAGTGGTATCATGTGACTGTTGCAGATTCCTGAAGGGGGTGCAAGCATGTTGTTGACGCTTTTCAAACAGTATTGGTGGATCGTCCTGGCTGTCTTGGCTCTTCTCGTGCTTCAGTCTACTAAAGGCTCTCGGAACAAGGGAACATCTTCGGAGAAGTCCGAGGACCTGCCCTACGTCCTCAAGCGGTACCTGATGTCCAAGGCGGAACGCTCGTTCTTCGGCGTGCTGGAGCAGGTGGCCGACAGCTCAAGGTACTACATCTTTCCACAAGTGTCACTGAACAACCTCGTGACTGTCGAGAAGGGCACCGGGTCCTACCAGGCGTTCCACAATAAGGTGGACCGGAAGTCGGTTGATTTCGTGCTCTTTGACAGGAGCACCATCTCACCCGTTCTCGCGCTAGAGCTCGATGACGCCTCTCATGACCGCGAAGACCGGCAGGAACGCGACGCCTTCGTCGACCGAGTCCTGGCAAAGGCCGGATTGCCTCTCCTGCACGTCAGGGCACAGGCCGCCTATGACCCGAAGCAGCTTGCTGTATCGATCGGCGAAGCGATCCGAAGGTAGATCGGAGGACAGAAGCGAGAGTCACTCGATCAGTCCGAGCTAAGAGCGAACTTGATCTTGGCAATACATACCGAATCGTGAGCGTTGCTCCTCTCCCTTTTGGGGGACTAGCCAGTATCCTGTCGCCTGATTGCATGGCCTTTCTCATGACGTCGCTCGGATGCTGACCCTGTTGCTCCCGCAACCTGGCGACGGTCTGTGCCTGCTCGTTGGTACCATGCACGCGGACGAAGCGGCGCCCACCCTTGGTGGTTCCTTCCCCCACGTTGCCCTGCGTCCACGGCGTAGCGTCGACGGGTTTTTCGCTTTTTTCAGTTCATAGATACGCATAATATCGGATACAGTAGGTACTGTCTATTGATAAAATACGTACCCATAAACCCTCTGGGGGTACGCAAGCCCTGAAATTGTTAAAAGTTGCACACCAACATACTCTTATACCATTTCACGTCCCGATTGCTTTTGGGGCTCTTTATTGGTTTGCGTTATGACTGGATGTAGCTTTTTAGCAAAGCCATGTCTTTGCCGTTGTTTCGCGGCTTAATACTGGTCAGTACTTTCTGCTCAACCTCAGGCGTCCAGTAAATCTTTAGTTTTTCCCGTGCACGGGTTATGGCCGTATAAAAGGTGTTGTGTGTTATCAACTCGTCGATTTCGTCTGTTATGACGATTTTGACAGAGTTGTATTCCAGGCCTTGCGCTTTATGAATCGAAACAGCGTAGGCAACTTGAAATGGAACAACCGCCTTTGAAAAGTCGTCGTCATCTTCATCGGTGCTTTTTAGTTTGTTGACACAAAAACGTATAACAGAGTTTCCACTCTCAGCACTCTCCAACAACTCGAAATCCTGACCGAGGGCATCTACACCATTGATTACCTTGTCAAGTTCTATATCAAACTGTATACGCTCGGTGGGCTTTTCACCATCAAGAATTTCTATCCCTACAATTCGTCCTTTCATATTGTTGTAAATCACTGGCGCAAAGCGATCGGATTCATTGAACAATATCGGGTCGTTAACCTTATACCGCTGAATTCCCCACGACACGGCAAAGCTCGGATTGCTCTCTTGCAAGAGACGGTTAATGTTGTTAATTCCGTATAGTCCATCATAATTGAGGCAGAGAATGATTTCGTCTGCTTCTGCAGATGCGAAAATGGAAACGTCCAATGTCGTGGAATATCCTTGCCGTGTGATGAGTTCGAGAATGGTATCATCCATCTTACGCACTGTGTCCCATAATGTAAGCAAACCTTTGTTTTTGCTCCGATAAGGCTTCGTTAACTCAAACACCGAAGTTTCTGGAACAAATGCGCGAGCCACGCTGAACCAGTTGCCAAAACGGATAGAGGCTATCTGATATGAATCGCCTACTAAAACCAATAGCTCGTATGTAGCTTTGGTAAGAATATCTCTCATATCACGATTGTTCACCGTGCTGCACTCGTCTATTATCAGCAAGTCATAGTCAGTAATGACGCTCTGCTTTTTTAGAAACTTTGTAATCGTTGAAAACGTGCAGTTTGAAGCCGTCACGCGTCGTTTCAGATTATCGACAGCGGGGTTGGTCTGTGCCAAGAACAGTTTCTTCTTATCGGCAAAGAAATGTGCAATGTGGTTTATGAGTGTAGACTTTCCCGTGCCGGCCGAGCCGTATACCAAAGCCACCCGTGAGTTTTCAAACATCCGGGTTAAAGCCTCCCTTTTCTCGTCGCAGTCAACACCGTGGTTAGGTTCGCTCAACCACGCTCTTACTGAGTTCGAATAGTTCTGAACTCCGCTTTTTGCCATATCCTCAAGTTTATTAATGATAAAGCAGGTATCATTTTTATAGCTGTTAATAAAGATATGGCCATTTTCATTCACCAATTTGCCATCTTCACGATGTCCCCACCATAGAGTGGCGTTATAGGTGCTTACGAGTGCCGCTATATCACTAAACCCAACGATGTCCTTAACGGGCGTAAAAAGTTGCCCTTTAATTTCGGTGTTGTTTCTAACCAGTCGTGCGAGTATTTCGTGTTGCCGTTTGGTGGCATCGATACAAGCGAACAAATCGCCCAGTCTGGGGTTATGTTCTATCAGCGAGGCATTAAAAGGCATACTGTCGAACGGGATACAACCGTTTTTCACATAAAGCCCGGACAGATTATTGTTTGCAAGGCTTTGCCGCTGGTTCTTAATTACTTTGTTATTCATGTGGTAGAGTAAATACCGTAGGAGATTGCTACCCGCGCCATTTGCTTTCATTATCGAGTGGCAACGCTCCAAATCGTTGAAGAACACAATTGCCTTAGCTCGTTGCGTCGCTCGCTGCCTAACCTCTTGGAATTCCGCATCGGAGAAATCAACAAGTTCCGTCAGACTAAATCCGGTTGATGTTAGAAATTGCGAGATGCCCTGTCGTTCGGCGTACTCGGTCGTAACGGCCGTCCCTGTAGTCAGACTTGTGAAATTCCTGAACTCACAATCTCGAATTGCGACTTCCCAACCCATGATAACGGTGACAGGCATAGTCTTGCCGAGGATTTCAATACTGTCCTGGGCTAAGGTAAACTTCACAGCATAGTTGTCGGCTATTTCCAAACTTGTAAATGCGATAACCCGGTTAAACTTGCTTGCATAATCATTGGCGGGTGTGAAGGTCACCTCATAGTAGATCCGTTGACCGACAAAGAACGGCTTGATCTTTTGAATATAGTATTTCTCGGATTTTTCAACGCCCTGTCCATTGTGCCGTTTTACCTTAGCAGCAATCTTTTCATAGTACTCCTGCGAGTCTGAATCCGTGTTCAGTGGGAACTTGTCGAGGTTGCCAAGAACGTCAAGAGAGAACCTCTCGTGCAGAAGGTTCTTGATTCTCAAAAGGTATTCATAGTATCTCAGCATTAACCGCTCGGAGTTTTCTTCGTCAAGCGTATAGTGCGAAACCACAATTTGCAAATAATCGTGAAACCGTCGCAGCACTTTCAAATCACCGCGTGCTTTAACGAAGTCAATGGCTTTACAGATGTTTTCATAGCTGTTATCGATGTCTTGGCCGTTGGCATAGAATTTCAGCATTATATGCTCGACGAAGTTACGCAGTTGAGATAGGATGTCCTGCGAAACTACACCTCGCGGCGAAGTGGCGATGTTGTCTATGTGACGGCAGATAACCTTATCAATGCTCGAAATCTGCCCATCTATTTTTAACAGCGCGCCTGTTACCACTGTCTCCTTCGCGGTGTTCGCCATTTACCTTTCCTCCTCTCTTAATTAAATATCATCGACGAAAGAGTCAACCATTTTCGAATGACTGACGAAGGGCACTTGAATTGGATGCTCCGGCGTTGCCATCGTAGACACCATTGATGTGATGTATGGCTGTATTTAGATTCTTGGCCATGACAGTGTTGAATCGGTGGAGTGGCGTTGGATTCGCCGTAGCATGCTCCAGCTCCTGGAGCGACAACTGAAGAAGGAACGGAAACTCGAAGGATCCCAACCGTTGCTGCAATTCGTAGGGTATGCCCCAAGCCCGCTCTGCCTTGACCCCCCTGTCCATCAAGCAAGCAATGACAAATGCATGTGGATGTCCGTCGAGGTCCTTAACTAACTGGTCTGCCTCCACCTTGACCGCGAACGGAACAGGAACAGCAGCCCTGGATTGGTCATCGAGAGCCTTCGCTATCAATCTGTTCTGAAGCACCACAAGATCTCTCTGTTCCACCATGCCCCCTTCTTTCCTCGTGCGTCATCTGATAGTCAGCGCCGTTCTCCCACCATCCTCAGCTTCCCGCCGGCAACCAAGGTCAAGACCGACCATTTTGTTGGCGTCAACAAAATGGTCGAACACCGCTCGGCGAGCCGAGTTGCTCCGATGGGGCTAAGTCATGGCGGAGGATCATGTCACACACCCTTCTTGCCACGTTTGGATTTGACCTTTGGCTCCAACTGGTGGGCAACGGTCTCCAATGCCTCTACGGTCTCCCGCTGGCCCTCAGCTTCAAGCCATTCACGCCTGCGGGCTGCAAACAGCTCGTACTCTGCTTCGGCTTTCTCCACTGCCTGGTCATGACTCACCGTTCCAGCGTTGGTCAGCACCTGACGCTCGGTGAACCGAAGGAATTTGTCCAGGTTCGTTTCCCAGTCCTTAAGGAATATCTCCTTGCGCTGAAGCGTCTGGTCCTCAGCGAAGTTCAGCCACATGACGACAATGCGGTTCAGGCCGCTGATTTCATCCTGTGTGAGGTAGCTTCTGGCAACAGACACGTCGCTCTTATGGACAGACCCCGCCTTCCAGCTCTTGAGGCCCATGTTCGCGGCGGTATGATCGGCCCTGGTGAAAACCAGTTCTGCTCCAGTCTTTCCCGTGGCCGCGACGTGGAGCTTGTTCTGCATGATTTTGAAGAAAGCCACAGCGTCGGGCCGCACTTGATCATAGTCCGCGGCCAGCGCAAAGATCTCCTTGACCCGCAGGTACACACGCGCCTCACTCGCGCGGATGTCACGGATGCGTTCCAGCATTTCATCAAAGTGGTCAGGGGCAGCAATGCCTTTCACCGCAGGGTGTTTGAGGCGTTCATCGTCGAGGACGAAGCCTTTCACCAGATACTCCCGCAAATGGTCTGTTGCCCACTGACGGAACTGGGTGCCCCTGAGCGAACGCACTCTGTATCCTACAGCGAGGACAGCGTCCAGATCGTAGTACTGTACTGTACGGTGGACGCTGCGCTTGCCCTCGGTTCGAACCTGTAAGAAATCCTTACTAGTTGCCGCCCTGTTGATCTCCCCTTCCTCGTAGAGCGCCTTCAGATGCAAGGTGATGTTCTGGGGAGTCGTCTGAAACAGCTCTGCCATCCGAGCCTGACTCATCCATAGGGTCTCTTCTGCAAACCGGCACTCGATGCGTGCCTTGCCATCTTCTGTCTCGTACATTAGGAGCTCACTAGACGGAGCCATATCGGCTGTCATCGGTACAGCGATAGCGCAAACCTCTCCTAAAGGTATTCCGGGCCTCTCTTTCCTCACTATGACCTCCCCACTGACTCCATTTGTCTCGGTGTACTCTGCGCTATCCAACAACCCAAGCGATTGGCACACACATGTCCCATCGACTTTCACGCGGTATTCAGTCTTCTATGCTTCTTTCAGCGTGATGGTCACGATCTTTGTCGTGGCGTCGTAGGATACCGTAGCTCCAAGGGAACTGGCGATGAAGTTGACTGGCATGTAGGTCTTGCCGGCCTCCATGAACGGGACAACCTCGGGGTCCACGGCCGGCCACCACATCTTGCTCATCGGCTGCCCGACCTGCTCCCATTTCAGCGAAGTGTCTGCACGAGCAGCCGGGTATGGAAAAACCATGCCACTCAAGCACAGACACACTGCCAATACTATGGTTACTGCCATTCTTCTGTTCATTCTGCCCTCCCCAAGGCAATGATCTGCTCTCGTTCTGGAGTCTCGCGTACAGTAGACCCTCTGCATACATTCAAGTTGATCTGTCACAGAGTTGAATCACAGAACAGCAGAACCGCAATCCCGCCACTGGCATCCTCGTATGGCGACAAACACCGCAGTGCCTCGGAGATCATCAACTTGTCGCGGAACGAATAGGGTGAGCTGTCGCGTGTGGCCTACTCGCTCGCTTTGTCATCAAACAACGGCTTCCATTCCACAGAGGCCAATCCGGCAGCGGCCAGAACGCGTCCGCAGAAACGAACAGTCCCTACCGCCGATAGATTCGCGTAGACACGCCATCCATTCGGGAGTTCGCGCCAACGCGGCGGCCAGAATGGCTGATTCTTCTCCCGTTGGAAGGCATTTGGAATCTCTGCCCTGACCTGCTCAAACGCGCCGCGTTCCACAACGTAGATCAGCGTCTGCTGGGTCACGTCCCGCCAACTGCTCACGCGCAACAGCTTCCCGTCGAGGCGGAGACTCCGTGGCGACTTCCCGGATGCGGCAGGGGGCACTGCGCTGTAGGGAAACTCGGGGTATATGACGCCTAGGGTCTTCCCCAACCATTCCCCGCGCTCCCTTATCTGTTCGACTCCCCATGCATCGCCCACGTTCGTGAAGTACTTGTAGTTCACGGGGAGCTTGCTGTCAATCAACTTCACCTTCTTCTCCGCAAAGGGCTTGTTCGACAGGTGGGAGTTCCATACTGGCGGGATTAGGGTCAAGTTGGCGAGCGTGTCTCCATATGTCGCTTTGATCTCCTCTGCCTCGGGACCCAACTGCGCCCGCCACTCTGGGCTCAGTGTCTGCGGCATGATATGCTCGATGGTCGAGCTGACCACCGGATGAGCGTCGATGCCAGGGTCTACCTCATGGCTGACCTTGAGCAGTATGTGGCTGATACGCGGGGTGGCTTTCGCCGTCTGGTACAATCGTACGTGGGTAAGCTCCTCGGCAACCTCCCTGTCGGTTGGACACTTCCGTTTCCCGAGAGATGTGCGCAGAGCCAAGACCGGGTCAGCGGCACCAGACACCTCTGCCCACACTTGGGGGAACTGCTTCGTGGGATAGGAAGACGGATTGTTGCAGAGGAAGCGTCGAACGAAGTATCCTTCCAGCTGTTCCAGCATTCTGTCAAACTGCTGTCTGGAAAGCGCACCTTGGTCCATTGCCTCGTAGGCCTCGAGAAGAAACGGATATGAGGCTGACTGGTCGAACAGCTCCAGTGACGAAAGGAGCAATGCGGTCTTGTCCTGGGGCTCATGACGCGGGCGGAGGAGCCGGTCGTAGTACACGGCATACCGGGCCAGCCGGTTGATCAGAATCTTGAATCCCTGAGCGTCGCGAGCCTGACGTTCTGCATGATTGCGGAACTCCTGGTAGACGTTTCGTTCGTCGTAGAGCACTCCAGATATCGTTGCCAGATAGAGACGAATGAAGGCCGTCAACTCGTGCAGCCCCGACTTGCCAACCTCGCGGGTTTCGTCCAGGAGATCATCGATCGTGCCCCAGCTTCCCTTGAATACTTCGTCCTGATCATCGGGGTCAGGCAAACGCATCGCAATGTAGTTGCGGATGAGGTCTCCCTGCGTCAGGCGCTTGCCTCGACCGTTCAAGCTCTCGAAGATCCGGTAGGGCTTCTCCGCGGGAACGGTTTCGATTCTGATGAACGTAAGGTGTTTGGTAACGACGTCGAACATGCGCTGGAAGTCTGCCTGGGTATCCCTCTTCAAGCCTTGGAGTTTGCCGACAAAGAAGCGGTAGGCTGTCGGAATCCTCGACTTCTCGCTCGGGGTCCCTCCACTGCCCATGAGTGACCAGTAGGCCTCACGGTCCTCGTTCTTCTCGCTTGGTAAGACCTTGAGCACGTTTGCGCCCTTCTCGAGAGTGTTTGTCAACATGGGCTCAACGTATGCCTGCCTCTCTCCCAGGTCCTCATGTCCGACAACTCCCAGGCTCTTCAGGAAGAGCGACAAGGTGATAAGCCTCTGCTGGCCATCGATCAACGTGTACCGTGGCGCTGCCCCAGCGCATTCACTCGAGACAATGACAAGGGATCCCATGAAGTGTTCAGTGGAGTCGTCGTTGCTGGTCTCGCTGCACAACAGGAGGATATCATCGAGCAGTATCTGCCAGTCCTCTTCCGTCCACGTGTACTGACGCTGGAAGTACGGCACCACATACTGGATGCCTCCGCCTTGGTTGAACAGGTTGCCCAACGTGAAGCTCCTTGCGTCCATGAATCCTCCTCTAATGCGCCTTCCAGCTCAACACATGTACTTGCGATGCCATTCCTGGCCGACCGAACCATCCTGACCCCAAGCATCCCGGTCCCGATGCCCACCCATAGTGCAGGCTGACCCGCCACCAACAACTGCAGAAGAAGACGGTGGGAATCTCCGGTGGGAGAGCAGCGGGTTCCGACCTACCTGACCTTGGTAGATGGCAGGGCTGATTGGACCAGTTCCTCGACTGCGTCGGTCAGCTTGTTCTGGCTGATGATGTAGGTGCCGTAGATGCCGCCAAGACCCTCCTTCAAGGCCCCCCGCACTGCCCTGCCGGCGGACTCCCCGTCGCTACCTCGCATTACCGCCTCTATCCGAAGCGGTACGCGGTGCTCGAAGACGCTCTCTTTCCACAGAATGGCGTCCGAAACGTACGCGGGGCCGGCCACTCGAGCCACCACAACCCCCTCCTGGCCAACAAGCAACACCAGAACCTCGCCCTGGACCCAAGCATCAAAACGCGGTCGTTTGGACCCCCACACCTTGTTTTTCACAACGGTGTCAGCAATTTCCCATGTTGGAACACTCGCTACTCTCATGTTAGCCTCCCACAGCTCTTCCAGTTGTGATACGCGTACCAATGTGCGTCTCCAAAGAACCCATTCCGCCCTATCACACGCACCACCCGTGTCCCTGAACGGCAGATCGTTGCGCAGCCACCGTGCAATCTGTCCGGGACACAACCACGAGAACCAGCACCTCACTCCAGATCCTTGCCCTACGGCGTACCAGCACAGACGAGGAACTGACCTGTTCTCGCTGCCGCTCCGCGGTCCCCGTTCGCACAGTGACAGCATCACGGCGACTACCACCGCGCCCTATCCTGTGCGGGCAGCCTTCCTAATGGCAAACAGAGTCCGTAACGAAACCTCAAGCTGGTCATGAATGGCCTCCAAGCCGAATGCCGACAGGACAAGGGAGTCGAACTCCTTCCTGTCAGATTGCTCAAGCTCCTGCAGGAGAGGAAGCGGAGCCCTCTGTAGCAGAGCATCGAAGGCCGAGAGAATGGCTGCCCTCTGTGACGCGCCGATCGCATCTGGGTCCAGCATGTGCATGCTGCGGCTTAGTCTTGTTGCATTCAGGTCCAATACACCGAGACCTCTTCCAAATCCGGCCGCTGCAATCAGGAACATCTCAACGATCGAGTTGAGAAGGGCATGCATTAGCTCCACGTCTGGTGCTGTGTTGTCAATGGCTGTCAACCGAATAAGGCGCTGATTCACGAAAGTAGGTGTCCGAAACCTGAGGAACGATAGGACCTCATCGGGATTCATAGAGATAGCCATGATGGCACGAGTCTCAGGCTTCATTTCATACCAGTACTGCCCGGAACGTTGGAGCGCGGTTGGCAAGAGCACTCCCTTCTCGTTCGTTTGATGTCGAAACCGGTCAATCCACGCCAACGCCCTGACATGACCCAGGGCATAAAGATCATCTTCGGATCTTGAACAACAGAAGGCGAACCCATCTGGCTGCGCGACTAGCGCGTGAGTATGCTTCGTAGAAATCAGCACCGGTTGCAAGTACTCATGCTCGATTCCACTGCCCTGTGGCGGGAAGAACATCGGATCCCAGCCTCGACGTTCGCCACGTGCAATCTTGAAGAGACTACTGACAGGAACCATGTGAGGGCCCAGGCGAGTCAGCCAATCCGTGTCGACAAACAATGCACTCCAACAGAACCCGTAGCTCTCGCGCGCTGCAATCGATGCCTGTGAGTGCCGTTGCCACGTGACAAGGTTCGGCCGGGTTTCCTCCCGCCTGAGAGACTGGTTGATACCAGCGACATAGTCACATGTCCAGTCCCCCAATGGCTTCTGTGTCACGACAAAATCAGTCTGCTCATCGATTGCAGGAGATTCGGCCGGAGAGTTGCGTCGTTGCAGTATCAAGACTGTCGTCACTACCGCAGAATTGGCGAACCAGCGACCTGCCCCGGATATCAATACCCAGCGAATTCTGAAGAGGCGCTGGAGCAGAGCGCGAAACGCCACTCCCCAGTCGGTGCCCAACCACGAATTGGAGACAACAACACCTGCCCAGCCTCCATCAGCCAGAAGGTCATAGAGGCATGGAATGATGTTCGCATAGAGGTCTGCCTTCCCATTCAAGACAGCTGGCCCTCCCAGGACAATACTGAGCTGCTCGAGTCTGCTCCATTGGTTGGGGTTCAGCTTCGCACTGTCCTCAAAGCGAACAAACGGCAGATTCGAGACAATAGCATGGAAGCGTGGTAGTGCGCGCTGAACCCGTTCTCCCCCACGCGCGGGATTGATGAACGTAACCGCATTCACATCATCGAGGTCGAACACATCCGATCTGAACACTTGCACGACCTCGCCCATCGCCTCTGGATCTGACAGGACGATGGACGTCATCTGTAGTGGCACCTGGAACTTGTCACTGGCCCATACTGTCTCGAGTGCCTGCTGTGTGGATACTCCCACGGAACGTTTCAGATCATACGCTGCCTTTGCGATGGTCCCCGTTCCGCAGCACGGGTCAAGCACTGGGAGATTGCGGTCGTTGATCGTGAGCAACGAAAGCAACTGGGCCAGAGCCGGCGGAGTGGAGTACTGTCCAGCCAGCTTCCGGCGTGCGATGATCAAAGCCTTGTCCAGAACATGTCGGAAGACATCTTGGGGCAGAGTCTCCACTCTGACGCCGCTGAGCAGCTCGTTGAACTCCAGTCTTCCACGCCATCCAAGTTCTGACATTATGTCATCACCAACCGACGGACAGAACACGTTCATGAAATCACATTCAAGCGAGATATCTGAGAGTATCTCTAGAGCCTCCCCTGGAGAGATACCACGTCGGATCTCGTCAATGCGAAGCGCCACTCTGTTGAAATGCTTGAGGTAGTGTCCGAACAGGAGACGGTTGATCCAGTAGATGATGTTCACTTGAGCCAGCGCGCTGCATTTGTCGGCGTCAGCATGCTCCACAGAGTTGATAATCCACCAGCCGTTGACCTGAGCGTCGAAGTCTGCATCGGCGACGCACGCACTACTGAGTTCCAGAGCATCAGCAGGGTACAACTTCGCCACAAGATCAGTAATGAGGGTCTCACCCAGAGTGACTTCTAGGCTGGGCACCGCAAGTGCCCCAGTCCCAAAGAACTCGTTCAAGTCATCGAGAATCTGCTCAAGGAGATGCTGCCAGAGGGCTCGATGGAATTGCATATCTCGCCTCGACGTCAGCCGTGGTTCGCCCCAACTACGCACGGAGTGGAAGTTTGCCGGGGTGGCTACGGAACGCTGATAAAGCACAGCCTCAGTGCCGTTCCACACTAAGAAGCTGCTGGCACCCAAGCGCCGGGCTTTGTCGGCAGCATTGCGAAGCAAGTCCGAGTCAGTCGTGGGCACGTCCGGCATTTTGAGTTCCCACCCTTGCAGAACCGTGCCAGCACCATAGAGGAGCACATCAGGGAATAGAGTAGACAGCCCACCGTTGAGGCTATTCTCACCTCCTGCACTTACGATGGCAAGTCGGTGTGTGGTCAGGTAGAGGTTGATCTCCACAATGACATCAATAGCCCAAGCCCGTTCGTTGTACCCCGGGGACACAGGCATCACACGTAGGAATCCCCAGGAACATACACAACAGGCTCGTGCCCCGCTTCTTGGACACGAAGGCGCGCCAGCTCCACGAGGTCGATTGCGCCTCTGCTGAACAGATGAACTCGTTCATTCTTCTCGATACCACAGTAGTGCCGATGCTCCAACGCAGCTGCGACCAAGAAGCTGCCGCTCCCAGCAGTGTTGTCCAAGATGAGGTCGCCGGGGCGAGAGAACATACGAACCAGATATCGTCCTAGCTCAACGGGCTTCTGCGTAGGATGCCACACACGCCCCTCGCTTTCGGCTGTCTTGAAGTAGACGACATCGGTGGGGTACCTGTCACCATCGCTGTATACGTGGGAAGGAAGGAACTCACCGTAGCTGCCAGACAACTGATTCTTGCGGACTCCCTTGTCATATGGTTCGCCGGGAACCATCTGTGGACAATAGTGAGGCTGCTTCCTGTAGAAAACACAGACATCCTCATGTTTGCGCAGCGGCTGCTTCTTGGCGTTGAGGAAGTTCGTGGGCTTGGACTTGACCCAGACGATTTTGTACTTGAAGTCCCTTTCGTTCGACAGTATGAGCTTCGCGGTGAAGATACCTTGCGACGTTAGTACGATTGCACCGTTCGGCTTCACGATGCGGCGGTATGCAGACCATAGTTTGCCTAGGTCTATGGCGCTGTCCCACTTGTTCTGTGTTGTGCCATAGGGCAGGTCGCACAGAACCATGTCAACGCTGGCGTCAGGAAAACGAGCCATCATTTCAATGCACTCCCCTTCTATGATACTGTCAAGGAGTTGCTCTCGGTCTGGCTGCAACGGCAACGATCTGCCCCGCCACGCTCTTTCCAGTTGCACTCTCGCCTCCGTCCACATTGTGCGAGCCCTATCGCAGTTGGCCGTAACTGACAAGCGTCAACTGTCTATACCCACCTGCCGATCGGGTCCTACCTACTGCAACATCGATTAGCTGGCCAACCAGACGCCACCACCCTGGCCACTCCTACAAACAATCTACCACTGAGGTGCGGCGGCGTCAAACGCGACAAAGCAGCCTAGTCGCATCGGGCAGAACGACCCCCACAAGCGGACCCCGGACAAAAACGATCTGACACTACTGGGACCGCCCTACTCAACTGTCTTAGCCATTCGCATCTTTGGCAACAGCATGTCGATGATTGCTTTGCCAAAGGTCTCGTTATCGCGTGTCGCGCGGTGAACAAGGCTAAACGCCGTTGGCCTCAGATCAAAGCAGGGGCCCGTAACGTAGTCGATCTTGACCGTTCCAACTTTCGGATCGGTGGAGTAGTAGATGACAAATATCGGTACGTCACCACCTAACCGGTCCCGGAGCAAAGCAAGCCGGTCATACTTCCTCGCATCGGGTCTTGGATAGTAGTTAATCAGGCTTTGGTCTTCTATGCGACTCTCAAGGTTGTGCTTCTTGTACTCAAGTATCGCCCGCACCCTACCAGAACTCGTCTCGATGAGGACACAGTCAACGTCGCCCGGCCACAACGCGTCCGTGTGCGAGAGGTAGCACTCCAGTGTCGACGTACCGTATATGAGCCCCTTAGGGCCGATCCTGACACGCCCGCCCGAGAGTTGTCTAATCCTGTCCATTGTCTCGGTCAGGGATCGAAGCTCGAGTTTGGAGAAAACGCCTTCGGCGATGTTGGCCTGCAGTATCTCTCCTGGAGTCTTTGCCCAATCGACGTCCTCGCAGAAAACCTGGTAGAACGCGCTAAGTTTGTGAGCTGCGGCAAAGCGGGAGACAAGATTCAAGTCGTCGCCGAGAAGCGCAAGCGCTTGCGTCAGGCTGGCCGGACCTTGCGCAAGAAAGCCAGCGGGGTCCAATGAAGACAGCCTCTTTATCCAGATTTCGTCCGCGCAATGGTCGGTGTTCCAATCGACGAAAAAGTCGAAAGTGATGCCTGCCAAGCCGAATGAATCCAGGGTACTACGCGTGAACCACTGCTCTGGCCCGCCCCTACTGTTCGTTTTCGCCACTTCGCTGCGGTCGTCACACTTTGCCAGGCGCGGGCATGACAGCATTAGAATCTCAGTTACATCGTCAGCTCGAATGTCCAACTAGCCCTCCCAATTTCTGCAATGCTATCAACGTAGTCCCAGATTCGCTATCGTAGCCACATTCTCACTGCTCCGAAGTTCCTGTCAAGCGGAATCAAGTGTTCGAGCCGTGGGCATCACGGTGGCCCAGCATCTTGCACCCGAGCTGACGGTCTCGAAGGCCTGTGGTCTGCACACGCACAGGGAGGGGCGGGACACTCCAGCCGCCTGCCGCTGGGTTACTATCTTGCCAAGCCCAGTACGAGGAGGTCACGCACATCATCGCTGTCAAGGCGTGTTGCCTCTATGACCTGGTCACCCAAGAAGTCGCGGGAATGGCTAGCCGTCCGTTGTGCCGTTGGAAGCCCAAGTGTTGAAAAACGAGCACCGCGATTCTCAATAGGAACGCCTGCAACGGTACAACCCCACTTAGAACTGTTGAAATACTGAACAGACAGCCATTGAAAGTCGGGTGGCCGCCTTTAGCGAACCAGGTCTGTGTTAACTAGCTTCTCCACTTCCTTCGGCAACTTGGTCTGGCTCATGATGTAGGCGCCATAGTTGCCACCCAGACCGGCCACAAGAGCCTTGCGGACCGCCTGGTTGGCAGCTGCGCTCGCATCACCGCGCAGAACCCTCTCGATGCGGACCGGAACGCGATACTCGTACAGGTCGTCCTCCCAGATCATCTGGTCAGACGTGAAGGGCTTGCCACTCACGGTCGCAACGAGGACTCCCTCGTTGCCAATCAGCAGAACCAGGGTCTCTCCTGACTCCCACTTGCCAAAGCGGGACTGGTTGGAGCCCCAAACGCTGTTATTAACAACAACATCAGCGAACTTCCATGACCGTACACTGGCAATTCTCATACCCAACCTCCCGTGTGGTCCGATTCACGCTCTTTCCCGCCGCCGCACTCTATTGCCCTGATGGCCTTGAACCACCGATAGGGTCTGAGCAAGGTAGGACCAGGCCCCCCAGCATGTGGTGCAAGCTCAAACCTAGTAGGAGTCTGGCACATCTTCGAATGCCTGCCAGTCGAACCAGTCGCTGATGCCGAGCATTGCCGCCCACTGGTTGGACTCGCGGATATCACCCTCGAAACCCGTGTCCGGTTCCTCCAGGACGACGGCCAGCCGCTTGCCCAGCGCTACAATGGAAGGGTCGGTGTAGTCGCGGACCAGGTTCCGGCCAAGCATGATGCCGATCGAGCGGAGATAAGCATAGTTGACGGCGTTGCTGCCTTCATACACCAGGCGCGGGGTATCGCGCTTGACGTTCGGCGCCAACCCTGCGACCGACATCTGCACCTGCAGCCCGATGGACTTCTCCTGGTTGGGCCTCATGCCCGGATATTCCCGGTAGAGCCACGACTCGATGCGGTAGTCGACGTTCAGGTTCACGACCTCGTTGACCATCCCCTGGTGCCAGATGGTGAACAACTCGCGTGTGGCGCGTTCGTCCATGCCATCCAATGCAATGGTGGAATCTGCCGCAAGGATACGGAAGACAAGGTCTGTGTGCTTGGGCCTGGTGACCGGCACGAGTCTCTTGTCTGGGGCAGCAGCGAACATCCTCTGCATATGCCCACATTCGTGGGCGATGAGGTGTGCCAGAAGAACAGGGTCAGCCTTGCGGAAGCGAATGGTATGTGCCGGCATGAACGACCTGGCCATCTTCACGCTCGCCAGACTTGAAAGACGATCATCTTCGACGAACTCGATGGGCTTTCCCGTCAATTCCTCAGTCTGCCGGAGGATAGTAATGGCGTCGCCCTCAAGTCCTGTCAGCCGCTGAAGCTCCTGGAGTGTCATACTCTGGGTTCCGTGCGCCAGGCACATGCGACGTCGTACTCCGACGACAGGTCGAACCCGATGTCCTTGTCGGGCGCCACACGTCTCATACCTACGTACAGGAAGCAGATGAGCTGAAGCTCACTGAACCTGCCGCCCATCGAGCCCAGAGCGTGTTTCTTCTCTGCATCGTGGGGATCGAGGCCATAGCATCCCAGGAGGGCGATCTCGCTGACAACAGCTTGAACGGCTTCTTCCGTCATCGCGTCGAATCTTGTCAGAGCGTCGTAGCAGAACTGCACGGCGTCCATGCGCAACCCGTCGCTCTTGACCGACCTCTCTGCTATCTCCCGCAACTGGTCCCGCGCCATCTCGGCATACGTGGGATCGGCAAGAGCGACACACCTCTGGAACAACCTCGTCGCCTCCAGTGGTTGGCCAAGCATCAAGTACACCAAGCCGAGCCCGTAGACCGTCGGCGGGTCGTCGTGCAGGATCGTATCGACGCGAAGTAACTCCTCGAGGGCCTGAGAAAGTCTGGCAGTCGCTGCGTGGACACTCGCCAGGTTCCGCAGGGCGTACGGGTTGTCGGGCTGTAGCGTGAGTGTCTTGGCAAGATGCGTTTCGGCATCGGCCATCTGTCCCAGCTTCGCCTCTGCCATCCCAAGCGCCACGTACGTGTTTGCTTCGCCCGGGTCCAGTGCGAGGCAGCTGAGCAGGGTCTTGCGTGCGGCCTCGTAGCTGCCTGCCTCGTTGTAACAGAGTCCGAGGTTGTACAAGGCGAGCGGGTCATGTGGGTCGTCCATCACCAGTTCCTCGAACTGACGCCGAGCGCTGTCCAAGTCTCCCGCCTGTACCGCAGCAAGAGCCCGTTCAAGCTTCGACTCCCTGTCAACGTGCTGTTCACGGTCTGCACTCATGATATCAGTATAGACACGCGAGACCAATAACCAACAAGAGATGCGTGGACTGCCCCCATCACCCGTGTCACGTTTTCTCCGGCTGAACGGTCGGAGGCGGATCAAAGAACGCCCGCCCCTCTGCGCTATGTCCGAAGTCGAATGAATCGCTGGTCCAGTCCTTGCCCATGAGTTGGACGGACATGGCCCGTGCGCGCTGGGCTGCGGCGAAGTAGAGGTTTGGCAGCAGTCCTGGCTTGTGGATGAAGTTGGGGAAGAACGTCGAGAAGCAGAGCAGCCGCTCTCGGTAGAAGTAACTGCCGAACCCGTATCCCACGGGACTTCCGGCGAGTTCTGTCGCATTCATGAGGAGTGCGAATCTAGCTCCCTCAGCGCCACCTGATCTTGAAATTGGGAAGGATTGGGTCACGCGGAGCCCGCTGCCATATGCAATGTGTGGCTTATTTGCTACTACCTCACACAGAGACGAGAAATCTCCATAGGGGAACTCCACGTTGACACCAGTCCAGTCCGACATGGAAAACAGCGCTGGCGGCTTCTGCATGTACCTGCTTTCCACGTCCGTAAACTCCTCGGCTACCCATGCGCAAGGTCCTTGACCACTCGGGATAATGAGTGATCGGTCGATGGTTGTCATCTCATCCGGGGTTGCCCTCATGCCGCTCGTAGGGTGCCCGCTTGTCGCTTCGGCGGCTTGAACATGATACTGTTTGACAAGGGTAGCGCCCGCTCCCCGCACTTCGGAAATCTGGAGCATAGCAGCAACGCTGATGAGCCCCTGCATCCATTCCCGTATGTCATCGTGCACGAGAACGCTCGAGCACAGGTCCAAACGTCGCGTCGCAGCGTCGTAGACGAGCCCTGACATCGTGTACGCCCCAGCCTGGACGAGACCGTTGATGGCGACAGCCGCACTATCAGTAAGTTCAAGGTCTCGCAGAACCTCCGTCCGTACGACGAGGCACGATCCTACGGCCCCGTCCGGACCCTTTCCCTCACCCATGATCTCAACCGTCTGCGCATGCTGGTACGGCCACCACTTGAAACCGCGTTCGGTTCGCACAGACCACTGTTCGTCAACCTGCAGCTGATTCTTGTAGAGCCATTCGATCGTCCTTTCTCCTGCGTTCATCAACCCTCCCTATCGGCAAGACTCCTGTGCAGCAATGTCTCGTTTCAACCTTGGCCAGTCGCTCTATGCTCGGGCTATGCACCAACAGGACTGCCCGGTCACAGTCGACACGCTACGGCTCGTCTTCGTCGTCCTCTTCGTCCGCATTCCTGTCCTCGGCCTCTTCCGGAATACCAGAGTAGTCGATAATCTCATAGCCACGCCGCTTCAGCTCAGCATTGACTTCCTCGACGTCCGTGGCTGCAACATACTCCCACGAGGCTATGCCGACACGGTCGCCATCTAGTCGAACGTACTTCTTGAACATGTCTGCGGGTAGCGCGCCTGCCTGGATCTCGTCGTCGAGGCAACTCAGATACCAGCCCCCCTCATGGGCCCTGATCGCATCTGGGTTGAAAGCATCACTGCCCTTGTGCCGTGGCTCGTATTCGAGGCCATCGTCCCAGTGCAGGAGCCTCGTATACTCGCTGTGCGGCATCGCCTGGCGGAACTCGCCCCAAGTCTTCGATTCCTCCAGAGCCTGCGCCACGCGACAGGTGAACGCGTATCGTTTCGGCGTTTCGTAAATCACACCCTTGTCCTCGAATTCAAGGCCATCGCCACGGATGCAGTCGCTGAACCCGGCCAGCTCACAGATGAGCTGCTTGTGCCGGCCCTTTCTTCCGACAATTTCCTTGCCGTCGTTCTTCGTGGTCATGCGCCCTCCTTTATGACAGTTTAGTTGTTCCAAAGATCACGGGCATCGTCGTGAGAGAGACGAGCCAGAGGGGGCATCCGGCCCGCAGGTCAGCCCCCTTGTCCTGGCTCAGCTTCCACAGACTCTGCAGTATGTCCTGCCACGACTCGGACGCATCCCCGTCCTCGTCCACGTCATCCACGCACTGGTCAAGGAGCTCGGCTGCACCAGACAGCAAGTTCAGTCCGTCTACTTGTACAATCATCCTCATCTCCCCCTATAGCAGGTTATTAAACATGGTAGCGTTCGTGACCGCCACGGCACAATCCACGGTGCTACCACTCACCCCTCGAACAACTCGTCGTTGCTGCCGTCGATGAGCGCGTATCCATGCCACCCAAGCTCGGTCTTGATCAGTACGCCGAACAATCACAGTCTACTCCGGATTGGCAGCTGGCGCATGCCTCATGACGAAGAGTGCTGTTTCCAGTTCTGTGCATCGACAATGCGCAAAGCACTGAATAGCGCCAAGTGCTACCGCTTGCGCACGGCCTCCAGGCCCGGCGACTCCCTGAGCCACTTCCTAGAAGTTGTCCCCGATGCACGGCGGGCTGCAGATTTCCTCGATTCCGGCCTCCGCGAGCTTGTCCTTGCTTCCCTCTTGCAGACCCATTGTTCGCATGAGGCCGTCACTACTGCCCCATGTTTGCCAGGTTTCCCGGATGCAGCGGAAGACCCAGGCGACCTCGTCGGCCTTCGAGGACTGGTACACAGCGCTCCCCTCGCGGGCGACCGACCTCCGGACGGCTGACTCCAAGGCAACGTCCTCCTCCTTGGACCAGGCACGCGGTCCTGTCAGCATCTGCATGCCTCTGCCCTCCTCGATTGCCAGCAATAGTCCAAGGCTCATATGCTCGTAGTCGGCCATCGGCGCCTCAAGCAGGAGGCTGGCGAGTTTCTCGGCTTGGTCGAACAGCGCCAGCCACGAGATGTCGAACTTGGAAGGCTCGAGGTCCTGGAGAGCCTGCAGTAGCTCTTTGGAGCGGGGAGCGGCGCAAAGCGGCGTCACGTGCCGGTCGAGTTTGGCCCCATACATCGACACGACAAGGAAGTTGCCATCGTCATCGCGCGCCCAGCAGAATATCGTGTTCATGGTGATCCCCCGGGCCAGCAGGGAGAGGCAGGTGTTGAAGCTCGGGACCTGCTGTTCGAAATTGCTCATGGTTCCCCCTCGACTCTCAGCTGCGGGAACGGCCTCGCTTCTGACCGAGGCCACAGCCTGCCCCAGTCGGGAGGTGGGGCTGTCCTGCGGATGAGCGCGATCTCCGTGGGATCCACTAGCTCTTCGGCCAGCAGGATGCGCGTCCCTCCGCACCGGAGGCACCAGTGGTTGCCATTGTCGACCCACCTGCCGCGCCCGCCGCAGTCCGGGCACCAGATCCACTCCCAGGGCGCCAGCTGCCGTCGAAACTCCGCCATGTGGTTGGACCAATACATGAGGCCAATCATGTCCCGGCGCTTTGCGGTCCGCATCTCCTCCATCTTGCCGCGCCAATGGATGAAACCCTCGATCGCAGGGTTGCGTCCAGGCGGCGGGTCCGTCTCGACGCGGATCAAGAGAGCCTCCCAAGGACTATGTCACCGACGATGGTTCCTGGCATGTCTCTCCTCCTCCGTCCTCTGCCAGCCTTCATCAGGGCCGTCCAGGCGGCATTCTGCCTTTCTTCGCATGATCGCTGACCCAGTGACAGAGGGCGATCTCAGCCGGGTCTGTCAGCTCGGCCACGAGCAGGATTCCGGTCCCATAGCACCGGGGGCACCAGCGTTGTCTTCCGTCTTCCATCCACAGGCCGCGTTCACGGCACTCGGGGCACGGGATCCAGTCTGCAGGAGCCAGCTTTCTGCGACAGGGAATCATACGGTTCATGGCGAAAACGGTGCCCATCGTCACGCGGCCTCCACTCTCCAGCTGGGACTGCAGCCAGCGGCGCCAGCGGATGAAGCCGTCGATGGGGGAGTCGCGCTTAAACTGCCGCTCCTTGCCGAGGAGCTCCGCACCGAATGCATGCTCCCCTTCGTGGAGGTGCCTCAGCCTGCAGAGCAGCGAGAAGGAGGTGTACGGAGAGGATGCCTTTCTGGCGGGGTCACGCTGCTCGCATGTGAGAAGGATCCCCGTCCCGCTGCATGCACCGCAGTACTGGTGGGGGTTCTCATCGAACAACCAGGTGCCGCCGCCGCGCCCGTCACAGTCCGGGCACCAGAACCACTCTTCCGGTGCCAACTCGTCACGATATGCGTTCACCCTGCCATACGCGTGCAGGAGATCAAGGATGTACCCGTGGCCCGAAAGCAGGACTTCCTCCATCCGCGCCCGCCAGTAGATGAGTTCCTCGATCTTGTACCTGTGCTCCAACAATTGCTCCCAGGGATGTGTCTGCATGCCGCCCATGATCACCTCCGGTGGAGCTAATCGGAGGGCATCGACGTATCGATTCCCCCGAGTCCTTGCAGCTGGAACAGCGTGCAGCCGTTCCCAGCCACTGTGGAGGAAATGCTGCCCAGAGGGGTGTCCGGTCCGACGGTGGGTTCGGCGGTCGAGTGTCCTTCCCGTACGCCTTCCCGGAAGCGGCGCTCAAGCGAGGGAAAACCGTCAATCAGGAGCGTGCGCTCTGCCTCGACTGCCGTGTGCTCGCGTACCTGGTGGTAGCACGCGGACTTCCACATCGCATACCCCAGGAACCGGAGCTTGCGCACAAACGCGTCGTACCGCGTCCCCTGCGGCAGTCCGGCGATCACGTCGTCCGGCAGGCAGAACGCGAGGTCCGCGGACGACGGGCTTCCCGTCCGCCTGATGTTGTCGAAGACACGGTCCAGCACTCTCGACTGGGCCTCGGCGTACGCCATGATGGCGCCCTTCAGCTTGTCCTCCATGCTTCCCTCCATGCGGCGCATCGTGCGCCACAAAATGAAACAACCCCGTGCAAGCGCATGGGGTCGACGCGGGAACAAACTGTCCCGGCGCTTTAGCACATTTGTAACGCGGAGCAAGTGAGCCTTACATAAATCACCGCGTCTTGCATGTATATGGTATACGGGGCCTTCGGCGTGTCAAGACCCTGAAGCTGCAGTCGCTCGATGGTTGCATCTGGCCTCATCGCTGGCAGGATGACATCACACTCAACACCAAGGAGGATCCACTATGCCACCAGCGATCAAGACGATTCCTATTCAGAGGCTGAATGACATCGTTACCGTGCTGGACCATGGCATTACAGCCAAGTCCATAGCGTCGAGCATCTCCTCTTCTGCGCCGGAATCAAACCGAAAGGTGGGCGAGGTCCGTGCATTCATGAAGCAGTCGGGCTTCGACCGCGTGGCAATAGCGCAGAGCGCCCACATCATCGGCTATGTAGACATCGAACACCTGAACGATTGCAAGACTGGTGACCCCATAGGAGTACACGCTCGTCCCTTTGAACCCAGACTCTTGGTGTCTGATGAGACACCACTTCCTGTCGTGCTGCGACGTATGAAAGACCAACCGGCGGTATTCCTCGTAGGCAGCGACGGCATAGATGGCATTATCACACACGCTGACCTTGAGAAGCAGTGCATGCGTGTCTACCTGTTCGGACTCGTGTCACTCTTAGAGCAGGAACTCTGCAAGACCATGGAAGAATTGTCCTGTCAGGCTGTACTGGACGCAATCTACAACAGCTCTGCGCGAGACAGGTTTGAACGGGACTTCAATCAGAAGAGGACGGCGGGGGACGAGCTAGCGCCCATCTACTATGCTACCCTGGGCACCAAGAGAGACCTTATCTTGGCTGACGACAAGTACTGGAAGTCTATGGGGTCCATCCGACGCGTTGTTGCAGAGAAGTTGGCAAGCGTCCTAGATCTCAGGAATGCTCTCGACCATGTCAACCTTCTTTCGGGGTCAATTCTGTCGTGGTCCAGCCTCTGTGAGGCCGTCGAGAATGTCACGGGAATCATTGAGAGTCTGGAGATGGCCGCGCAACCCGTCACAATAGCCGTTGATGCATCTGTTTGACGACCAAGGCCTGCAATTCCGACTGTTCGACTCATCAGAGGAGAGGGAGCAATACGAACGCTGAACGACGGCTCAGCAGAAGAACCTTACACCAATCCAGCAGGGACGAGACTGGATTCCCGCCTGCGCAGAGAAGTACCCCTCGCCTTAGACTGAAAGGCTCGGGGGAATGACGGAGGGACAGGGACTGGGTTCCCGCCTTCGCCGAGAGCACCCCTCGTATTGGAAAGAAATACTCGGGGGGAACGACAAAGCACAGCGGGAACGACGGAAAAAGAAGCCCCGACGTAAGCCGGGGCTTCTGGATTTGCTGCGGTGACCTGCCGCTAGGCGACGCCGAGCGTGACCTTGACATAGCCAACGACCTGTGTACTCGTGCCCGGAACCAGCAGAACCAAACGCAGGACTTGACCGTCAGCGCAGGTGATGTTGAGGGGCCTCGTCGCTCCGCCAAGCAGGTCGGACAGACAGACACACGCACGGGCGCGTGCCATGTCGCCGACGAACAGCAGGAGTTCGGCGCCCTCCGGGAATGCCCCTGAATCTCCCTCCACACGCAGGTTCAGCAGGCGGGACGTCTGCAGACCCTTCGCTCCCTTGAGACCGATCGTGCGTTCGGCCAGCACGATGCGGCCCACAGCGGTGGCGGGCACGCCGTCGAACAGCGTGACAGTAGTGGCATCGGGTTGACCCCGGTCAATAGCCTGAAGCATAGGGGCAGCCATGTTCTTGCGAAGTATGGGTGCCGCGTCCTCAAATGACGGCGCAGATGCAGCTAGAGCATGGCCTTGCGATCCAACCACGATGGAAGTCGAATCGCCCGTCGTTCTCGTCCGTGAGACCGCCGACGAGGAGAACTTTGTTGTCCTGGCTACCCTGACAGCGGCGAAGTAGCAGAGCGAGAGGACGGATTGGAGGTCGCTCTCCGCACGTACCACACAGCTCGAATTACCAGCTGACCCCAAAGACACCGTCTATTTAGTAGATGTGGTATCATGTGGTAGTTGCAGATTCTTGAGGGGGTGCACTCATGAAGAGAACGCATCTCCTGGCTGTCCTGGTAACCATTCTCCTGGTCGCAGGACTCCTAGGCGCTGCCTTGTCGTCAACGACGGTCAAACTGTGGATCGGCAACGCATCCATGTCCGTCAACGGAGTGCAGCAACCGATCGACACTCAAGGAACCAAGCCCGTCATCGTCGAAGGACGGACGCTCGTGCCTATTCGCGCCATCATCGAAGCGTTTGGAGGATCCGTTGCCTGGGAGTCTTCTACGCGCAAGGTCACGGTCACGCTGGGAAAGGATTCTCTCGACCTCTGGATTGACAAGCCACAGGCATCGCTGAACGGCATTGCCCTTGCGATCGATGCAGCAAACTCTGCGGTTGTGCCTGTCATCATGAACGGGCGGACGATGCTTCCTCTCCGGTTTGTCGCGGAATCGCTTGGTATCGACGTTCAATACGACGCGATGACCAGGATGATCACGCTTACCTACTCGAAATCAACAGTTGCATTGCCTGCCGATGGAAGCAATTTGCTCCTGGGTAATCCCAGCAATGCCGTGCACGACAGCAGTTCCTCTCCCGACAACTATCTGATGGACAGCGGGTATTACGTTCTGTCCTATAACCGGGACCGTGGTGAACCGAACTGGGTGAGCTGGTATGTTGGCAGCTCATCATTGGGGTCTACTCCGAGGAAGGATGATTTTCGTGCTGATAGCACCCTCCCTGCTGGCTGGTATCAGGTGCAAGCGAGTAGTTATTCTGGTAGTGGTTTCGACCGTGGCCACAACTGTCCATCAGCAGACAGAACGTCCACTGTTGCCGCCAATTCATCGACCTTCCTGATGACAAACATGATTCCGCAAGCCCCTAACAATAATCAGCAAACTTGGAATAACTTCGAGAGTTATCTCCGCAGTTTGGTGCAACAGGGAAATGAAATCTATGTCGTCATGGGCTCATATGGTACAGGAGGGACGGGTTCAAGCAGTTATCAAACGACGATTGATAGCGGACACGTTACGGTGCCGGCATATATTTGGAAGGTAGCGGTTGTGTTGACTGATGGAACCAAAGATCTGAGCCGCATTACAACAAACACCCGCGTTATTGCCATCGATACGCCGAATATCAACAGCATCGATTTGAAATGGCAGGCATACCTGACAAGTGTTGACGCTATCGAGGCAGCCACAGGATATGATCTTCTGTCGAACGTTTCTGTATCTATTCAAAAGGTTCTGGAAGCAAGAATAGACAACAATTGATGTCAGGGGTCTCGTTACAACGGATGGATTCCCGCCTGCGCGGCAGAGCGCCACTCGTATTGCAGAGAAATACTCGTGAGGAGCACCCCTCAGAACGCCCCTCAGAAGCACCCCTCGTATTGAACTGAAATACTCGGGGGAATGACGCAATGGAGTGCGGGAATGACGAAGTGGTGGCTGGAAATAGTGCACAGGGCTTACGGGCCACGCGGAACTGTGAGCGTCGGTAGTATCATCTCCTGTTAATACCTGTTAATAGGTGACCTTCCACAAGTCTCTTTCCATGCGGACTGTGCGCCCTTCTTCACATTGTCAGTTGGAGTTATAAGGTTCTGGTTATATGCCCTCACTACCCCCGGTCGCAGCGTCTGCAGTGATGTACACTGTTCGCGAACGGACTCCGGTACGCTTCAGGAAGCCCCCCTGGCTCGACCAACGGGCCAAGTACCTGGAAACCTGCACTCTCGCTGGTTGAGAGTCACCCAATCCCAAGAGCTCACGACACTCGGCGGGCGTTATGGAACCGTGATGGGCAACGAATTGCCTGACGGTCGCTTCGTAGCGCTCGGGCTCGATACCTTTTGCTTTCGAATAAGACACACGACCCGTGAGTTCACGGGCAACGGCTTTGGACAGTGCAAATGTTGCCGCCCGCGTGCGACCTTGACGTTCCAGAAACGCAGGAGTGGCGGTTGCCATCACCTCCAGCATCGAACGGGCTTCCTCAATCCCAAGCTGCAGGAGCGACGATGCCGCTCGCGTATCAATGGAAGGATGCTCGCGCAAGAAGCTGAGGATCAGCAGTTCGTCCAGTTGAGGTTCGCGTCCTTTCTCTCGCCATGAAACGACCAGACGTGCCATACGTTCATCGAAGTTGCCATCGTAGATGTGGAGCTTGACTCGCCACTCGTCCACTTCGTATTCCGGGGCCTTCTTGCCATATTGCAAAACCGTGGAGAACATGCGCCGCGCCCCTGTGCCCGCAGACTCAACAAGGCGCATCTTCAGCAGTGCATCCGCAAGTGTCTTGTTGCGTGCAACCGGATCGTGACGCAAGATATTGTACGGTGTGACGCCTCCGACAAACGCACCCGGGCTGCTCACGGTGAGTTCATGGAGTTGGTGTTTGATGAACACTTCTTCTGAAACTGTGTAGTCGCGGTGGGTGACAGCATTGAGAACAGCTTCACGGACGACGTCGAGAGGAAAGGCCGGGATGCGCACTTTGAAGAAGCCGACGCTTAGTTCCTGTTCAGGGTTGGCAGCACCCGAGAAGCTTGTTTCGATAAGCTCCAGGACGCTCAGCAGAGCCAGACGCATCTGGTCGTTGCGAGCCACCGACGTGTCACTGATCTGATAAACGTAATGCACCTGGCTTTGCGGGCACAGGTCACGTAGTTGGTCCTCCCGGCCGAACAGAACCAGTCCGGCGTTGGTAACCCTGCCACCTCGCGTGACCCCAAGACCTGCAAGCAAGTCCTTGTCAGACAGTGTCAGCAGTATTGAACCGGAATCCTTGTCCCGAATGCGATTGCGCGCTCTCGCTATTTCCACGGCATCGAGGTCCGCGGGCGTGAGCTCTTCGACAATCTGAGCACTCCAGTCGGTGGTGCCCAGACGTGCTTGCTGCCGAGCGAACTCGTCCGGATACAGAGGCTGACAGTTCTTGCCAACGCGAACTCGATAGATACCATCACTGGTGCCATAAGGTTGATGAATCCCTTTTCGCACGCGTACGACCAGGAGATGTCCGGTTCCCTCAGGAACGTCGATAAAATGGACGTCCGCGTCGATATGTGGGCGTGTGGCATCGTAGATGGCCTTGCGCCAGATGTCGATGTCCACCTTTCCACAGCCGCGGATAGCGTTGACTCGACCAGCGGCCTTGTCGTCTACACCAAACACGACAACTCCACCATCGGCATTGGCAAAGGACACGGCGTATTCCCGCGCCACCCGCATGTCACCCTTGGTTTCGTGCCATAGCTTGAAGTCCAGCCACTGCGACTCGAGGTCATCGGCCACTTTCCCGCTGTCGAGTTCATCGAGCAGTCGCTGTATGTCAGTATCTGTCGGTACTCCCACCGCTCCTCCTCAGGCTGCTGTCAGTCTAGGCTAGAGTATAGGCTACTGGGTGAACACGGCAATAGCACGTCTGAACCGGGGCAATACACCAGAGTGTAACACTCTTGCGCCGAGTGGAACCGTCCCGAGAGTGTTACAGCCGACATGGGGTCAGCTGGTAATTGGACACGCGGTGGTACACGAAGGAATGGATTCCCGCCTGCGCGGAGAAGCACCCCTCGCCTTGGACAGAAGGGCTCGGGGGAATGACAGAGAAGGGCCCCGACTTGTGCCGGGGCCTGTGGTAATTCCAGACCTGATGGGCTGCTAGGCGATGCCCACCGTGACCTTCAGGTGACCGGGCGCCTGCGTGCTCGCGCCGGGGACCAACAGGACCAGGCGCAGAATCTGGCCGTCTGCGCAGGTGATGTTGAGGGGACGCGTCGCCCCGCCGAGCAGGTCAGAGAGACGGACACGCGCACGGGCGCGCGCCATGTCACCGACGAACAACAGGAGTTCGGCGCCCTCGGGGAACGCCCCTGCATCTCCTTCCGCGATCAGGCTGAGCAAGTGGGATGCCTGCAACCCTTTCGACCCCTCGAGACCAATGGTGCGTTCGTCCACCACGATACGGCCGATACCAGCAGTGGGCACGCCGTCGAACAGCGTGACGCTGTGGGCTCTGGGCTGGCGCGGGCCGACGGCCTGCAGCAAAGGAGCAGCCATGCTCTTGCGGCGTATGGGCTGCACGTCCTCCCTGAGCACCGCCATTTCATAGAGTACATCCGATGGAGCCATCGGGGACTTAACCTGGAACATCGGCCGAGCAACCTGTGACACCGTGGCGTACTGTACATCCTCCCATCCTTCGGGAGTTGCGTTGGCAACGATGATCGTCCGTTCGACTGACTTCCCCGCCTCGGTGCGGACTGCCACGAAAGCAGTTTCAGTACTTGCGATGCCACTGCGCAGGGACTCCCGACAGATGAGTCCGGCGAGGGTCTCGTCGGCAGGCTGGTTCTCGGGGTACAGTGTTCCGGTCTCTCGACCAGCTTCTTCAGAGGTGATGCCCAACTCTTCGACGCGCTTCTTGAGCTCTTCTGGCGTATAGCGCGCGCCCTTGAGGGCTTCCAGCTGCTGCAGGCGGCGTGCGCCCACCAGCGCGGCGACGCCTCCGTGCACCTGTGTCCCGTTTGCTTCGGTCCACGTGGCAAGGACCTCCCCATGCCCGTCTACGAGGCGCAGAGCCAGAGGATCATCGCCTGTGGCTGCCTCGCCTGAAGCCCACAACGGTCTGCCCGCGGGCAGGTCTCCCAGGTCCAGTCCACGCCATCCGTCCGCGGATGCCGTGGTCGACTGCCGTGAAGTTGCATACACTACGTTTGTCCGGACCTCCAGCCGCAGGCCGGTCGCGATGGGACGTGCCCACGTATCCACGATCTCATCCAGCGCCGTCGTGATATCCCCACCTTCGGGGTTGCTGGTGACATAGCGGTCGGACCCTCCGCCTGCCTCGGCCAGCTGGCGTGCCAGTGCTGCGTTGGGTGAAGAGTCGACGCACAAGATGCTGATGCGCCTGCGGTCGACATGCTTCGACTCCTCCTCGGCCAGCCGGATGAGCCGCCCTTCATCGCTGACCTGCGCGTCGGTCACGATCAGTACCTGCCGCGAGAACTCGCCGGCAGGCCTGGCGCCGCGCAGAGCCTGCTCGAGCGCGACGCCCAGCTCGGTGCCACCCGAGTCCTTGTGTGACTCCAGGAAGTGCACAGCGTCCTTGCGTGCTGCGTCGTCCATCGTCTTTGGCGTATCGCTCCACCAGGCCACGGTGCTGTGGAACACGCCAATGCGGAAGCGGTCATCCTCGGTGAGCATACCGATGAGGCGCCCCACGGCCCAGTCGGCAGCCTCCCACTTGGCGCCCTGCATGGAACCGGAGTGGTCGACCAGCACCGTCAGTTCGCGCTGCACCAGCTTCTGCTCGCGGGAAGGTGGTGCCACCAGAGCCAGGAAGGGCGTGCGGCCCTCGCGGTGTGCGGTGAACACGGACAGTGTCGTCCGCTGTGCGTCGCCGGCAGGTTGCCAGGTGATGACTGCGTCGCAGTCAGGCAAAATGTCTCCGCTCTCGAAATGGGCATGCAACTCCGTGCCATCGCGCTCAAGCGACAGTGCATGGGTGGAACTGGCAACACCAGACGCGTCGAACACGGTCAGGTCGAGGGACGCCTGGTAGCCAGGGTCCGCGACCTGTGCGAGAGGATGTGCCGCGCCTGCTGCAGGGGACTCGTCTCCCCTGGTGTAGCGCACGGGAACGGTGAGCGGGATGCGCAGGGACCAGCCGGAGCCTTCGGTGCGGGCAAGCTGGACGAACGCTGTCTCGACCCTCACTTCCTGACCGGGCTTGATGCCCGCCACGCGCAGGGTGAAGACGTCCGCCGCCTCACGGGTCACAAGGGCAGCCTGGCGCCGGTCCTTCTTGGCGTCCTCGTAGTCCTTTTCGGCCTTGGCACGCGGTTCGAGGACAGCCTGGATCTCCACGTCGCCAAAGCGCACGCTGACGCCGGTGACTGCGGCATCTCCCGGCAGGGGAAAGCGGTAGGCCGCTTCGATGACCCTGCCGCACTGCTGCTTCGTGTAGCTGAACACGTGGACCACCTGCATGCCCGCGACCGGGCCGGTGACCTCGCCGCTGACCTCGACACGCCGCATGGGCACGAACGCCATCGTCTGCGCATCCTTGCCAAGGACCTCCAGCATTGCCACGCCGCCTTCGGGCGCGTTTTCTACGTATGAAGTGTTGAACATGTGTTATCCCTCCTTGGGGTTGTCGTGGTACTCCAGCTCCAATTCAACCAGCCGCATCAGCTTCTCGATCGTACGCTCCGGCAGTTTGCCCGTGAGCGCCCACGCCAGGGCCTTGCGTGGGTCGCGCAGGTCCTCCAGCTGAGCCCGCGGGCTCGACGCTTCGCCCACGCCCTCGGGTGCGGCGGCTCGAAGTTCCGCAGGAGCATATTGCACCGCATCCTCTTCCACGAGGATGGGCTCCTGCAGTACCCCCGCACGCGTAAACACGTCCGACTGCGACAGGTCGAAGACAGCAGCAATATGCCGCAGCATGCTCAGCGTCAACCGCCGTTCGCCCTTCACGAGCCGCGAAACAAGACTGGCGGAAATACCCAGCCGCTGAGCCAGCTCGACCTGTGAGAGCGACGTCTGTTCCATCAGCCATTGCAGAAATCGTGCCTGTTCGTCCATGGTGCATCTCCTTGTTGCCAACTTGGCACGTATAGTATAGCACAGAATTGCCAAGTTGTCATCACACGACGCCGAACGATTGTCAGTAGCTGCTGTTCCGCGTCTGTTGGGTCTTCACAATGTGACGTACGCTGGCAGGGACTCCCGCCTGCGCGGCAGAGCGCCACTCGCATGGGAATAAAGTGCTCGTGGGAAGCACCCCTCAGAAGCACCCCTCGCATTGGACTAACATGCTCGGGGGCATGGGAATAAAGTGCTCGGGGGAATGACAACTTGGACCCCTTCCTCCTCCCCCGGCGCGCCCTCGCCAGGGGAACGCTGTTTGCCAGTGGATGACTCTCGCTTGACTGACAACCGCCATTTTCTATACTACAGAACATGAGGTTGCAGGCCATACAGGCCTGCGGCCGGTATGAAGACGGTTCATGGAAAAGGAGAAAAGTGCAATGCAGCATGGCACACCACTTGAACCGCTAACAGTCACTGCTTGGGCACTCGCGATGTGCCGGGGTGTGTTACTTGACAACTGAGTCCTTTGTCGCGCTCGTCGCCAACGCTGCCCTGATGCTGTCACTGGTCTATGTCTACGACCTGCTGAACGTCGTCCGATGGGTGTCCGGGACCCGGATAGGGCACGTGATCATTGGCATCATAATCGGCGGGCTCGGCATCTTCGTCATGCTGATGCCCTGGACCTTTGCCACCGGCATCATCTTCGACACGCGGTCCGTCCTGCTGGCCATCTCCGGGCTGTTCTTCGGCACCATCCCGACCCTCGTCGCAGTGCTCATGACAGCCACGTACCGCGTGGTCCTGGGCGGCAATGGCGTGGTGATGGGCGTCTCGGTCATCGTCGCATCGGGCGCCATCGGCGTGGCCTGGCGGCATGCGCGGAAGCACCAGCTGGCCACGCTCTCGTTCGGGACGCTGTACTCCCTCGGGCTGGTCGTCCACCTGGTCATGCTCGCGCTCGTGTTCACGCTGCCGCTGCAAACAGCGATTTCGGTCCTCCGCAGCATCGCCCTCCCAATCCTCGTCATCTATCCGGTTGCGACCGCCGCGTATGGCACCATGATGGTTGAACGACTGCGGCGTAATCAGGCGGCTGTGGACGTCCGTGAGAGCGAGAGCAGGTTTCGAGCCCTGTTCGAGCAAGCGGCCATCGGCGTCGCCAAGATCGAGGCCGCGACTGGACAATTCGTCCTCGTCAACCAGCGATACGCTGATATCGTCGGATACTCCCGCGAGGAACTCCTCTCGCTGGACTTCCAGACAATCACCCACCCCGACGACAGACCAACTGACTTGCTCAACATAAAGCGTCTTGCCTCCGGACAAGTACGTGAGTTCACAACCCAGAAGCGCTACCTTCGCAAGAATGGCACACAGGTGTGGGCGAACCTGACCGTCTCCGCACTGTGGAATCCCGGAGAGCCCCCGACGTATAACATGGCCATGGTCGAGGACATCACCGAGGGCAAGCAGGCCGAAGACGCGCTGGCATCATCCCTGTCTCTGCTCAAGGCCACCATGGAATCGACAGCAGATGGAATCCTCGTTGTGGACCGAAACGAGCACATTACGCTATGGAATCAGAAGTTCGCCGACATGTGGCAAATCCCGGAAGAGGTCATGTCCAAGCATGCTGACAAACTAGCAGTCAACTATGTTCTCCAGCAGATGGCTCAGCCGGAGGCGTTTCTGGCCAAAGTCAGAGAACTGTATGGACAACCGGAAGAATCGAGTAGTGATCAACTCAATCTTGCAGACGGACGCATTTTCAGGCGCTACTCCCAACCCCAAAGAATCGGCGATGATGTCGTAGGCCGCGTGTGGTCCTTCTCCGACATCACCGAGCGCAAGCAGGCTGAGAAAGAGACTCGGCGGGAACAAGCGTTCTTCAATCAGCTGGTGGAGACGGCCCCGGAAGGCATTGCAATCACCGGTGACCAGGGCAGGGTCCTGCGGGTGAACGCCGAGTTCATACGCATGTTTGGCTATGGGGTTGATGAAGCCGTCGGACAATCTATCGACGACCTGGTGGCGCCTCCCGCGCTCGATGAAGAAGCCCGGGCGATAACGAGGTCAACCAGTCAGGGAGGGGAAATCCGTATGGAAACGGTGCGGCGCAGGAAGGACGGCTCCCTCGTCGATGTGTCCCTCATCGTCGCACCTATTCTGATCGCAGGGAAGCAGGAGGCGGTTTACGCCATCTACCGCGACAACACTGAGCGCAAGCGGGCGGAGGCTCAACTCCGTCAGTCCCAGAAGATGGAGGCTATCGGCCAGCTGGCAGGTGGCGTCGCCCATGATTTCAACAACCTGCTGACCGGCATCCTGGGCAACATCTCCCTCATGCGCAGCAGCGTGCCCCCGGCAGACCCATTGCTGGAGAACCTGGACGCAGCCGAGACCTCTGCCCGTCAGGCAGCCGACCTCACTAAAGGACTGCTGACCTTCAGCCGCAGTGCCATGGTCCTGCCGGTGCCAATGAATATCGCTGACGCGCTCGATGCGACCCTGGTGCTGCTGAAGCAGTCACTGCCGGCCACCATGGAGATCGTCCGTGACTACGAGCAGACAACGTGGAACGTCCTGGTGGACCAGTCACAGTTGACCCAGATCCTGCTCAACCTTGCCGTGAACGCACGTGATGCTATGAAGGGCAAAGGGACGCTGACCATCAGTGTCAGGAATGAGGCAGTTGGAGAGGAATACGTCCAGACCAATCCCTTTGCGCGCAAAGGGGAGTTCGTCCATCTGAGCGTGACAGATACCGGAGCCGGGATTCCGCCAGCAATCCTGGAGCATCTCTTTGAGCCCTTCCATACGACCAAGCCGGTCGGGTCCGGCACGGGCCTGGGGCTCTCCATCGTCTACGGTGCCGTGAAGCAGGCCGGAGGGTGGATCACGGCAATATCCACGGACGGTGTCGGGAAGACCGCCCCTCGGAAGCACCCCTCAGATTGGAGGAACATCCTCGGGGGCATTGAACAAACATGTTCGGGAACGACCTTCGACATCTATCTGCCACGCTGTCTGGACAAACCCAGGAAGCCCATTGTTCCCGCATCCATCCCCGTGAACGCAGGCAACGACAGTGTCCTGGTGGTCGAGGACGAACCAGTCGTGTGCGCGGTCGCCAAGGCGTTTCTGAACAGGGGCGGGTATGTCGTCCTGACAGCACCAGACGGGGCGTCAGCCCTGAACGTCCTTCACGAGCACCTGACGGACATCGGGCTTATCCTGCTGGACATGACCATGCCCGGCATGGCGATCGATGAGATCGTAAAGGCCATCCGGGCCCTGGATCTCACGGTCCCCATCCTGCTCAACTCCGGGTATACTTCCAACGACACCGTCAAGCAGATGCTCGCGGAGGGCAGTGTCCAAGGGTTCCTGGGCAAGCCGTACGATCCTGGACAGCTGCTGGGCGCAGTGCAGGACATACTCCGCACAGTCCGGCAGTCTGCTGCAGTCGAGAGCATGACCCGGACCGTTGTTGCCGGCTGACCCCAACAACAAGGTCTGATTCCCGCATGCGCGGCAGAGCGCCACTCGCCTTGGACAAAAGGGCTCGGGGGAATGACAGAGTGGCTGCCGGGCTGCCTATGAATGCGGGATGTGGTACTTGGCCTGGAAGGCGTCGAGGATGCTGATGAACTGCAGGGTCAGGCGGGCGCGCGCCTCTTTGGCGATACTCTCTGGGACTCCCCCGTACAGTGCCTCGGCAACGGAGCCTGCGATGGCGGCCTGTGTGTCGGCGTCACCGCCCAGGGCAACTGCGCGGCACACCGCGCCCTCGAAGGACATGGAGGTCAGCGCGCAGATGAGCGCCTCGGGTACCGACCGCTGGCACGTCTCGTCGAACGAGCAGGATGGCTGGATGTCCTCGTAGGTACGGTGCAGGTCGTACCCAAACCGGTGCTCCAAGGCGTCCCGGATGTCTGCCTGACTGGTCCCCTGGCGGGCAAGGAAAATGGCAGCCGCCACTGACTGCGCACCCTTGATACCCTGTGGGTGGTTGTGGGTCACCTCGGCTGAACGCTGCGCCTCCGCCAGTGTCTCCTCCAATGTGTCGAAGGCCCAGCCCACGGGGCTGACGCGCATAGCCGACCCATTGCCGAAGCTGTTGTAGGGTTTCGAACCTGGCGTGGTGAACCACTGCCTGAACCTCCCGCCGAAGCCGGCATCTGGATGCTCCAGCGCAAACTCTCGCAGCGTCTCTTCGTACGGGCGACCTGTCAACAGCGTCTGGGCCACGGCCATGGTCAGGACCGTGTCGTCTGTCCATGCCGACCCCTTGCTGAACAACGGGAAGTCCATCGACTTGATGGCGTGAAACTCATAGACCGAACCGATGATGTCGCCTGCCACTGCTCCCAGCATCGCATTCCTCCCGAGATCGGGGCGGCATACCAAGCACGCCTCTACCCTATTAGTATACAGCCAATTGCTGCGCTGAGAGACGAACCGGGAACAGAAACGAAAGATCTAAGGACAAGACTGGATTCCCGCCTGCGCCGAAAGCACCCCTCACCTTGAACCAAAGGGCTCGGGGGGCAGAGCGCCACTCCCATGACACCAACATGCAGAACACCCTCGGATACAAAAACATCCTTGGGCTCGTGGAAAGCACCCCTCGTATTGGACTAACATACTTGGGGGGAATGACAAACGGGACACGGGAAGGACCAGCAGTATTCTGTCATCATTCACCTCCATGTTGAATGAGTCGATGTGGCATCTTCGAAATTTCTTCAACAAAGGGACTATAGTACCTTGGAATGATGTTTTCGTGGCAGAGCCTGACAACTTTATCCATTGCAAAGAATAGTTTCGAGAGAAACTGATCCGATAGATTCAGTCGTTGTACCTCATTTATCGGGAGTCAATATATGACCGAAATGCCACTTCTCAAGATAGGTGATCTGGAGGCTCGTGTACCAATTATCCAGGGAGGCATGGGCGTTGGTGTTTCTTTATCGGGTTTAGCGTCAGCAGTTGCAAAGGAAGGAGCTATTGGAGTTATTTCTTCTGCGGCGATTGGTATGTTAGAGCCCGACTTTGGCAAAGATTTCAGAGAGGCAAACGCAAGAGTTCTTAGAAAAGAAATAAGGAAAGCCAAAGAGACAAAAGGCATCATCGGTGTCAACATCATGGTCGCTCTTTCAGACTACGATGATCACGTAAATATCTCGGTGGAGGAGGGTGCTGATCTCATTATTTCAGGAGCGGGGCTTCCTCTCAAAATCCCGGAGAAGATCTTGCAGGGTAAGAGTGAAAAGAATAGGACAAAATTTGTCCCTATCGTTTCCTCAGGAAGAGCTGCAGAACTTATCTTCAGATATTGGGCGAAGCAGTATGGTGTAGTACCAGATGCAGTAGTTGTTGAAGGCCCGATGGCTGGTGGACACCTTGGATTCAAGAAGGAAGAAATTGGTAACCCCGATTATGCCTTAGAAAGGATACTTCCCGATGTTATTGCCGTCATGAAAACTTACGAGCAACGTTACGGGGAAAGCATTCCTGTCATTGCCGCAGGCGGTATATTTACTGGAGCCGACATTTACAGGTTTCTTCAGTTAGGAGGAAGTGGTGTTCAGATGGCAACAAGGTTTGTAGGAACGTACGAGTGCGATGCTTCAATGGAATTTAAAGAAGCTTACATAAAAAGCAAAGAAGAGGATATTGTCATCATAAATAGTCCTGTCGGAATGCCAGGACGGGCGATCAGGAATAAGTTCCTGGATGACGTAACCCAGGGAATCAAGAAGCCTATGAATTGTCCCTGGAAATGTCTAAAGCCGTGTGATTATGCTAATTCTCCTTATTGTATTGCACTTGCGTTAACAAACGCCAAGAAAGGAAATCTCAAGAATGGTTTTGTTTTTGCTGGTGCAAATGCGTATCGTGTAAAGGAGATCATTTCCGTGAAAGCACTGATTGAAACGTTGCAGAAAGAATATGGAGACGTACCGTGCGATGAATTCGAAAAATCCTCTTGATGTTGTATGATTTGGGCAGGAGGTCCTAGTTGAAGACGAACACGCATGAACTGAAGTTGTCCAAGGGGGATATAGAACAAATACTCCCTCAACGAGAACCATTCCTCTTTGTCGACGAGATAACCGACCTTGTGCCCGGAGAAAGCGTGACAGGCAAGAAGACGTTTACTGGAAAGGAGTTTTTTTTCAAGGGGCACTTTCCACAGATGCCTATTGTTCCTGGTGTTATTCTGATGGAGTTTGCTGGGCAGGTATCTACATTTCTGATACTTACTCTTCCAAAGAATAGAAACCTGTTTGGCTTTTTTGCCGGAGTGGACAAGTTCAGGTTCCTGAAGAAGGTGTTTCCTAGACAGACTCTTATTGTAAAATCAAGGCTTCTTTCTTTCAGGCATAACGTTGCAAGAAGTGAGAGCAAGATTTATTGTGGGGATTCTCTGGTAGCACAAGGTGTTATTGCTGCGGTTTTTGTTGATAATGAAACTCTTTAATGCAGGAGTTGTTTGATGGTAGGAATCGTTGGGTTGGGTAGTTATGTTCCTGAACAGATTGTTACCAATGCTGATCTTGAGAAGATTCTCGACACGACTGATGGGTGGATAAAGAGCAGGTCAGGAATTACGGAAAGGCGTTTTGCAAGAAAAGACCAGGCAACGAGTGACCTCGCAAAAATTGCTGCTGAAAGAGCCCTGGAAGATGCACACATGTCTCCGAATGATGTTGATTTGATCATTGTTGGAACAAACTCTCCCGACATGCACTATCCTGCTACGGCTTGCCTGCTGCAAGAGATGATCGGAGCAAGAAATGCAGCCGCCTTTGACCTTCAGGCAGGTTGTCCAGGTTGGGTGTATGCAGTTACTGCTGGAGCTCAGTTCATTCAATCAGGCATGTACAAGAATGTTCTTGTCGTAGGAGCGGATGTTATCACCAGGATGATGGACGATACAGATAGAGGGACCTATGTTCTGTTTGGCGATGGAGCAGGCGCTGTTGTACTAAGTACTGTCGAACATGGTGGCTTCCTTTCATTTGAACTATTTGCTGATGGTTCTCTCGCGCAGTACCTCACGTTGCCTGCTGGTGGCTCGAGGAAACCTTTTAGCAAAGAAGTGCTGAAAGAACGAAGCTACTTCACCAAAATGGATGGTGGGGCAGTATTTCGATTTTCTGTCCGTGAGATCTCGCGTATTGCAAAGAAAGTTCTTGCCAAAGCAAATGTTCCCCTCGAGAGTGTTGATTGGTTCGTGCCTCACCAGGCAAACCTCAGAATTATTCAGTCTGGAGCTCAAGAACTGGGCATACCCATGGAAAAAGTCGTTGTTACCATTGATAAGTATGGCAATTCCTCTGCCGCTTCCATCCCTATTGCGCTTGACAAGATCTATCAGGAAGGAAAGCTGAAAAACGGCGACAAAGTGCTTATGGTCTCTTTTGGCGCTGGAATGACTTCCGGTGCGATTATTATGGAGTGGTTCAGATAAAAGCCTTTGTCATCACTTCCAGCATAAAACGGGAGCATCCTCAATTGCTACAGTTCGTACCCCTCGGCCGTTACCACACCGTCTGAGAGGTCCAGGACGACGTAGGTGGCCGTACGGGCGGGGAAGCGGCCCCCGATACTGCCGGGGTTGACGAGAAGGATGCCGTCCTGACGTTCGATGAGACGGCGGTGCGTGTGGCCGAAGAGGACGACGTCGGCCCTCTCCTTGCGCCCCTGTTCGAGGAGTAATTCCACCCCAAACTTGGTGCCATAGCTATGGCCGTGCGTCATGAAGATGCGCCTGCCGGCGATCCGCAGGAGGCGCTGGAGCGGGAACAGTGCACCGAGGTCGCAGTTGCCGCGTACGGCGTCGAAGCGTACGGACGGATACGCTGCGCTGAGGTCAGCAATGTCGGCTTCGCCATCCCCGCAGTGGAGCACGCGGGTGACTTCGGGGTGCCGAAGCATCGCCTCCTTCAGGTTGGACGTGTTACCGTGCGAATCGGAGACGACCAGGATGTGCATGCATGAACCCCCGGGGACAATGAGCGCTCTATGAGCACCAGCATACCGGACATCGCAGGGATTGCCACGATGGCACGTCACATACTGTCGAGCAACATCGGTCTCCATCTCCCTTTCATACGCTACAGCGTATATAACTCAAATGCCTCTGTCTATAGCTTACCCTGAGCTGGTTCGTGTCAACAGCGTATATGGGGGGTCTGCCTATATGGGGTCAGCTGGTAAATAGGCCACAGGTGGTAAGTAAGGAAGACTGGGTTCCCGCCTTCGCGGAAACGACGGATTGCGCGCGGGGATGACGCACCGAGGTGTAACACTCTTGGAACCGTCCCGAGAATGTTACAGCCGATGGGTCAGCTGGTAATTGGGCACCCGGTGGTACATGAAAGACTGTTTAGCTGTACACGCTTTCCGCTTGACTTGCGGCTGCCGGTTTTTATGCTGTAGCAAGTAAGGTTCTGGGGCACATGGGTCTGCCGCTGACGCGAAACGCTCCGGGCAAGGGGAGATGTGCGATGCAGCATAGCACGGCACTTGAGCCGCTGACGGTCCTTGTCTGCGCGCTCACGATATGTGGGGGAGGTGCCCGGTGACACGTGAGTTCTTTGTCGCGCTCGCCGGCAACGCCACCTTGCTGCTGTCGCTGGTCTACGTCTATGACCTGCTGAATGTCTTCCGCTGGCTGTCCGGGACTTGGATACGACAGGTGATCGCCGGCCTCGCCATCGGCGTCATCGGCATCTGCGTCATGCTGATGCCCTGGACCTTTGTGACAGGCATCATCTTTGACACACGGTCTGTCCTGCTGGCCGTCTCGGGGCTGTTCTTCGGCATGATCCCGACCGTCGTCGCGGTCGTCATGATGGCCGCATTCCGCGTAGTCCTGGGCGGGAGCGGCGCATGGACAGGCGTCTCGGTCATCATCGCTTCGGGGGCCATCGGCGTTGCCTGGCGCCATACGCACCAGCGTCAGCGTGCAAACCTGTCGTTCTGGACGCTGTACGCGCTGGGGCTGGTCGTCCACATGGTCATGCTCGTGCTCATGTTTACGCTGCCACTGCGGATAGCTATTCAGGTCCTCGGCAAGATCGCCTTCCCAGTCCTCGTCATCTATCCCATCACGACCGCCGCATACGGAACGCTGATGGTCCAGCGCCTGCGGCGCGACCAGGCGGCTGCAGTCGTCCGCGAGAGTGAGAGCAGCTTCAGGGTGTTGTTCGAGCAGGCAGCATTCGGGGTCGCCAAGGCCGACGTGAGGACAGGCCGCCTGGTGCTCGTCAACCAGCACTTCGCTGACCTGCTGGGGTATACGCGAGAGGAACTGCTTGCGCTGGACGTGCAGGCTGTCACGTATCCAGACGACCGGGCAGAGACACAGCGGAACATGCAGGAGCTGGCGTCCTGCCGGATCTCATCGTATGTCGTGGTCAAGCGCTACATCCGCAAGGACGGGAGCGTCATCTGGGCCAACGTCACCGTGTCGCGGCTATGGGCCGAGGGGGACGAGCCCGACTTCGTGATGGCCGCCGTCGAGGACATCACCGACCGGAAGCGCTCCGAAGACGCCCTGGTCACAAGTGAAGCAAAATTCCACGAACTGTACGAAAACATGACCGGCGGATGCGCCATCTACTCCGTCATCAACGACGGCGCCACAGGAGCCGACTACATCGTCAGCAATTTCAACCGCGCAGCGCTGCGCATGGAAGGCAAGACGATTGACAAGGTCGTCGGCACAAGCCTGCGGGACCTGCGGCCACGCATCGACGACTACGGCCTGGTCCCTGTGCTGCGGGAGGTCTGGCGCACAGGACAGCCGGCGTTCTTCCCGGGCAAGGTGTATGAAGATGAGCGATTTGACCGATGGTACGAGAACTACGTGTTCCGCATCCCTTCCGGACAGGTGATTACCATTTACGACGACGTCACCGACCGGAAGCGTGCCGAAGATGCCCTGGCAGTTTCGGAAGAACGATATCGCACGCTGTTCGAGTCAATGCCTATCGGGGTCCTGTATTTCGCTCCCGACGGAACCATCACGTCGGTCAACCCGGCGGCCCAGGACATCCTGGGGCTCGCGCGGGGCGAGATCGTGGATCGGACGTCTATGGACCCGTCGTGGAGAAACATCCATGAGGACGGCTCGGAATTCCCCAGGGAATCCATGCCCTCAGTGCAGGCCATGCGTTCCGGAGAAGCCGTCCATGACGTCATCATCGGCATCTTCAACCAGTGCGAGAAAGTCTACCGCTGGGTCCTCGTCAATGCCGTCCCGCAGTTTCGCGCGGACGAGACGTCTCCGTACCAGGTCTATGTCACGATGGAGGACATTACCAAGCGCAGGGTCATGGAACGCCAGCTGGCGCATCTGGCATCGTTCCCCGCGCAGAACCCGTACCCCGTCCTCGAAGTGGGGACCGACGGGGTGGTGCGCTTCGCCAATGCGGCAACCATGGCCATGCTTGCACGACTGGGTCTGGACCCCGACGCCCGTCAGTTTCTGCCAGGGACGCCAGAGGAACTTGCCCTGCTGCGGTTGCAGTGTGAGCGGAACCCTCAGACCCAGGAACTGTGCCTTGGCAAGGCTACCTTCCTCAGAGTCGTAGCCGCGCCGCCCGGCGGTGACTCCCTGAACGTCTATACCGTCGACATCACGGAGACCAAGGCGGCCCAATCACGCCAGGAGCGCTACCTCGGCATGCTCGATCGTAGTCTGAACGAGATCTATGTCTTCGACGAAGTGTCGCTGAGGTTCGTCTACGTCAATGAGGCCGCCCTCCACAACCTGGGCTATTCCCTGGCCGAACTGCAGCAGATAACGCCGCCGGACATCAATCCTGAGTTCACCAGGTCTACCTTTGAGGAGCTACTGCAACCCCTGCGGGATGGAACCAGGGAACTGCTGGTCTACGACGAGACTGTCCACCGACGCAAGGATGGCACGACCTACCCCGTTGAAGTCCATCTTCAGCGGTTCCAGGGAGAAGGCCAGTCGTCGTTCCTTGCCTTCATCAATGACATTTCCGACCGCAAGCGGGCCGAAGCCGAGCGGCAGCGGATGCAGGCGCAGCTGCTGCAGGCCCAGAAGATGGAAGCCGTCGGCGAACTTGCGGGAGGCGTCGCGCACGATTTCAACAACATGCTGACCGGTATCCTGGGCAACGTGGCCATCATGAAGGAAAGCATATCTCTGAATGACCCATTGCGCGAGAACGTCGATGCCATCAGGACTGCAGCCGAGGAGGCAGCGAATCTGACTAGAGGGCTACTGACGTTCAGCCGTGGAGCCATGATCCAGCCTGTCGCGCTCGACACGAACGCATCGGTCGAGCGGACCGTGGCTGTGCTGACACAGTCCCTGCCAGCGTCTGTCACCATCGTCAACAAGCTGCAGCAGGGCGTGTGGAACGTCTTCATGGACCAGTCCCAGATGACACAGATCCTGCTCAACCTGGGCGTCAACGCCCGGGACTCGATGCAGGGCCAGGGCGCCCTCACCGTCGGCACGCGGAACACGGTCGTCGACGCGGCCTATGTGCAGGCCCATCCCTTCGCCCGCACCGGGGAGTTCGTCGTGCTGAGCGTCGCAGACACGGGGCCGGGGATCTCGCCCAAGGTCCTGCCACACATCTTCGAACCCTTCTTCACGACGAAGTCCTTGGGCATTGGCACGGGCCTCGGCCTCTCCATCGTGTACGGTGCGGCGCACCAGACCGGTGGATGGGTCACGGTCCAGTCGGACCCTGGCGAGGGAGCGCTGTTCGAGGTCTATCTGCCACGGTTGGTCGGACAGTTACCGCCCGCGGCCGACGTCACCCGGGCAGTTACACATCTCTGCGTCGGCACGATACTTGTGGTCGAGGATGAGCCGGTCGTCAGCACCGTCACTCAGGCCCTGCTGTCACGTGCCGGATGCAACGTCCTTGTGGCGGCCGACGGCGCATCGGCACTGCGGACACTCCAGGACCACGGAAACGACGTCGACCTCATCCTTCTGGACATGACGATGCCCGGGATGACCACAGGGGAGATCCTGGCAGAGGTACGGCGCCTGTACCCAGTGTTGCCCGTGCTACTCACCTCGGGATACACGTCCAGTGACGCGGTCAAGCACATGCTCGACGATGGCATCGTGCAAGGGTTCCTGGCCAAGCCCTACGAAACCGAGGTGCTGTTCGCGACCGTCGCCCGTCTGATGTGCACCACGGAAGGAGGACCCCGTTGAATTTCCCTGCGTAGACCGAGTCGGATGTACGGGTATAAGTTTGGGCTTGCGGTTCGATCCTCAAACAAACAGAATAGTAGAAGAGTTCTCCAGAAATGGGGAGCTCTTTTTAGTTGTACTTTCTTGACATTTTGGTACATTAGTTTTATGTGCTATGAAAGCGATGCGTTCAAAAGCGAATGCAGGATACCACTAATTCGCGCTTAAAGAGAGGTCGGCCATGCCCAAAGAAATCCGCGATTCCGCCATTCTCAACCCCGCCGCTGGCATGGTGACGGGCATCACCGAGGTCCGTCGCCAGGAGTCCTTGCTTAAGGCTGAGGGCCTGCAGAACGCGATTTTCAACAGCACCAATTTCTCGACTATCGCCACCGACGCGAAGGGCGTCATTCAAATCTTCAATGTCGGCGCCGAGCGCATGCTGGGCTACACGGCCGCCGACGCGATGAACAAGATCACGCTGGTGGACATTTCCGATCCGCAGGAAGTGATCGCGCGTGCCAAGGCGTTGAGCACCGAGCTCTCCACATCGATTACGCCAGGCTTCGAGGCATTGGTGTTCAAGGCCTCGCGTGGGATCGAGGACATCTACGAATTGACGTACATTCGCAAAGATGGCAGCCGCTTCCCGGCGGTCGTGTCGGTCACCGCGCTGCGGGACGATCAAGGCGCCATCATTGGCTATCTGCTGATCGGCACGGACAACACCGCACGCAAGAAGATGGAGGAAGAAGCGGCCCACTTGGCGTCATTCCCAGCACTCAGCCCATATGGGATCATTGAGATAGGGTGCGACGGATCCGTGCGCTTCGTCAATCCAGCTGCGATGGCCACGCTTGCACAACTCGGTCTGGACCCCGACGCCCGTCAGTTCCTGCCAGGGACACCGGAGGAACTCGTCCTGCTGCGGTCGCTGTGTGAGCAGACCCCTCAGACCCAGGAACTGCACCTTGGCAAGGCGACCTTTCTCAGAGTCGTAGCCGCGCCGCCCGGCGGTGACTCCCTGCGCGTCTATGCCCTCGACATCACCGACCGCAAGAAGATGGAGGAAGAAGCGGCCCACTTGGCGTCATTCCCAGCACTCAGCCCATATGGGATCATTGAGATAGGGTGCGACGGATCCGTGCGCTTCGTCAATCCAGCTGCGATGGCCACGCTTGCACAACTCGGTCTGGACCCCGACGCCCGTCAGTTCCTGCCAGGGACACCAGAGGAACTCGTCCTGCTGCGGTCGCTGTGTGAGCAGACCCCTCAGACCCAGGAACTGCACCTTGGCAAGGCGACCTTTCTCAGAGTCGTAGCCGCGCCGCCCGGTGGTGACTCCCTGCGCGTCTATGCCCTCGACATCACCGACCGCAAGAAGATGGAGGAAGCACTGTGGAAGAGCGAGGAGGCAATCCGCGCGCTCAATGCGGATCTTGAGGAACGAGTACGCCGCAGGACTGCCGAACTCGAAGCGGCCAACAAGGAGTTGGAGGCATTCAGCTACTCCGTCTCGCATGACCTGCGCTCCCCGCTACGCAGTATCGACGGGTTCAGCCAGGCTTTCCTCGAGGACTTTGGCTCCGCCGTCCCAGAGGAGGGGCGCGAGGACCTGGAACGAGTCCGCCGCGCCACCCAGCGCATGGGACGCCTTATCGAAGACATGCTGTTGCTGTCACGGGTAACTCGCAGGGAAATGCATGTGCAGGAGACCGACATGACTGCGTTGGCAGCCGACGTGGCCGCGGAACTGGCGCGGGACGACCCGCAGCGAGACGTCCAACTGAGCATCGAGCCGGGTATGACCGCGACGGGGGACCCTCAGCTGCTGCGTATCGTGCTGGTCAACCTGCTGGGCAACGCCTGGAAGTTCACGTCCAAGCACGAGCAGGCACACGTCAGCGTGGGGGCTGTGCGTGACCCGGAGCACGGCCCCGCGTTCTTTGTGCGCGATGACGGAGCCGGATTCGACGCCAAGTACAAGGAAAAGTTGTTTGTGCCCTTTCAGCGTCTGCACGCACAGGAAGAATTCCCTGGAACCGGCATCGGGCTGGCGACGATTCAGCGGGCAGTCCGCCGCCACGGCGGCGACGTCTGGGCCGAGGGCGAGGTCGACCGGGGAGCGACGTTCTATTTTACGATTCCAGATCTGCATGTATCATATTCTGCAAAGGGGGAACAACCATGAGTGGCAAGAGCATCCTGCTGGTCGAGGACAATCCAGACGATGTCGCCCTTACGTTGCGGGCGCTCAAGAAGAACAATATCGCCAACGAGGTCATCGTCGCGCGCGACGGGGAGGAGGCCCTGGAGTACCTGACAGCGACTGGCAAGTACGCGGGGCGTCCTGCCGCCGACCTGCCCCAGATCGTCCTGCTGGACCTGAAACTGCCGAAGGTGGGCGGGCTTGAAGTCCTGCGCGCTATGCGGGCGGACCCGCATACGCGGCTGCTGCCCGTGGTGGTCCTGACCTCATCCTCCGAGGAGGGGGACGTCATCGCCAGCTACGACCTGGGAGCCAACAGCTACATCCGCAAGCCCGTGGACTTCAACCAGTTCCAGGAAGCCGTACGGCAACTCGGCCTGTACTGGCTGGTGCTGAACCAGACAGCGCCGGTCAATCACTGACACCACGCCCACGCCATCCGATGAAACCCACTCTGCGCATCATCATCATCGAAGACAGCCCCGACGATGCTCTGCTGGTTGTCCGCGAAGTGGAGCATGCCGGCTACGTTGTCCAAGCGCAGCGTGTCCAGACAGCCGAAGAGCTGCGGGACGCACTGGCGCAGGGAACCTGGGATTTGGTGCTGGCCGACTACAGCCTGCCGCACTTCTCGGCCACTGAGGGACTGGCCATCCTGAAGGAGACCGGGCTGGACGTGCCGTTCATCATCGTGTCGGGCAAGATCGGCGAGGAGATGGCGGTCCAGTTGATGAAGGGAGGCGCCGCCGACTATGTGATGAAGGACCGCCTGTCGCGACTTGCCCCCGCCGTCCAGCGCGAGCTGCGCGAGGCAGACGAGCGCAAGCGCAAGCGCGACGCCGAATGGGCACTGGCAGAAAGCGAGAAACGATACCGCCTCCTGGTCGAAAGCCAGACCGACCTCATCGTCAGGACCGACCCGGAAGGACAGCTCCTCTACGCCAGTCCCACGTACTGCGCGCTGTTTGGCAAGACGCCGCAGGAACTGATGAACTCAAGCTACCAGCCACTGGTACATCCCGACGACCTCCCGTCCGTCGAGCACACTGTCGCCGACTTGTTTCATCCACCCCACGCCTACCACTATGAGGAACGCGCGATGACCACGGGCGGCTGGCGATGGATCGAATGGACCGCACACGCCGAACTGGACACGCAGGGCACGGTCGTCGCCATCGTTGGCTCCGGCCGCGACATCACAGACCGCAAGCAGGCGGAAGAAGAGACTCAGCGAGAACGAGCGTTTTTCGACCAACTGGTGGAGTCGGCCCCAGAAGGCATTGCAATCACCGATACTCAAGGCAGGGTCATGCGGGTGAACACCAAGTTCGTGCGCATGTTTGGGTATGGGGTCGATGAAGCCGTCGGACAATCTATCGACGACCTGGTGGTCCCTCCTGCGCGCCAGGAAGAAGCCAGGGAGCTAACAAAGTCTGCTGGCCAAGGAGGTGAAATCCTTCTGGATACGGTCCGGCGCAGGAAGGACGGCACCCTCATTGATGTGTCCGTCATCGCTGCACCTATTCTGATCACAGGAAAGCAGGGGGCAGTTTACGTCATCTACCGCGACATCACCGGACGCAAGCAGGCGGAGGCTCAACTCCATCAGTCCCAGAAGATGGAGGCCATCGGCCAGCTGGCAGGAGGGGTGGCGCACGACTTCAACAACCTGCTGACCGGCATCCTGGGCAACATCGCCCTCATGCGCAGCAGCCTGCCCTCCGCGGATCCGCTACTGGAGAACCTGAATGCAGCCGAGACCGCCGCCCGTCAGGCCGCCGACCTCACGAAAGGACTCCTGACCTTCAGCCGCAGTGCCATGGTCCTGCCGGTGCCCATAAATATCACTGCCGCCCTCGATGCGACCCTAGCGCTGTTGAAGCAGTCACTGCCAGCCACTATGGAGATCGTCTGTGACTACGAGCAGACGACGTGGAACGTCCTGCTGGATCAGTCGCAGTTGACCCAGATCCTGCTCAACCTTGCGGTGAACGCACGCGATGCCATGAAGGGAAAAGGGACACTGACGATACACGCCAGGAACGAGACCGTGGGAGAAGAATACCTTCAGACCCATCCTTCTGCGCGCACGGGTGAGTTCGTCCATCTCAGCGTCAGTGACACGGGTTCCGGGATGTCTTCGGAGGTCATGCAGCATCTCTTTGAACCCTTCTACACGACGAAACCGGTGGGGTCCGGAACGGGCCTGGGGCTCTCCATCGTCTACGGTGCCGTCAAGCAGGCCGGAGGGTGGATCACGGCGGTTTCCACGGAAGGTGTCGGAGCGACCTTCGATATCTACCTGCCACACTGCCTGGAAGAACCCACGGAGTCGTTTGCTCCCAGTCCCCTCTCCGTGGACGTACGTGGGGGAACGGTTCTGGTAGTCGAAGACGAGCCGGTCGTGCGCGCGGTCGCACAGGCTCTCCTGAGCAGGAGCGGATATACGGTCCTGACAGCACCGGACGGAGCATCAGCTTTGAACGTCCTGCAGGATCACCCTGCAGACATCGGGCTTATCCTGCTGGACATGACCATGCCCGGCATGACCAGCGGCGAGATCGTGCAGGCCATTCGGGCCCTGGACCCCACGGTCCCCATCCTGCTGACCTCTGGGTATACCTCCAACGGCGCCGTCAAGCAGATGCTCAAGGAGGACAGTGTCCAGGGATTCCTGGGCAAACCGTACGAACTCACTAAGCTGCTGAACACCGTCGATCAACTGATGAAGCGGAACTAAGCAGGCCGCATCCGGCGAACCGCGCCGACAGGCCCAATGCGCACGTGGAACAGGGCGCGACGTTTTATTTCACCGTGGGAGGCGCATCATGAATTCCAAGATCGTCCTGCTGGCAGCTGGGGAGCGCGCCTACCTGACCAAACCGATTGATGTGAAGGGGTTTCTGAAAATGGTTGCGGAGAAGCGGGGATGACCGCCATTCTTGTGCGCCGCAACCCACGCCGGCTATTGCGCACTGCGCTGATTATTGTCGCATACCTGTGCGCGTTCATCATTCTCGACCTTATTTCATATCAGTTTGAAGAACTCCGTGGGATTGTCGCCTGGTATCCGCCCGCTGGGCTAACTTACGCCCTGCTGTTGGTGTTCGGGGAGAGATTCACACCCGCTGTGACGATCGCTTTACTCCTTTCCAGTGTATTCATCTATCACATGCCTCAACCCCCGCACCTGCTTTCTTTGTGGGCGCTCATTATATCTTCGATTTATGGCGTTGCCGCCGCGTTCCTGCGCCACCGAATTCACTTCGATTGGCAGCTGCGAAAATCGCGCGACGTGACCTGGTTGGTTGTCACGGCTGTATTTGTTTCAGCGCTTCTTGCCGTACTTTCCGTTTCGAGTTCCGCATTGAGCAGTGATATGCCCCGCAATGAAGTCCTGCGCGCAATTTTCATCTGGTGGATTGGTGAGACGGTCGGCGCCCTGACCATCACGCCCTTTCTGCTTATCCATGTGATGCCGCGGCTGAAACAGTTTGCGGAAGGACAGCCGATCAGGTCCCCCGCCCGCCGGTCATTTCCGCGTCCAACGCTCTCTGTCATTGGACAAGCGTTCACCATCGCGTTTATGTTCTACTGGGTCTTTGGTGCGCGCGGCTTGGATGAGTTTCGGCCCATGTATCTTATTACCTTGCCGCTCATCTGGATTGCCCTCGATCACGGCTTCAAGGGAGTCACCACCGGAATCGTAGTGTTGAATTTCGGGGTGATGTTAGCGATGTGGTTTTTTCGACTCGACCTCGCACATTTGGGCGAACTACAACTGCTGATGATCATTAATTGTATCGTTGGCTTGCTTGTGGGCGCAGTTGTCACTGAGCGCAAGCGGGCGGAAGAAGAGACGGTGGCCTTGCAGGCCCAGCTCCACCAGTCGCAGAAGATGGACGCCATCGGCCAGCTGGCAGGTGGCGTCGCCCATGACTTCAATAACCTGCTCACCGGCATCCTGGGCAACGTCGCCATCATCCGGAGTGATTTGCCATTGTCAGACCCGCTGATTACCAACCTGAATGCCGTGGAGACCGCCGCCCACCAGGCTGCCGACCTGGCGAAGGGTCTGCTCACCTTCAGCCGCAAGGCTGTCGTCTCAGCGGTGTCCCTCGACATGGCAGCAGCGGTCGACACGACACTGGCCATCCTGAAGCAGTCACTGCCGGCCACCATGGACATCGTCCGTGACGACGAGCAGCCGGCGTGGAACGTCCTGCTGGATCAGTCGCAGTTGACGCAGATCCTGCTCAACCTTGCGGTGAACGCACGCGATGCCATGAAGGGCAAAGGAACGCTGACGATACGGACCAGGAACGAGGTCGTGGGAGAGGAATACGTCCAGGCCCATCCTCTTGCGCGGAGGGGGGAATTCGTCCATCTCAGCGTCAGAGACATAGGCCCGGGGATGTCTTCGGAGGCTATGCAGCATCTCTTCGAGCCCTTCTATACGACGAAACCGGTGGGATCCGGCACGGGGCTGGGGCTCTCCATCGTCTACGGTGCCGTCAAGCAGGCCGGCGGATGGGTGACCGCAGACTCACCTGGAGATGGTGGGACCATCTTCGACGTCTTCCTGCCGCGCTGTCTCCAGAAGCCGTCCGCACCAGGCGTGCCAGCCAGCATTGCTGCCAACGTCTGCAGCGGGACCGTCCTGGTCGTGGAGGACGAGCCGGTGGTCTGCGCCGTCGCCCAGGCCCTGCTGACACGCAGCGGCTGTACGGTCCTGACGGCAGTGGACGGAGCATCAGCCCTCGACGTCCTGCGGGATCACCCTGCAGGCATCGGGCTTATCCTGCTGGACATGACCATGCCGGGCATGACCAGCGGCGAAATCGTGCACGCCATCCGGGCCCTGGACCCCACGGTCCCCATCCTGCTGAACTCTGGATACACCTCCAACGGCGCCGTCAAGCAGATGCTCGAGGAGAACAGTGTCCAGGGGTTCCTGCCCAAGCCGTACGAACTCACTGAGCTGCTGGGCACCATCAACCGGCTGATGAAGCGGGCCTGAGCAGGCCGCACCCGGCGAACGGGTGCGACCGTTCCCTGATGGTACCCAGGTACCCCGATGCTGCCAACCATGTATCGGCACTACTTGCTGGGGACTGCGGCCTGCTTGTGGATGGTATGAAACCAGGTCTGGTCGTTGCGCGTGAAGAAGGCGATGAAATCAAGCGGAAGCCACGTCAGCCCGTACACGGCGAACAGGAACACGCCCCACCAGTACTTCGGCTTGACCTTCTGGAGCAGCAGGGCTGCGACGAGCATGGGAGGAGCAAACCACGCGAGCGCGAACAGAGCGACCCAGACCCACGGCGCGACGATACCGGCGGATGCCCACACAGGCACGGCCATACGAGCAAAGCAAATGACGATGTTGGCGAGCATCAGGAGATAGGAGAAGACCATCCAGATTGGCTGCCCGAGGTAGACCAAGATGTCGAAGGCCGCCACGTCGAACCGGGTGAAAAAGCGCTTCCACAGAGGCCCGGCGTAGCGGAAGCCCAACTGGAAATGGCCGCGCATCCAGCGCATGCGCTGATTCCAGGAGGCGCGCATGGTGAGGGGCTTCTCGTCGTAGACGTGCGCATCCCACGCCCAGGTCGGGCGAACGCCCTGCAGGACGCACTTGATGGTGAACTCCAGATCCTCGGTGAGGGAATGGGGATTCCAGCCGATCTCGTCGATGAGCGACATGGCCATGCAGGAGCCCGTTCCACCCAGCATGGAGGCAAGGCCGATATTGCTGCGGGCGAGCTCCCAGAAACGGTTGGTGCACCAGTACCCGATGGCACATGACAGCGAGATCCACGTGTCCCCCGGGTTCTTCATATCGAGATACCCCTGGACGGCACGGTAGCCCGCCTGCGCATAACGGTCGACCTCGCGCAGGAAGTTAGCACTGACCAGGTTGTCCGCGTCGAATATCGCCATCATGTCGTACGACGTGCCTGTAGACTTGATGCGCGCCAGGAGCCAGCCGATAGCGTGGCCCTTGCCGGTCAGGACCGTATCCGTGCGTTCATAGACAATGGCTCCGTGCCCACGGGCCACGTCGGCGGTATCGTCCGTGCAGTTGTCCGCGACGACGTAGACGTCGAAGAGGTCACGTGGATACTCCTGCCGTGCCAGCGAATCCAGCACGTCACTGATGACATGCGCCTCGTTATGCGCCGCAACGAGCACGGCAAACCGCGTGAGGGGGTCCCTCAGCGGCGGTTTGCGCCTCTGGTAGAACCCGAACAGCGACATGACCGACTGATAGGCGAACAGGACGAAGACACCGGCCTGTAAGACAGCAAGCAGCACGTAGCCAAGCTGTCGTATGATCTCTGGTTCTAGATGCATTCCATCATCTCCAGTGCAGGAAGAAACTGGTGCGTGATTCCTTCCCCCGCATTCCTGTCATGACAATCTAAGATACTAGGCCGACGGCGCCCAGTGTAAAGCAGGAAAATGATGAATGGATTCCCGCCTTCGCGGCAGAGCGCCACTCCCATGACACCAACACGCAGAACACCCTCGGATACAAAAACATCCTTGGGCTCGTGAGAGGCACCCCTCGCATTGGACTAACATACTCGGGGGGAAGCACCCCTCGCATTGGACTAACATACTCGGGGGGAACGACGGACCGAAGTGTAACACTCTTGGAACCGTCCCGAGAGTGTTACAAAAACGCCCCCGACCATGAAGGCCGGGGTCGGTGGATTACTCCAGATTGGCAGTTGTGAAAACTCAGACGGCTTCCTCAGTGATCGCCGCGCCAGTGAACTGGCTGTTGTAGAGGTCGGCGTAGAATCCGTGCTTTGCGAGCAGCTCCTTGTGGCTGCCCTGTTCGACGATCGAACCATGGTCCATGACAAGGATGTGGTGCGCATCTCTGATGGTCGAGAGACGGTGGGCAATGACGAAACTGGTCCTGCCGGTCATCAGCTGTGCCATTGCCTTCTGGATGCGTACTTCCGTTCTGGTATCGACGCTGCTTGTGGCCTCGTCGAGAATCAGGACGGCTGGGTTTGCCAGGACCACACGTGCGATGGTCAGCAGCTGCTTCTGACCGGCCGAGATATTGGAGGCTTCTTCGTTGAGGACGGTGTCGTATCCTTCCGGCAGGCTCCTGATGAAGTGATCGGCGTGCGCAGCCTTGGCGGCAGCCACGATCTCCTCCTCCGTAGCATCGTCGCGCCCATAGGCAATATTCTCACGGATCGTACCGTTGAACAGCCACGTGTCCTGCAGAACCATACCGAACATGGTGCGCAGACTGCCCCGACGCATCGTTCGTATGTCGACACCGTCGAACGTGATCTCGCCGTCCTGGATGTCATAGAAACGCATGAGCAGGTTGACGAGCGTTGTCTTGCCTGCCCCGGTCGGTCCAACGATGGCGACGGTATCGCCTTGCTTGACGTCGAGATTCATATCTCTGATCAGGGGTTCGGTCGCCCGGTAGCTGAATCCGACATGATCGAACTTGATGGCGCCGCGAGGCTGAGCGATCACAATCGCGTCCTTGGCGTCCGGCTGCTCCTCGGGCTCGTCGAGCACACCAAACACACGCTCGGCACACGCCATCGTCGACTGAATGACGTTGGCGATGCTCGCCGTCTGGATGATCGGCATCGAGAAGGACCTCGAATACTGGATGAACGCCGTGATGTCGCCCAGGTTGAGGAGGTTCCTGGTGACATAGACACCCCCAAGGACCGCGATGAAGACATAGCCAAGGTTGCTGATGAAGTTCATCAGGGGGAACATGACGCCTGACATGAACTGAGCCTTCCATCCGGCCTGATACAGGTCATTGTTGACCGCCTCGAAGGTAGCGATCGATTCTTGTTCATGGCCAAACGCCTTGACCACATTGTGGCCAGTGTACATCTCCTCTGCATGACTGCTGAGGCGACCAAGGTGCACCTGCTGTGCACGGTAGAACTTCTGCGATTTTCGTGCGATGAGTGCCGTTGTGAGGATGTACAGCGGCAGCGTGGCAAGCGTCACGATGGTCAGCTTCCCGCTGATCGTAAGCATCATGTAGATGTAGCCGAGAATCTGGAACACGGAAACGATGACCTGTGTGAGGCCCTGCTGAAGGGTGGTCGAGATCGTATCCATGTCGTTCGTCATGCGGCTCAGGATCTCGCCGTTGGAGTGCATGTCGTAGTAGCGGAGGGGCAGTGCTGCCAGCTTGTAGTCGAGTTCCTTGCGCATCGCGTAAGTCGTCTTCTGGGCGACGTCCGACATGATGTACTGCATGACAAAGGTGAGCAGTGCACTGAGGACATAGAGGAACAGGAGATAGAGCAACGTCTTCCCGATCGCGGGCAGGGGGATGGTGCCACCGTTTTCCCGGATATCGGCGATGCCCCTGTCGAGGTCGGTCTGTGAGACGTTGATCGTCTTTGACTGGCCAGTCATCGGCAGTATCTTGCCGAGATTGATAATGGTCTGGACGGTGTCGGCCTTCTTGTTGTTGTCCGTGATGCCGCTCACGACGGGCAGCGCTACGAACTCGCGCATGGCCGTGAGCTGCTCCGGTGTCAACTTGGCAGTGTCGAGGAAGCCCTTCTCCACCGCACTTGTTGCTGCATCCGCAGCCTTTGCCCGAGCAGCAGCAAGTGCTGCGGTGTACCCTGGTATGCTCGCCAGTGGCACGCCCGGGAACTTCGCCGAAAACTGCTGATCGATCCCTTGCTTGGCAGCCGCCTGCGCCTGCGTTACAGCAGCATCTTCGGCACTCTGCATCTGCTGCAATACCTTCTGTATCTGAGGGACGCCCTGCTCCTGGGCCTTGGAGATTCCGCTCACCATGCTCTTTGCAACAAACCCGTTCATGAGCTGGTTCACGGCATTTCCACTGATCTTGGGCCCATACACGGCAAACGCAGTGCTCGCGATGGCAAGCGCAAAGACAATCATCAGTTTGGCGGTTTGCGGTTTGAGATATTGTATAAGACGTCTGGTCGTGCCCCGGAAGTCCTTGGGCTTCTCTACCACCCCACGCAGACCGCGGGGGCCTCCACCCATAGGCCCAGGTCCACCGGCAGCAACCTGTGGTTCTCTTCTCGTGTCACTGCTCATGCCAGTTCCTCCTCGGAGAGCTGCGAGTAAACAATCTCGCGGTAGACCTCACAGGTCTTCATCAGCTCCTTGTGCGTGCCGATACCGGCGACCTTGCCTTCATCCAGCACAATGATGCGGTCGGCATTCATGATGCTGCCCACTCTCTGGGCGACGATGATGACCGTCGCGTCACGGGTTTCCTTTTTGAGGGCTGCTCTGAGATTGGCATCCGTCTTGAAGTCGAGCGCCGAGAAGCTGTCGTCGAAGATGTAGATCTCCGGCCTGCGGACAAGGGCACGCGCCATGGCAAGCCGCTGCTTCTGTCCTCCAGAAAGGTTCAGCCCGCCTTCAGAGAGCATCGTCGTGTACCCGTCCGGCATCGTGGTGATGAACTCGGCCGCCTGTGCCACATCGGCAGCGTGTGCCACATCCATGTCCGTCGCATCCTTCTTGCCATAACGGATGTTGTCGGCAACGGTGCCGGTGAAGAGGACGGCCTTCTGGGGCACGAAGCCGATCCTGTGTCTCAGATCCTCCTGCGAAAGCTCTCGTACATCCACGCCGTCAACCAGGACCTTGCCACTGCCCACGTCGTAGAACCGGGGGATGAGGCTGACCAGCGTGGTCTTTCCACTGCCGGTGCTGCCAATGATGGCTGTCGTCTCGCCGGGCTTTGCGTCGAAGCTGATGTTGCACAGAGCAGCCTCTTCGCCTCCGTCATAGCTGAAGGTGACGTCCTGGAACGCTACATGACCCCGTTCTGTATCGGTCTGTCGTGCCTCAGCCGCGTCCGTTATCTCGGGGCGAGTCTCGAGCACCGCCATGATTCGGTCGCTTGCCGCCACACTGCGTGGCAACTGGATGAACAGCATTGTCAGCATGAGGATCGCTATCAAGATCTGAAGGGCGTACTGCATGAAGGCAAGCATCGGACCAAGAGTCAGATTGCCACTGTTGATGCGCTCGCTGCCGAACCAGATGATCGCGATCGTGACGCCGTTCATCACGAGCATCATGAGCGGCATCAGTCCCGCCATGATGCGGTTCACGCTGATGTACGTATTGGTGACATCAGCGTTGGCCTGGTCAAAACGGGCCTTCTCATGGTCGATCCGATTGAACGCACGGATGACGCGGATACCAGTGAGGTTCTCACGAACAACCTTCGTGATCTTGTCGATCTCGGTCTGAACTATGCCAAACAGCGGTATGACCAACCTCATCGCGACCACGATCACCACGGCGATGATCGGCAGAGCGACATACAGGATCCGCGTCAGTTGCGGGTCTGCGGCATAGGCAAGGAATGCGGCGCCAACACTGGTGAAGAGTGCGTTTGCGATCATGGTCAGGAATAGGACGGTACTGGTCTGGATCTGGACGACGTCGTTTGTCGTCCTCGTGAGCAACGTCGACGCACCGAACTTGTCAAATTCGTGAAGGGAGAAGTTCTCAACGTGCGTGAAGATCTTGGCACGCAGGACCTTGCCCAGGCCCAGGGCTGACCGGGAAGCCATCAGGCTTGCCAGTACGGCACAGATCCCGCCCGCTGCTGAGACCAGGAGCATGATGCCCCCTTCCTTCCAGATGTAGTCGGTATCGCCAGCAATGATGCCCTTGTCGACGATGTTTGACATCAACGTGGGCAGCTCAAGGTTGGCCCTGACCGACAGGTACATGAGTGCCACTCCGACAATGATCAGAATGGTGAATTGCTTCAGGTTCCGGTACAGTTTGAAGAGATTTCGCATCGTGTCACCTCATTTTTGTGTTGCTGCCTGCGATGCAGGCTGGAATATTCGCATGAGTATTTCGGGATCAGGCATTGTTTCTATGGTTCCGGAGACTTTCAGTGAGGCGAGGCCCAGGATTGCTGAAAAGAACGTATAGACAAGCTGCGCAGGATCTCCTTGCGCTATCTGACCCTTGTGCTGTCCCTGTTCGATCACGCGGACCAGCATGTCGAACGGTCTCCCTGGACCATGCGGATGCTCGATTCCAAGAACAGGGTACGCGCCGCTCGTCATGGCCTCCATCATGAGGACAAAGTAGTATCCTGCCGACTGTTGCTGCCCAACACTCTTGAAGATTCGCGCAACCAGGGCTCGCATCTTGTCGATCGGCTCCAGGTCGTCTGCTTTCAATTGCTCAATCACGTGTCTCGAGGAATCGACTGCATCCCTGACCAGTTCGGCGTAGATCTCATCCTTCGATTGGAAGTAGTGGTACATGAGCCCATAGCTTATTCCCGCTTCCGTCGCGATGTCGGTCATTTTTGCGGCCGCGAAGCCCTTGTGTATGAAAACCTTCAGGGCAGAAGAGAGGATCTGCTTCTGTCGATCATCTTTGATCTGTACGTTTGCTTCTTCACTGCGAGGTGCCATCAGCAAGACCCCCTTTGATTGACTTGTCAGTCAACGATAGGTCAGTCTATGCTGTATCACGTGAGAAACAACGGGCAGACTTCACAGTTGTAACACGTGGAGATGGGCACGGTCCGGCGAAGATTTCGCAGAAACGTGTACAATGAGGCTGCTCGCGACGTATAGTAGAAGCAAGTTCCAACTGACTCAGAAACAGAAAACGGATGATGGACAGGAGGCTGCCATGATGAAGGATCTGGTATTGAAGAACAGGAGTTACCGCAGGTTCCACGAAGATGTAGAGGTAGATTGCCAGACGCTGAGGGAACTTGTCGACCTTGCAAGATTGTCCGCTTCTGCCGCGAACAAACAACCTCTGCGGTACATGCTTGCTTGCACCAAGGAGAAGAATGAACTGATATTCCCGACCCTTGCCTGGGCTGCATACCTCAAGGATTGGAGCGGACCGTCTGTCGGAGAGCGCCCTTCAGCATATATCGTCGTGCTTGCAGACAAGGAGATCTCTGCGTATTTCAATTGGGATGCCGGCATCTGCTCCCAGAGCATGCTCCTTGGAGCGACAGAAAAAGGTCTTGGCGGCTGTATCATCGCTAACATCAACAAACCCAGTCTCAAACAGGCGCTCAATATCCCCGACACGTATGAAATCGTGTTCGTTCTGGCGCTTGGCAAGCCGAAGGAACACGTTGTCATCGAGCCTGTCCCTGCGAGTGGAGACATCAAGTACTGGAGAGATGCCGAACAAACCCATCATGTCCCAAAACGGTCTCTTGAGGACCTGATTATCGGTTAGCCTTTGGGGTAGCCTTTGGGGTCAGCTGGTAAAGGAACCACGGGTGGTACATCGTCCGGCTCAGCAGAGCAGCGTATTGCGAGAGGACAAGGGGGACAATTACGTATCCTGCGTCAGTCGACTCTGGTGACGTTCCAGTGATCGTTGACCCACAAGCCCAGGACTGTGCATTCGGGATACCAGGATTTCACAAGCTCTCTTGCTGCAAGGATGTCGTTCAGCTGGATCTCTTTTCCATTCGGGTTGCCTGCGCAGTCGTAGTGCCCCACAATCGCAATGACGTTCGAACCATGGTTCTTCACCGATATTTCGATCCTGCTCTTGATCGAGTCGATGGTGCCCTGGTCGCTGTTAGCTGAGAGAATTCTGTTTGGACCGGCCTCGGTAATCAGGTCCACGAATTGTGCTGCGTACTCGTTTTTCATCCATGCGATGACAGGCTCCTGGACTCTCCCGTCCATACAGTTGATCGCCGTTACGAATTTGCCCGTATGCATTTCACATCACCCCTCTCCAGCATAGGCTCTTACTCGTTGGCTTGCGTCTCGGCCGGCCCTTCGTTCCCTTTGAACTCCCTGCTCTGCTGGATGAGGTTCTTGACCCAGTCGGGCAGCTTGGCATAGACCGCGTCTTCGCCGTTGTCGATATCGTACAGCACCACAGGGTTGACGGCGTCGGGGACGACCATGCCCTCGGGGACGCTCATCACGCCTGCTATGTACGCGTATGCCTTCTCAGCGTTCTCACCGTGCAGGATCGAGAGCAGACAGACACCACCCAGCATGGAACCAAGAGCGAACCCATCGCGTTCTTCATTGGTGGTGACAGGACGGCCAAGCCACGACTCCAGGTCCTTCCTCAGGCTGGCCTTGTCGTTGAGGCTCAGGGTGTACTTTTTGGAGATGATGGAAGGACGCCCGTCGTCCATCAGGTCCGCGGGCAGCTCGAACTGAACCATGATCTTGTTCGCCCACCTCCCGAACTTCTCAGAGTACTGCGTCCCCAGATCGATGATCCCGTAACAGCGTGCGACATGCGTCCCAGCGGGGATGACGCCCTTCTCTCCAACCTCATTCTTCGCGATCAGTCCCATGGTGTTCTCCTTTGCCGCTCTGCGGCTTGTCGGCCGAATCCGTGCTTCTGGAGTCAAGTATAGGTGGCACCGCCCGCACGGCAATCTACGAGCGCGGCAAGGTGAAGATGGACGTGCCCCGGACCTGGACCAGCACGGTAGTAGTGGTCCCGGTAGCGTTGATCATCACGACGACCGTGTTCTTGCCAAAGAGGGCATTGCTGGACGTCTCCGTGGCGTCGGGGCCGGAAAGGGGAAACTCGGGGACATTCCAGTGCTCCGTCGCACCAGTGGCGAACGCGTTGCGGTAGAACTGCACGACGTCCTGGAAGGGAAGACCGGACTGGATGCGGACCTCGACGACGCGTACCAGGTCGTCACTGCGAGCCGTCTTGCAGGACGTGATGGTACCGGGCACGATTGGGACGTCGCTGGGAAAGCCGACGGGAAGGGAGGTCCCGAAGTCGAACTCACGGAACACGACCGTCGTGACCAGGGTGAGCACAATCACCCCACACACGATGATCAGCAACCAGCGCCTTGCCATCATCGGCTAACCTCCCCGGAAGGATCTCATCTCGTAGTACGTCGACCGGACCCGATGCCACTACGTCTGCAGTTACAGTGCCTCCACGGCGTGCCAGAAGTGCTGAAGGTCGTCAGGGGTGATGTTACCCATATGCGCAACTACCAGGCCTGCGCGCCCCACGCCCACGTCGACGCCTCGGCGCTCCAGTTCTGTGTGCAAGTCCTGGATGTCCACCCCTGCCGGCAGCCTGAGAGCTGTCAGTGCCGCGGCCTCGTGCCCAGGTGGCGCCACGACACGGAACCCATGGGCCGCAGCCTCCGCACGGAAGCTCCGGGCAACCCCGTCGCACCGCGCAAATCGCGCCGGCAGTCCCTCAGCGTAGATGCGGCCCAGGGCGGCACGCAGCGCAAAGACGAGACTCGGCGGTACCTCGGCGCCCATCGGTGAGGACCACCGGGACAGCTCGATGTAGAGTGACGCGGCCGCGTCATGCCGCACCTTGCGCTCACGCAGGCGGCTGCTCACCGCTGCCAGCACGAGTCCCGAGCACCCGCCCAGCATCGAGGCGCTGTCCGTGAACACGATGTCGGCATGCCAGTCGTCCATGCGCTGGGGCATGCAGCCGGTCGCCCATGTCCCGTCCACGACCAGCAACGTCTTCGGAGAAACCTCGCCGATGACCGCAGCATAGTCGTCAAGCGGGGCGACGATGCCGCTGTCGGCGTCTACGTGGGACACGACGATGGTGGACGGGCGTATATCGGCCAGGCGCGCACGCAGCAGCTGCAGGTCGACGCTGCCACCTTCCTGCGCCTGCATGACGTCGGCAATGCGGCCACGGCGCGACACCACGTGGGTGATGCGGTCACATTGCGGGCCGTGTCCCAGGACAAGAACGACGGCACCCGGAGGTGACGCTGCAACAACCGCTACCTCCATGCCCAGGGATGCTGCTCCGGGAACGACAACGATGCCGGCCTGCTCGGTCCCGAACAGAGGCATCAGCCCATCGCGACACTCGGCATCTGCACGCTCCACCTCGCTCCAGCTCTCGAACGACGTAGCGGATGCCCGCAACACTTCTTCGGAAGTGCGTGTCTGTCCCGGTACCAACAGGAGGCGCCTGCCCGCCATAGGCAGCTCGTCCCGCACGATGGAAGCTACCCGTCCCTGCTCTTCTGTCATGATTGTCCTCCATGTGTCAGTGTGCAATCTCGCATGCTGCATTCGGTGCGACCACGTCCGCCACGATTCATCCAATGACTATCATACTCGTGAACCCCACGGCGGCAACACCTGAGCCATGCGAGATGACTTCTTGCGCGTGGTCGGTGCGACTCTATAATAACTAAAGTAAAGGGCCGATACTCGAAAGAGAGACTCCACACTATCGAGCATAAGGGGGTTTTATGCAGACGTTGGTCGTGTACTACAGCAGGAGTGGGTCGACGAGGACAGTGGCGAAGGCACTAGCTCATGGCGTCGGGGGAACCCTGCGCGAACTGGTCGACGGAAACGCGCGGACGAACCTGTTTCTGGCCGCCATGGCTGCATTGTTTGGCAGATCCGCCCGACTGGTCGATCCCAACTTCGACGTTTCGGCCTGGGATACCGTCGTCGTCATGACGCCCATCTGGGTCGGCAAGCCCACCCCGGCGGCCAACACGTTCCTGCGGACGGTCAACCTGACCGGCAAGCAGGTCCTGATCGTGGCATTCGGCGAGAGTGGCGCGAACCTGGCAACCTCCAGCAAACTGGAGCAGATGGCTCGGGCGCGAGGCGGCCAGGTCCTCGGTGTCCACCACATCCACGGTCTCAACTCCTCGGGCAAGGCCAGCCCTTCAGCCACAGCGGAGGAACTGCAGAACGAGGGTCAGCGTCTTGCAGACGTGCTGCGCGAGCCCCACAATGAGGAGAGTTGACCATGCGTCGACACGCTCGGCTGCTGCGGATACTGCTGGTTCTCGTCGCCGTGGTGGTGGCGTTGTCCATCGTCTCACAGGCTGTCTATGGTCCCTGGCTGCGACGGACAGCTGACGCCCTGGTCCTTTCATCACCCATCCTGTCGTACCGGTATCCCGGTGTCTATGAGGGCAGCGCGCGCGTCGGACACGTCGCTGCAAAGGTCCGCGTGACACTGGGTTCGCAGGGTATCACGGCCGTCAAGTTCCTCCTGCGGCCGCTGGGCAACATGGATCTGCTCATCGCCGAGGTCGTGCGGACGCACGGCATCCCTGTGGACGTCGTCACGGGCGCGACCATCAGTCAGAAGGTGACACTCAAGGCCATCGATGATGCTCTGATGCAACAACATCCCTAGAGGAAGTAGTAGCCTGAAGACACTCATCGTGTTCTACAGCAGGGAAGGTTCCACTGCCCTCATCGCCCAGGGACTGGCACAGGCAACCGAAGGCACCTTGCGGAGGCTGGTGGACAGCCGCAGGATGGAGAACGGCGGCATGTTCCGTGCCCTGCTCGCTACCCTACTTGGTCTGGGGACGACACTGGTGGACCCCGACTACACTGTCGAACCGTATGAGGCGGTCGTGGTGATGACGCCGGTCTGGATCGGTAACCCGGCTCCCGCTGTGACGACGTTCATCAGCAATGCGGTCCTGGGGGGCAAGAAAATATTCATCGTCGCCGTCGGCGGGACCGCAGCCAACCCGGGGGCCATCGCCAAGCTGGAGAAGCGGCTGAGGGCACGCGGAGCCTCCGTCGTCGGACATGGCGAAGCACTGGGGTATATCCCGGACCCCAGGGCCGTGCGTCCATCGGACGAGGAACTGGTGACGGAGGGCGTCCTGCTGGCAGAGACTGTCCGGCAAGCATTCGAGCCACAGCCCTGGTCGCCGGTCGGGCTTTGTGGCACTCCAGAATAACAGGAAGGCCGGCAGCTACACGCTGCCGGCCTCGCCATTGATGGCTCGCTCTCGCTAGTGACCCAGCATGCTGATCATAATACCTGCCGCGACGGCAGTACCAATAACGCCGGCGACGTTGGGACCCATTGCATGCATGAGGAGGAAGTTGGCGGGGTTGTCCTGCTGCCCGACCTTCTGGCTGACGCGCGCGGCCATGGGGACGGCCGACACGCCGGCTGAACCGATGAGCGGGTTGATCTTGTGTCCCGACAGCACCCACATGAGGTCGCCCAGGAGCATCCCACCCGCGGTGCTGAACCCGAAGGCGACAACACCTAGCCCGATGATGTAGAGCGTCTTCAGGTTAAGGAAGGTCTCGGCGTTCATGGACGCACCCACAGCGACCGAGAGAAAGATCGTGGAGATGTTGATGAGCTCGTTGGCGGCCGTGTTGCTGAGCCGCTCGACCACACCACTCTCCCGCAGCAGGTTGCCCAGCATGAGCATGCCCACGAGCGGACCGACCGGTGGCAGGAGGATGCTGATGACGAAGGTGGTAACGATGGGAAACAGGATACGCTCGAGCTTGCCGACCGGGCGCAACTGCTCCATGACCGTGCTGCGCATCTCATGTGTCGACAACAGTCGCATGATGGGCGGCTGGATCAGCGGCACGAGGGACATGTACGTGTAGGCGGCGACCGCGATGGGACCCAGCAGTTCCGGGGCAAGCTTCGTGGCGGTATAGATAGCCGTCGGCCCGTCGGCTCCTCCGATGATGCCGATGGCGCCAGCCTGACCGATGGTAAAGTTCAGCATCTTGGCGATGACCATGGCAACAAAGACACCAAACTGGGCAGCCGCACCCAGCAGCAGCGACACGGGGTTGGCCAGCAGCGGCCCGAAGTCCGTCATGGCGCCGATGCCGAGGAAGATGAGTGGAGGCAGGATCTCCGACTTGACCATAAAATAGAAGAAGTCGAGCAGGGCTGTCGGCTTGACGGTGCCGGTCAGGTCACGGACATACTCGGGGTTGATACTGAAGAAGGCGCCCTTGGCCGCCGGGATATTGGCGAGAAAGCAGCCAAACGCAATCGGCAGCAGCAAGATCGGCTCGAAATCCTTGGCGATCGCCAGATACATCAGTACACAGGCCACGACCAGCATGATGGCGTTGCCCAACGTGAAGTTGTAGATGCCAGAGAAGCTCTTGAAGCCCTTGATTGCATCCAGAATAATGCTCATGGCTCTACTCCATCCTCAGGAGGGGCTCGCCCGTCTTGACGGACTGGCTGACCTCGACATGGACCTCGTCGACGACGCAGTCACGCGGGGCGAGGATCTCGTTTTCCATCTTCATGGCTTCAATGATAAGCAGTGTGTCACCGCGCTTGAACGCCTTGCCGGGCGCAGCGAACACCTTGAGAACCTTGCCGGGCAACGGGGACTTCATGAGGTTCGATGTGGCGACCGGGCTATGAGAAGGAGCAGGACGAGGTGCGGCCGGTGGAGAAGGAAGCACGGCGCTGGGAGAAAGAGGGGCAACCACAGGGCGCTGTGCAACGGGCGCGGGAGGTGCCACGACCTGACTCACAGACTGCACCACAGGTTGTGTACCAGTTGCCTGCTCGACCCCTACCTCGAATGCCTTCCCATTCACCGTGATTCTGAAAACGCGCGATTGCGCAGTCGCCGTCCTGAGGGCTCCCACGTCCTGGCCAATACTGATGGCACCATCCGCCCCCACATGACCGACGTCAACCATGGTCGGCATCGCGGCCAGCTGTTCGGGACGCTCAACCATCGGCGGCTCCCAGGCAGGTTCATCCCCCGCCGCGGCGTCGAATTGGCCGTCTCCATAGTCCTCAGCGGTGGCTTCATCTCGGGACCCACGGCTGAAGAACTTCAACCCGTAGCAGACCAGCATCAGAAACGCCAGGACCGCAAACACCACCAGCATGTCTACGAGGGACAACCACAGACTCGAAGCAACAGTATCCGGCATCGCCATCATCTCCTTATCACTTATTTCCTGCTTCCTGATGGAAAGGGTCCGGCTTCACTCGATGCGCGGGTAAACAGCTCAACAATGACCCCAACTACTCCCAGTTTATTATAGTACATTCTGAAATGAATCAACGGGAAGGTCTGTGTTTTGACCAATGCACCTCCGCCTCAGAAGAGGGCCCGAGCCCACATGGCGCCGTCCGCATAAATTCGGGAAACGGCCGAATACCACCGCAGGGTTGGGCTGGTCAGGAAAGTCAGCACGTTCTGGACAAGTTGAGAGACATCTCCGACCTCCAGTCCCAAGCACGATGCCTGGAGCTGGGCGGCGTTGACATGCCAACGTGCGCTCCATGAATAATATAGATTGCGTTTGAACAGACCATGTGGACGCATGATCTGTTCAAACGTCCGTACTTTCCTGACACTGAATGTGTTCACTTTTTCTTCACTATCTCATGACGTGCCTCTTGACATTCATCTGTGACTTAATATTATTTAGGTACAAGTGAACAACATTCTACCAGGAGGCACGAGATGACCGACATGACGACGAGACTCATGGACATGGTGTATAGTGGCAGGCTGGACAAGACAACAGCGGCGCTGCTGTTCAACGTCGTCTGGACGGTCAGCGGCAAGCGCAAGTACATCATCAAGGACTGACCACACATCCGAGACCGGGAGGACGACATGTCGCAAGAACAAGAGAAGATCGAACGCATGGTCCAGCAAGGCAAGCTTTCACGTGCCGAGGCAGATGAACTGCTCGCGACCCTCGAGCCGCAGGAATCCGGGCCGTCCCACCCACCGATCCAGGGAACGCAGCCTCGCGCACGCCGGACGTTCCGGATCCACGTCGACGAAGCCGGCGGAGAACATGTCGACCTGGGGTTTCCCATGGCGCTTGTGGGCGTTGGTCTGAACATCCTTGCCCGCAGAGGCAAGGCGACGATCGATCTCGACGGCAAGGAGGTCCCCATCGACATCGAGGAGATCAGGCGCCTGATCGCGGACCCTGCCTTCGTCGGTGAACTGATGACCGTTCACACGGGCGACGGCAACAATGTTGTCCTCAGTGTCGAGTGAGGCTGCCATGAAACGTCTGCCGACAACGTGCCCGTCGTGCGGCTCGCAGCTGGAGATCTCTGAGCTGCACTGCCCCGCCTGTGGCACGACTGTGCGAGGAGCGTACCCGCTCGACCGGTTCGCGGCCCTGTCCGCCGAGGATGAGCAGTTCCTGCTGACCTTCCTGGCGGCCCGCGGAAACCTGAAAGAAGTCCAAGACCGCCTGGACCTCTCGTATCCGACCGTACGCGGCCGTCTGGACAGGGTGCTGGCGGCGCTGGGACTGGCCGGCGACGACAAGTCCACCGAGAAGACCGCACACAAACCGGACGTCATGGAACTGCTGGACAAGCTGGAAGCCGGCGACCTAAGCGTCGATGCGGTCCTGAAAACCATCAAGGGAGGAAGCGATGAGCCGGGCGACGGAACGACTGAGTGAGCTGAAAAACAAGGGACTCATCACACAGGAGCAGTACGACGAACTGCTGGCCGCCCTCAGCACTGTCGAGAACGAGCTGCCGCAGGTTCCACAGGCGCCTCGTCTGCCGGCTGAACCTGCAGTACCGACGGCTCCCATACGGCCAGTGACTCCCGTGTCTGCGCCGCAGGCAGTGGGCCACCTGAGCGTACGTCTGATCTCCGAGGACCTGCATGTGCGTGGTGTCCAGGGGCTACCAGCTGTCCGGGTCGTCGGAGGGCAGTCCGGCATTCGGACCCGTCAGAACGGTGACGTTGTCGAGATCGAGTCGAGGCTCACGGCAGGCGAATTCCACGGCTTCTCATTCAGTCTCGGGTTTGGCAGCGACGGGCAGCCGGTGGAGCTCGAGGTGCCTGCCGACATGGCGTGCGAGCTCAAGACAGTGTCCGGCGACATCACCCTCAGCAATCTCAAGGGCGAAACCGTCGTGCGCAGCGTGTCCGGCGACATCGACGCCAGCGCGCTGACACACCTCACTTCCGCACAGTCGACGTCGGGCGACGTCGGCCTGGACGAGTGCCTCGTGGATGGCGACATCGTGAGCAAGTCTGGCGACGTCGACATCCGGAACTCGACCGTCCGTGGCATGCTCAAGTCCTATTCAGGCGATGTTTCCGTCCTCAACGCAGTGCTGAACGACGCCGACGTCCTCAGCTTCAGCGGGGACGTGAGCCTGGAAGGTGTGACTATCCAGAGCGGCGCCCGTCTGAAGACGACGAGCGGCGACGTACGCGCAGAACTTGACCAGCACGACGTCATGGTCGACGTCGAGACACGGTCGGGCGAGGCAAGCGTGAGGGGACCAGGCGTCGATGTCGAGGTCCAGCGGCAGCGTATTCCCGTGGGCCTGGCGACCGTCGAACTCTCGGTCCACACCGGCAGCGGCGATATCGAGGTCAGACTGACATAAATCTCCTTTCCAACATGGCATCACCTACCCCCGGTCATCGCAGCCGGGGGTTCGCGTTCGCGGGAAGGACGGAACCATCCCGAAGTGTAACAGTCTCGACGAAAATGGAACCGTCCCGAAGTGTAACAGTCTCGGCGTATGGGTTCCGCACAACCTCTCTGCACGAGAATTGACATGTTGCAACGTCATCACCTGCATCCGTTCTGTTCTCAGATATACTGTCGGTACCCTGAACGGTGGAGGAACCAATGCTGGCCGATGGCAACTATCTGAGCGTATGCGCGTATGATTGTCCCGACTCGTGCGGCATGGTCGCAACCTGCAGCGAAGGGCGACTCGTCGAACTGGAAGGACGGAAGGACAACCCATACACACGCGGCTTCATCTGCCACAAAGAGCGCCGCTGGGTCCGTGATCTGCGGGGCCAGGACCGTCTGACGTCGCCCCTGGCACGCCGGAATGGCAAGTTCGTCCTTATCGGCTGGGACGAGGCCCTGGACATGACTGCACAGGCGATCCGGTCAGCCGTCCTGCGTCACGGTCACCAGTCCTTCCTCTTCTACGAGGGTTCCGGCAATCTGCTCATGGGCAACAAGGTCCAGCGCCTGCTTCCCCTGATGCTGGGGGGCGGCACGATGGCTACGGGGTCGCTGTGCAGCTCCGAGGGCAAGGTCGGGCTGGCTCGCAGCTATGGCACGGTCGGCCGCGACCAGCCGCTGGCAGCGCTGGAGAGCAAGTCCATCCTGCTGTGGGGTCGAAACCCGGCTGAGAACAGCGTCCACTTCCTCGCCATTCTGCACGACGCTCGCCGAGGGGGTGCCCGTCTTGGAACCATCGACATCCGCGCCACGCCCACGACGGCCATCAGTGAGTCCGCCTGGATGGTTCGTCCAGGATCGGACCTGACGCTCGCCCTGTACCTGTGCCACGAAGCCATCATCCTCCGTGGCGAACCGCAAGCGACACACGAGGGATACGACGCTTTCAGGCAGGCGTGTCTGCTGGTGTCCGCCGAGGATGCCCAGTTGGCCACCGGCCTCTCCGCAGCAGCCCTGCATGCCCTCGTCGGCTTCGTGGTGGACCAGCCGCCCCTCAGTATCTGGACCGGCGTCGGTCTTCAGCGGACCCGCTGGGGCGCCGACCTGGTCCACGTCATCGACACACTTGGCTTCCTGCTGGGCAATCACGGCATCCCCGGTGGCGGCGTCTGGTTCGAACAGGGCGACGATAATTTGCTGCCAGACGACTTCGCGACTGTGTCCGGCGCTCAGACCCGCTTCGTACCACGTCCCAGCCTGGGAACGTCACTGCTGGAAGCCGATCCACCCGTCGAGGCTGCGATGTTCGTGAGGGGGAACCCCGCGTCGCAGTGCCCGGACGCCGGCAAGGTACTGAGATTCCTGGAGCAGTGTCCCTTCTCGGTCTGCCTGGACTGGCACATGAGCGTGACCGCCCGCGCGTGCACACTCGTCCTGCCGACGACCGTGTTCCTGGAGCGCGGCGACGATTACGTCATAAGCTACTTCCATGACCTGCTGCAGAAGACAAACAAGGCGGCGGAGCCGCCCGAGGGCGTCCGCGACGAGCTGGACATTATCCGGGACGTCGCGTTGCGGCTTGGGCTGCCGGACCAGTTCACGACCGAGAGGGCGCGGCTGGCAGATGTCGAGAACAACCCCCGGCTGACGCCCGCGGGTCCCAGCATGTGGCACCTCAAGGATACGCCGCGCATCCAGGGCACGTTTCACTTCCCCTCCCGCGTGCCCGACGTCCCTGTCGAACCTGGTATGTTGCGCCTCATCACCGTGCACGTGCGCGACTACATCAATGGCATCGACCCAAACCAGGCACGGGCACGCGTCCTGCCTCCCGTGGCATCGGTATCGACTCAGCTTGCGCACGAACGCTGCCTGATCGAGGGCCAGAAGGTGACCCTGAGCAATGCGCTGGGTTCGCTGGATGTGCGCATCCACCTGGACAAAAGCATTGCCGCTCAGACCGTCGTGCTGCTGCAGGGGGTGGAGGGAGTCAACCTGCTCGTCGCTCCCGGACTCACGCCGGATGGCAACTCCTGCATCAACGACAGCTGGATCCTGCTCGAGCCCGCGCAATAATGAAACGACAGGACAAGCAGCAGCAAAAGCCTTTGACCACCACGTCTGCCATAGAGAGCGCCGTTCCACACAAGGGACGGGCCGACCCTTCCCTGGAGGCCATCTCCTACGCCGTCGCGGCCCTGGCGAACGCCTATAGCGAAGCACCAGACAAGGCGAAGCTGCTGCCACGGCTGACAGCCGCCTCCGTCCGCGTCGCCGCCCTGGCAAGCCGGGACGAAGCCGAAGAACAACTCGCACGTCTCGCGCACATGCAGAAGGAAGCCACACGCCTTACGGCCGAGCACCTGGAGCGCAAGAAGCAGCTCTCGTCCGCAGCTGTGGCCCTGGCCCAGTCCACCGACTGGAAGGACGCGCGGTCGACACTGGACCGACTCATGCACGAGTGGCGCCTGACAGGCTGGTCGGACGACGCAGCGACGGCTCCCTTCCGCAAGGCGTTCAACGACGCGGTAGCCACCTTCACGCGGAGACAAGAGCAGTGGTTCGATGAACAGCGCATGCGCGGCGCCCCTACCCGCGAGTACCGCGAGTACCTGTGCACGCGCGCCGAGCAGTTGCTGGACGAGATAGATGACACGATGTGGGCAGCTGCGAGCGAGCGCCTGAAGCAGCTGGCCCAGCTGTGGAAGAAGACGGCGCGGCACGAGGAAGACACGGCCCTGTCGGCACGTTTTGCCGCCGCCGAGCGCGCCTTCGAAGCACATCGGGATGCATGGTACGACGCCAACCACGCGCGCAAGGAGAAGCTGCTGCACCGCATCGAGACCCTGACGAACACCGCGAGCGGACTCGCATGGGAAGCAGCGCGGCGCGAAGTGGCAGACATCGAGGGGCACGACTGGCACGAAGCAGGGCAGTTGCCCCATGACCAGCATGAGATCATGGAACGTGAACTCCGGCACGTCCTGACCGCCTTCCACGTCCATCAGGGCGAAGCGGAACACGAGGCCCTGAAGCAGAAGGAGAAGATCGTCGCCCGCATCCAGGCGCTGAGCCGGCGTCCCCTGGACAACTGGAAGGCAACGCGTGCCGTCCTCCTGGAACTGCAACAGGCATATACAGATGTCGGTCCGGTCGCCGCAGACAGTGAAGCCGACCTGCTGCAGGCGTATCGCGCCGCCTGCCAGGCTGTGGTCAGCAAGCTGGGAACCCTGCGGGGCAACAGCACGGAGAAGCGAGGCGACGTCATCCGGCTCATCCGCGAGCTGACCGACAAGGCCGGCAAGGGTGTCTCATGGCGCGACGCCCGCGACAAGGTCCTGGTCCTTCAGAAGCAGTACATGGGAGCCGGCCCCGTCGCGCACGCCGAGGGCGAAGCCCTGTGGCAAGAGTATCGGGCCGCCTGTGACCGCTTTTTCGAGCTCTACCGCTCGTGGACCGGCGACAACGTCGAGGTCAAGGAACAGCTGAGCGCTGAGGCGGAAGCACTGCTGGACGAACGTGACCCGTTCGAGGCCAAGGAAAAAGCTAAGAAACTCCAGCAGCGATGGAAGTTTTCAGGACCCGTTCCGCCCGAAGAGAACGAGGCGTTGTGGTCACGCTTCAGCGAAGCCGTTGACAAGGTCTTCGAGCGGGCCCGCGCCGAGTGGGAGGACATCCACGGCACCTGACCCCAATTGTGAATCCCCAAAGTACCAGGTACTTTGGGGATTCACAATTGGTCAAGATGTAGTTCGTTACAGGCCGTACTCCTGGCGTGCCAGCAGAAACAGCGTCTTGGTGTAGCTGGACATGCGGCCCAGCGGGGTGCTGATCTCCAGGTCATACGTTGCCTGCACGGTGCCGGAATCGGCGACATGCACCGTGCTTGTGTCGAACAGCCAGCTGTCCTTGCCGTTGACACTGTCCCCGAAGAATGTGGTCTCCAGTGGCCACAGCTCACGGACTACGGGTCTGCCCAGATAGGCGGCGTGGCGGCACAGCCAGCTTGGCGAGGTTGCTGTCGCAATGTCCAGCGGAGGGGCGTTCTGCAACGCGGTTACAAACACCGGACTGCTCCGCGCAACCATCGCACCCTGATACTCCTCCAGGTTGTAGTGATGGTTGGTCGCTGATCCCATGAAAGTGCCGAAGTTGCCGATACCCTTGAAAATGAGGCCGACGGGCGCAGGAACACCGTGGTATGGCTGAGTCGTATCCTGCACGTAGTGCATCGCCCGCGCAAGGTAGCGGAACGTCCAGTACAGGTCGCCCTTCTCCCGTGCCTTGCCCGCCAGGTCGAAGAAATACTGTGCACGTGACGGCGCGACACCGAAGCGAAGCCAGCCCAGGCCATAGTACTGGTGGCGCCAGCCCTGCGATCTTCCCGTCAAGGCCTGGAAGGGGCTGAGCTGGAGGTCCTGATCCATCTTCCAGTCGGGCTCGTCTGCATAATTGGTCAGGATAGCGGCGGCACTGGTCACAGTGCCCGGCTTGCCCTCGATGTATTGCAGGACAAAGTTGGGTCCGACTATGGCCGTATCCACGTCCTCGTAGGTCCACGGCGTGACGGTAATGCTGTCATACGCCTTCAGCCACTCCTGATCACTGATCATAAGCTTCGTACAGGCACCGTGGCTGTTCCAGGCGTCCACCGGACTGACCAGACAGAACAGCGCAAAAGCGACGACAAGTGCGGCACACAGCAGTTTCCGATTCCTCTTCATGGCTCCCCCTTTGTCGAGTGTTTCTATCACTTGTGTAATTGTGCGGACCCGCTACGGCTGTGCGTTCGACGTCAGGACAGCGACCATGCAGTCGAGCCCGGCCACCATCGTCTCCAGCGACATGGAGGGAATCCCCGGTTTACCCACCACCTGCTCGGGCAGGAACGGCACATGGATCAACCCGGCCTGCGTTTCCAGATTGTGTGTAACGATGTGGTGCAGGACGCCGTAGAATAAATGGTTGCAGATGAACAGGCCCGCCGTGTTGCTGACGGCAGATGGGAACCCGGCACTCCGAAGCCCGGCAATGATCTGCTTGATGGGCAGCGTGGCCAGGTAGGCGGTCGGACCCTTTGAAACGATGGGCGCATCCTCGCGAAGGACTCCGGCATTGTCGGGAGCCTGCGCATCGTCGCAGTTGACGGCGACGCGTTCGATGCTGAGCTCGGCCCGGCCTCCCGCCTGACCGACCATCACGACAGCAGCCGGACGAAGCCGGTCGATCACTTCTGTCACGGTCCCAATACTGTCTGCGTAGGTTGTCGGCACCAGCAGGCGTTCGATGCGGACATCACCCACATCGCCATTCAGCCGCTTGACGGCTTCCCATGACGGGTTGAGGGCTTCGCCGCCAAATGGTTCAAATCCGGTCACGAGTATCGTCATCATACTTTCCTCCCCAGGTTGGGCACAGTATACCCGGACGTGGATTCCGACCAAGCGTCCTTGACGTGGAGCAAGGCATCGGTACCATGGCATCAGGCTGGCAAACGAGACAGCCGAATCTGGAGGAAACGACGACGATGTATCGGCCTACTGTAGCAGAGATCGATCTGACAGCAATCCGGGACAACCTGCGGGCCATCCGAGCGTGCATTCCACTCAAGGCACAGGTCATCGGTATCGTGAAGGCTGACGCATATGGACACGGGGCAGCGCGCGTTGCGGCGGTGCTGGAACAGGAACAGGTCCGGCTGCTGGCAGTGGCGACGCCCGACGAGGCCGTCGAGCTCCGCGAGAGCGGCATCATGGCGGAAATCCTTGTCTTTGGGCACTCGCCCGCCGACTTCGTCCCGTATGCTGTCACGAACAATGTCGCCCTCACAACGGTCAACCGGGCGACGACGGCGATGTACGGAGCAGCGGCAGGTATGCATACGGTGCGCCTGCATTACAAGGTCGATACCGGCATGGGCCGCGCGGGCGTTCTGGCAGACGATGCGACCGAGCAGATCCTTCGCAGTGCTGCGGTCCCGAACGTCAACATCGTCGGCCTCTATTCGCACTTCGCGTGCGCCGATTCCGACCCCGAGTTCACGGCGCTGCAGGCAGCACGGTTTACGGCGGTCGTGCGTGAGCTCCGTGCGGTCGGCCTCCAGCCGGCAATGGTGCACCTGGCCAATTCTGCGGGCATGCTCACGTCTCCCGGTGTCATGCTGGACGGGGTGCGTCCCGGCATCCTCCTGTACGGCTGTCCGCCAGTCCCTGCCCCGACCTGCCCCGTATGGCCGGTCCTCGCGTTGCGGACAGAGTTAGAAATGGTGAAGGAGCTGCCGGCAGGTCACAGCATCGGTTATGGGAGAACGTTCATCACCGACCGGCCGACCCGCATGGCGCTCATCCCCATCGGATATGCCGACGGCTATCTGCGCGGGCTGTCCAACAAGGCGCATGCCATCGTACGTGGATGTTTTGCGCCCGTCGTGGGTCGTGTCAGTATGGATATCTGCGCCCTCGACGTCACAGATATCCCCGCCGCAATGCCCGGCGATCCTGTGACCCTCATCGGCGAGCAGGATGGCCTTTCCGTCACCGCCCAAGAACTCGGGGAACTCATGGGAACGATCTCCTACGAGGTCTTGACTGGAATCTCGAAGCGCGTGCCGCGCGTCTACATCGACCGGCGTACCTGAAGTTCCACACCAGGACATGACAAAACCCCCGCCTGCAGGCGGGGGTTTTGTCATGGTGCCAGGGCTATCGCGTCATGACGGCCCGGGATGAGGCGCCTCCCCCATGTTCCTGAAGGGCGGTCCGCATGGCTGCGGACGGAAACCAGCGCCCGGGGCACGCCGTGAAACCGGGGATGCCCGTCCTCTCGTCCGGGACCTCACGGTGAAGCATGATATGGGCAAGCGGAATACTGTAGTATGCGGACAGGAACCGCAGTAGCTGCACGCCGCCCGCGTATTGGGTCGCGGGCATGCGCGCTATCTGGAAGTTGCCCAGGAAGCATACAGCGATACTCACAGTGTTGAGTCGTGCATTGCCACAATTGAATGCAACCAGGCCAAGCAGTTGCCCAGCGAGGACGACGCCGGTGGGTCCGACACCGAAATGGTAGTCGCAGATGTAGCCGGCGACAGTTTTCGCCCAGTGCTTCTGGTGATTGCGTTCGATCGCGGCCCAGAGCGCAGCGCCCTCGGGATCTCCACTCCCGAGAGTCGCATCTGTCGCACTGTGGTGCAGGACAATATGGGTGAGGGGCCGCATCAGGGCGTGACTGCTGAACCATTGATGCGCAAAGCGGCCTGGATGAGGTCGGCCAGCCGGTCCAAGCTTGCCTGCATCCGGTCCAGCTTGCCTCCGAATACCGTCAGCAGGTACACAGAGACGGCAATTGGGAAGCCAATGTTGCTGATCAGCGTGACAAGTTCGTCCATGTCGTGCCTCCTTGGCAGGGGGGTGCCCTGCTCTCCTGTTATGGAGAGGCACGTATGGCAGACGCGCTTGTGGCCTCTCTCTGACGAGAGAAGCGGGGTCAGACGAGCTTCAGGGCGTGGAAAAGAAGGGCGTACAGGACGGCGAAGATCAGGCTGGGAAGAAAGTTGGCCAGCTTGATTTTCTTCAGTCCCAGCAGGTTGATGCCGATGGCGATAACCATGAGGCCGCCCACAGCGGTCAACTCGCCCAGGATGTAGGGCTGCATCAGGAACCCCAGCGCGGAACCCAGCAGGGTCAGACTGCCCTGGACCACGAACAACGGGATGGCGCTGAACGCCACGCCGCTGCCCAACGCCGCGGCGAGCGATATGCTGACGACCAGATCGAGGATGGACTTCGTGTAGATGAGCGTGCCATTGCCCGTCATCCCTTCCTGGATAGAACCAATGATGGTCATGGGGCCGACGCAATAGATGAGGAAAGCAGTGACAAGCCCTTCTGCCCACCGGCTTCCAGACGCGACATGGAGCCGCTTCTGGAAGCGCTCGGCCGCCGCGTTGAGCCGGTCTTCGAGCCGCAGGAGCTCTCCCACGACGACACCACTCACGATGGCCATGACCATGATGACGGCATTGCCCGTCTTGAGAGCCATGCCCGTCCCGATAGCCAACGTCGCCAGCCCATTCGCGATGAAGATGGCGGTACGGGTGTCCTCCTTGAGAAACTTGCCGGCGAGCATGCCGAGCAGGCTGCCGACCACGACTGCGACCGCGTTGACCGTCGCGCTCAGAGGGAACCTGAACACAAAACCCGTTGCCGCCCCTTCGGGGGCGGCAACCAACGTTGTAATTGCCGAAAGAATACTCATGAACAGATGATGTTCCTAGTCCTTGAGCCCCATGACCTCGTACATCGAGAGATATGCCTCAGCGTCGCCGAGTTCCTCGATGGCAGCGATGACGGCACTCTTTGTGTCGGCAGGCAGCGCGCGGAATGCATCCGTGTCGGTGAGCTCGACACCGGCCATGGAAACGGATACCGTGCCAATGTAATTGTCGTCCATCAGTTCATTAGCCAGAACACGAGCCTGGTCCTCGGCTGGCATGAACAGGGCCTGACCAAGATAGATGACCTCGGACTCCTCGCCCTCGTCGTCACTCTCGTCGTCCTCGTCCTCGCCATGTGCGGTGTCATCTCCGCCCTGGCAGCAGCAAGACTCGCCCTTGGTGTGCTCATGGCCTTCCTTGCAGCAATCGTCGCCACCGCAGGAGCACTCTTCGCCGTCCTCTTCGATCTCGTCGGCCCACGGATGGAACCCCGAGATGCGAACGACGACGCCGTCGACGTCACGCTCCACGACAACATGAGACTGGTCCTCGTCAAGGTGGTAGTGCCACTTTTTGAGAATCTCTTCGCCTTGCTCAGTGCTTTCGATATTGTTGATAGCCACCTGGATCAGCATGGGAAACCTCCAATGAGATAGTATGGGATTCATTGTACACGTGTTTGTCTGGGGCGCAAAAGCCTGTAGACTTGCATTATGAAGAGTGGATTCGTATCGATTTTTGGCAAGCCCAGCGTCGGGAAGTCGTCGCTGATGAACGCTATCCTAGGTACCAAACTATCCATCGTGTCGCCCAAACAGCAGACGACGTGGTACAACATTCTTGGCGTCCTCAACAAGAAGGACGCACAGGTCTGTTTCGTCGATACGCCCGGATATCACAAGGTGAGCAAGAGCAAGCTCAACAAGTACCTTGTCGAGACGGCTCTGCAGTCGCTGGAGGACGTCGAGGTCGTCTATTTCGTGATCGACCAGTCGGCCTACCCTGACGCTGAATACGAGGAGATGATCCCAATCGTCATCAAGCTCGGCAAACCGATCTTCCTCGTCGTCAACAAGCTGGACCTGGACACGGCCAAGCGCCATGAGATGGTGGCTGCTCCCTTCGTGGAGAAGCTCCATCCGACGGCTGTCTTCCATGTTTCGGCAGCGACCGGCGCAGGCGTCTCACCGCTGGTGAAGGCGACCATCGACGCAATGCCAATTGGTGAGCCTTATTTCGACGACAAGACTCTCACGTCCCACCCGATCGAACTCATCGTTGCAGACACCGTGCGTGAACAGCTGTTCAGCCGCCTGCAGGACGAGCTCCCCTATTCGACGGCCGTCGTCACGGACGACATCACCGAGTCCGCCAAGGGTATCCGCGCCATGGTCAGCGTCTACGTCGCCAAGGATTCTCAGAAGGGCATGATCATCGGCAAGGGCGGTGAACTCATCGCGACCATCAAGGATGTCGCCCGCAAGAACCTCGTCCATTTCCTGGGCGAGCGGGTCGAGCTCGATCTCCGCGTCAAGGTCGAGAAGAACTGGAACCGCAAGCTGGTGACCATGAAGCACTTTGGGCTGGCAGTCAGCAAGAAGTAGCCTGTCCATCCTCTATCAAACGTACAAGCGCCGGGCTCACGTCCGGCGCTTTTCCATACATCGGTTGTCGAGGGCTCGCCCCCTCGGTGCATGATGTGAAGAACCGACCGTCTACGACGGACCCGGGTTGGCCGCGATAGCCTCGCCTTCGATAAGGTCCGCAGGCTCCATGACAATGGTCCCTCCAGTCACGTACTTGACCGTTCCCTTGCGCGCGACTAATTCCTTGAGTTCCCAGGGGAAGTTGAGTTCGATGGCGCTGACGCCCCGGAGGAAATCTGAACGCATGCTGAACCGGACTTTATCGCCCAGACGCTGCATGCGCACTGACAGTTCGCCGAACGTAGACTGCAGGCCGTGGACGTCGATACCGTCGCCGGCAAACAGTTCGGGCGTCGGCACCGGGATGATGCTCAGGTAGGTGCCGCGTTCGACGAAGATGAGGCTGGTCAGCAGCTCGAGGGCAAGCGCCGTGGCGACGGCGCTGTGTCGTGGACCAGCGAGAGCTCTCCTGGTGTGCAGATCGATGTAGTCGGGGAGGGCGTCGGATACGCCAAGCTGCTCCAGACCCTCCTGCATCAGGCCGTACGCTCCACTCTCACGGCGCAGGACCAGGGCTTTGGCGCACAGCAGTGACAGACGGATGTCGCCAAGCGAACCGAGGCAGGGGTTTACGACGAAGCCGTCGCACAGCCAATGCTCGGCGATCCAGCTCATGGTGCCGGTCAGGATGGCGTCCTCGGTGCCGTGCGCGCCGAACAGGGCGTAGGCCGCAACCGGCGCTATGTCGGCAAACGTCGGCTTGCTGGGGCCGACATGAGTGTCGGCCGCATCCGCCTGCTTGAGCAGCCGCAGCTGGAGATCGTCACACAGTCTGAGCCGCACGTCGTCCTTCTCGGAAAGCATGCTCTGATAGCTCTCAATGGCCTTGCCCAGCACCAGATGCAGCACGGGGCCGGAACGCCGCAATGGTCCCAGCAAGCCGATGGCAACGGGCTCCACTGTCGCCTGTGACTGGGTGAGCCAGGTGACGAACTGGTCCACGACGGGAAACAGCTGTCTGCGGAGCTGCACCTGGCGCGCCACCTTCAGATGCCAACCCAGAGCAATAACGAGGCTTGCGTATGCAAACAGTGCATCTGCCGACAGAGCGGGCCCTGCGGGCAACTGCGCTGCATAGGAACGCAAGAGACCGGAAGCCGTGTCAACCTCTCCCACCCGGTCATACGCCTCGACGAGCGCCGGCAAGGCAACAGCATCTACGCCATCGTCAAATGCTGAGGCAGCAGCAGCTTCAAGGGACGAAAGATGGAGCAGCTGGTTAGCAGCAAAACGGTTGAGGCGCTCGTCGCCCGTGCGATATCCTACGTGCTTCTCCTGCGTCACGACGAGCCGGTGCTCCTGCTCGAGGATCCCGGCGCTCTGTCCAAGGAGGAGCGTGAGTTCCTCATGTTTATAGGCGCGGTCCCTGTCGACGAAGAAGAAGAACGTGACCTCGGTGTCGCCGCCAGGTTCGAGCTGGTGATCGAACGCAAGCCGCAACTGCATAATTCCCGTCGGCGAGACGACTTCGCCGCCAGCATCCGCGTCGACCATGCCGGCAGTTCGGGGATCGTAGATGGTGACCCTGGTCCTGTTCGGTCGTTCACACGCAAAGGCGACGCGCTGTCCGTTGAGAATGATGAGGTTCTCACGGGAGAAACTGAACCGTTCCAGACTCGTGATGCCCACCTCGTCGAACGGCTTGATGAGGAGGACGAGGGTTACGGCGTGAAACTGGTCGCTGGTGTTGCGCAGCCGGAACGTGACTTGAACGAAGGGAAGGTCCATCAGTCCATGGGGGAATGCACTCCTGGTCACGGTGAGTTCGGGTGCCGTCATGACGATGCGGTGGATGCCGTCTTCGAAGGAAGCCATCGTCGTCCTCGGGTCATACGCTGCGGAGGAGCAGACTTCGCGTCCTTCCACCTGCGCCACATAGTCGATGGTGGCAGGCACCAGCGTCAGGATGAGCGTGCCGCATTCGTCCACCCGCACGCCCTCTGGATGACGGGGCAGGCCTAGCTGCGTCAGGCGCTCGCCGGTCAAATTGTCCCAGGACGGGATACTCCCGGTCTTGCCGGCAAGCTGTATTTGCAGATAGCGTGGCAGCTCCTCGGGCTTGAACAGCGCCGAGGCCGTCTGTGTCAGCACCGTTCGCAGGTGCGCCTCGGATTCCATGCGCACCTGTCCCGCGCCACCGATGACCTGCAGCCGGTCCAGCACGCCGCTCGCAGCCTGGCTGACGGTGACAGTGCGGACCCGCTTTCTACCCCTCATGTGCAAGCATGGCCTTCACAAACGCCACGAACAGGGGACCGGGCTGGAGTGGCTTGGACGAGAGCTCGGGGTGGAACTGGACACCGACAAAGAACGGATGACCCTTGAGTTCGAGGGCCTCGACCAGGTCCTCCTCCGGATAAACGGCAGCAACGCGCATGCCATGTTCTTCGAAGGCTGTACGGTAGTCATTGTTGAACTCGTAACGATGACGATGGCGTTCGGAAAGCGTGGATGCCCCGTAGGCCTCTTCCACCCTGCTCCCCGGTGTAATAGTGTTCTCGTAGACGCCGAGCCGCATGGTCCCGCCCAGCTTCTGCACGCCCTTCTGCGACGGCATGAGGTAGATCACAAGATCTTTGGCCTCTGGCTTGAACTCCTGGGAGTTCGCGTCTGCAATGCCAAGTACGCTCCGCGCAAACTCGATGCTGGCCACCTGCATGCCCAGGCAGATGCCCAGGTAGGGCAGATTGTGGGTACGTGCATATCCCGCAGCCAGGATCATGCCTTCGATGCCACGTTTCCCGAACCCCCCCGGGACCAGGATGCCGTCGTACTTGCCCTCGTCCAGCAGGCGCGTCCCCCGCTTCTCGACGTCTTCACTGTCAACCAGGTCGATGTGCAGGTCACACCCGGTCGCCCATGCGCCATGGTGAAGCGCTTCGCGGAGGGACAGATAGGCATCATTCAGTTGGACGTACTTGCCGACCATGGCCAGCCTGCGCGGTGTCTTCGCCTGGTCGATGGTCCACGTGAACCTCACCCAGGGCGTCTCGGTCTCGGCCGCGCGGGGCGCCATGCCGAACGCAGACAGGACGAGGTGGCCGACATGCTGTTCCTGCAGGTAGTTTGGGACCTTGTACACCGAGGTCAGGTTGGGCAGCGAGATGACGTGATCGGCGGGGACACCACAGAAAAGGGCCACTTTGCGCTTCTGGTCAGCCGGCAGCTCCTTCACCCCACGGGCCACGATCAGCGTGGGCTGGATGCCGATTTTGCGCAGTTCGCCGACGCTGTGCTGGGTGGGCTTGGTCTTGAGTTCGTCCGTGGTCTCGAGATAGGGGACGTACGTCAGGTGAGCGAAGATCGAGTTGGCAGGATCCTCAGCCCAGAACTCGCGGATGGCTTCGAGGAACGGCAGGCCTTCGATATCGCCGACCGTGCCGCCGACTTCGACGATCACGAAGTCGGCCTTCGACGCCTCGGCAACCTTCGTGACACGGCTGCGGATCTCCCCGGTGAGGTGCGGGATGATCTGCACCGTGTGCCCCAGGTACTCACCCTTGCGCTCTTTCTCGATGACGGACAGGTACACCTGCCCGCTAGTGATATTGTTCATGCGGTGCAGGTTCTGGTTGAGGAAGCGCTCGTAGTGTCCCAGGTCCAGGTCTGTCTCCGCCCCGTCCTCAGTCACAAAGACCTCGCCGTGCTCAAATGGGTTCTGCACACCGGCGTCGACGTTGAGATATGGGTCCATCTTGAGAATGGTCACGGAGAAGCCCTCGTCGAGGAGGATACGTCCCAGAGAGGCGGCGAAGATGCCCTTGCCCAACGACGACATAACGCCACCGGTAACGAAGATGAATTTGCTCATGCTGCCTCCGCGATTGACTGGGGTATGAAACTGCGCGCCGTGGTCATGGGCACGTCGTACATGAGCGACAATTGATGCACCAGCTCCTCAGCCGGCGCGGGACCAGGACCGTTTCACCTGCCATGCCTGTTTCCCTTCGCATGAGCTTCGCGGAGATACGCGAGGAATGCATGGACCGCCCTGATATCCTCGGTACTGAGGTCTCCCTGGTGACGCAGAGCCAGCTCGAGTTCATGACCGGGAGCAGGCAGCCTCTTGTCGCGCACCATGTCTGCGACGTCGAGGCCAAATGCGGCGGCGATCCTGGTCACTGTAGCCAGCGTGGGCGACGTAGGGTTGGAGAGGATCTGAGAGACCCTCCCCGATGAGATGCCGGCGGCGGCAGCCAGCTTGCGCTGGCTCCAGTGGCTCCTTGACAGCAGTACCTCGACGTTCTCTTTGAACCCCATGGTTGCTCCTTATTCATTGTATATGGAAACGGCCGGTCGCCAACCGCGCAGGCCGGCCGTGCATGCTGCTGGTCTGCTCCAGACACTGTTATCTCTGAACGGAGAGCACCCTCAGGACCTCACGCATGAAGTCTGGCAAATCCGCCGGCGACCGGGACGTGACGAGGTTGCCGTCTACGACAACCGACTGGTCGATCCAGACTGCCCCCGCGTTCGACATGTCGTCCTTGATAGCGCTGGTGCTGGTGAGTGTGCGCCCTTTGACGATCCCTGCGCTGATGCCCACCCACCCGGCATGGCAGATCATCGCCACCAGCTTGCCCTTGCCGTTCATTTCCCCTACCAGCGAAAGCATGGCCTTCGACCGACGGAGGAAGTCCGGCGCGTATCCGCCGGGCACAACCACACCCTCGAACTCTCCCGGGGTGACGTCCGCAATGAGCATGTCCGGCGTAAAGGGCACACCGTATTTGCCCTTGTAGGCGCGTTTTTCTGTTGCAACACTGACCGATTCGAAACCAGCTTCCTTGAGACGATAGTAGGGATAGATGAATTCCTGCTCGTTCACCATCTCGTCCAGCAGAACAGCAATCTTCTTTGCCATATCGGCCTCCCTAGCCATGCTTGACTTCTGTCCATATTCTAGCCAAGAGGAGGCATAATGAAATCTCGACACTCAACGCCGGTCAGCCCACCTGGTTGGGCCTTCTGAGCCGATTCATGGTGAGGGCTGCGCCGCGGGCGTCTTTGCTGCTATACTGAGATTATGAAACAACTCGGCGTGGACATAGTAGCCGTGGCGCGTATCCGGGTTCTGGGGGAACGATATGGAGAACGCTTTCTGAACCGCGTCTACTCCGCCTCCGAACTCTCGACATGTAACCGCCCCGACCGCTGGCAGTGTCTGGCAGGCCGCTGGGCCGCCAAGGAGGCTGTCATCAAGCTGCTGCCTTCGAGGGACCTTCCGACTCTGCGCGAGGTCGAGATCGCTCCAGGACCGGAGGGCGCGCCGATTGCCGTCATCCGTGGGACACCCTGGTTCAACTGTTCCCTCAGCATCAGCCATGAACGCGAGTACGCGGTCGCCGTGGCCATGGTGACCCAGGGAGAATACGGGAGTATGTATGAGAGCGGCGACTCGTAGTCAGATCCGCAGTATCGAGAAACACACCTTCAACGAATACGGCATGCCGTCGATCGTGCTTATGGAGCGCGCCGGCCAGGCTGTCGCGGACGTGGCACTGAACATCGCGGACGAGGACGCAGAAGAGGGACTGAGACCGCACTTCGTCGTTCTGTGTGGAACGGGCGGCAACGGAGGCGACGGCTTCGTCGCAGCGCGCGACCTCCTGTTCGCGGGCTTCCCCGTCACAGTATTCGCAGTCCCCGTCAAAGGACACCCCAGCGACGATGCGGAGACGGAACGCGCATTCCTGGAGCGAGTCGCCCCCGAAGACACGTTGATCAACGTCACGGACGAAGAGGTCCTGGACAAGATCGAGGAATCGATCGACGAGGACGCCATCGTCATCGACGCCCTGTTTGGCATCGGCCTCGACCATCCGGTTTCAGGAATAGCCGAGGACATCATCGAGATCGTCAACGCAAGTCTCGCGCACGCTGTCGTCGCGGTAGACATCCCATCCGGCATCGACTGCGACACCGGAATGGCGCTGGGGACCCCAGTCTTTGCCAGCGATACCGTCACATTCGGTCTGCCAAAGCTGGGCCTCTACATGGGCGCGGGTGCAGAAGCGTCAGGTGAAGTCCACGTTGAACAGCTCATCTATCCTGACATCCTGCTGGAGCAGAGTGCGATCCATGCTCAGTTGACCGATCCCCCCGAGTTCCCGGAACGGATACGGACCATGCACAAGGCCACCTATGGCAAGGTGGCTATCATCGCCGGCTCTCCCGACTACACGGGTGCCCCCGTCTTTGCCGCCGAGGCTGCGCTCACCACCGGGACAGGCACTGTCCACCTCATCGTACCTCAGAGCATTGCGGACATCGTCCGCGTCAAGGTCGACGGGCCGATCGTTCATGCGTCCGCCGGCGACGTCCTTACCGTCGAGGCGCTCCCTCATATCCTGGAACTGCTGGAAGATACGACTGCGGCACTGATAGGTCCAGGTCTGGGGCGCGACCCCCGGACACTGGAGGCCGTCCTGCTTCTTGCCACCGCCTTCAAGGGAACGCTCATCCTGGATGGCGACGCATTGTTCGCCTGCGTCGGTCATCTGGACGTCCTGTGGAAACGCGACGCTCCGACGATCCTGACCCCGCACTCCGGCGAATTCGCCCGTCTGGTGGGCCTGACACCGGAGGACGTCGAGAAGGGTGGAACACTGAGTTCAGCGCAGACACTTGCTGCTCAGGCAAGCGCTGTCGTGCATCTCAAGGGGCATCGCTCGCTCACCGTCCTGCCCGACGGCTCGCTGTACATCAATACAACTGGCAATCCCGGCATGGCAAAACCCGGCATGGGAGACGCTCTCGCGGGTATTATCCTGTCGCTGGTTGCGCGTGGAGTGGCGCCTGACCTGGCAACGGCTCAGGGGGCGTACATCCATGGACTTGCCGGAGACGCGGCAGCCGAGGTCATGGGCGAGGAGTCGATGGGGACGCCGGAGCTCATCATGGCTCTGGCCGCTACGATCAAAGAATTGAACGCCGGATAACATCACCGGCAGACCTCCCGCAAGGGAAGGTCAGCATTACCGACCGGGCATAGCCCGGCAGACCGCATGCAGCGGGCAGAGAGGATCGTGTCACATGAGCAACGAAAACGAATCAGTCACGTCGGAAGACCGCGAGGAATGCCTGGAGGCGCTTTGTCGTCTTGAGCAAGCGCACCACTCCTCGACAGCTGCGGACCTGGCGGCAGAACAGGACCTCGCCGGCAGACGGCTCGCCGACCTGCTGCTCGACCTGGTGATGTCCAAAGATGTCACGACCGAGGGGTCATCGTTCAATCTCACGAAGAAGGGGCGGGCGACGGGCAGACGCATCGTGCGTCGACACCAGCTGGCCGAGCGTATGCTATGCATGCTTGGGCTGCGGAAGGACGCCGCCCACAGAGAGGCATGCAAGCTGGAACATGTCCTGACCGACACTGACACCACGGACCTCGAACGACGTATGGCAATGGTGACCAGCATGGTCGACCTCGGAGCGGTCACGCTGAACCAGGCAGACACGGGGAAACCCTACCGCGTACGCTGGATACGCGGGGGGCCGGTGGTCCGGAGGCGTCTGGAAGACATGGGGCTGGGGCAGGGTTCGACCGTGACGGTCTGTAACCGTCAATCCGGAGGACCTGTCGAAGTCGAGGCCCACGGAGCGTGTGTTGCCCTCGGGCGCGGCATTGCCCTGAAGATCCTCGTCACACCGGAGGACCGGTAATGGAGTGCTGCGAGGTCAAGCCGCGCATCATACGCGGGGAACGTTTCGACCTGACCATCGCGCTGGCCGGCAATGCGAACGTCGGCAAGTCCGTCATCTTCAATGCCCTGACCGGCATGAACCAGATCATCGGCAACTGGCCGGGCAAGACCGTCGAGCTGGCAGAGGGTTCCTTCGACTACAAGGGAAAGCACATCCGGGTCGTCGACCTTCCGGGCATCTACTCTCTGTCGACCTACTCACAGGAAGAGGTGATCAGCCGCGAGTTCATCGCTGAGGCCCAGCCGGACGTCGTCATCAACGTGGTCGACTCGACGGTGCTGGAACGCAACCTGTATTTCACCCTCCAGCTCAGGGAACTGGGCGCGCCCCTCGTCACGGCACTCAACCTCATCGACCTCGCCGTCAGGGAGGGTCTGGTCATTGACGAGTCGAAGCTTTCCTCGCTCCTGGGCGTGCCTGTCGTCCGCACGTCGGGAGCTGCCGGCAAAGGACTCGACGCTCTAGTCGACGCCTGCCTGGCGACGGCGGACAGACCCCCTGTCGCGCCGGTGACCTATGGCAAGGAGGTCGAGGGCGCTATTCAGGCGCTGGAGACGGAACTCACAACGATCACCCTCCCTGACAGCCTGGTCCATTACGCTTCGCGTTTCCTCGCCATCAAGCTGCTGGAGGGAGACGCTGAGATCATGGGTCGCTGCGGAGCGTGTGTTTCGGTGACTGCAATGGCAGCCGGACTTGCACACGACCTGGAACAGATCCACGGGGAATCGGGCGCCAGCATCATGTCCGCGGAACGGTACAGTGCCTGTGCCCGCATTGCCGCCGCATCGGTAAGGCGACCCGAACGACGCGACGACGCGCCGGGCGACCGCCTGGACAAGGTCCTGCTCCATCGCGTTTTCGGATGGGTGATGCTGGTCGCCGTCATGTTCGCCGTTTTCGGTCTCATCTTCGTCCTGGGGGGCCGGCTCTCCTCTGTTCTGGACGCTCTCTTCGGCTCTTTGCAGAAGGCCTTTCTGACTCTCCCCATCGTCCCGTGGCTGCGGGACTTCCTATGGGGCGGCGTCTTGCAGGGTATCCTGGCAGGCATCTCCGTCGCCCTCCCCTATATCGTTCCATTCTACATTATCCTGTCATTCCTGGAGAACTCGGGATACCTTGCACGCATGGCATTCCTGACGGACGCCATCATGCACCGCATGGGCCTGCACGGTAAAGCTTTCATGCCCATCATCCTCGGGTTTGGGTGCAATGTCCCCGCAGTCCTGGGGACACGCATCATGGAACGCGACCGGGATCGCTTCATCGCCGGTGTACTTGCGACGCTGGTCCCATGTTCGGCGCGCACCGTAGTCATCCTGGGACTTGTGGGCGCCTTCATGGGTTTCTGGCCAGCGCTGTCGCTGTATGTCATCAACCTTATCATCGTCTTCACCGTCGGACGTGTGCTGAACCGGTTCATTCCAGGCACCAATCCCGGGCTCATCATGGAGATGCCCAAGTTGAGGTGGCCGCCCCTTCGCATCACGTTCAAGCAGACCTGGTTCAGACTCAAGGACTTTGTGGTCTTCGCGTTCCCAATCATCGCGGGTGGCTCCGTCATCCTCTACATCGTCGACAGGCTAGGATGGCTGACTCCTCTCACCACATGGGCGGCGCCCTTCACCGAAGGTGTTCTGGGGCTTCCTCCCGTGGCGCTGGTCGTTCTCATCTTTGGCGTCCTGCGCAAGGAACTTGCACTCATCATGCTGGCCACGCTGATGCACACCCCCCGCCTTGGGACAGTCATGACACCTCAGCAGATGTACGTTTTTGCCCTGATCGTCATGCTCTATGTTCCCTGCGTCAGCACCATCGCGGCTCTGAGACGCGAGTTTGGCAATCGCCGCGCGGCGCTCGTCAGTGCAGGAGAGGTCGTGCTGGCGCTCGTCCTTGGCGCCCTGGTCAACTGGGGCTGGAACCTGGTGTCGCTCATGCGCTAGGCGGGAGTAACAACGTGCTGCCGTTTTGCAGGACGCGGCCGCTCCACAATACTTTGACAAAACAACTCCAAGGGCAATAATGAGCGAGGAGAGGTGACGCAATGACACTGGAAAACCTGGGCGACCGGCTGAATCTGTACGAGGCAATGTCGGAGCGCAACCCGCGCGACGGTCTGGTCAGCGTCGGCAAAACATATCTGTACATCCTCTCCGATCGGCCGCAGGATGCACTCAAGTCCGCCCTGGAAGCATCGCTGTCGGTCTCCTCCAAGAGCCTGCGCGTCCAGTTGGCCATCGCACTCGGGTACTACCTTCGCAACAAACCCGGCGAAGCGCTCATCGAAAGCCGATATGCGCTCAACATCGATCCTGCCAGTCCACTCTGCCATCTGGTCCACGCGAGCATCCTGCTAGCTCTTCAGCGCACCGACGAAGCCAGACTCGCGTTCCTGAAGTGTCTCTCGCTCTCCTCTGACAACACCTTCCTCACTGACCTCAGACTCCGCAACCGCAGGGCCATCTGTGCCGCCCAGCTCCAGAACCCGCTTCTCGCAGCATACAGCAACCTCAGGCTGCGCGTCCCGGACATGACCGAGACCGACGCGCAACAACTGGTCGAGCAGAACCCGACCGATCCTGTCCTGAAGGCACTGTTTGCTTCTCTGCAGCGACGCAACGGCAAGATCCGTGAGGCTCTCGTCCTGCTCGAGACCGGCCTGGCAAGTTATGAAGCATTTCCTGAGAGACTCTATCTGCTGTGGAAGACGTATGACGACCAGCTCGGCAACCATCAGAAAGGAGAGCTCTTCGTCCGGCGCCTGCTCGAGGTCGATCCACTCAACGATCGGGCCACCGGTCTGGGCTACTCCAACCTTGATGAGGAGACGTTGCGCCATATCAACTTCATCAAGTCTCTCGAGGACCTTCCCGACTCCATTTTCGCCAAGGTACTGCTCGTGCGGGAGTTGGAGAACCTCATTGGAACGACGGAAGCGGATGCTCGTGACATCGCGGTCCTGACGCCGCGGGGCGAAAGGGAAGCTGCCTCGCTTGAGAAAAAGTTCACCCTGCCGGGCATTTCACAACAACCTCAGATTCCTGAACCGGAAGCGCCTTCCCTGGCCTCCCCCGCGATCACGTCCCCGACGAGCGAAGAGCCATCAGCTCCCTTACGGCCCGTCATGGCCCACATGGCGAGCATGCTGGAACAGGCACAGCTCATCGCACGCGACTTGCGGCCGACACCCGCGCCGGCTCCGATGTCCCGTGCGCCGGTCGAACCCAGCCCAGTACCCAGTGTCCCTCAGCCGATCCCCCCCACCATTCGGGAGCAAGTACCTGTGGCCAAATCTGTCGCCGAGTTCACTTCTTCCGAACGACCGTCGCAACCGGCCGAACCCGCTCATGTGACGATGCGATATGCCAACAGTCTACTGGAAGATTCACGATTCGAAGAAGCACTGCAGGCCTTCCTGGAGCTGAGTCATAAGAACTAGCCTCCAGCCGGAGCAGGACTACTCCCGTCCTGTGAACAATGCCGCAGCATTTGCCGTCTAATAATGGGTGATGTGATGAGAAGACTGAGACTGATTTCATGCCTGATCGTGGGCTTGCTGTGTTGTTCACTGCTGGCACCGGTCGCCGCTGCGGCGTCGACGTTCACGGCTGACCTGGACCTCTACAGGACCCACAACAAGACGACTTCGGACGCTGCGCGCGAGCTGGAGACCTATGTCGCCGCTGCGGCGTCGACGTTCACGGCTGACCTAGACCTCTACAGGACCCACAACAAGACGACTTCGGACGCTGCGCGCGAGCTGGCGGCCTACGTCACCGCTGAACTGCTCTTCGCGCGCTCACTCAAGCGGACTGCTCCACAGTCCCGTCTCCTAGCGCGCACCTACCTGATCGCGCTCGACCAAGTCAACAGCGCAACCCGACGTATTGTCCGGGACCAGCATACCAGTGACCACCTTCTCGCCGACGTCCTCGCACTGGCCGCCGAGAAGCGTATAGAAGCCGCATGGATAGTTCTGAAGAGAGGTACTAAGGGACAGGAGCGTTTCCTGACAACCATCACACGGACCTGCCTTCTCGTGGCCAGGTGCAAGCTCCTGCATACCCAGCGGAAGGGAGGGTAAGGGGGGCACATGTTCGGCATCATTCCGGGCCTCATTACGGCTCGACTGACCGGACTGCTGGGCGGTGTCGTCGTCGCACCGTTCGTCATGCTGTTCATGGTACGCTACGACGCGTATCGTCTGCCAGTCAGGCTCTCCTGGTTCAAGGCATTCCTGGTGTCTGCCGTCTCGTTTTTTCTGCTGTTTGGGCCGCTGATCCTGCCTCGCATGACAGCGCTGCTGCGATTTTCGTTTATCCGAGGCACGCTGCTCCAGGCACTACCATGGGCGCTCCTCTGGTTCGTCGTAGCCTTCGTGCTCGCGTGCATGGTCGTTTCGGCGGTGCTGGGACTGTCCTTTAGACAGGCCGTGTCATGGTGGGGCATCGCTTTCGCCGCAACACTGGCTGTCAGCTGGATTGGGGCACTGGCCGCCGCCCTGCTGTACCGGTATCTCATTCTGCCAAGCCTGACCGATTTCTTCTAGCATCGATGCCCTTGGACTTCGAGACGCTTATGAACAGTTGTGCAGATGAAATCTACACATACCTGGTCGCACGAATGGGCAACCGGTTCGACGCGGACGACGTCTTCCAGTCCACGTTCTTCAAGGTGCGCCATTTTCTCCCGTCCTTTCGCGGCGACTCCAGCCCAACAACTTGGGTCATGAGGATTGCCATGAATGAAGCAAGCAGCTTTCGCGAGCGCAAGGGACGGGAGCTTCCCCTGCTGACCCCGGGAGACGCCCTACCGCAGCCGGGTTCAGATGGGAGGGGGTATGACCCGGTGCAAGCGGAGACCGTACAGGATGTCGCGGTAGGCATGCGGCACCTTTCGGGCGACCTGAGAGACGTGTTGTACTTCTACTACTACAAGGAGATGTCCTACGAGAAGATCGCAGGGCTCATCGGGAAGCCCGTGGGAACCGTCAAATCGCGCCTCTTCCGCGCGAAGGAAGCGCTGAAGGCCTTCCTGGAGGCACATCGTGACCATCGAATACAGTGACAACGAGCTTGACCAGTTGCTTCGGACACACTATCACGCGGCTGTCGACGGCGTGACGGTACCGGAGCACCTGCTGCGCCAGATCCTGACAGAGACCGAACCGCAACGCGGGAGTACGGTCCGCTGGACGCCAGTCCTGGCCTTCGCTCTGGCTGGCACCTCGTTCCTCATCATTCTCGCCTCCTCGCGCGCTGTCGAGGTTCTGCTCAGTCTCTAGACTATCGTCTCGTTGACAAGCTCTCCCTGATTCTCGTTCAGACCTGTCAGCGAGAGACCTGCGCTGCGGTTTGCATTTTTTATGGGTATGCTATAGTTTTCTATGAAGAGAGTTTGCACACCGTGAAACTTGGCGAACGCAACACAGCCAGAATACTTATTCTGCTCCGGTATGTCATTATTGCTGGAGGCAGCGTCTGGTGGTTTCTTGTCATGCTCAGTCAGCCTCCTCGGCCCATCGGGCTCGTGCTTTTGCCCGTACTCCTTGTCACCGCAATCGCCTTCAACGTCTCAGTTGATCTCTTAGACCGCTTCGCGCCTCGCAGCAGGGTGGTGAGCGCCATCCTCCGGCACCAGATCCTGTTCGACGGCATCGCCATGAACCTCTTCCTGGGCGCGATGGGCAGCCCCCTGCTGATGGGCAGGCCCGCGTTCTATGGTGGAACGCGCATCCTGCCGTTTGACGTCAGCTTCGTCGTCAGTGGCACCTTCGTCATTGCGTCCATCGTCCTGCAGAACGGGCACTTTCCCCTCTACCTGACGGCAGCCCTGGCAAGTCTCGTGGCAAGCCAGGGATTGTTGATTGTTCAGCGGCAAGGCAGTGGCTTCATGCAGGCGCTCCGGTCAGCCAACTGGGGGGACATCGGTTCAGGGATGCTTGTTGTCGCAGTCGTGGGGATCCTGTCATATGCTGCCGACAAACATGTCAGGCGCAGGCTTCGCGCCATGGATACCCGTGTCGCTGATGTCAATCGTGACAAGGAACGCATGCAGGCTGCGTTCCACAAGTTGTCCTTCCTTACCGCCATTATTCGGGACATGGCCGCGTCTCAGGCCTATCAAGAGGTTTTGGAGGCCATCACGGACCGAGCAGCGCTGTTCCTCTCGGCCGACGACGCCATCATAGCAACTATCGACGCGGACATGGAGAGCCTGTCCGTTGTCGCCGCCAAGAGCGAATATCACGAAGTTTTCTCGCACCTGCACATCCGACGGGGGGAGGGGATTCTTGGGAAGGTGTTCGACGGCGACGCCCCCGAACTCATCAAGAACGCCCTGCTGGACCCGCGCGCCATGCAGATCTACGGCACTCCCGAAGAACCCGAATCGATGATGGTCGCCCCACTGCGCAAGGGCAGTCAGAAGCTCGGTCTCGTCTCTGTCAGCCGCATTGGCGCCGAGAATCCGTTCAACGAAGACGACCTGGCCCTGTTCACGTCATTCGCGAACATCGCCGCCTCTGTCCTGGACAATGCCATGATCATGGAAGCACTGAAGCGCAAGAACTTCACGTTGACGGTCACCAACCAGCTGTCCTCGGCCATCGTCTCCCCCCTGCCGTTCGACAAGGAGATCAACAGCTTCCTCTCCATCATGAAAGAAGCGTTCCAGCTGTCGCACATCAACCTGCTTATGGTGGAAAACGACCGCTTCACCCGGTTCTTTGCGGTGCCGCCATCCAAGTCCCCCATCCCATCTCAGGAGATCATTGCCCGCATGAACGCAGGAGCAGGCGCCATTGGACAGGCGCTGCGTGAGCGAGCGATCGTCAATGTCCCCAACACCGCCAAGTATGCCAACTATATCATGGCCGATGAGGCCACGCACAGTGAGCTGGCCGTCCCGATGAAGAATGCGGAAGGGCATGTCACCGCCGTGCTCAGCCTGGAAAGCGGCCAGAGCGACTACTTCACCAGCGACGTCTCCGCGGACGTCCTGGCGATTGCCAGAGAGATACAGGAATTCCTGCAGGGAAGGTTGATCTGGGAAGAAGTCAAAGAGCAGCGCAATATCCGCGAAGCCATCAACACGGCGGAGCTGGAAAACATCGACGTCTCGACAGCCGAACAGGCAACAGCGCATCTCAGCCGACTTCTGCGGCGAATCCTGCCAGGGCCGGGGAGTGTCATCCTGCTGGAAAATGCGGGCAACACGGCGCGCCCCTGGACTGCCATCCGGTCCGCCAGCACGGAAGAGACGGAACCTGTCCGTGTCTTCGAAAGCGAGCTGCGGGCTCGACTGGATATGACACACTCACTGTCGCGCTCGGTCACCGCCCTGTTACAGGGCCGCGACCTGCTCATGCACCGGCTTGACTTCGAGCAGCGCCTCGTCGGCTTCGTCATCGTGGGCATCGGAGAACACAGACTGCTGACGGTCGGCGAAACCAGTGCATTCGACCTCTTCATGGCCTATGCGGAGTCCATCGTACAAAAGATCTTCGTGAAGCAGCGCGCCGTCCTGCTCACGAAGTATCGACTTGCGGCGAGAGAACTGCTCGACACCTCCTTCAAGCGCACAGACCTGCGACAGTTCCTGGCTGCCACGGCTCAGAAGCTGCAGGATGTCATGGAGGCGGACGCATCGGCATACATCCCCTTCGAAGCAGGGTCCAGACAGCTGGTTGTCAGCAAGGCCGACATCTTCGGGTTCACTCCCGAACCCGGGGTCGAGCCGGGTATCCTGGGCGAAGCGTTCAGCAGTTCCAGCCTTGCGGTCGTTCACTCTGAAGTCTCGAACACTATGGTCCCGCTCGCCCCAGCAGCCATGACCGAACTGACTCTCCGCATGACACTCGAAGGCGTCCTGTACGGTGTCCTGTATATATCGTTCAAACGCCCCGTGCTTCTGACGGATGAAGAGCAGCACATGGTGGAGGCTTTCGTCTCAGACTGCAGCCTGGTCGCCGAGAACATCCTCTACGTCCATCGCATCGATGAGCTCTCGGTAACCGACGAATTGACGGGCCTGGGCAACTATCGCGCGTTCGTGACGCACTCCATCGAACAGTCGGAGCGCACGGCGCGGTTTGGTGAAGTATTCTCCCTCCTGTTCTTCGATATCGACGACTTCAAGAAGTACAACGACACCTACTCCCATCTGGATGGAAACCTCGCCCTCCAGGGCATCGCGGACATCCTGCGTCATAGCATCCGGACTGTCGATTCAGCCTACAGGTACGGCGGCGAGGAGTTCGTCATCCTGATGCCGGGAGCCTCTCCCGCCGACGCGCACAAGGCCGCCGAGCGTATCCGCGCGTCCGTCGAACGCAACAGTGTTCGTGATCAGCGCCACTTCCGTACCGTGGTCACGCTGAGCGGTGGCGTCACAAGTTTCGAGGACCGTGTGTCCGACCCAAAGAACCTGCTCCTGCTCGCCGATCTTGCGATGTACCAGGCCAAGAAGAGTGGCAAAAACACCATTTACGTCCTGGACAGCCTGGCCAGTCAGAAACAGGCTGAGCCGGGATCGCAGGAATAGTCAGCCGTTTGCTCCCAATTCGTTGCATCTGGGAACGTTTTCCCTATACTTGTTCTGTTCGTGTTCCTACCATGCGGAGAGGTGGCTGAGCGGCTGAAAGCACTCGCCTGGAGAGCGAGTAGGTGGGTAACCCCTGCCTCGTGGGTTCAAATCCCACCCTCTCCGCCAGTCTGGAACCGTCCATGTCTGGTCAGGTGCTTACATCGGATCAATCCAGACCCCCCAACACAGATATGATGCTGTCCTCTTTGAGTTCAAAGACTTCATTTGGACACATGAGCGGCCAGTTGAGGTGACCTGATGGCACAATTCGCGTGTACTGGACTCAAGAAGCAGCAGATACTTGCCGCCATGTTCCTGACCATCTTCATCGGTCTCCTCGGGGTTGGCGTCATCGTCCCGGTCACGGCATTCCAATGAAATGGATCCGATTGCAGGAACGACGCCTCCTGCCTCTTCGCGACGTCGGTATGGCTGGCCAGGCCACCCTCGCCATGATTGCAGCCAGCTTCAACGTCACTGAGACCTTTGTCCTGCCTGGAACGGCATATCGTCATGTCCTTGCGGGAGCAAGAACGCTGCCTGACGCCCGGCGCGCGCTGGAGACGTACGATTTCTCTGCCGACGCCCCCTCCTTCGCCCGGCTGATCGAATCGGTCGGTCCCGACATCATGGAACGATGCTCCCCGGTCGTGCCACGAGCCTGGTCCTGGTTCGACCCTGCGACCTTCGACACAGCGAAGGTATTCCGCGGACTCGCAGAGCTGCAAGACGGCATCCGGGAATCATGGCTGCGACTTCTGGACATTCAGACGATCCAGAGAGCTCGTGACGCCGGCGTGACGGAGGCCGAGTACCTGTCAACCGCCTCCATGGCGATCCTCGCACAACGCGCCGAGCTCCACCCCGGACTCTCGGGCCGCGCCTGGTCGCCGAATGCCAGCCTTGGGGAGTTGAATGCCATGGTGCAGTGCACACTGGGGGCAGGCGATGGTGAAGCCGCTGCCTGGGAGTGGACTGTCAGTACGACCGGAGAGGTCCTCCGCCGGCCAACGCCGTCACCCGCTGATGAACGTCCAATTATCCAGTCTGCACGTCTGGCCGTGCTCCTCGGCGACCGCATTGCCATGCCCTGCACCCTCGACTGGATCTGGGATGGTCAGGAACTGACGTTCCTGTCTGCCCTTCCTGCCCCAGCACACCTTGGCGCACGAACGTTCTCACGACGTTCACTGGCTCGTCTGACACCACGTCCACTGGGTCCGATGGCAGCCGGTATCATCGTCGAACTTCTCCACGATTTGTTGCAGGACGCCGGGACACTGCTGCTCGGAAACCGGGCACCATCGGTTCCACCGGATGTCGCAAGAGAGTTCGACGGTTCCGTCTACATCGACTTGACCTTCGCCCGCTACTTGCTCGACCATGCAGGGCTGCCACCAGGCGCGCTGGACGACCTGCTGCTACAGCAGACGACTGCCAGTGTCAGACTGCCCGCCAGGTCACTCATCCGTCTTCCACGCGCGTCGCGGGCAGCAGTAGCCGTTCGGCTTGCCGTGCCCCGCCTGCAGCGATGGATCAGCGACAACAATCCCCGCCTCGCAGAGCTGGACAGTGCCCAGGTCGAGACCCTGACCGGCGACGAGACGCTGGCCAACCTGCAACAGCTGTTGACCTTCATGCGTCCTCTCGTTCTGGACCTCCTCCTGCTGCTGGTTTCGTCCTCGTTCCGGGCAGACGACCTGAAGCATGCGCTGGCACACCGCGGCATTCAGGACCGCTTCGTCGAGGCACTGGAGGCAGCCAACGACACGGCCGGCCTGAGCCCGTGGACGCACCTCGACCGCATCGCAGCCATGGTCTCCGACGATACTGCGCGCCTCGCCGGCGAAGCGATGGCGAAGGGCGATTCCGAACAGGCCCTGCGCGTCCTGTGTACAGATATCACCGTCGAGCGCGACCTGGAAGCCTTCCTGCGGACGTTCTCTTTCTTCAGGACATCGATCGTCGACGTTGGATCTCCGACCCTGCAGGAACGCAGTGACCTGCTTCTTGTTGCCCTGCTGCGGGCACGCAAAACCGGGGCGGCGACTCGTGTGGAAGCAGCCCGTGATCCGCTTGCCTGGCTGGATTCGCTGCCCGGCGGCAACGACGTCCTGCTCAGGAAGAGGTACCGGGCGATGATACGGACGTCCGCCGTTACCGAAAAAGCCTGGTTCTACGTCGCCAAGTCGCTGTCGCGCGCCCGGATGCTTCTGCTGCACGCGGGAGATCTTCTTGTCGAGAGAGGCCGGCTGGACCGTCGCGACGACGTCCTGCTGCTCAAACGCGAAGAACTGGCACAGGACGGGGATCTCAGGGTAATCGTCGCCGAACGCGCAGCCCTCGTCCAGAGTAACATGGCAGCGACGGCGCCAGAGGTCATCGTGGTCGAGTAGTTCTGCCGGGCAGTCAGTGCTCGTGAATATCCTTCCATGCGAAAAGGCCGGCAATACTGCCGGCCTTTTCCTCGTTCGAGAGAAGCGATCAGTCGTGCTTGAACGGCAGTCTGGGGACCAGGTAGTTCACGAAAGCGCCGAAGTTGCGCGTCTGCATATAGATCGTGCCCGGTCCGGTGAGATCCACGACCAGACCCTCACCAGAGAACAGTGTCTGCTTCAGACCTCCGACCGTCCGGACGTGGTACCCCATCGTCGCGTCGAAGGCAACCATATGACCCGTGTCCATGACCAGCTGCTCTCCCGGGGCCAGCGTCACCGTGTGGATGGCGCCATAGCTGGACATGAAGAGCATACCCATACCAGTCGCCTTCAACACAAACAGACCCTCCCTGGAAAAGAACGTCCGGGCTCCACCCCACTTGGTATCGAGCTCGATTGATGGAGACGACGCAAGGAATGACCCGGACTGGACGAACAGGCTCTCGCCCCTCATCTCACGGGCTGCAATGTCGCCCACCATGGTCGGAGCGAACGTCACTGTACCGGGCCCATCCTGAGCGGTGAACGTGTTCTGGAACATGCTTTCCCCGCCAATGGATCGCTTCAGTGCACCAAAGAGACCTCCCTTGGCGCCGGTGTCCATCTTGACGTTCGGCGCCATGCTGACTATGGCGTCTGATTCGGCGACGACAGACTCAGACGGGTCGAGCTGCACCTCAAGCAAGGAGTAGGATGGCTGATACATGATCTTGTATTGCATGGGTACCTCCTGTCAATTGGGTGCAGCTTCAGGTATGCTGTCCCTGCATGCAGGGTATGGGGGGTCGGTTCGTTGTCAAGCGGCCCGCAGCGGATCAGGCCAGTTTCCCGCTGGCCGAAACGCTTCCTTGCGAACTCGTTGCCGAGACCGCTTCTGGCGCTACAATGCACGTGGAGGTGATGCCATGCAGCTGGAGTTAGTAGCAGTCACGAAGGACGAGGACATGAACGTCATCATCGGGCAGACGCACTTCATCAAGAGTGTCGAGGACATCTACGAGGCTGTGGTGAACGCCGTGCCGGGCGTGAAGTTCGGGCTCGCGTTCAACGAAGCATCGGGGGTTTGCCTGGTGCGGTGCGCCGGAACGGATGATCACCTGATCGCACTGGCCCGGGATAACGCCCTGGCCATCGGCGCAGGACACATCTTCATTCTGCTGCTTGGGAATGCCTACCCGATCAATGTACTCAACGCTCTCAAGACCGTACCAGAGGTCTGCAGCATCTTCGCCGCAACCGCAAATCCGCTCAAGGTTGTCGTCGCTGACGATGGGACCGGCCGCGGCATCCTGGGCGTCATCGACGGAGACAAGCCAAAGGGCAGCGAGAGCGACCGCGACGCGGCGGACAGAAAGGCCCTGCTGCGACGCTTCGGTTACAAGTTCTGAGGCAGTCTACTGCATCTGTGACAACCGGCCAATCTCTGCGTCGAAGACTGGTGTCGCGTAATTCGGATTGTCTGGATTACTGTGGCGTGGACGCGACGCCGCGCTAGAATCCGTTGGATGCGAGGACAACAATGAGCACGATCGTCCCGATCAGCCAGACCCCCGTCATTGTGCCTCCGATGACGAGAGACTTGTGCGCCCGGCGCCTGTCAAAGTCAGCTCCACCGACAAGATCGAACATGTCCTGAGCTTCGCGCGCGAACAAGACCGCGAGAAGACCGAGGACAATGCCGGCCACCGGCACGAACACAGACGCAAGGGCGAAGTGCCAGGCAAGCGTCGCCAGCTCAGACTGGCGCTGCATGATGCTGCTCAGACGTATATGCGCGGGATCGAAGAACGCGTCGAGCGTATGGTCCTGAGAGGTGTCTGCTGTCACACCTCTCGGCACAGCAGCATCCTCCTTGCGCGACCCGGCGACCGGTGCCACCACGGGGGGTTGATCCTGATGTTTGTTTCTGTGTCTTCTGGCTCCCATATCCTTATCATATCAAATCATGGGGCAGAGTAAACCAGGCGTATCCGCGTGACCGGGGCGATCAGACGACCTCGCCGGTCTCCTCGCCTGTACCACGGATGATGTGATACCGGTGGACCATCACCACACCGGGGGCCAATGTTCCGCCGACAGAGCAGTACTTCTCGGCGGACAGCCTGATCGCCTTGACAACGTTGTCCATCAGAACACTGTCACTGGTCAGGTAGTAGTCGACGAAGATGCGGGTGAACCGGCGAGGGGGTTCCTCCGCGCGTTCACCGGACATCTCGACACGGAATCCCGCATACGATTCTTTCATCTTGGCGAGGATCGACACGATGTCCATCCCTGTGCATCCACCAAGCGCCATCAGGAGCAGCTCCATGGGATTGGACCCGGCCCCATGACCGCCACCCGATTCGGACGTATCCAGAACGACCCAGTGATTGGAGGGACCGCGCGCTACGAATGTGAGTCCTTCAGTCTGACGAACTTCGGCGTGCAACATGTTGTCTCCAGCCATGGATTACTCCCCGTGAACAAGTCGGCCGCCATGGGCCGCAGCTGTCAGTGTAGCCCTGCGGGCGACAGGTGCAAGACGGGTACTTCAGGAAGCCAGAAGGGACTCGTCGCGTGCGATGGCAGACCGCGGATAAGATATGGTTACGCGTGTGCCAACGTCTACCCTGCTCCTGATGTCGAGACGACCGCCTTCGATCTCTACGAGATCCCTGGCGATGGGAAGACCGAGGCCCAGACCTCCGCTCCTCCTGTTGCGCGAACGGTCGCCCCTGAAAAAGCGGTCGAACACGTGAGCCAGGTCCTCTTCGGGAATCCCGGACCCGGTATCCTCGACAACGATGTTGACCCCGTGCGACCCAACGATTGCGCTGGAGAGGGTCACTGAGTGTCCCGACGGCGTGGCAGTGATAGCGTTGCTCAGCAGATTGGCCACTGCCCTGTCCAGAAGCTGACGGTCGAGATGAACCTTCACGTTCGCCTCGAACTGGTGTGACAGCAGAACTCCACGGACCGCAGCGATGGGGGCGAACCTTCGCCAGATATACCCCAGCACCTCATCAACGTCGAAGTTCGACGCCTCGGGCGTGACGGCGTTGTTGTCGATCTGGGCAAGCTGCCGCAATTCGTTGATCATGATCTCGAGATTGGCCGTCTCCTGAGAAATCGCCTCTGCCGCCGAATGCAGCTCCTGGGGGCTGGAGATCAGTTCAGCATCGAGAGCTTCCATGTAGCCCTTGATGACCGTCACGGGAGTACGAAGCTCGTGAGACAGGTTGGAGAAGAGTTCCTGCTCCACCTCATCACGGCACTTCAGCTCGTGTGCCATGTGGTTGAGCGAGTTGGACAACTCGGCAAACTCACGCAGTCCTTGATTGTTCGAGATCTGTGCGTCGTAGTCGCCATGGCCAATGCGGTCGGCGAAGCTGGCGAACCCGGAGATGGGCTGAGAGAAGCGTCGCGTGAACCAGCTCGCCACGCCAAGCGCGATCAACATGACGGCGCATCCGCCGATCCACACGGAGACACGCATCATGTCATGGAACTTCAGATACGTGGCAGTCAGCAGGTAGCTCTTCGGCTCGATAACCATCGACTCGATGCCGAAGGGCGACCCATAGCCACCGGCGAGGAAGGTCTTGAATGCCCGTATGAAGAAGGCGTCCGCTACAGTGATCGACAGCACCATGACTAGTCCCAGAAGCGCAGCGTAGCTGAGGATCAGCCTGGTATGGAAGCTGGACGTCTTCTTCAACAGGTCACGTTACACCAGGATACGGTATCCGACTCCATAGATGGATTCGATGTACGTCGGGTTTCCGGGGTCGTCCTGGATTTTCTTGCGGATATTCTTGATGTAGGCATCGATGGTACGGTCGAAGACTTCGTCATCGCTGCCGCCATAGATCTCTTTGATGAGGCTGGAACGCGAGACAGGCTCGCCGTTGGCTTTGACCAGTAGCGTAAACACCTCGAATTCCTTGGGGGTGAGCATGATGTCCTTGCCCGCCTTGACAACGCGGTGCTTGCCCGGATAGACGACGATGTCCTTGAAGACCAGTTTCTCCACCGGCGCCGTGTCAGCGAGACGCTCCCAGTCATACCGCCTGAGCGCCGCCTTAATGCGGGCCATGAGCTCGCGCGGGCTGAAGGGTTTGGTCACATAGTCATCTGCGCCGATCTCCAAGCCTTCAAGCTTCTGGATCTCATCACTCTTGGCCGTCACCATGATAATCGGCACGGTCGACTTCTTGCGGATTTCGCGACAGACCTCCTCGCCAGTCAGTTCGGGCAACATGAGGTCCAAAATCACCAGATCAGGTTTCTGCTCGTCGAACAGACGCAATGCTTCGCGCCCGGTGGCGGCCAGAATGGGTTCATAGCCTTCCTTCTGCAAATAGAGCTTCTCGAGCGTGCGGATGTTCTCTTCGTCTTCGACGACAAGTATTTTCTTCATGGCTGTATTCTACCCCTCGATGGATGATTATGTCATCGCCCTGTGTGAACAGACAGTGAACCGCAAGTCAGCATGAATAGCGCGTGCGGTTCAATCACGCCAAGAAGTGGCATTCAACTGGATTCCCGTTCCCAATTGTGAAGAACATGAAATCATACTACCATCCTGCCGCACGTATGCAACACCAGTAACATGGTTTCGCCCCGTCGTTATGGCCGACGGGGCGAAACGGACGAACAGTATTCCAGCAAAACCTTCAGTCGAGCTCGAAACTGACGGATACCGAGACCGACAAGACGTTGGTACCGGTTTGCACGGGGACGAAATCTGTACCGCCCCCCATTCCCTGTGGACCAGAGTAGACCACAGAAGGCCCAGACCAGTCTGCCGCTATCGAAACGATGTCACCTAGGGAATGTGTTGTGCCTTCCAGCGTTCCCAGGGCTTTCGCCCGGGCGTTCGCCATGGCATCCTTCATCAGTCCTGCCTTCATCTCCTCCCGATTGCTGATATCGAAGCTGATACTGTTGAAGATGTTCGCCCCGGCCTTTGAAACCGCGTCGATGACGGCCGAAACGAGGTCCGGCTTGACGCGGATGGTCACGGTATTGCTGACATGCCACCCGGTCGGTTTCGCCGATTTCCCGCTTGCGTAGTCGAAGTTCTGGTTGATGTAGAAACTGCTGGTCTGGATGTCTTCGCTCTTGACGCCGGCCGCCTTCAGGGCAACCAGGACGCCGTTCATCGTCGCCACATTGTCCTGTTGAGCCTTCTGCACTGTTGGGGCGTCCGTCTGGACACCAAGGTCCACATGGGCGGTATCTGGTACAAACAACTTCTGGGCCGTGCCGGTGGCAGCGACAACCCTGGACGCACGCGGCCCGCGTACAACGCCTAGAGCAAGCGCTGCGGCGGAACAGACGACCGTGACGACCAGCAGACCGACGATCAGTCCCTCATGTTTCATGATGCACGCCTCCTCTGTGGACAGTCCTTCGCCCTCAGCCCCTACTCAGGGCTTCGGATACGTAATGTTGATTCCCTTGGTAGGAGCGTTCCAGAGAACCTGGGCACCAAATGCCTCTCCAATAAAACGAATCGGGACCATAGTCGTCCCCTTCATGCTGACAGGGATACCCAGCAATATGACCTTCTTGCCTGCAACAGATGCATAGTTGGTTCCGAGCTGAAGACGGATCGACAGACCCCTCAGTCCAATGTCGATGATCTGAAACACAGGGTCCCACGTGACAATGGCTCCGAATGCCTCGCTGATGAACCGCAAAGGAACCATGGTCGTCCCCCCGACAATCACGGGGGCTGCCTCAAGCGTCTTCCTGGCATTGTTGACCAAAGCGGTCGTGTTGCCTACCTGAAGGTGGATGACCGTCCGGGCCTTGTAGATTACTGGGATAGCCGTCTTGCCCTGGTTGCCGGCGGCATCGGTGGCCGTGATATTGATGAGATTGTCGCCCTCCTTCAGCATGACGTTGAAGCTGAAGCTGCCATCAGCGTTCACACTGACCGCAGCGCCAGCGATTCTCACTATTGCGCCCGGCTCCGTCTTGCCGGCAACCTCACACACATTCGTGAGCACAGTAGAGTACATGATGGGTTTCGTTATCGTCAGGACTGGGGGCGTCGTGTCAAGGGTGACCTTGAGCTGTGCCTGGCCAACGTTTCCGGCCACATCGGTGGCGGTGAACACGATAGACTGCTGTCCGTCCTTCAACGTCACCTGGGTCTGAAACTCTCCCTGCGCCGAAACGGGCACTGCTGCTTCGGCTACGGTCAACGTCACACCTGCCTCTGTCCTTCCCTGCACACCAATCGTCGCCTGTCCGGTGACTGTTCCGTCGGTGGGGAGGGTAATGGTGATGATCGGGGCTGTCGCGTCCACCTTGGCAGTGAAGGTCTGGACGTCCTCCTGGTTGCCCTGACGGTCACGCGCGTGGTACGTGAGTGTCACGTTGCCGTCCGGGAGCTGGAATGGAGCTGCATAGACCTGCTGGGCGCCGCCGTTGATGGAATAGTAGATGACAGGCGCCGGGTCTATTGAACTGGTCGCCGTAAGAACAATGGTCGGACGTGTCTTGTAGAACAACGCTAGTCCGTCCGGGTTGGTGGGTAAGACAATGATAAGCGTCCGAGGCAGGTTCACAATTGTATAGCCGGCACTGGTGACGGACGTTGTCTCAGTGCTCGTAGATGCCTGCAACGTATATGATCCTGTACTTGACGGATTCTTGATGCCGGCGAGGACGTCAATACGAACAGTGACTCCTCCCGCGGCAACGGCGGCGCCAACAGTGATAACGACGGTTGCAGAACCAGCACTACCAGTCGCCCCGGTCAAAGTCACGTTTTGGGATGGCGAATTCACGGTAACCCATGAAGTCAGCGTTCCCTCTGGCACAGTTGTTCCCGGTGGAAGAGTTATCGTGATCAGCTGGCCTGGAGACAGAGCTAGTGCAGTGGTGAAGTGAATCGTGTATGTGGCCGCGGCTCCAATTTGGTATGTACTTAGCGTGACTGTCGGAGCAGTCAGAGCACTTGCCGTGGAAATTCGGCCGATTCCTGTGAACGAAGTCGCCAGCAATGAAACGATGATCAAGAGAAGTACAGAAGCTTTCTTCATTAATCCCCTCCTAGTTGCTACATAGCGCGTGACAGCAGCAGATCATCCTGCAATCCGAAAACAAGGAGAATCGCCTTCATCTATACAACGCGAATCTCGTCGTTTGACCGATAGTCTAGCTTCACAATTTATTCACAATATACCATAAACCTCCTGGACACACAGACTCGCTAGTTAGACTACTCTGCCGTGCCACGAGTTCCTGACAAGACGATAGAAGAAGCGCCCCCGCCAAAACAGGAAAACCGGCGAGGGCATTCTGAACATTAGATCCGGCTACTGGACGTCGGGATGCAACAGCCGATAGACGCGCTCGGGCGTCGCAGGCAACTGACGCACCCAGACACCCGTGGCGTCGTGGATCGCCAGGGCAACAGCAGGAATGATGGGGACCATCACCACTTCGCCAATACCTCGCACCCCGAGGGCACTGCTTCCCTCGGGATTTTCCAGGATGATGTACTCGTGCTCGGGCACATCCTGGACGGTCGGGATGATGTAGGTGGAGAAGTTCTTCGTGCGCACCTGCCCCTTTGCGATCAGCGTGTCCTCGAACAAGGCGAACCCCTCGCCCTGCGCAACGCCGCCGTCGATCTGCCCCTCGACCTGCTGCAGGTTGACTGTGCGTCCTGTATCCAGGGCGGTCGCGACCTTGAGCAGGTGGGTTTCGCCGGTCAGGGTGTTGACTTCGACTAAAGCCGCCTGGGCGGCGAAGCTGTAGATCCAGTGTGGCAGCCCGGCAGCTCCAGGGATCTCTCGGTCGGCGGTCGGCCACACGAAATAACCTTCCCCGCGCAACGGCGATTCCTGCGAAAACTCCTGAGCCAGTTCCTCGTATGTCCGGAAGCCCACCGGGGTCGTCATGCCGCCGTCCCTCGCTTCGCAGACCGCATCCGCTCCAGTGTGATACTTCGCATCGAGCGCGCCCACCACCTTTGCACTGAGGTCATGGAAAGCTGCTGCAATGGCGTTCGAGGCCGTGTACATCGAGCGAGAAGCGGTGGCGGGGCCCGCGTCGACCGAACCTTCGGTCTGACCCGCCACAATGCGGACCCGTGACGGATCGACGTGCAGCAGACCTGCAGCCATCTGTGTGAACCCGGTATGTGTACCCTGCCCGTATTCTACGAGACCAATACGCAGCGTGAAGTTCCCGTCCCGGTCGAGATCGATGTAGGCACCCCCATAGTCGGGAATCCCGACCCCGAGTCCTGCTCCCTGCGGAGCCAGGGCCAGGGCGACCCCGCGCCGGAGCCATGGCTTGTCCGTTTTCTTGTATTCCTCGCGGTGCTGCCACAGGTCCGACTTTTCAATGGCATCCAGGACCAGGTCCATGGAAACACCTGTGCGCAGGGTATGGCCGATAGGGGAAACCTCGCCCTGGCGCAGGACGTTCTTCCTTCGTATCGTGACCGGATCCAGCCCCAGCTTCTCCGCCGCCTCATCCATGTTCGATTCCAGCGCAAACAGGACCTGCGGAACGCCGAAACCACGGAACGCGCCGCAGACACCGTTGTTTGTGAACACGGCCCAGCCCTCATGGCGTGTGTTGGGGACGCGGTACAAGGACGAAGCATGTTCGAGCGCCAGGTTGAGAATGGGACCGCCAAGCGACGAGTAGGCACCCTTGTCTTCGTAGCAGGTGACGTCGTTGGCAAGCATCGTACCGTCGCTCTTGAAACCAGTTCTCATGCGTACGATGAACGGATGGCGTTTCCAGCCGGAAACAAGCGACTCCTCACGCGACAGGAAGACCTTGACGGGCTTGCCCGTTTTCATGGCAAGCAGGGCGATGCCACCCTGGATGGTCAGTTCGTCCTTGCCTCCGAAACCGCCACCCACTGGGTTGCTGTAGACATGAATCATCCGGGGGTTCATCCCCAGGATACGGGCAAGCTGCAGCTGGTCCCGGAACGCATACTGAGAACCTGCATACATCGACAGCGAACCGTCGGCTTCAGGAACGGCCACACCAGATTCGGTCTCCAGCGGCGTATGGGCCTGACGTGGTGTCCGGTATTCGTGCTCGATGACCACGTCCGCTTCGCGGAGTCCCTGCTCCACGTCGCCCTTCGTGATGAGGGTGTGCAGGCAGACGTTGCCCTTGTCATGGACCTTGGGGGCATCAGGCTTCAGCGCCTCGATAGGGTCGTCGACGACCGGCAGGACTTCGTAGTCCACGTCGACCAGAGCCGCCGCCTGTTCGGCGATGCGCTCGGTCGTAGCAGCCACCAGCGCCACGGTATCCCCCATGTACCGTACCTTGTCACCACAGATGACCGGCATGTCGGGATCGACGATCCCGAACCCGTTGAACCCGGTCACGTCTGCCGCCGTCAGCACCGTGACGACGCCTTCCAGCGCCATCGCCTTGCTGATATCGACACTTTTGATGAGGGCATGAGGGTACTTGCTGCGCACAAACCACGCATACAGCATCCCCGGAAATGAGAGGTCGGACATGTACGCCGTTGTGCCGCACGCCTTGCCCTGTGCGTCGACCCTGGCGATCTGCTCGAAACGGATATCATCCATCACATCGCTCCTTTCACGTTCAACCACCACCGATAGGGGCTGCAAACACCAGCTCGTCGCCGTCCTGAAGGACATACTCGTCATACACGCGCTTGCCCTTCAGAATGAGGATGAGGTACGCCAGTTCCGGGCCCTTGATACCAAGCTGTCTCACGATCTCCCCGGCTGTCGTTCCTGCAGGGAGTTCCAGCTCGTATTCGGACGTGTCGTGGTACTGCTTGTAGTCCTGAAAGAGCTTGATCTTAACGTTCATGCCAGCAGGAGGCAAGCGCTTCGTAGGCGGCCTCGGCAAGAAGCCCGACGACGGCTTCCTTGCGATAGACAGCAGTTGCTCTCAGGTCATCAATGGGCGCTACTTCCTTCCAGGCCATCTGGGCAGCGGCGCGAATGGCGTCCCATGAAAGGAGTGGAGGAAGCTGACAGAACATCTGCTCAGTCTTGTGTGCCCGGACCACGGTCGGCGCAACCGAGCCGAAGGCGATGCGAGCCTCCACGATGCGCCGGTTGTCCCCGATCCTGAAGTAGAAGGCCACGTTGGCAGTGGAGATCGTCATCGCCTGCCGTGCACCCAGCTTGCCAAAGCCGCTCAGTTCACCTGGCCCCGTCGCAGGGAAATGGAGCTCCGTCACAAGTTCGTCTGCGGCAAGCACGGACCGTCCCGGCCCCGTGAAGAAGTCGATGATGGGAACCTCCCGCGTGCCCGTCCGGCTGGCGATAGACACGACGGCATCGAGAACGATGAGCGCCGGGATCGTGTCACCTGCGGGAGACGCGTTGGCCACGTTGCCACCGACCGTTCCCATGTTGCGAATCTGGGGGCCGCCAACCCGTGAAGCCGCCAGGGCCAGGGCGCAGCCGTGCCGCCGCACGATGGGGGAAGCGCTGAGGTCCGCATGGGTGGCACAGGCACCGACATGGACGACGCCTGACTTCTCACGCACGAAGCGGAGTTCCGTCACGTGGGAGAGGTCGAGGATGATATCCTCCCTGATAAGTCCTTCCTTGAGTCTCACCGCCACGTCCGTGCCCCCGGACAGGAAGCGCTTGCGTGACCCGAACTGTTCCGCCAGTTTCAGTGCTTCCTTCAGGTCGTGTGCTGCGTGGTACTCGAGTTCCTTGATCATGGTTTGCTCTCCAGAAGTCCAATGATGTTCGCCCTGTTCTTCATCGAATCAGTCAGGGTGTGATCGTGACGCACGGCCACGAGTTCAGCACAGATGGCAAGTGCTATCTCCTCGGCAGTCTGGCCGCCGTGGTCTATGCCAACTGGGGCATACACGCGCGCAAGGTCTTCCCTGCCTACTCCTGCGGCCATGAGGCGGCGGAAGACCTCAAGCGTCTTCGATCGGGAACCGATCATCCCGATGTAACGGTTATCCAGCTTGCGCTCCAGAAGTGCCTGCAGCACTCGCTCGTCGCTCACGTGCCTGTCCGTAAGAATGACATGATACCCTTGCGGACCATAGGTAGTCATCTGAACCAGTTCTACGAACTCGCCGGTCAGAAAGTGGTGTGCGTCGGGGATATGACCAGGGGTGGCAAACTCCGGTCGATCGTCCAGAACAGTTACTTCGAAACCGACAAGAGACGCAAATGTCGCCAGAAAACGGCCGACGTGCCCGGCGCCGTAGATATACAGCAACGGACGACTGCCGACGTATTCGATGTACAGCGTGACCTGACCGCCGCACAGCATCCCGAGGCTGTCCTTGCCATTCTGGCTCAGATCGAAGGTGACGACGTGCGACTTTCCTTCGGCAATGGCATCGCGAGCTGCCCCCAGAACAGTCATTTCCAGCTTGCCACCACCGACGGTCCCATGCTGGCTGCCGTCGGGCAGGACGACCATCTTGAAGCTGGTGCGCCCAGGAGAAGAACCCTGGGCGTCGATGACCGTGCAGATGGCGAACTCACGGCCCTCCTGTTCGAGCTTCGCAACATATTGATAGATGGAATCCATCAGACCTCCTTGGTGGACGTTCCCACAGGTTTGAGACACTCGAGGACACGGTCATAGCCGTCAGGAGTATCCATGTCCAGCAACATGCCACGGTCATCGACGGGAACCAGCTTCGTGGTGGACGCATGCACAGTCATGAACTGCCGCAACGTAGAGCGCTCCGACATGGCAAGCAGTTCCGGGACACACCGCGCGCTGATTGCAACAGGATGACCTCGCCGTCCTCCGCACGACGGCACGGCTACGTCGGCCCGGCCCGTCGATACCGCATCTCTCACAGAAATTGCAGTTTCGGGGAGGATGAGGGGGATGTCCCCGGGGAAAATGAGGACGACATCGGCGCCCGCGACCCGTCGCAGCCCCGCCTGAACTGAGATAAACATACCTGGATCGTAGGGTACGCCCTCCGCCACTTCGACTCGTCCTTCGGCGCCAAGAACTCTTGCTGTCTGTTCCACAGCAGTCCTCGTCCCCTGATCGTGCAGCCCGATGACCACGATCACGCTGTCACAGGCGGCGAGAGCAGTTGCAACAACACGGCCGACAACCGTCCCAGGGCCAAGCGGCAATGTCAGCTTGTTTGAACCCATCCTGTCGGCATGTCCGGCCGCCAGAACGACTGCTGCAGTCATTCGCGGCTCTGACTTGCCTTCTGCACCGCGGCAACGATCTTCCTGTAGCCCGTGCAACGGCAGAGATTCCCCTCCAGGGCAGTCTCTATCTCTGCTTCCGATGGATGCGGGTTCTCGATGAGCAGCGCCTCTGCGGACATGACCATCCCCGGTGTGCAGAAACCGCACTGGACAGCTCCCTCTTCGACGAACGCCTGCTCGAGCGCCGACGGCTTGCCGCCCTCCGCCAGCCCCTCGATCGTCGTGATGGTCGCTCCTTCCGCCTGCACTGCCAGCACAAGGCAGCTGGTGACCGGCCGGCCGTTCATGATGACCGTACATGCACCACACTCGCCCTTGTTGCAGCCGATCTTGGTGCCGAGAAGCCCCAGGTCCTCCCGCAGGACTTCGGTGAGCGTCCTGTTGGTCTGTGTCGTGACATGATACTCCGTGCCGTTGACCTTCATGATAACACGTACCTCACTGGTCATTGTGGCTACCCCCTGAACAGGCTCAATAATACTACTGCCGGGCATCGCTTCAACGAAGGCTCCCGACTGCCGATGATCCCAGACGCGTGTCAGGGCATGAGCTCGGCGATGAACGCGACCTCGACGGGTGCATTCATAGGAAGGGATGCTACCCCAACGGCGAAGCGCGCGTGGTGACCGGCATCACCAAAGAGCGCGACAAGCAGGTCGGAAGCCCCGTTGATCACCTTGGGCACTTCCGCATAGTCCGGAGCCCCCTGCACGAATCCCTGCACCATCGCGATACCCTTGACACGGTCCAGCGTGCCAATGGCGCTCTTCAGGGCAGCGAGACCGTTGATGGCGCAGATGCGGGCAAGATCATAGGCTTCCTGAGTGGTGACGCTTTCTCCAACGCGCCCGGTCTGTTTGACATGACCGCCCTCGCTCGGCAACATTCCCGACACGAACGCAAGGTTGCCCGTGATCTTGACCGGAACGTAACTGCCAACGGGCGCCGTCGCCTGTGGCAACATGATACCCAGCTCTGCAAGCTTCTCATCTATCGCCATACATACCTCCCGATACGATGTGGACAAGTTCTCATGCATAGTATACACACAACAGGGCGCTTGCGATGTCAATGCTTCGCAGTCGGACCGTCAGCATGCCTGGGAGCACCATCCAGCCACCATGTGTGGCTGGCGCTCCCATGAGTGGTCGCTATGTCTTTGTCGTCCTTGCGTCATCACGCACAAACAACCTTGAAGGGTGCCCGGTCCGACCCGACACAATCAATTTCAGGATGTCTGACCTTTCGTTCTCTCAAATTTCCTTGGTCAATCTTGAAGAATCCGGTGGGAGATTCGGTTTATCCGGCATGAGGGGCAACTTTCCCGTCACATCCACCAACTGCTGTCCAGGACTGCGTATCACCACACGGTGATGCCCCATCACAGGCGCGTTTCACTGTCATCTCCGATGAAAAGCGACTATAACGCTACCCGATTTTGCCAAAATGTGCTATACTACATGTGTACCTTCCCAGTCGCGGGGAAAAGCGCGATAAAAGACAAGAAAGGAGATCGCATGAACAAGGGAGAACTTGTAGCCAGAATCGCTGACATGACGAAGATGACCAAGAAGGAATCCGAGGTCATGGTCAATGCGTTCATGGATGCCGTCAAGGAAGCCATGAAGAAGAACGACAAGGTCGCACTCGTTGGGTTCGGCACCTTCGGCGTCAAGGAGCGCAAGGCTCGCAAGGGCGTCAACCCCAAGACCCTCAAGGCCATCACTATTCCGAAAAAGAAGGCCCCCTTCTTCAAGCCCGGCAAGGCTCTGAAGGACGCCATCGCCAAAAAGTAGTATTCTCCGGCATAGAAAAACAGAAGCGGCGCGCAAGCGCCGCTTCATCGTTGTCGGGCCGCCGCTTCTCTCACGGAAGGGCTGATGCAATGCCGATCCAGACGGTTCTGCTGCGCGTGAGATCAACGCGCCCCGGTCCTTTCTCGATACGGAGGAAAAATCCTTGGGGGCGCACGCCTGTCAACGCATCGTCGAACGTCAGACTGATCGTTGTCCCGTCATGGCTGACTCTGGCAGTCACCTGTTTCGCAGTCGGATGCCCCAGATCTGACACCTCTGCGCTCGCTGCGCCTCCGTGGTAGACCACGTGCAGTTTCGGCGCTAAGCCAAAGCCACCGCCCGCCGGGACTGGAAACAGGAACAGCTCCATCTCCTCGAGCCGATTGAGTACGCGGCCCATTTCCAGCGAGAGTTGGAGACCGCCACCGCCCTCCACAGTGGAGAACGTCCGAATGACGGGGCGATCCCCGTCACCAACGCGGCTGACGGGGAAGAAGAACTGGGCCGTCCGGACTGCATCTGTGCGATCATTCAGGTCCGCAGGAGCCAGAAACACCTCGGTCCGGCGGGCAAATGCGACCAGGGTCGCGAGCGGAAGCAGCTCCGAGGCGTGCGCCTGGATCGCCCGCGTCTTGATACCGACCTCCTGCGGAGTAAGATGGACGACCTCCTGACGCAGACCCAGGATCCGTGCAGCCGGAGGAGCATAGGCATCGACAAACGGCGTGTATCGCAGGGGCCTCGGCCACCCCTTGACGTGGACGACATACTCCAGACACTGCGGAGAGAGGTGCAGGTCGGCGAGAGCAGCAGTGACGAACAGCCCAGTCGCCTGGTGGTCGGGATGGTCGTCGATCAGGTTCGGATAGGCGACAATCGTCGGCCGGAACGACGTCATGATCTGCTCCAGATCGGTCAGGAGGTTCATGGCCGTCTGTGGCTGGCCGGCGACTGCGGATTCCGCGTACGCAACCGACGTTGTGTTTGTGAGGCCGCTCCGATATGGCTTCGATGTCCATACATTCATGAAGATGTCCGGCAGTCCCGCGTCAGGGTACCCGAGAAAGACAAGATCCTCCAGGCTCAGACCGAGCACATGTGCTGCAGCCATCGCCTCCTGCATTCTTTTGTGGCCGATGTCCCGAAACTGCGCAGGTGTGACTGCTGCTCTCTTCCAGAACAGCGGCGGACCCACAATATTGTGATCGCCCGCTGTCATCCACAGCACTCGGACCTGTGCTCCTGCCTCGAGAGCGTGCTGGATGAGACCCGAGCACGCGATGGACTCGTCGTCTGGATGAGGAGATACGACCAGCACTCGATCCGCCTTCGTCATCGTCACGTCTGTCTGAACGACGGGCGCGACTGCCGACGGAAAACGTGCCATAATAAATGCCGAGGCGAACATGGTGGCACTGAGAATAAGTGCAGCCACGACCGTCGCAACGTGCCGATTGCGAAGGTTATCGTGCGGTATCGTGTCCATCCGTCTCCTCATTGCAGTCCATTCTAGTGCTGCGAACGGCGTGGTCAAGCTGTCCCACGAAGCCGGCTTTGACGTTCTGTTCGTTTGTCGTACAATAGTCTGGTCACAGGAAAGGAGACGAACATGCACAAGCTTGTAGAGCAGTTGACAAGCGCCTATGCGGTTTCGGGAGACGAACGCTGCCTCCATGACATCCTGCGCAGCGCACTCGACGGCATCGCCGACGAGATTCACGACACACCCCTCGGCAATCTCATCGCTGTCCGCAAGGGTCGCTCAAGTGAACACTCCATCCTCTTCGCCGCACATCTCGATGAGGTAGGCGCCTGGGTGACAAGGATCAATGACAAGGGTTTTCTCGGCATCCATTGCCGCTCGATCGACGGGCGCGTCTGGCCGGGACTGCAAGTCGTCGTCCATGGCACAGAGCCTCTACCCGGCATCATCGGACTCAAGCCAGTCCACGTCACGTCACACGACGAAATGGACAAGCCAGTTGCCCCAGATGAACTCTGGATCGATGTCGGACTCCCACGTGAGCGGGTCCTCACAATGGTCCCCATCGGTTCCACCGTCACGTTCACGGCCGGCATCAGCAAGCTTATGAACGAGCGCTTCGCAGGAAAGACCCAGGACGACCGCCTCTGTGGCGTGGCCCTGGTGGAGGCCCTCGAACTACTCAAGGATATGACGTTGCCATATGACGTCGTCATGGCCTTCACCGTCCAGGAGGAAATAACCGGGAACGGTGCCTGGACCAGCGGCTACTTCGCGCACCCCGATGTCGGTATCGCCGTCGACGTCACGCATGCCGACACCGACGGTGTTCCTGAGCACAAGACCATCCCGCTCGGCGGTGGTCCGGGCGTCGCTGTTGGCCCTGTCGCCAATGACCATGTCCTCGAACTTATTCGCAGAAGAGCCAAGGCGGTCGAGATCCCCACCAGCGAAGAACCCTGCATGTCATATTCCGGCACTGATGCGGACGCGTTGCAGCTTGTCGGTTCCGGTATCGCCACCGGCGTCCTGAGCATTCCGCTTCGCTACATGCACTCCCCCGTCGAGACCGCCGACCAGGTTGATGTCGACAGGACAGCGAGACTCATTGCCGAGGTCGCGAAGGGCTTCGACGCAGCGTTCATAGGAGAGTTGTATGGAACAGACACGCATTGAGCTGCTGAAGAAGCTCACCGAAGCACGGGGCATTTCGGGGCACGAAGACGAGGTCGCAGCAATCCTCAGAACCGAGCTTGAGGGTCACGTCGACCGGTTCGAGCGCGATTCCATCAAGAACCTGTTTGCGCTCAAAGGCATGGACAAGCCGGGACCCAACGTCATGCTGAACGCCCACATGGACGAGGTCGGGCTGTACGTCACCCGCATCACCAAGGAAGGATACCTCCACATCGGCAAGGCCGGCGGCATCGACGACCGGCTGCTGCTGGGCAAGAAGGTGCTGGTCGGCAAGGACCGCCTTCCCGGCGTGACAGCCATAAAGGCCGTGCATCTGTCCACCCACGAAGAAACCGAGACCACCGTTGTCAAAGCGGACGACATCGTCGTCGATGTCGGCGCCAAGTCCGACAAGGAGTTGGCGGGCAAGGTAGCCGTCGGTGATCAGATCACGTTCGACACGGCGTTCGGAACATTCGGCGACGGGTATCTGGTTGGCAAGGCGTTTGATGACCGCGTCGGTTGCGCCATCGTGGTCGAGCTGCTCAAGATGGATTGGCCTTTCTCCGTCATCGGAATGTTCTCGGCACAGGAAGAAGTGGGAACAAAGGGAGCCATGGTCGGAGCGTGGCGATACCCGCCTGACATCAGCATCACCGTCGAGGGCACCATTGCCGCCGACATCGGCGAGGTCAAGGACTACCAGGAGGTCACCAGCCTGGGCGCCGGCACCGTCCTCACCATCAAGGACGGCGGTATGATCACGGACCACCGGCTTCGCAACCAGTTGATCGAGGTCGCGAAGGCGAACGGGCTTCCCTGGCAGTTCAAGCGCATGCCGGCAGGCGGCACGGACGCTCGCAGCATCCAGCTCGCCAAGACGGGTGTGCGGGCACTGGCAGTCGCCGTCCCTGCGCGGTACATTCACTCTCCCGTGTCGCTCATCAAGGTCTGCGACTACGAGAACACGGTATCACTTCTTTCAAAGTTCCTGGCACAACTTGCCACCACGGAGGAATAGATGAACGAACTTATCCGCACCTTGACACAGACCTGGGGACCAACCAGCTACGAAGAGGGCATTCGCGGCGTCATCATGCGCGAACTCGATTCCCTGCATGTGGATTGCAGGGTGGACGCGCTCGGGAATCTGATCTATTGCATCCCCGCCCCAGGGAAGCCGAAGTTGCTGCTATCCGCCCACATGGACCAGATCGGCATCATCGTCACTCACATTGATAAGGACGGATTCCTTCGCTTCGGCGCGGTCGGCGGGCTTGACCCATACAAGGTCCTGGGGCACCGCTTCGTCTTCGCAAACGGGACCGTCGGCGTTGCAGCCGTGGAAAGCAAGGAACGCAAGACGCTTGAGCATCTGACTCTGGAAAAGCTGTTCCTTGACATCGGCGCAGCATCGAAGGATGACGCCCTCCTGCATGTCGCCGTCGGCGATTTCGCAGTCTACGCGGGCGACTGTATGCAGGTGGGTAATCGCGTGACCTCTGCGGCACTCGACGACCGAATTGGCTGCTATGTCCTCATCGAGGCCCTCAAGGCCGCAGTAGGGAAGGAGCTGAACTACGAGACATATGCCATGTTCAGTGTGCAGGAAGAGATCGGCATCAAGGGGGCCAAGGTCGGCGCATGGGGCGTCCAGCCGGATCTCGCCATCGCTCTGGACGTCACTGCCTGGGGTGATACTCCGGAAAGCTACGTTCTGGACATCGGCCTGGGCAAGGGACCCGCCATCAAGGTCAAGGACGCCGGGATGGTCGCGACGCCTGCCGTCCGTGACCTGCTCATCGAGACGGCAAAGAAGCATGGCATCCCGTTCCAGCTCGAGGTCCTCCAGGGTGGCACGACCGACGCAGCTTCCATCCAGACCAACGCCAGTGGCGTCCCTGCCGGCGTCATCAGCATCCCCGACCGCTATGTCCATAGCGCCAGCGAAATGGTCGACCTCGGGGACGTCGAAGGCTGCATCAAGCTCCTGGTCGCCGTCCTTCTGAAGTAGCGGCAGGGCGTCCCTGGATAAACAGAACCGGCAGCCGCAATGGGCTGCCGGTTCGCATGGATCCTGACCTCTCAGGTTCGGAGACGCCCTCTACTTCTCCTCGCGTGCGTAGGGTATCCCCAGTTCCTTTGGCGTCCCGACGTGACGCACACGGACGATAAGGGTTGCAACGATGATGACCACGAACGTCGTTACGTAGGGCAGCATCGACAGGAGAGCACTGTTGATGTAGGTGCCCCCCGCCTGAAGCTGAAGCTGCATAGCCTCGATGCCCCCGAACAGGAACGCTCCGACGAGAGCGTTGAAGGGATTCCACATGGCAAAGACGACGAGAGCAACGGCAATCCATCCCTTGCCGGAGGTGATGCCATTGAGCCAGTACGGGTGGATGCAGCACGTGATGTACGCTCCTCCCGCACCCGCAAGCGCTCCTCCCAGGATGGTCCAGAAGTAGCGCGTGCCCACGACGTTGACGCCCATGGCATCTGCAGCCTTCGCGTTTTCGCCGACCGCCCTCAGGTTGACACCGACCTTCGTCTTGAACAGCAGGAACCAGAATAGAGCTACCAGGATGTAGCCGGCATAAACGATCAGGTCCTGGCTGAAGAGAATCGGGCCGACGACCGGGATCTGTGACAGCCCGGGAATAGCTATGGGCTTGATGGGGGTCGTGAGACGCTGAGAGACCCACCTGTCGCCATAGAAACTGGTGAGGCCCGTCCCGAAGATGGCGAGCGCGAGGCCGGTGACTGTCTGGTTGCCACGCAGAGTCACACAGATGAAGGCATGGATGGCCGCCGCCGCTGCTGCTGCTGCCATGCCCAGCAGCAAGCCGACATAGGGATTGCCGGTCTTCATGGCTCCGAGGAACCCGAAGAACGCGCCAATCAGCATCAGTCCCTCGAGCCCGAGATTTAGCACGCCGCTGCGCTCCGTCAGTACTTCACCCAGCGTAGGAAGCAGAAGAATCGTCCCAGACTGGATAGCTCCTGCGAGAACCTTGATCAGGATGCTGCCAAAGGTAGGATTCATGCGGCCCCCCGAGCCCTTTCGTCTAAGGCCCCCGAGCACTTTTTCCCAATGCGAGGGGTGCTTCCGGGGGGCGTACTCAGCCTCCTCGTCAGGGTTATGCGGTAGTGTGTGACGATCTCACCTGCCAGCAGGCAGAAGAGGATCGAGCTCTCGATCACGCCGACGATGCCAAAGGGCACCCGCATGACGATCTGGATCTGATAGCCGCCGGCTTCGAGAGCCGCCAGGAGCACCGAGATCCCGACGGCGACCAGCGGGTCGAGCCCTGCCAGCCAGGCGGCGATGATGGCGGTGTACCCATAGTCTGAGTTGATCTCGAGTTGCAGGATACGCAGCACGGCTGAGGTGTGCGCGATGCCGGCCAGGCCGGCAAGTCCTCCTGAGATGATTGCTGCGATGATGACCGTCTTGAACACATTGATGCCGGCGTATCTGGCTGCGCGCTCGTTGTCGCCCAGGACTCTGGTCTCATACCCGAAGCGCGTCTTCCGGATGATGATCCAGACGATCACCGCGGCAGCCAGTCCGAAGAACAGCCCGATGTGGAGCCGCGAGGGAGCCGGGAGGATACGCGGAAGCTGGGCATTGAGGGCAAAGTTCTTGGAGAGTGGAAATCCGCGGGTTCCCCATGTGCCATACATGAAGAACCACAGAATGTACGAGGCGATGTAGTTGAGCAGAAGTGTCGCGATGACTTCGTTGACATTCCAGTACACCTTGAGAAGTGCGGGGATGATAGCCCACAGCGCTCCTCCAAGGGTACCGAGCACCATCATCAGTGTCAGCAGCAGCGGCCGGGACATCGTCGCCGGGCCAAACAGCGCCAGGTAGGACCCACAGATGGCCCCGATGATGTACTGACCCTTTGCCCCGATGTTGAAGAACTTCATGCGGTAGACCAGGCACAGCCCGGAGGAGATCAGGATAAGGGGAACCGCGATGGCCAGGGTCTCCGAGAAGGTGTAGGCCGACCCGAACGCTCCCTTGACGATGGCTCCATAGGCTCTCAGCGGGTTGACACGGGCAAACAGCATGACGACAGACCCCACGAGGAGACCGAGCAGGACCGAGCAGACAGGTACTATGAGGCGAAGCCGTACCGGCGTCTTGTCGCGTTTTTCGAATCGCAGCATCTCAGACCCCTTTTCCGATCAAGCTTTGGCGCCCACGGCGCCTGCCATCATCAGACCGATCTGTGCAATGTCCACGTGGTGCGCGTCGACGATACCGACGATGCGCCCCTCGTATATCACCGCGACCCGGTCTGCAACCATGAGAATCTCATCCAGATCCTCGCTGATGAGCAGTACGGCCACCCCATTGTCTCGCTGTTCCAGTAGCGTCTTGCGTACGAACTCGGTAGCGCCCACATCGAGGCCGCGGGTCGGGTGTTCTGCAATCAGGAGCCTCGGGTTCTCCTCGATCTCGCGGGCAAGCAGCAACTTCTGCATGTTCCCGCCGGAAAGCACCTTGACCGGCGCATTCCTCAGCGGCACGGCAATGTCGAACTTCTCGATAAGTCCATCGGCATACGTGCAGGCGGCACCGTAGTCAATGAATGCACCCTTGCGCATTGGTTCCTGCCTGTATTTCCGCAACATGGCGTTCTCAATGGTGGAGAGATTGGGCACGAGTCCCACGCCAAGTCGATCGGCCGGTATGTAGTTCACCCCTGCGGATGTCAGCGTGCATGGAGTCGCGTTGGTCACATCGATGCCCTCGACTGTGACGTGTCCACCGACAAGGTGGCGCAGTCCCGTGATACATTCCGCCAGCTGGACCTGCCCGTTGCCGGCGACACCGGCGACACCCATGATCTCGCCCCCGTGGACGGTAATGCTCAGCTTGTTGAGCGCCATGATGCCACGGTCATTGTAGGCCTGTACGTCTTCGACCTTAAGGACCTCCCGGCCCTGTTCGATGTCCTTGCGCTCCAGGCGGAACAGGACGTCGCGCCCGATCATCATCTTTGCGAGTTCGCGCTCTGTGATAGAGGCCGTATCGACCGTACCCACGAGCCGTCCCTTCCTCAGCACTGTGACGCGGTCGGAAACGGACATGACCTCGTTGAGCTTGTGGCTGATGAAGATGATGGATTTGCCCTCCGACTTCATCTCCCGGAGGATGCCGAACAGTTCGTCGGACTCCTGCGGCGTCAGTACAGCAGTCGGCTCATCCAGGATCAGAATGCGCGCGCCCTTGAACAGTGTCTTGATGATCTCGACACGCTGTTGTTCGCCCACGGACAACTGCCAGATCTTGGCATACGGGTCGACGCGGAAACTGTACTTCTTCGCTATGGCCTCAATTCGGCCAGCCACGGACTTCTTGTCTATGTAAAAACCCTGAGACTCCAGCCCCAGGATGACATTCTCGATGACAGAGAGAGAATCGACCAGCATGAAATGCTGATGAATCATCCCGATACCATGCTTCATGGAATCAAGCGGCGAGCGCAGATCGACGCGTTTCCCCTCGATGACGATCTCGCCCTCGTCGGGATAGTAGATGCCATCGAGAACGTTCATGAGCGTTGACTTGCCGGCTCCATTCTCACCAAGCAGCGCATGGATCTCGCCCTTCCGCAATGCGAAGTTCACGTGGTCATTAGCCACGATGCCCGGAAAGCGCTTGGTGATGTTGCTCATGACGAGCATCAGTTGTTCCTGCCCTTCCATCTTTTCCTCCACAGAACAAGAATGGCTCCCCGGCATTGCGCCGGAGAGCCACTACTGTTCTCTATGAACCGCTTTTTGGGATGTCGCCGATGACGCCCTGCACGAACCACTGCAGGTTCAACTGGTCATCGTCGGACATGGTTGTGCCGGCAGGAACCACGGTCTCACCCTTCTGGTTGATCATGGGTCCGTCGAACGGCGTGTACTTGCCGTCAAGGATAAGCTGTTTGCGGGTGTTCACATAGTCGATGACGTCCTGCGGAACAGCCGAACTGATAGGAGCGATGTCGACGATGCCGTCAGCCATGCCTCCCCAGTAGTCACCGCTGGTCCACGTTCCGTCTTCGACAGCCTTGGCAACCTTGAGATAATAGGGGCCCCAGTTCCAGATGGGGGACGTGAGCACAGACTTGGCTTCTTCCGGCGTCTTCATACTGGCAGCCATGTCCGTTTCGTAGCCGATGCCATATTTGCCGGCCTTGAACGCCGCGTCGAGAGGTGCGGGGGTATCCGAGCCGGTCACAATAACGTCGCAACCCTGGTTGAGCAGGGCCTTGGCCGCATCACCTTCCTTGATGGGGTCGAACCACACGTTGGTGTAGACGACGGTGACGGTAGCCTTGGGATTGACTTCGCGCACGCCGACCGTCAAGCAGTCGGCCTGGCGGATGCACTGAGAGATGGAGAATGGTAGCACAAAGCCGATCTTGTTGGTCTTGGTCATCTTGCCTGCAATAAGGCCGGAAAGGTAGAAGGACTGCTCTATGCGGCCAAAGTACGTTCCAAGGTTGTCGGAACGCTTGTACCCGGCCGAGTGCATGAACTTGACGGTAGGATTGTCCTTGGCCGCGTTCACCATGGCGTCCATGTAGCCGAAGCTGGCGCCGAAAATGAGGTCGTACCCTGCACTGGCATAGTCACGGAAGGTCTTCTCGGCCTGAGAACCTTCTGGTATGTTCTCCGAGTAGGTGGTCTCGACGTTCGGGTCATTCTGCTGCAGGTACAGGCGGCCGGCTTCCTCGGCCTGTGACCATCCACCATCGTTGTGTGGACTGGGATAGACAAAGGCGACTTTCAGCTTCTCAGCAGCAGGAGGAGGTGGCGTTACCACCGTCTTGCAGCCGGTCGAACCTACGACAAACGCGATGGCAAGCAGTGCAATCAGTGAAACTTTCAGGAATCTCATACTCTCTAGCCTCCCATTACTAGACTGACGTTCTGAGGCACGATTCCCAGCATAGTTCACTTACCCGGACACCTCCCGTTTCCTGCAACACAACCCTGATGCCCGGCACGGTCCCTTCCTTGGTTCACACGCCATTGTAATGACATCATGCTACAAGTAAAGCCGGCGCATCGACTCAAATACTGCCGGTCCCTAGGATGAGAAGGGAGTAGCGGGAATGGAGCTCACAAGAGAAGGGAGCTGCATCATCCGTACGTTCGCGGGGGGAGGAACGGGAGTCACATCACCAAAGTGGAGGACACAGCACAGACCGCGCGCGCAGATGCCTGTACGAAAGGATGTCCCAGAAGAGACGAAGGAACAATTGCGAGTATCATGCGCAGCGCTAGACACGACAACACTGCTCCACGAAATCTTCCTCCCCCGAGGATGTTCTTGTATCCGAGGGGTGTATTGGCCAGGATCACCTGGATGAGATCACCAAAAGGAGACGACCTCTGGTCATCAGGAGACGTGGCAGCTATGCGTTCATTTCCGGTAAGTTTACGGCCTGACGGTTCACGTTCATTCTTACGTGAGGTGACACGCTGCTAATCTTCTTCTACCGCTATTCGCTCAAACTGGCGTGCCTGAGCTTCTCGTAGCTGTTCTCCGTGCTGAGGCGGGCAAGAGACGCGATGCGCGATCACTTCTTGTTCCAGAATCCGATATGGTCGGCCAAAATCGCTTGCATCAGCTTTGAGTCATCCACCGGACCCACTATCTCGAAATCCTTCTGCCCGTGGGCGAGGATTTCATGTGTCGGCAGGTCGAAGGTGGCATTCTCTGGGTCAGCTCCGGTCATCTCAAGCAACTGCCGTTCCGACATGCCGACCACGATGCGCCGTACGTTCGCCCAGTAGATCGCTCCCGTGCACATGACGCAGGGCTCTGCAGTGATGTAGATGCTGCAGGTGGCAAGAAAATCGCGTGAATACGTTTTAGAGGCGGCGATCATCAGGTTTGTCTCGGAATGGCCGCAGTCGTTGTGTTCGGTGACCACGGTGTTCTCACCTTCCAGCAGGATGTTGCCTTCCGCGTCGGCCAGCAGGCAACCAAACGGATGGTTACCCTTCTCCTTTGCCTGGTGTGCGACGCGCACGGTTTCGTACAACAGCTCTATATCTCGTACAGACGGGTCCTTCTTGCATATAACAGCCATCGTTTCCCTATAGTTGGTATCACAACCAGTCTGATTGGTTGTGACCTTTGTTAATCACAATTCGTAAACCTGCTCCGGGAACTCCGATACTACATATGGCAAGCATCAGTTGTTCCTGCCCTTCCATCTTTTCCTCCACAGAACAAGAATGGCTCCCCGGCATTGCGCCGGAGAGCCACTACTGTTCTCTATGAACCGCTTTTTGGGATGTCGCCGATGACGCCCTGCACGAACCACTGCAGGTTCAACTGGTCACCGTCGGACATGGTTGTGCCGGCAGGAACCACGGTCTCACCCTTCTGGTTGATCATGGGTCCGTCGAACGGCGTGTACTTGCCGTCAAGGATGAGCTGTTTGCGGGTGTTCACATAGTCGATGACGTCCTGCGGAACAGCCGCGCTGATGGGAGCAAGGTCCACGATGCCGTCAGCCATGCCTCCCCAGTAGTCGCCGGATTTCCACGTGCCGTCTTCGACAGCCTTGGCAACCTTGAGATAATAGGGGCCCCAGTGCCAGATTCGGGACGTGAGCACAGACTTGGCTTCTTCCGGCGTCTTCATACCGGCAGCCATGTCCATGTCGTAGCCGATGCCATATTTGCCGGCCTTGAATGCCTCATCGAGAGGTGCGGGGGAATCGACACCGGACACGATGATGTCGCAGCCCTTGATAAGCAGGGACTTGGCCGCATCGCCTTCCTTGGCGGGGTCGAACCACGAATTGGTGTAAACGACGGTGACGGTAGCCTTGGGATTGACTTCGCGCACGCCGACCGTGAAGGAGTCGACCTCGCGGATGCACTCGGGGATGGAGAACGGTAGCACAAAGCCGATCTTGTTGGTCTTGGTCATCTTGCCGGCGATAAGACCGGAAAGGTAGTCGGGTTCCTCCATACGGCCAAAGTACGTTCCAAGGTTGTCGGAACGCTTGTACCCGGACGCGTGCATGAACTTGACGGTAGGATTGTCCTTGGCCGCGTTCACCATGGGGTCCATAAAGCCGAAGCTGGTGCCGAAGATGAGCTTGTATCCAGCACTTGCATAATCGCGGAAGATCTTCTCAGCCTGAGAACCTTCTGGTATGCTTTCCGAGTAGGTCGTCTCGACGTTCGGGTCATTCTGCTGCAGGTACAGGCGGCCGTCTTCGTGCGCCTGCGAGTATCCACCGTCATTATGCGGTCCAACATAGACAAAGGCGACTTTCAGCTTCTCAGCAACAGGAGGAGGTGGCGTTACCACCGTCTTGCAGCCGGTCGAACCTACGACAAACGCGATGGCAAGCAGTGCAATCAGTGAGACTTTCAGGAATCTCATACTCTCTAGCCTCCCATGACAAGACTGACGTTTTGAAGCACAGTTTCCGCACGTTCCCCCGGCCCAGGCATCTCCATTTTCCTGCGACAAAACCCTCATGCCCGGCACGGTCCATTCCTTGGTTCACACGCCATTGTACCAACATCACCCTGCAAGTAAAGCCGGACCCCCGACCTGCCGCGCGTTGCTCCCTCACCTGCGGAATCCCTTGCGCGACATGGCGCGGTTGACTCAGGATGATCAACGTTTATGCTTGTATGGGGTGCCCGAAAGGGCTGAGAGAGTCATACGGCTCAACTCGTTGAACCTGACCTGGATAATGCCAGCGTAGGGAGACAGAGCAGTATCACGACGCCCCGCAATCTATCCATAGATTCGGGAGGTATTCATGAAACGTACAGCGAACAAAGCGATCACTGTCAAAGAAATCGCCGAAATGGGCATCGCCGTTGCGCTTGGCGCCGCGCTGTCCTACCTGTCAAAACTGCTGCCGCACATGCCAATGGGCGGAACTGTCGCACTGGGAATTATCCCGGTGTTCTACATCGCACTGAAGTGGGGGGCACGAGACGGCATGGTGGCCGGGCTTGCCCTCGGGTTCATCACCATGGCAACTGACTGGTACTTCGTCCATCCGGCACAGATCATCCTGGACTACCCGTTGCCCGGCCTCATGCTCGGAATTGCAGGCCTGTCCGTGTTCCGCCGCGGAGGTAACTGGTGGAAAGGCGTCCTGGTCGCAGGACTCGCCCGCTATGCCTGTCACGTTGCATCCGGCCTCGTCTTCTTTGCCGCGTACGCCAAAGACTGGAAGATGACGCCCCTGCCGTACTCGCTGGCGTACAACGCCCTCTACATGGTGCCCAGCATCATCGTGGCACTGGTAGTCCTGGCACCACTGCGCAAAGTGAAAGCACTCTGGGGACCAGAAACAGGTTGATGCACGACCGAAAGGCAGCGCTGGTCGATCTCAGTCTGGTTGGGCTGTTTCTCGTCTGGGCGAATGCCTTCACGTTCGTGCGCATCGCGACACGCTCGCTGACGCCGGCCAACCTTGCGATCCTCCGGTTTGCCCTGGTGTGGCCTTTCCTGTTTCTCTTTCCGGGCCTGTACCGGCTGCGCAAGCTTGAACCGCGAGACTGGCCCCGCTTGCTTCTTGTCAGCTTCCTCATGGTGGCAGGCTACCATCTTGCCCTCAATGCCGCCGAAACACGCGTGACCGCCAGTGTAGCAGCGCTGACGGCTGGCTTCGCCCCCATCCTCACCGGCGTCCTGTCGGCTCTCATCCTTCGTGAACGATTGCCGGGACGACGGGTCGTCGGCCTCGTCGTCTCTCTTGCCGGTCTGGTCGTGCTGGTCCTGGGAATCAATGGGCGCGTCGAGCTGACGAGCCTCCTTGGGGTTGTTTTCGCCTTTCTCGCGCCTCTCTGCTGGTCACTTTCCACGGTGCTGAGCAAACCACTGGTGACCAAATATCGCGGTCTCGATGTCACCGTCTGGGGCCTCTTCCTCGGAACGCTGTTCCTGCTGCCCTGGCTTCGCCCCACTTCTCTGGTGTCACAAGTCGCGACCATGCCGTTCATAGCCTGGGCAAGCGTTGGCTATCTCTCATACCTGGCGATCCTGCTGGCATATCCCGTGTGGTTCAAGGCACTGGAGACAAAGAAGGCGTCCGAGACCGGCATGTTTTTTTACCTCAACCCGCTTATCGGCACCGCGTCAGGTGTCCTGTTTCTTCATGAATCGCTCACGCCGCTGATGATGCTCGGAGCAGCCGGTATTCTTGCCGGACTTGTCATTGCGAACCCGCTTGCAGACAGATGAAGCCCTGTGCCGCTCATGATGCGTGGTCGCTTTGACAATCAGGGTCTTTCCGGTATCATATAGGGGAGTTTCATCAGTGGAGGTATCGGTATATGAGAACTACTTACTCACCTAAGAACCGCAAGCGCAATCGCACCCTTGGTTTCCTGAACCGCATGAGGAGTCATGGTGGACGCAACGTTCTCGCCCGCAGGAGACTGAAGGGGCGCAAGAAGCTCATCGTCGCATAGGCGTCCGTCCGCTCCGCGGATGGTTGACCTGTTGGTGCAGTAACAGTTGGCAAGACTGTGGAAACGAATCCCAGGCGGCGTATACAAGAAAGCCTTCGACAACTCGAAGGCCTATCATGGTGCGTTGATCGTGGTTTTTGTATCTCCCGCCCTTACCCACGTGGTAGGGTTCACGGCTTCCCGCAAGGTAGGAGAATCCGTTGAGCGCAACCGTGCCAGACGTCTCATGAAAGAAGCGTTTCGCTCGGTCTCGCCCAGCCTCATGCCCGACTTTGCATATGTCCTGGTGGCTCGCAAGCCAATTGTCGCCTCTTCTGTCGATGAGGTCCGGCGCGAGCTGGTACGACTTACGGTGCAGTACCGCCAGCAATGAAGAAGGTCGTTACGTTCCTGCTGCGCTTCTATCGTCGATTCCTCTCTCCGCTCAAGGGCGCGACTTGCATCTACTATCCAACGTGTTCGGAGTACACGCTCGAGGCTGTCGAGCGATACGGTGTCCTGACCGGCCTATGGCTCGGACTCAAGCGTATTCTTCGGTGTCATCCGTATCATCGGGGAGGGTTCGATCCTGTACCCGACCTGCACCACGACTGCGCGCATGCATCTCACACCCTGGAGGTTTCCATTGATTCAGAAAAGCTCCCGTAAAAGTACATACAGACTGCTGCTCGTCGTTACCCTGCTCCTTGGCGCCCTGACGCTAGCCGGCTGCGTCGGAGCCGCCGCGCCCGTCACGAGCTCCGACCCCGTGGGCATCGGCCTCTCCGCCACGGTACGCCCACTTGAGAACGTCCCAATCATGATCAGTATTAAGAATAATATGACCAAGTTCGTGAGCGACGTGAAAGTCCAGATTGTCGCCATCGACGGCAATGCGGGCATCGCTCCCTTCGATCTCTGGGAGACCCCCGACGCTTCCGTCGCACTGACTGCTCCCCTTCTGCCCGGCAAGACCGCACAGGTGAAGCTGCTCCTGCAGCAGAAGACTCCGGCCGCCATCAAGTCCTACGCGGTCAATGTCAGCGTTTCCTACAAGGATGGCGATGGCGTTACAGTTACCAAGATTGTCCCGAATGCCGGCATCGTCAGGGTCGGCAGCATCAACTTCCTCTCCAACGGTATCCGCTGGATCATCGAGCAGCTGAACAATCTTGTCCACAGTTATGCCTTGGCCATCATCCTGCTCACGCTGGGCCTCAAGCTCGTCACTGAGCCGCTCACGCGCATGCAATTCAAGTCGACGGTCGACATGCAGAAGCTGCAGCCGCAGATCGCCAAGCTCAAGGCAAAGTATCCGAGCAAGGATGACGCCAAGGAGCTGAACCAGGAGACCATGAAGTTGTACAAGAACAACAACGTCAACATCTTCAGTGGGTGTCTTCCGCTCCTGGTGCAATGGCCCATCTTCCTTGCTCTGTTCACGGCCATCAACAACTACTCGCCCTTCAACAGCGCGCCATTCCTTTGGGCGCCTGCCCTCTCCATGGCCTCGAGCGCACTTCCGCTGGCCACCAGGTTCATCATGCCCATCATCGTTGCGGCTTCGACCTATGTGCAGTCCATCACTTCCTTCATCCCAGGACAGGATCGGTCTCAGACAGCAATGCTGACATACTTCATGCCACTGCTGCTCGGCTACTGGGCGTACGGTTTCAGTATCGCCCTCGCGCTGTACTGGGCACTCTTCTCCCTGTTCTCGGCAGGACAGCAGTACCTGGTCATCAGGCGTCTCACCAAAGACATGCCCGTCCCGGAACCAGTCGTCAAGAAGTCGGCAAAGAAGAAGTAGGAGGCACTATCATGAGGCTTTCCAAACATGCTGAGCAACTGGTCACGGAGTTCCTTGTCGACTTCTTCAAGGCACTTGACGAGAAGCCTGAGATTCAGGTAGCATATACGGACGGCGACCCGTACATCAACATCACCGGGCTCACCGGAAACGGCACATTCCTCACCAGGGACCAAATGTGCCTGTCCGCCCTGCAGCACATCGTCAACGTCGTCGCACACAAGGACCGCGAGGGTGCCCCCGGCATCGTCACCATCGACGTCGATGGCTACGTCATGCGCCAGCGCGAGATGCTGAAGCGCATGGCCATCGATGCCGCTCTGCGCGTCAAGCGTGAGAAACAGGCGGTCATCCTCCAGCCCATGAGCGCCAAGGCGCGACGCATCATCCACATGACCCTCAAGGACTACCCGGGTATCACGACACACAGCGAAGGTCGCGACCCACAGCGAAGGGTCATCGTCGAGCTCACGAGCTAACGGGGGCGGCGCATGCCGCACGTTTCCACCATTGCCGCTCTTGCCACCACCCGTGGCAGCAGCGGCATTGGCATTATTCGACTCAGCGGCCCGGACTCCTGGGCAATTGCTGAACAGCTGATCGCAGGCCAGCCCACACTGGTGGACCGTATGGCCAATGTGCGACGCATCTGGCGCCCGACGAGCGGAGAAGTCCTGGACCATGGGATCGTCCTGCCGATGCGCGGCCCTCACTCGTATACAGGCGAGGATACCGTCGAACTGCAGCTGCACGGGAACCCTCTTCTGCTGGACAGCGTTCTGGGGGTCTGCCTGGAACTTGGGGCAGAGCCCGCTCGTCCTGGGGAGTTCACATTTCGGGCATTGCTGGCAGGCAAGTTGTCCCTCCTGCAGGCCGAGGCAGTACGCGACCTCGTGGATGCCGGGTCTGACGAGGAGCTCTCCCTGGCCAGGAAGTCGCTGTTCACTGACGTGTCTCAGCCCTTTCGGCTTGTCCTGAGCCTGATCACGAAATCCCTCGCGTCCGTGGAGGGACCCGTCGACTTCCCCGACCACTTCACGGAGGAGGACGAGGCAAGCGCCCTGCATGCAGCCACGCGTCTTGCAGAAGAAGCGCACGCAGACATCGAGAAGCTGCTCGCGGACGCACAGGCAACCGCGCGGCTGCGGCACGGCGTCACTGTCGTGATTGCCGGTGCGCCCAACGTCGGCAAGTCCTCCCTGATGAACGCCCTGCTCAAGTATCCGAGGGTCATCGTCTCAGACATCCCGGGGACTACCCGTGACTCGGTAGCGGAGGAGATCCTCCTGGGAAGACACCGGGTTACCCTCGTCGACACGGCTGGCATAGGCGCAACCCCTGCCGACGTCCTCGATCGTCTGGCAGGTGAAAGGGCGGCTCAGTCCATCGGACGCGCGGACATCGTCCTGATCGTCCTCGATGCCGAAACGGGACTGCAACAACACGAACGCGACCTTCTCGATCGCGCCCGTCCATTGCCCCATCTCGTGGCCGTAAACAAGATCGACGCCGGACCCGTCCCCGCGGGTCTCGAGGCAGAGGTCGGCGAACCAGTGCTGGGCATCTCCGCCACGGAAGGGACCGAACTCGACGCGCTTACTGACCGCCTGACGAAACTGGTCGAGACAGCTGCCGGAACGGTCGCAGCCAGGCAGATGGTGACGTGCCGCCAAGCAGCAGAGCTCACGATTGCCGACCGCGCGCTGGGCGATTTCATGAACTCAGCCGCGACAGCTCCGGCAGACGTCCTCGCGTATCTTCTCGGCGAAGCCCGTGAAGCGATGCAACGGCTTCTGGGCGAGCACATCGCCCCCGACGAGATCCTCGCAACCGTCTTCAGCACCTTCTGTATCGGCAAGTAGTCAGAACCCTCGTCGATCATTGGGACGCCGGACCCGCCGCCAACCAACAGGGTTTCGTGCCCACATTGCCTCAAGCCAACCCCCCCCCCGGTCATATGACCGGGGGGGTTACGTACAGGAACATCCAGAGCGGAGCTATGGCTGCAGAGCCCACGCCCCTGATCTCTGCTGAGTTCTGTTGCGAGTATTCCTAGTGAATGACCGCCTGAACGTCCTGGGCCATCTTCGCGAGACCGGCAGCGACGGTTACCTTGCCAAGGAAGATGTTCTGGAGGTTTGTGGTGATCTTGTTGCGTGCATCGTTCCATCCGCCAGTCGGAGGCTCGAGAACTGCTCCGTTCAGCTGTTCCAGTCCTGCCTTTGTCTCGGGCTTGGCTGCGTACGCCGCGATAAGGACTGGGTCCTTGAGGGAACTCTGGCGCGCCGGCATGTAGCTGGTCTGCGCCGCCCAGACGGCCTGCGTATGGGGTGAAGTGAACCACTTGATGTACGCCCAGCCAGCATCCTTCTGGCGCTGTGTATACTTGGGGGCATTGCCGAACATGACGATGTTGGTGCCGTAGAGTGCTGCAGCCTGACCTGCAGGCCCTGCGGGCAGAGGTGCCTCGCCCAGCTCAAACTTGTCCCCGACAGCCTGTTCGTAGTAGGTGCGACCCGCCACGGAGCCAAAAGTCATGCCAGCCTTGCCGACGCCCAGATCAGTTTGGTCGCCATAAGCTGTCGTGTAGTGCATGACCTTCTTGGCGTACAGGTCGGCAAACAGCTGCGTCCCCGCCTTGACACCGTTGTTGTTTGCGAACAGGACGTTGTCGTACGTGTCACTCAGGACCTTGCCGCCATAGGCATAGACAAGCCCATACCACAGGTCGACCGATGGCGTGTGCGAAGCGCCCCACTGGATCTGCTCACCCTTCTCGTTGGTCTTGGTGAGCTTGGCGCAGTCGTCGGCAAATTCCTGCCACGTGGCCGGCGCATGTGTGATACCAGCAGCTTTGAACATGTCCTTGTTATAGTAGAGCACTACGTTGGATTTGTTGAACGGCATCATGTAGCGCTTGCCGTCGGCAAGTTTCGACGAATCCCACATCTTGGGGAAGAAGTCAGCGATCTCTGCCTTCGACAGGCCGTTGGCGCCATTGATGTAGCTGTCGAACGTGCTGAGATAGAATCCTGTGGCATACTGGGCAGCCCAGTTCTCATACGCCTGTGCGATGAGGGGCGGATCCTTTGCCGCAATGGAACCAATGGTCTTCGTCTGCAGCGTGGTGTAGTTGGCCATCTGGACCAGCTGGACTTCCATGCTGGGGTGGGTGGCGTTGAACTCCTTGGTCAGTGCGGTGATAGAGTCGCCGAGTGCTGCGGCCATGGCTTCCCAGAATGGGACGATTGCCTTGTTCTTCAGCCAATCCATCGAGAACTGCACGGTAACCTTCTGGAGTGTAGCATTCCATGCGATTGTCGCGCCCATGGACTCGGCAACGAAACGCATAGGAACAACGGTCTTGCTGTTGATGATTGCGGCAGGAGCATCCAGCGTGACGTCGTAGCCATTGACCTTGGCGACCGTCTTGTCAATCGTCAGGGCAATCTTGTTGCCCGCCAGCGTGATGTTGGCGGTCTTGGTCACAGCGTCCCACGCGAGCGTGGCTCCCATGGACTCAACGATGAAGCGCAATGGAACCAGTGTGCGGCCGTTCTTGATCACAGCGCCCTGCTCGAGCGTTGTGGCCTTTCCGTTGATAGTACCCGTGTTCTTACCGATGTAGACTTCGATCGTTGTTATTGCCTCGGCCTTGGCACTCGGAACAGCAGCGAGCACCGAGGTGAACGCAATGAGCAACGCCAGTACAACAGCCAGCAATCTACGCGTGTTGAGCATACTTCCTCCCCTGGAAAATCGGATGGTACCATTCAACTCCATCAGGACGGCTACCCCTTGATACCGCCCCCGCCAATGCCCTCAATAAACTGTCTCTGGACAAAAAAGAACAGGATGACGATGGGAATCGTCGTAAAAACCGATGCTGCTGCCAGCTGAGACCACTGTTGCCCCTTCTCGCCCAGAAAGGAGTTCAGGGCAACTTCGATCAGCTGCTTGTTCTGCGACTGGGTCATGACTGTGGGCCACAGGAATGACGTCCATGAACCCAGGAACGAATTGATGGCGATAGTCACGATCGCGGGCTTCGCGAGCGGCAAAGCGATGCTCCGGAAATAGCGCAGACGCGACGCGCCGTCGATCTGTGCCGCCTCCCACAGTTCCTTGGGCATCGACATGAAATACTGCCGCAACAGGAAGATGCCGAACACGCTCGCCGCGAAGGGGATAATGAGCGCGTAGAACTTGTCATACCATCCGAGCGTTCGGATGATGAGGAAGTTCGGGATCAGTGTCGTCGCCGCAGGGATCATCATGACACTGAGGACCAGGCTGAACAGCGCCTCCTTCCCCTTGAAGTTGATGCAGGCAAAGGCAAAGGCGGCGAGGGACGACGTCACCAGGGAGATCAATGTCGCAGCGACGGCCACGAAGAGCGTATTGCCAAAGTACCGCAGCCATGGCGCCGCATTCCACGCGTCAATGTAGTTCTGGAAGGTGGGATGCGTTGGCCACAACTGAGGCGGAACGTTGAAGACGGCGTCCTGAGGCTGCAGTGACGTGACGATCATCCAGTAGAACGGGAACACGACCAGGATAAAGAGCACTGCTATGGAAAAATAGAGCAGAACTCTGGTGACCCTGTTCCAGAAGACGGACTGTCGCATCGTCATCATGTCACACCGTCATCCGTAGAAGACCTTGCGTCCGGTCACCTTGCGCTGGAGCATCGTCAGGAGGAAGATGATGACAAACAGTCCTATGGAAACTGCACTGGCATAGCCGAAATGCATCTGCCCGAACGCCTGCTCGTACAGGTAGTAGCCTGTTGTTGTCGTCGAATCGACTGGACCCCCCTGCGTCAGGACAGCCACCTGCGTAAACATCTTGAACGCGCTGATCGTGTAGATGATCACGACGAAGTAGGTGGAAGGGGAGATCATGGGCCATGTGACATGCCAGAAAGTCCTCCATCCGCTGGCTCCGTCGATCTGTGCAGCCTCGAGGAGCTCGGTCGGTACCTTGGACAGGGCGGCCATGAAGATGATGACCGCAAACCCGATGTCATGCCACGTCGAGTAGAGGACCATCGCGGGCATCGACGACACCGTGTCCGTCAGCCATCTGCTGACTGGCAGACCCAGGAAGTGCAGTGCCGCGTTGAGCATGCCGTAGTCGGGGTTGAAGATGTAGAGCCAGATGATGGACGTGGCGACCAGCGGCGTGATGTATGGGATGAAGAACCCCATACGCCAGAATGTCCGCCCCCGGACTTTCGCGTTGAGGAGCACGGCGATCAGCAATGAAACGGCGACCGCGACCGGGACACTACCTACCGTAAAATAGAGCGTCCTCAACACTGAACCCCAAAAATCACCTGAGAGGAGCATCTGCCTGAAATTGCCAAGCCCCACAAAGTCGCTCTGCCCGACAAGATTCGTGTCGAACAGGCTGAGGCCAATGACGATGAACGCCGGGAGAAAGGTGAAAACGAAAAGCACCAGTGTCGAGGGAAAAGTAAACAGCCAGCCGGCGACGTTGTCGCGGATAACCTGCTTTCGTCTTGCCGGCGTGAGTTTGTTGTCCATGCCCCAAACACCTCGAGACCGCAGTTTCAAGTCCGTAACGACTTGGCCAAGTGGACTCGGCTGTTCAGTATATCATTGGCAACTTGCAAGTCAAAAGACACTGTGAGCACGCCGGCAGCCTTCCCAATACAGTCTCGGAGTGAAAGAAACCGTGCTTCTGCTATACTTCAGGAAACAGGGTTCATTCTGCAGAGAGGGAGTTGGAAAGGTTCATTCTGCAGAGAGGGAGTTGGAAATTGACACAACACTTTATTGAGATCACAGCACCGAAGCGACTCATGGCCAAGGTCGCATTTGCCCGCTCGGCCGGCGCCGCCGGAGATGTTGTCCTTGTTCTTCCCAGAACACCGGATGAGGAAATCGGCCGCGTCCACCGTCTGGTTGCGGCGGCCCGCAAGGCTCTTGGGGCTGAATCGATACCTTTTCAGATCGTCGAGATCGACGAGGCAATCCGCCTGGCAACGTCGGGAGATCCTTCCCGGGTACTCGTGATCGACCTCGACCTCCTGCACCACGAGAACGTCAGTCTGCTCGAGTCCGCCTGTAGTTCGAGCTCACAGGTCATCGGTTACAAGCTCCATCAAAACCCTTCCAGGGCGGCGGCCATCTTCGCCCGCGGCGACTCCAATTCCGCCCTTGCCGGGACGGTCGTGCGTCGGCTTACCGAGGCCGGAGTCGTGGACGGGACAAGCTTCGTCCACGTCACTTATGCGGGTGATTCTGCGACTGTCAACGACAGCGTCCTCGAGGCGTATGGCAAGGTGAAAGCTGAACTGCCGCAGGCCCGCCTCGTCATCGAACAGACCGAGGAGGGCGTGGAATCAGCCATCGAACGCTGTTCGCTTCAGTACGGCCTGCTTGTCCTTGGATTGCCACAGCATCCGAAAGAACGCTCGGTGACCGAGCACCTGCTTGCGCAGGTCACGGCAGGACTGCTCCGTGCAACTACCGTGTTCGTCTACGCGCGCGGCGCAGAGGTTGAACAGTTGTCGGCCACAACACAAGCCATCGAGCCCTGGATCCTCAAGAACACATTCTCTCTGGACGAGTTTGCGGACATCGATCGGCTCCTCAAGGCCAAACGTGACCGGCACGTGTCGATCTCTCTCATCCTGCCGGCGCTCAATGAGGAAAAGACGGTTGGACAAGTCATCGACGCCTTCAAGGGACCACTGATGGACGAACGGCCGCTGCTCGACGAGATCATCCTCATGGACAGCGACAGTGGCGACAACACACGCGCCATAGCGACCGCACGCGGCATCCCCGTCTATGTCCACCAGCAGATACGCCCAGATCTCGGAACCTATGCCGGCAAGGGCGAGGCGATGTGGAAAGCATTGTTCGTAGCAAAAGGGGACATTCTCGTCTTCGTCGACACCGACCTGTCCAATCCCAACCCGTCATTTGTCTCCGGGCTTGTCGGCCCTCTTCTCCTGGACAAGCGCCTGAACTTCATCAAGGGGTTCTACCGCAGGCCCGTGCGTGTCGTCAACGAGTTCGTGGAAGTAGGCGGCGGCCGTGTCACGGAGCTTACCGCGCGCCCCCTGCTGAACCTCTGGTATCCGGAACTCGGAGGACTGTTCCAACCACTTGCGGGGACCATCGCGGCACGCGCCGGCATCCTGCGCGAACTGCATTTCATGACCGGCTATGGCGTCGAGATTGGGCATGTCATCGAATACGTCCGCAAGTACGGCATCGATGGTCTGGCCCAATCGGAGCTGGGTGAGATCATCCACCGCAATCAGCCCCTGGAAGCACTGTCCAAGATGTCGTTCCAAGTTCTGGAAGCCTTCTTCCGGCTGTCGCACGGCCTGATGGCCCCCGGCATGGCTGACCGCATGAACGCAGTCCTGCGGCAGCCCTTCCTCTCGGACACGGGTTTTACGCTGTATCAGGCGCTCCTCGGGCAGGAGGTGAGGCCTCCGATGTTCTCAGTGCCACCTCTCGATCCTCCCGCTTCAGCCGAACCAGCGACCTGACACCAGGAAACCGATATGATTGCGACTGACGCTCAGGACCAACCCTGGTGGAAACGGGGCGTCATCTACCACTGCTACGTCCGCAGTTTCATGGACAGCAACGGCGATGGCATCGGAGACCTTCCTGGGTTGACCAGCAAGCTGGATGTCCTGCGGGACGGTACGCCCTTTTCCCTTGGCATTGAGGGCCTGTGGCTGTCGCCTGTCTACCCGTCGCCCAACCGCGATTTCGGATACGACATCAGCGACTACCGATCGATCGACCCAACATATGGTACGATGGAAGACTTCGACCGCCTCGTGACCGGTGCCCGCGCACAGGGCCTTCACCTCATCATGGACCTTGTCGTCAATCACAGCTCGACCGAGCACGCCTGGTTCAGACAGGCACGCACCTCCCGCGAGAACCCGTTCCACGACTACTACCTCTGGAGCGACGGAACCAATGGCAAACCTCCCAACAACTGGGGTTCGTCATTTGGAGGCTCAGCCTGGGAATGGAACGAGCAGACCCATGAGTTCTACCTGCACAGCTTCCTCAAGGAACAGGCAGACCTGAACTGGCGCAACCCCCGGCTTCGTGCGGAGATCCACGACATTATGCGGTTCTGGATGGACCGTGGGGTCGACGGCTTCCGTCTCGACGTCGCCAACTACTACGTCAAGGACGACCAGCTTCAGGACAACTCCCACGAATTCGTCATTGTTCAACCCATGCCCGGTAACCCTTCGAAGACACTGTCCATCCCTATGTCACGCGAGGTGTATGACCACACCGTGGATCAGCCGGAGACGCACCACGCTTTGCGGGGGATGCGCCGCGTCATCGACGAGAAGCCCGGGCAGATGATGGTAGGCGAGATCACACAGCGCACGCTGGACCAGGTGCTCTCCTACTACGGGGACGGGGACAACGAGCTGAACCTGGTGTTCAACTTCTTCTTCTTCGTTCGGCATTTCCGGGCGAAGGACTTTCGCGACATCATCCAGAGAACCCTCGACCTGCTGCCCGAGGGCGCCTGGCCCGCCTGGGTCCTGAGCAACCATGACGTCGTCCGCGCGGTATCGCGCTACCATTGCTCGCCCCCGATGGCGAAGAGTATGATAGGACTGCTTCTGACGCTCAAGGGAACCCCATTCCTCTACAATGGAGAGGAACTTGGGCTTGCGAATACGCCACTCCCGAAGAGACTCATTCAGGACCCCGTGGGCAAGAGATACTGGCCCTTGCCGGTCGGCCGGGACGGCGAACGCACGCCAATGTCCTGGGATGCGACACCCGACCGCGGCTTCACCACGGGAACCCCGTGGCTGCCCGCCAGCGCACCTGCCATGTCGTACAGTGCGGAGTCGGCAGACCCGACCTCGGTGCTGAGCTTCACGAGACGGCTCACCTGGTTCAGGTCGCACCATTCTGCGCTGAATGCGGGCGATATGTCAATCGTCGGCGGTCCGTCGGACACCTGCCTCTGCTTTACGCGCACATCCTCAGCGGAGCACATGACGATTACGATAAACTTGTCCGACCACACCGTCGCGATCCCACGGGGCAGCTTCACGTCAGACCAGTCTCCCCTGTTCAGCACAGAGGAGCAGCCATCCATAGACAGCCTGGCTCCCTGGGAGGTCAGGATAGCGACCGCTCTGGTATAATCCAGAGGATGGGTGGTCACTCCACTACGTGGGAACTCTTCCGCCCAGTAATATCCCGGCCAATGATCACGACCGTGTCAGGACTCCCTTCCGTCCTGACCAGCGCGCCACTGACCTCGACCTGTCGGACCGAACCCGAAGCGTTCTGGATGTCAAAAACTTCAAGTGGCTCGGGTCCTCCAAGCAGCAGCCGGTCAAAGAACGTCGCGCCACGACTGCGATCAGCTGGCCCGATAACGTCGACCACGTCCCGGCCGACGAGCGAAGGCGCAGGCACGCCAAGGAATTCGCACAAGCGCGCATTCGCCAAGATAATGTGCCTGTCCAGACCGACCATGGAGATGTGCTCAGACGACATGTTCAGGAACGCATCCAACTGCTCTCGACTCCTCTTCAGTTCCTGTTCGGTCCTGCGCATCTCGGTGATGTCGAACCCGATGCCGGCCACGCTGGCGACAGAGCCACGGATGTCGAAGACCGGCATCTTGACCACGTGGAGCTGGATGTGGCTGTCGCCGTGAATCTCGTCGTAGTCACGCTCCCAGCTGCGCCCCGTGGCAATAACGACGTCGTCCGTCTGCTCGAACTCCGTCGCCCGCTCGGGCTCGAAGAGCTCACGGTCCGTGTGCCCCAGCAGGTGGTTGAGCGATGGGTCCTTCCACGTCGGCCTGGCAGGGTTGTACTGCGCCCACATCAGGTTCGCCGCCTGGTACCGGTGATCCAGCGTTTTGAGCCAGATGGCCGCTGGAAGGTTGTCCATCAGGATGCGGGCGAACGCCCGTGACTCCTCCAGTGCCTCCATGCTCTCCTGCCGGGCAAGGAACCTCTGCTGGAGGATGAGGGCTCGGACCGCCGCCCAGATCAAAACGCCGCTGACGATGACGGCGACTGCCATCAGCACCTCCTGCCCAATGGTCAGATTGTCGGCGAAATTGCCCAGGAGTGCGCTCCATACGGTCACATACAGGCACGCAGCCAACGTGGCTCCACTCCTCGCTCGCCTGAACCACCACTTCGGCTTTCCTGTCGTCCCTGCTGCGTTATGACTACTGCTGGTTGCTGGACTGTCCAGTTTCATCCATCCCCCTCTCTCTTGACATCTTTGAGCGTAACCTTCACCGATGACCTGTCAAACACCCCGGAAGAATGTGGACCGCCCGAAGCTTCTCCTTGACAAAGGAAGAGGGCCCGCTAGAACATTGATGGGAAGAACTACCCGCCATGCCGCTGGACAAGGAAACGCTGGCGGATGCGCCATGGCGTGCCAGTTCGCGCCGACTGGAGGCAACGATGAAAGTCAGCATCATTGGTGGGGGAGGGACGAGGGTCCCGATTCTCGTGGATGCGCTCCTTGGCCTCCAGGAACGGCTCGGCCTCACCCAGATTTCTCTTGTCGACCCCGACGGCGAACGGTTCGCCGCCATGAACAAGGTCGTATCGGCCATCGTCCAGGACAAAAACAGCACGGTCGAGATCTCGCACGCCAATACGTTCCGCGAGTGCGTGACGGGAGCCTCCTTCGTCATCGCCGCCATACGCGTGGGTGGAGATCATATGCGTACGCTGGACGAACGCATCCCCCTCTCGATGGATGTCTTAGGCCAGGAGACGGTCGGCGCTGGTGGCTTCGCCATGGCTGTCCGAACCATCCCCGTGGTGCTGGATATGCTCAGCGAGCTGCGTGAGGTTGCGCCCGACGCCTGGTTCATCAATCTTACGAATCCATCGGGGATCATCACGCAGGCCATGGTTAGCCATGGAGGCTTTCACAACGTCGTCGGCATCTGTGATGCGCCAACCTCCATCGGCATCCTGCTGGCCTATCTCCTCAAGGTCCAACCGGAAGACCTTGTGTTGAACTACTACGGACTGAACCACTGCGGTTTCGTCAAGAGCGTCTACGCCCTCGGGCACGATGTGTTGCCCCAGATCCTTTCCATGATTGACCAAGTGCCCGATTTCGAGGCGATGACACACTTCTCGCCTGCATTCGTCCAACGCCTCGGCAAACTTCCCAACGGGTACATCTGGTACTACGCCTTCAAGCGCGAATCGCTCGCGGCCGTCAAGGCTGCCGGGGAAACCCGCGGCGAGGAAGTGGAGCGCCTCAATGCACAACTTGTAGCCGATCTCATGGCAACCAGCGACCCGCTGGCCACATATCAGGCATACCTCGGCAAACGCGAGGACGGTCACCTCGCAGAGGAGTATCGGACCGCCATGAGCCTCAAGAGTGGCGAAGGATACAGCGCAGTTGCCATAGATGTGCTTCTCGGCCTCGCAGGCAAGGGTCAGTCCGTCGTCCCCGTCAATGTCATGAACCGTGGGGCGATTGCAGGCCTTGCCCTCGACGATGTCGTCGAGGTCCCGTCACTGATCACTGAACGGCTCATCCGCCCGCTGGCGGTCGGACCCGTCGACAGAGAGTCGCAACTGCTTATTAAGCAGGTGAAACTATACGAGAGGTCCCTCGTCGACGCGGTCGCGTACCGCGACCTTGGGGCTCTCATCGAGGCTCTGGCGCTCAATCCGCTGGTACCCTCGCCGGCCGTGGCACGAGATCTCGTCCTGGCGTTCAAGGAACAGGAGGCCCCATACTTCGACAGCTTCAAGTAGCCGCACGCATCCGCAATTCGTTGGAGGCAGCATGAACTTTTGGAAAAAGCTTGCATACAGCTTCGGCTCGATGGGGGCAGGCCTGCCGGAAAATGCATTCACGGCTTGGGCGCTGTACCTCTATGTGGACAAGCTGGGTTTTCCACAACAGCTGTTCGCGACCGCCATGCTCATCTACACGATCTGGAACTGTATCAACGACCCGCTGTTCGGCTACTGGTCCGACCGGACGCATACCCGGTGGGGACGGCGCATCCCGTATATCGTCCTGGGGACTCTGCCCCTGGCGCTAGCCTTCTATCTCATCTGGGTCCCGCCGGCCGGCATCTCCACATCAGCGCTGTTTTGGTACTACCTCGCCGTCATCTTCGCGTACGATGGGTTCTATACCATCGTCATCATCAACTGGACGTCCTTGTACCCTGAGACGTTCTCCAGCACGAGTGACCGCAGCACCGTCAACGCGTGGCGCCAAGCGATCGGCATCCTGGGCGCGATGGCCGGTCTGGCCGCGACGCCGCTGATCGTCGCAAAACTCGGATGGAGAGGCATGGGGATCATCTTCGGAGCGATCACCGCCCTGTCCATCTTCGTGTCGCTGCTGGGCTCAAAAGAGGACACGCATGCCCGCGGAGAGCCTCTGGCATTCGGCCCCGCCATCAGGAACACACTGGCAAACAGGTCGTTCCTGACGTTCGT